>Ga0265595_1000406_pt1 | contig 39855 bp, 34 predicted proteins | sample saktaG_15_FD_190148 | JGI IMG/M metagenome (GOLD analysis project Ga0265595, IMG submission 190148) | Saline water microbial communities from Sakinaw Lake, British Columbia, Canada - sak_2013_06_06_50m | ecosystem: Environmental > Aquatic > Non-marine Saline and Alkaline > Saline ...
TGGGATCGCCACCGGCACGGCCGTGGTCGTCGGGCAGAACCTGGGAGCAAGATCGCCCAAGAGGGCTGAGGAGGGTGTGAGGATATCCCTGATCCTGTACGGAGCCATGATGGCGATGACGTCCCTCGTCTTCTACAACCTTGGAGGAAGGATAATGGAGATCTTCGATCCCAGCGGCTCCAGCACGGCAATCGGCGCCGGCTACTTCCATATTGTATCTTTCGGCTACGTCTTCATCGCTGTAGCCATAGTGCTCTCGTTTGCCATGAACGGCGCCGGGGATACGCTGAAGCCGATGTACGCAACGCTCGTATCCATGGCGCTGATCCTCATCCCGCTTGCCCTGATACTGCCAGGTCTCCTGGGAATTGGGATCGAAGGGGTCTGGTGGGCAAGCGCTCTAGGAATGGTCAGCCAGTGTCTGATGATGGCCTATCTCTACAGGAAAGGTGGATGGAAGCGGGTTAGGATTTGAAGGATACGTAATCTCCAGAGCTTGTCGTCGGGTGTAACGCCAGCTACAATGATCCTTAAACCTATTCCAGGCAGCGCCCGGGTCGGATAGGAGGATCACAATCGAGGCCGTACCAATCGAATGAGCTCAGAAGCGCCGATGTCATTCAATCCCATACGGAGCCATCCTCGGCGCGCAGTATGGCATGGACGAAGCCAGAGCTGGAGCTGCCATCGGCGACCAGGGCGGGACGTCCCTTGGGTCCCAACAGATGGGGAATCCCCTGCTCTGCGGGGCGCAGCCGTTGCGACCTGCCAATCGATCGAAGGATGCACCTCCTGCGCCCTTCCAATGGATCTGCATCTCCAATCCCGGCGCGGGATGGGGGGAGGCGCCCCCGCCATCCGGCCTCCCGCGTACGGGGAACCTGCCTCGCCCCCGCTACTTATGGCCAATCCCGACAGGTGCAATCATCCGATCCCGGAAATAATGGATCGGGGAAGGTGGAGATCTCCTGCCCTTGGCGACCCTGCCATATTCGATGGTTCAAGGAAATATTGTCCCTTGAGCCTCCTCAGCGCCTATGCCGGCCCAGGCCCAAGTGTAGCCGAGGACATCGCTAACCGGGTCAATCTCCACCATCTCGCCGCTGTCGAAATCCGGCATGCCGTCAGGTTTCTTCGAAGCCTCGGCATACCATCGCGCATATTCTGCTAGAACATTTGCCCTCTGATAGGCTTCAGTGGAATGGATGTCTCTAAAGGACCGAAGTAGAAGATCCACCTGTTGGACGTTCTCTGCCTCGAAAGTAACTTCGCAGTACCACAATGGATCTATGTAAGCGTTGGTTGTCGTCTCCAAGGAGCCTGCGCTGCCGCTCATATACAGTTGCTGTTTAGCAGTCTGAGATTCTCCAGTGCCGCTGTTAATTATATAGCCGCTTAGATCTACAATTGCATCGGTCAGGTCGACACCAGACGAGGCCAGCGGATTCTCAACCGATATATCATCGCCGATGTTCACAAACAGCTCGCGTCCTTCAAAATGAAGCCCGTTAATGCCGAGACGGGCTTGGTCGTATGTTGACGAAAGAATATATGGTCCGACCTCGTCGACCATCCCAACGGCATTCACCTTGAACTCGCCATGGTTCTCTCCGTTGGAAGCCTCGGCGCTAACCGTTAATCTGCCATTTGCCTCGAAATCAGTACATACAGTCTTAACAGCATCGGGTGTTACCAGACTATCAAGCTTGGCTTTCCACCAGATATCTTCGCCGCTCTCTTCGGTTTCAAGGCCTATATTAAATCTACATGCTCTATCGTCTATCTCACCATGACCAATGCGAGCCCAATAGATCCCGTTATTTGGATTGTATGCCCACGAGTATGCGTCAATGGAAGTTGTACCTTTCACACCTGTGGGATTGGCCGAGTAATACCCCGTAGTGCTTAAACCGACACTACCCGTCGTATGGCCTTGATCGGACACATGATAATTGGAGTCAGGGCCATTGCTATTGGCCTCTGAAGTTATCGTTATGCAATTAGGGTCTGCAGTTGAGTACATTGATCTACTAGATTGTTGCCAAGCAGAGTATTCTCCTGCGGAGATCCGCCCAATATATTGAAGATCTGAGCCATGGCCAATCGACATCGGCATAAGTGTGGCAGTTGCACAGCCTTGCGTCACAAGACTCGTGCTCGAGCTTACAGATAGCTCATCGCCCGTAACGGCCCCAATGTCATGAATTATCGAAGTGCCCGAACCCGTATCCACGGTCTTGGCATTCAGGTTATCCACATCGATCAAGACCATGGCGTCCCCGTCTCCCCCATAGGCCGCCCGCGCCACGAACTCATCCGCAAGATCGCCATTAACGATCTCGATGTAATCGGTGGCGGAGATGACGGTCCCATCGGGCAGGATCGCGGTGGAGCAGCCGAAGGTCGTCGCCTCGACGTCCTGGGTTATGGATCCCTGAAGGGCGCTCGTTGAAAGGTCCTGCCAGATCTGGGCCATGTCGTCATTGGACCGAGCATGGCCTGTTAGCTCCAGATTGGCCGGCCCACTACCGCCAAGGACTTCCAGCGTGGAGCTCGAGCTATCGCCGTTTTGGTTTGACGATTCGACCAGATGACCGATGCTTCCTTCGGCGCCGCACTCAAGGCTCAGCTCGTCCTTGACCAATGCCTGGGTTCCGTCGGCAAGACCAAACGCCTTCATGGAGCCTTCGCCGCCGAAAAGATCGGTTTGAACGCTCGCGAAGTGGCCTTGGAGATTCGATGAGCCCACCTCCAGCTTGGACCAGCCCTCTGGGACGGATACCTCGGCAGAGGTCAGCGTCGATGTTGCGCGATCCAGCCATGCTGTAGAGGATGCGGCGTAGCTGTCAAGGCTTCCTCCCTCCACCTGCAGAGTCTGCTCGGCTCCAAAGAGCTGCTCGTCCCATGCCTGAAGGCCTTCTCCGGAAGATGCAAGCGACCAGGTCTCGGCCTTCGTCGAGAGCGAGGTTGTAGCTTCAGGAAGGGCATCGAGATGCTCTACGGATTGAGAGATCGTGGAGTAGTCAGCGGTTGCCCTCGCAGTTCCGACATAGCCTTGAACGGTGCCTCCATTCGAGATCAAATCTCCCCTGGCATAACCCCAAGGGTTCGAGGCCTCGATCACTAACTGGATGCCATCGGCATTGACCGAGGTCAAGCTCTGCTTAGCCTGAACGTAAGGATGTGGGCCTACCTCGCCCTCGCCTGGGTATACGACGTACTTGTAGATGCTGTCATCAGCGTTCCAGACGTCGACGGCTACGCCTGCGTACAGGTCATTTGCCGCGTCGTTGACGAAGTGCGACTCGTGAAGGTCGCCGGAGACCTGAAGGTTTCGGGAGAGCCCTAAAGTCCCTCCAAAGCTAGCCGTTGCATCATCCGATATCCGGTCTTCGAGCCTTGCGCCATAGACGGTGGAGAAGCCCACGCTGCTCTCGCCATCGCTCGCAGAGAAGCTGGACGTAACCTCTCCAGAAACCCAACCGGTCCAAATTAGAAGAAAGACCAGAAGGGGCCAAACCATATGATGTAGCTTCATCTCTTTATCCCTCCGCAGAGATCAGGCCATAAGGGTGCCTTTTCGGCGGATCGAATGGCTTATCCAGATCAGGAGGTGATCGGAGTTTGCTGATATCGAATTACATCTAGAGAGTATCGTTGATCTAGCGCGTCATGGCATTTCCTGTAATATGGACAAGACAGATCTTCTGGCGATTGCATTATACTTAAGCTTTTGTAAAGATATAGACAGTTAGTGTATCTATTAAGATGTGTTTACAAACTCGGGGGGATGACGAACAAGCCAGCGCCCATCGAAGCCTACGTTTCCATCCCTGGGCTTTCGCCGATCCATGGAGTCGCCCATCAAGAGTCGAGAGATGTCTTTCAATACATCCTTCCATTCCCCGGCCCATCCAGCACGGTTAAATGCAGGCCGCCCCGATCTGCCAGCATGACAGAAGAATCGATCGGGGACAAGGTCCTCCTACAGACCAATATGGGCGACATCACGCTCGAGCTCTTCCCGAGCATGCCGATCACCGTTGGCAACTTCCGCAAGCTGGCCGAGAAGGGCTTTTACGACGGAACGATCTTCCACAGGGTGATAGACGGGTTCATGATCCAGGGGGGCGACCCAACGGGAACCGGCAGGGGCGGGCCCGGATACACCATCAAAGACGAGCTTCCCCCAAACAACAGGAACGACAGGGGGACGATCTCCATGGCAAATGCCGGCCCCAACACCGGGGGAAGCCAGTTCTTCATCAACCTCGTCGACAACAACTACCTCGATCGGGCGCACCCCGCATTCGGAAAGGTCGTGGAGGGGATGGATGTGGTCGACAGGATCGGCAAGGCCCCTAAAGGTCCTTCGGACAGGCCCCTAAAGGAGATCATGATCATCAAGGCCAAGCTGGCGGAATGAGACCGCCCTGCCCTGCCTCCTGCAACCCCCCGCCAGGGGGAGCTCATCCCCTTTTTCATGGACCCCTATTTCTGTCCATCCTGCGCATCACCTCTCTTGCGTTCGGGTCGTTTCCAACCCAGGCCTTAAGGGCCGCAGCATCGCCCTTCTTTCCCTCCTTGGCGTAGTCGATGTACTTTAGAAGCGAGTTGAAACCCTCGGTCCCAGCACCTATGACCATTGCGCTTACAAGCATATCAAGTCCATCGGGAACCACGATTCCGAGGGGCTGGAGCACCCTCATTCCCAGTCCGAATGATACTGCAAGGCCTGCCATAAGCGCAATTAACCCCATCGCCATCTTCTTGTCCTCTTCCCCAATGATCTTTACGACTAGGGGATCGAGGATCTCCAGAATCTGCTGAATGGCAATGCCGGCTATCATGACCGGGGCAACAGTTGTTATGAGCTCGTCCATTAAGAGATCACCAAAGGCACAATGTACATTACAATTTAAGTATTTTGTGGTTGAAAATTTTTAGATAAATTTGGAGAATGGTAATAGGACTTGATTATAAAAAATATTGTAAAAAATATATTTTGATGCCATGCGATATTTGCCAATCATCGAGGCCCGATCATCTGCGAAGCGAGAAAGCCGGATTGATGATATGGAAAAGAGAGATGCAGATGATCCCAAGGATCGGAAGAGCCATTGGCAATCAGGATAAGTAGGTCAATAACTAGATCTTCCAGGCTTCCGGGCCAGGCTCTACGAGATCATACTCGTCTCCGACCCCCGTATTGAATGGGCTTCCCTTGTCTCCCCTACGATATAGTCGCGCGACTCCTCTATATCCTTGCGGACTCCCTAGATCTCCTCACGAATGCCCCTGACCTCACCTGCGATCTCCTTGTTGACCACTATCAATTCCGTTAGAAGCTCTCTGCAGCTCGATCCAGCCGCTGGTCCGTCTCTCCGAGCGAGACGACCTTTACAAAGGCATCGAACTCACCATGAGGGAAGGAGTGCTCCTGCTCTATCTCGGTCACATAGATTATGGTGTTCCTGATCAGAATCGCTTTCCGAAAGGCCTCAAGCTCGGCCCTATCCCCTTCGTCCACTACCTTTACCCGGCCGTCCGGAAGGTTCTGAACGTAGCCGGCAATCCCAAAGCCATTGGCCATCTTGACGACCCTGGCCCGGTATCCCGTCTCCTGGACCTGGTCTGAGACGTAAGCGATAAGCCGCTCCATATCTGCTCAATTTGGACCTCATTTTAGGTTCTTCGCTGAATTGTGTGGAAAGCGATCATCGCTCTGCTTGGACTTATTGTCAACTTCAATATGCATGAACTTCGACAGATTCATCATATATTCGCACATATGTCTTCTTAATGTATATAATGTAATGAAGAATATTAGCGTTCATTCGCGTTCATTCGTGGTTGAAATAGGGAGGAATACGCTCACCCACATCAAATAGCGAGGAACCTCATTTTATTTAACCGTTGGACTCTGAATATGGCCTGCCTTGCGAAGCTGCAATTTTTAGAGCCCGAAGAATCCACCGACAATGTCCTCATATCCCAGGATCGTATTGCCGCGCAGGAGCAGATGGACTTTTCAGCCATCATTAGATGAATGCCTCCGATGTGACAGCCGGATAACGAATGCACCTTGACGAAGCATTCGATATCTATGAACTTCTCAATCGGCTTACCAACAGTGAGTAGAAAAATTTAAATTAAATAACATCTTAATTCTGTCAAAAAATAAGATTGAGAGAAGGTGATCTTTACGAGGAGAGCGATTATCGGAGCAGGTCTCCTCCTGGCCCTATGGGTTCTGCTAGTGCCAGCAGAGGCCGGCTCCTGCTATATTGGAGGCCCAGGGGAGGCGGCCGCTGACGCGGTGGGATCTGCAAAGGCACCGCTAGCGGCCCGAGAGCCGATCGAGCCTGCAGCCGTCAAGATGCCGGTTTCCGCCAGGCTCCCATGGGGGATGGATGGGGCGGCGGTCCCGGCGGCCTTTCCGGATGTGGTAACGATGACGAATCCGGCGGCGGCAACAGGCGCGTCTGCCCTGGAGACGGGGCTTGATTTCGTCACAGGGTGGGCGGTGGTCTCTGAATGGCTGGATTGGCAGAGGTGCCTGGGAGGGAGCAGTTCCGATTACGTTAACAGCATCCAGGCAACGCCTGACGGCGGGTACATTATGGCCGGATACACATACTCGAACGACGGCGACGTCTCTGGGAACCACGGCAGCTACGACGTCTGGGTGGTCAAGCTCGATCAAAGCGGCAACCTCCAGTGGCAGAAGTGCCTTGGGGGGAGCAGTTACGATTACGTTAACAGCATCCAGGCAACGCCTGACGGCGGGTACATTATGGCCGGACAAACAGACTCGAACGACGGCGACGTCTCAGGGAACCACGGCAGCTACGACGTCTGGGCGGTCAAGCTCGATCAAAGCGGCAACCTCCAGTGGCAGAAGTGCCTTGGGGGGAGCAGTTACGATTACGTTAACAACATCCAGGCAACGCCTGACGGCGGGTACATAATGGCCGGACAAACAGACTCGTACGACGGCGACGTCTCAGGATACCACTACAACTCCGACGTCTGGGTGGTCAAGCTTGACCAAAGCGGCAACCTCGAATGGCAGAAGTGTCTCGGAGGAAACGGTACCGAATACGCAAACAGCATCCAGGCAACGCCTGACGGCGGGTACATAATGGCCGGACAAACAGACTCGAACGGCGGCGACGTCTCTGGGAACCACGGCTATAACGACGTCTGGGTGGTCAAGCTCGATCAGAGCGGCAACCTTCAGTGGCAGAGGTGCCTTGGGGGGAGCAGTTCCGATTACGTTAACAACATCCAGGCAACGCCTGACGGCGGGTACATAATGGCCGGACAAACAGACTCGTACGACGGCGACGTCTCAGGGAACCACGGCAGCTACGACGTCTGGGTGGTCAAGCTCGATCAAAGCGGCAACCTCCAGTGGCAGAGGTGCCTTGGGGGGAGCAGTGACGATTACAGTAACAGCATCCAGGAAACATCCGACGGCGGGTACATAATGGCCGGACAAACAGACTCGAACGACGGCGACGTCTCTGGGAACCACGGCAGCAACGACGTCTGGGTGGTCAAGCTCGATCAAAGCGGCAACCTCCAGTGGCAGAGGTGCCTTGGGGGGAGCAGTGACGATTACAGTAACAGCATCCAGGAAACATCCGACGGCGGGTACATAATGGCAGGATTCACAATCTCGAACGACGGCGACGTCTCTGGGAACCACGGCTACTATGACGTCTGGGTGATCAAGCTCGATCAAAGCGGCAACCTCCAGTGGCAGAGGTGCCTGGGAGGAACAAGTGCCGATTACGTTAACATTAACAGCATCCAGGCAACGCCTGACGGCGGGTACATAATGGCCGGACAAACAAACTCGAACGACGGCGACGTCTCTGGGAACCACGGCTATAACGACGTCTGGGTGGTCAAGATCTCGCCGATCGAGTGGCAGGCCTCCTATGGCGGAAGCGGCGGCGATTACATCTGGGATGCAGCGCAGGCTGGCGACGGAGGCTATGTCTTCGTAGGCGAGACCGACTCGCAGGCTGGCGACGTCTCCGGAAACCACGGCCGCCAGGACGCCTGGGTGGCCAAGGTCGATTCCGGGGGCGCCCTGCTATGGCAAAGCTGCATTGGCGGAAGCGGGGATGACTACGGCAGGTCCATTGCCCAGGTAGATGGCGGATATTTCCTGGCAGGCTCAACAACCTCCACCGATGGCGAGATGGAAGGGAACCATGGGGGGACCGACGCCTGGGTTGCTTTCCTGGACGACGATTTAACCCTCCAATGGGTCAGATGCTACGGAGGAACCGGCGAGGACTATGCCACAACAGTCGGCATAACCTATGACGACAATAATGATATCGGCTACATCATGGTCGGATACACGAGCTCAAATGACGGCGACGTCTCCGGAAACCACGGCGGCTACGATCTATGGGCAATGAGGCTAGACCAATTAGGTAATATATTATGGCAGAAATGCTTTGGGGGAAGCGACGACGATTACGGAAGCGGCCTTATGCCCACAGAAGGCGATAATCTCTTCCTGAAAGGCTATACCAGATCCAACGATGGGGATGTTAGCGGAAACCATGGTGGATTCGATTTCTGGTTCCTATACACGAACTCCACTGGCCAGATCCGCGCCCAGACCTGTGCAGGTGGCAGCAGCGACGACTATGGCTATGGCATAAATTGGGGATTGTTCATGGGAAGGACACTGTCCAATGACGGCGATGTGATCGGAAACCACGGCGGTTATGACGCTTGGACGATGGTCTGCAATGGTATCAGGTATGATGGCAATACAACAGAAGTTATCTTTGACGATATGCTCTGCCTTGGGGGCAGCGAATGGGACGAAGGCCGAGACATTGACTATTCGTACATATCCGATTCCACCCTGCTGGTAGGCTCATCTCAGTCCAACGACGGCGATGCCATCGGCAACCACGGCGACTGGGATATGTGGGCCGTCTCTCTTTCATCTGACCATATGGACGGATGGGACTATGCCTGGAGCCGCTGCTTTGGAGGAAGCGGAAGCGACTACGGAAGCGCTGTCGTGCCCTGCTCTGACGGGGGCTGGCTGCTTGCCGGCTACACAGGATCGAACAACGGGGACCTCTCGAATCTCGCAAGGCAGGGGGACTACGACGCCTGGGTGGTGAAGCTCCGCCCGCAAGCCACGGGGGTGAGCCAACCAGCCTGCTAGGGCTCTTCCAGGAAAGGGATTGGAGGGCGGAGATCCTGGCCTTCGACGCGGATGGCATTGGCCAGGATCTTCATGAAGGGGCTGGGATAAGAGGCGGGGATTGGAGGGGATGGCCCCAGGCAACAAGTCGATCTTCGACTTTATGAGGGAGATGTCTCCCTCCATTCTGCTCAGCCTCTCATCTAGGCTACCCCTCAAAGTAGATTATATATAAAATGGGTGATGTGTAGGTGAGTAAGATGGATGAGAGGATAGCGCGATTTTTCAGGCGATTCCGCTTCTAAACGAGTATGCTCATCGTCATTCAAGCCGTCAGTAAATATTTTTGACCGTAAAATACTTAAACAGTTATGCACAATCGTACACCAGGTGATCCCATCATGGACGAACTTATGCAATCCCTGGCCCCAGTGCTGATAGCCGGGATAGCCATTCAGCAGATACTGGAGGCCCTCGATCCCCTGGTGGTCAAGGTCGCCGCGGAGGATGAGAAGAAGATAGTTATGGGAGTGATCGCTCTCCTGGCGGGGCTGGCACTAGCCTTCGGCGTGGGCCTGCGGGTCTTGCAGCCAATGGGCATCCTGGTCCCTGACGCCCTCGACGCCTTCGTCACAGCCCTTGCGATAGGGGCGGGCACTGAAGCCTTCAACTCCATCCAGAAGTACCTCGACTATATAAAAGAGGAGAAAAAAGGAGACGCTTCCGCCCTAAAGGCCTGGGTCAACGGCAATACACTGGCGAGGGATGCTCTTCGCAATATGGATAGGGGAAAGAGATGACCAAGAGCATCCGCTGGCGGAGATTGGATATATAAAAAGCGGAGATATAAATAGATAGAGTGATGAAAAACAGGCTTCATCCAAGTGTTCGGGCATGAGTTGGCCATTGAGATCGTCCCCCTGATCGTTCTTTTCATAGGTGACGAACTCCCCCTTGATGGAGTGATCAAGGGCCGCACCAGCCGGTTTTCGTTAGGATGCTATTCTGTATATATCATGAATCCGCTTATGCGGATTAAGCGTGGTTGTCTACTGTATATGTATCCCCTTTAAAAGTAATGGTTTTGTCGCTAGTTGCAGGCACTGATCCTTTATGCGGATACATTGTATTTCCTGCTTTCTCGATTTTGATAGTCCCTCCTGGTATGCCAAGCTCACTGAGATCCACCTCTGATCTCCCGCCTACTGCTTTAGTGAGGATTGCTGCGACCATACCTTCGGTGAAGTTCTTCGGGAACATGGTGCTCCATTTAGCATATCGTATATTACCGTATACAGCGTTGTTGTTGGACCACCAGATCGTATGAATTGCATATTTATTGTAACTACTCAGGTCCCTAACGAAAAGTCCAGTCCTTCTTTGAGGCTCCAATTCTACGGTTAATTTAGAACACAAATTAATCTAGCAAAAACTTAAATATTAATTGATACCACTACATAGATCTTAATGTGCATAGGCAATTCGACCAAGGTCCCAGAAAAGATCGCAGTTCAGATGGATTCAGTGATTTCGCTAGAGCTGGGTGCGATTATCGATCTGAGCGTCGAGGATATCTTAGCCATACACAAAAGGGACCCCGAAGGAACGGTTGCCTTGGTTCTAGCCCAACGCAAGGTCATCATCGAGATGGCGATGGAGGTCGAGCAGCTAAAAGAGCGAATACGTGAGCTCGAGGGCCAGAAAAGCAAAGACAGCCACAACAGTAGTAAATCCTCTTCAACGGATACGCGTAGAACGTCAAAAGGTCGCCGTGTAAAAAGCGGGAAGCCATCAGGTGGTCAAAAAGGCCATCCAGGGCACACTCTTAAGATGGTAGATAAGCCAGATAAAGTCGTTGTTCACCCAGTTACAGAATGCAGTCATTGCGGTAGATCGCTCGAGGGTATTGCAGCGGTAGATTCCGAGCTTCGTCAAGTATTCGATTTGCCGCCGATGAACGTTGAAGTTACCGAGCATCGCGCTGAAATCAAGATCTGCCCATTCTGTTCCTCTCCGAACAAGGCCACTTTCCCTAAAGAGGCCCAATCCCCAGTTCAATATGGATCCTGGATAAAAACGATTGCAGTCTACTGGAATCAGTATCAACTTATGCCCTATGAGCGCTTAAGTGAGTCGTTCTTGGATCTCTATGGTCATGCTCCGAGCCAGGCGACTTTGATCCAGGCCACCCACGAATGCTACGAAGCCTTGGAATATGCTGAGGCCAGAATCAAAGAGCTGCTACACGCTTCTCATGCAATGTGTGTTGACGAGACTGGAATGAGAATCGAAGGCGAACGAAAATGGTGCCACGTCTACGGTACGAATTCTGAGACATTCTATGCTCCGCACAACAAGCGCGGAGCAGAAGCTGGCAATGATATTGGCATATTACCAGGCTACAAGGGAACTGTAGTTCACGATGGACTGATCTCCTATTTCAAATTCGACTGCAAGCACGCGCTCTGCAATTCACATCATATCAGGGATCTGACATTCGTCCATGAGGAGTACGACCAGAGTTGGCCTCAAGAACTCGTGGATCTACTGCTCAAAATCAAGAATGCGGTGGATATCAGAAAAACGGTAGCAACCGAGCTAGATCCATGGCAGATAATGACTTTTGAAAAGAGCTTCGATAAAATTATAGAAATGGGCGAACTCGAAAATCCGCAACCAACTCCTGTCGCGATCCCCGATGGCTTACCAAAGAAACGAGGAAGGAAGAAGCAGTCCATAGCCAGAAATCTGCTCAATCGGTTGCGGAAGTACCGGATGGAGGCACTTGCCTTCATGTACGACTTCGAAGTCCCATTCGACAACAACCTAGCGGAGCGGGACTTGAGGATGATGAAAGTGCAGCAGAAGATCTCTGGAACGTTTAGGAGTTGGGAGGGAGCGAGAATGTTCTGCCGGATCAGAGGGTACGTCTCTACGGTTAGGAAGCGTTCCTTATCGGTTATCGATGCTATTTTTGGGGCTATGACAGGCGCCCCGTTTATTCCGGGACCTGTATCCTGCTGAGATGCTATGATCTAGACCGAATTCTGAATGATTATACGTTAGTGGGCTGAGTAGTTACTATTTATTACCAAATTTTTTCAGCAAATTCACACCAGTCGACAGAGATCCATTTGTATAGGCGTGAAGCCCCTTGGGTTTGTGATCACGTACTTCACCATCCATTATATGAGTCTTCATTTGGTTCGGGAGCTTGCTCCAGTCGGCATTTTGATATCTCCTTCTGCTCTTGCCTTTTCGCCTCTGGATTGCCCCTCTGAAAATTGTTCGAAGAGTAGCTCTTCCTATAGACGCATCCCTTGCAGCTCCCTGCTGAACCACGTGTGTCAGCTCATGGGCGATTAACCGCTGCCCCGAATCCGTCTGCGGATCCTGGCCGCGTCCCATGTAGATATCCTGCCCCCTCGTGAAGGCCCGGGCCCCGAGCCCCTTGACAAGCTCGACTGCCTCGGAATCTGAATGAAGCCGAACATCGCCAAAATCAGCGCCGAACCTGGTCTCCATAAAATCCCTCAGCTCGGAGGAAAGCGGCTGGCCCCCGCCACGCCTGGCTTCCAGGCGAGATTCCACCGCCTGCGGGACTGAAAAGCCGCCACGCTCGCCCTTCAGTTGGATCTCATCATCATCATCATCATCGGGCCCTTCTGGCTCGACTTGGCGAAAGATGCGCGTGATCTCGCCTGCAGCCGGCTTTAGCTGGAGATCATCTTCTGGCAGACCCTGGCTCTGGGCCGTCTGGGGGTTTGACATCCTCATCACCCGCTCGGCGATCCGGTCAGCCTCCTGCTCGTACGAACCGCCTGCAGGCCCGACGGCCATCTTCGCTTGAACCCTGGCCACGAAGCCGTTTCCCCTCATCTGCTGAAGTTTTTGAACCGCAGCAGCCCTCTGCAGGGGAAGCATGGCCTGGAGGCTGGAGGCTGCCCCCTCCACATTGTGCATGCCCGGGGGGTGGCTGCCGTTCTCCTTCAGGCGTTGGACCTGCTGGGGCGAAGCCCCGCTGGAGGCTGCCCTCTTCGCCTCAATCGATTTCATCAGATCTCGCTCCCCTCATATCGCTGATTAGATCGTAATACTTTCCAAAGTCGTTCTTGGTGAATGCCTCGCCCATCTTCAAGAGCTCCCTCCATGTGGCCCTCACCATATGCCTCTGTGTGATCCTGCCGCCATCCCCAGCCGCTAGGAAGGCGGCGTTCAAGGCTATGTTCTTGATGTTGCCGCCTGCAACCTTGATCCGCCGGGAGAGTTAATCCAGGCCCAGATCGTCACCTATGGGGGCCTCTGTAGGTATCATCCCCTGCCAGATACGTTGCCTGTCCACCTCATCCGGGAAGGGGAACTCGACTATTGCGCTTATCCGGCACAGGAAGGCCTGGTCCATGTTGCAGCCGAGGTTGGTTGCATGGATGACCACCCACTCATGCTCCTCCATCTTCTGGAGAAGGTAGCTTATCTCGACGTTTGCATAGCGGTCGTGGGCGTCTTTTACCTCGCTTCGCTTTCCAAATAGGGCATCCCAGACCACCCACTCATTTAGGCACATAGAACCGGAGAATAGCGATCTGTTGTGACTAATTAGGCATAGATAGATGATGAGAAGGGATGATAAGAAAGGATAAGGGGAATAGCGGCCCGCCAAAGCCCCCCCTATATGGGCATCGGCGCTACGAGGGGACACTGGGCCTTTGTTATGCTGATCTCCTCAATATATATATATATATATTGGATTTGCGCGATGCCTCACATCAGATTTGCCTCCCCTCCACTGGCCACCATGACATAAAGGGAAGTGATCTTGTATTGGGTCTGGATAGTTGGCAGGAGATCCTTAACAGCCTTTTTCAGCTTATCCACTGGTATTATGACGTTATTCGTTCCCCTGTATATTCCCCCATCCAGCCTAAACCCTTCAGATACTGAACCTGAGACTTGATTGCCAACCGTGCCAAAGACCGGATCGTAGGATCTACTTTTATCACCATATTGAAGCCGTACCCAGCTGTGTGATTGCACACCTTTACCGGCACTAAAGAAGATACGCTTGGCCGGAACATAGTTAGTACCATTATGTATCAGCACATTGCCACTGTAATTGCTGGATATCAGCCCTGCGTATTTATGATTCATTGTAGACAAATCTTTTGTTAATATAGGGTTATTTATAGATTTTTGTATCACTTTAGGATGGCCCGGCCAGGCTTGAAATACATTTTTGAGCATCTGAGCCAGATGATGGCAGTCCGTCGCAATATCAACTCCGGAACGTATAGTCAATGCCTTATTCACATCCTTGCCACCATGTGTCCCTTGATAGTGTAATGGGATATGCCCCCCTGTGAGAAAACCACTGAATATGAGATCAGCCTGGGTAAATGCCTCATTGGATGATATGGGAGGCTTCGACACAATGGCCCCAGCCCCTTGAAGGATGGAGAGAACAGGGGAGCTTCCAACCAAGTTTGCCCAGATGTTTTTGGAGCATTTGCGCTTCAAGACTCGTGTAAGTTGCGGTATTTGCATAAGTTTCAATATTTGATAATAATTGCTCAATCCGCCCAGGTAGTTTGATGCTATGTAGTCGGCCATTTCAGTGCTCATAGGATCAAGCTTGTCGTCGTTAGCTTGAAGCATACGTACCGTCAAAGGATCTGATCCAAAGGCGCCTCGATAGGAGAAGAAGCATCTCTTCCATTTGGCCGGATCACCTGCATACCTTTCGAGTTCGTATTTCATTAATTTTAAATAAAAAGTAAAATCCGTAATCCGTATTAACTCCGCAGCCTTCGCATTCACTGTGTTTATATTATTTTCTTTAATAGCCTTCTCCAGCGCGTTGACAGCCTTTCGCTTCTTTGAAAACCATAAGGTCCAGGGCTTTTTTACTCTGCGAACGACGGTTGAGGATCCCTGCTGGACCACATGGGTCAGCTCGTGGGCGATGAGTCGCTGCCCCGAGTTCGTTCTTGGATCCTGGCCGCTTCCTATGTAGATATCCTGCCCCCTCGTAAAGGCCCGGGCCCCCAGCTCTTCCGATAACCGGCCGCCTTCGGGATCGGAGTGCAGCCGCACACCGCTGAAATCGGCTCCGAACCTGGGCTCCATAAATCCCCTCACCTCGGTGGAGAGCGGCTGTCCTCCGCCTCGTCGCGCCTCCAGGCGAGATTCTATCGCCTGCGGGACTGCAAAGCCGCCACGCTCGCCCTTAAGCTGGATCTCCTCCTCTTCGAGCTCCTCTTCTGGCTTGATCTGGCGCGAGATGCGCGTGATCTGGCCTCCGATAGGCTTTCGCTGGAGATCATCTTCTGGCAGACCCTGGCTCTGGACCGTCTGGGGGTCAAGCATCCTCATCACCCTCTCTGCTACCCGGTCAGCTTCATGCTCGTATGAATCGCCTGCAGACCCCACGGTCATCTTCGTTTGAACCCTCTGCACAAAGCCGTTTCCTTTGGTCTGCTGCAGCCTCTGAACTGCTTCTGCCCTTTGCAGGGGAAGCATTGCTTGCAGGCTCGAAACCGTACCCTCTACCGAAGCCATCCCTGGATGCAATCCCTCGTCTGCCTCCCGGCGTACTGAAATCGGCTGGCTAGATACTCTTCCATCGTTGGAGGACCTCTTTCCCGGCCCCTTATACCCTCTCATCGATCTCTGAGCCTCCAATTCTATTAAGATAGTTGTTTGCAGCATTCATGTAAAGCGGCAACATCCGGACCTACATCTTTGGATAGTGTGTAGGAAGACTCTCCATCCTTTCCCCCTTTCTCCTCTCCTCTTCTTTGAGATAGCTCTCGAATTCCGCCAAACCAAGTCCCCTCATGGCTCTCCAGTAATCAGCTATCTCCTTTCGGGTATATCCTGTCTGCTCAGATGATGTAGTATAATGCTGCTCCTTTTCCGCCTCAGCATAACGGTACATGGGCGCGGCTTTTTTCATCATGGCCAACCATATGGGCCTGGCAGCTGGATCCTGAAGGATTCTTGGAACGTCAGGCCCAGGATTTGCAACCGGGAGAGGCGTCTCCAAATCCACACCGCTCATGGTGCTGATTACTTCAGCCAGTGAATGATATGTCTCTTCAGCTACCCGATCGTCCTGAGTAGTCCGCGTGTTGTCGCCATGGAACTTGCCCCCCACCATAAGATCCAATCCATTAGGCAGGGCATTGAGAGCATCGTGATAGGTCTTCGTAAAAGTGAGGCCCAATCTGGGCATCCTTGCGAATTGAGTGGCCTTCCAATCACCAACCGCCGTCAATGCATGAGGAACCTGGTGGCCGGAAGCATAAGTATCCATCAAGAAGTGACCCGAAAATGCCTCAGCCGCGATCGCTTCCTCGGCCTTGGCCCGAGCCAGCCCGACATTTCCAGCATTAGCCGCAGCCCTGGCCCCCCCAGCCAGACGAACTGCCTTATTATGCTGGGTCACATATTCCTTACTGGCCAGTGGATTGAAATGATTGACGTTCGTCGCGGCTATCCAGTACATAGATGAGATGTTCGCCAGATTCTCGGGTTCAAGGGTCCTCCATTTTCCTGCCAGAACCTCTGGTGTCTTCGAATAGTCACCGCCCAACATGGTGGCCTGGCCATAGGTCATCTTATCCTTTTTCCAGACCTTTACAGGGTACTCATCAGCCATCCCTCCAAAACCTAGCGCTGCTGGTGTTGTTGGGCCCCTTCTTCTCATCTCTACAGTGGGCTTGAGATAGGGTACACCGATCAACTCGCCTGACTTCACCGCATCTGGGATGTTAGCTCTGGCATTCGCATAATTGGCATTGCTCAATAACAATGCCATTGCCAGATCGCCGAAGTAACGATGCTCGTCCTCTGCCCACCGGCTGATCGTATCGCCCCGGCTTTGGCTCTTCTCGACGATCTGCTGATGGCCTGGCGCCTCTGTCCCGGCTGCTCCCTGCTGTACCACGTGTGTCAGCTCGTGAGCGATCAGGCGCTCTCCCGAATCCGTCTGCGGATCCTGGCCGCCTCCCATGTAGATATCCTGCCCCCTCGTAAAGGCCCGGGCGCCAAGATCCCTGGCAAGCCCGACCGCCTCAGGATCTGAATGAAGCCGCACGCCGCTTAAATCGGCCCCGAACCTCGGCTCCATGAACCCCCGAACCGGCGCGGGAAGCGGCTGGCCCCCGCCCCGTCGCGCCTCCAGGCGCGCCTCTATCGCCTGCGGGACGGAAAAGCCGCCACTTTCTCCCTTAAGCTGAAGCTCCTCCTCTCCAGGCTCTTCTGGCTCGACCTGGCGCGAAATGCGCGTGATCTGGCCGGAAACGGGCTTTCGCTGGAGATCGTCCGGCAGAGATTTGTGCTGGATCGTTTGAGGATCGGGCATCCTCATCACCCGCTCCGCTACGCTGTCTGCCTCCCGCTCGTATGAATCGCCTGCAGGCCCTACGGTCATCTTCGCCTGAACCCTCTGCACAAAGCCGTTTCCCCTCGTCTGCTGCAGCCTCTGAACCGCCGCCGCCCTCTGGAGGGGTGGCATCGCCTGAAGGCCGGAGGCTGCCCCCTCCACATTGTGGAGGCGGGGGGGCTGGCTGCCGTTCTCCTTCAGGCGTTGGACCTGCCTGGGCGAAGCCCCGCTGGAGGCTTCTTTCATCGCCTTAGTCGATTTCATCGGATCTCGCGCTCCTCATCTCATCGATAAGATCGTAATACTTTCCAAAGTCGTTTCTGGTAAAGACCTTCCCCATCTTCTGTAGCTCCCTCCATGTGGCCTTTACCATATGCCTCTGGTTTATCCTGCCTCCATCCTCTGCTGCCAGGAATGCCGCGTTCAAGACGATGTTCTTGATGTTACCGCCCGCGATCTTGAACCGGCGGGAGAGATACTGAAGGTCGAGATCGTCGCCCACTGGGGCCTCTGTTGGTATCTGCCCCTCCCAGATGCTATGCCTGGCCTCCTCATCAGGGAACGGAAACTCGACAATCGCAGTCATCCGGCGAACGAATGCCTGATCCATGTTACAGCCGAGATTGGTTGCAAGTATGACTACCCCTTCATGCTCCTCCATCTTCTGGAGAAGATAGCTTATCTCGACGTTCGCATACCTGTCATGGGCATCCTTAACCTCGCTTCGTTTTCCAAATAGGGCGTCTGCCTCATCGAAGAAGAGGATAGAGCTGCTATCCTCGGCCGCCTGAAATATCTTGCCCAAGTTCTTCTCGGTCTCCCCTATGTACTTGCTGACGACTTGTGAGAGATCGACCTTGTAGAGATCAAGCTTAAGCTCCCTTGCGATTACGCCTGCAGCCATCGTCTTTCCTGTGCCAGAGGGACCTGTGAAAAGAACGTTTATGCCGCGGCCCGAAGAGAGCTTGCCTCCAAATCCCCATTCCTGATAGACCTCCCCCTGATGCTTTATTTGGGCTAAGACCTCTTTAAGCTGGTCGAGCTTCGCCTTTGGAAGAACTAGGTCATCCCAGCCGTAGACTGCATTTACCTTCTGGGCAAGGGCTGCAAGGCCCCTTCCGGATTGGGCGAGGCATCCGGTGTGGATCTCATCGATCCCGGGATGATTCATTCCGAGCATCTTGGCCTTGGCCTTGGCAGAAGTGACGGCCTCATCTATCTGGCCTGGAGTCAGACGGAACTTCGCTGCAAGGTCGGATAGCTCCTCTTCCGATGCCCTCCACTTGAGCTGAGCCCTCCAGATCTCCTTTCTCGCCCCATAGCTTAAGACAGGGATCTCTATTGGCACAACCTCCTTCTCAAGCCCCCGAGGGATCTCGACATCCCTTTGGACGACGAGAAAGGCCCTTTTTGCAGATGCATCGATAAAGCGAAACACAGCCTCTCTAAGCGCCCTTCCTCCAGATTCCTCCGGGAGTTCCTCCATCCCCTCGATGTATGGGATCCCTCCCTCAAGGATGGCCTGGCGGAACATCCGGCGAAGTCCCCTCGTAAGGGCGGCTGCATCCTCTCCAAGGGCGGAGAGGCGGACCTTTATGATCTTTTGCCCAAGGGCTTTGCAGATGAGATCCACAATCTCCCCCTTCCCCGCGCCATAAGGCCCTTTGAGGATGGAGATCCAGCTCCAACTCCCATCCGTAAGCGACCTGATCATGAGGTTGTACGCCTGCGCCCGTGCTGCCTCGTCCATCGAGAGCGCTGCAAGCCTCGACTTCGCAGCCTCAAGGTCGAGTGCGGATCTATTTGCAAGGCCTGCCCTCTCAATCCCGATCAGGAAGGGCAGAACCTCGCTTGGCGTTTTAAGCATCGTCGACAAGGCAATATCCTCCGAGCCGTCCGCAGGCTCGATCAGTCCTTCCCTGAAAAGGGGGCCTTTTGGAAGGAAGTGATGCCTGATTCTGAAGGCCTCCTCATTGGTCGATGATAGAAGCGATATCACAAGGCCTAGGCTCGGCCTCGTTTTGGTAAGATCGTCTTGGATAAAGCCGTAGAGCCGCTCGTACTTGACATCAAGGTCAGGAGCTGCGCATATCATAAGGGCGTCTCTCTCGACCTCGTTTAAGCCGAAGAGCTTGCAGATCTCGGGGACGTTCAGCCTGATTCCCATCTTCAGGCCGTTTTTGACCTTCCTGTCTACCTCCATCTCGAGGCCTCGCAAGGCCTCCCTATCCCTGGTGCTGGATGGCTGCTCTCCCCTGTACTTCAACAGGGACTGCATCTCCTCTAGCGTCATGCCAAGTCCTCCCGATCCATCCCTTGAACGAAGGAGGATGGCGATTCTCAGATCGATCTTGGCAAGCTGGTCCAGGAGGTACTCAAGGTCGTTTTGGTAGTGCATGCTCATAAGAGACCCCGACGATGCCTTTAGATTAAATATATATTAAAGCAAGATCCGAAGCTGTATCCACAGGAGGGGGGATCAGCAGCTGTATCCGCGAAATGGCAGACTCAGTAAGCCTTCCCTCAACATGGCATGATCAAGAGATCTACGATCCCCTCTCCCCCTTCTAGGGATCCAAGCGCCTTTCCGATTATCGTCCCCGGCCTGTGAATCTCAACATCCCCGATGCTGATTGACGATGCCCTCATGGCATGGCCCGGCGTCGAAGAGCTCGTCAATAGATCGCCAGGCCTAATCGGGCCGTTTTCGTCTACAACCTTGCAGGGCACCCTTCCGGCAAGCGCCAGCGGAAAGAGTTGCTTTGAAGCCGGATCGAAGCCAAGCACGATAGCAGGCTCTGTAGAGACAACCCCTGCTACCCTTGTGTCGTTCTGCTTATCGGATCGAGCTAGGCCTCCGTCAGGTGAGAGGCAGACTACATCTCCGGGCTGCAGACCCTGAGACGAGGGGAAGAGCTCGGCCAGGTCTCTGGGCTCGGTCTCAAGTCCGTGCCTCGACCAGATCGTGCCCTCGGCCTCGATATCATGTGTGTGAAGCCCCCCCTTCCAGCCAGGCGTTCGAGGATGGGGCAGATACCCGTGAGTTCCGAGGTTGCCAGCTATTGCCACGTCTAGGGTGTCTACGACCTTCAGGGCATCTCCGAGGCTGCTTGATGTCCCGCACTCCCTCCTGTTATCGACAATATCACCTTTCTCGATTATGCTCTTGCCTGCGGACCGGCTGATTGTTGCTAGCTGATAGCGCCAGTGATAATCCTCATCAGGTATGTCTACGCCTTCAGCCACAAGCACCTTCCAGAAGAGCTTATGGCGAATACATGTGGCCATCTTGATATCCTGCGGATTATTTAAGGGATTGTCCATGTCACCTGATTCAGGAATGATCTCCTCGATCCATACATCGATGTAGACCTTGTCTGTCCTGTCCGTTGAGGGTACTGTAAGAGCGCTAACTCCTTCCTGTTCTGAATAGCTGATATCAGATGGGTTTACAGCTTCCATTCCCTTCACAAGGATGTGCCCTTTCTGTATCATAAATCCGTTTCCAGGATCATCAAGCGGCAGGATCTTGAATCCATCATCGGGAGTTCCATCCCCGATGTAGTGCCGGCGAAGCATCACCTCGTTATAGCGCCTTATATCCTCAAGCTCGTTCCAATCCCTATCCAGCAGTGGCACGCCCATCTGCAAGCGTAATCCCACATAGCCCTTCGCTTCATCGAAGGTATCTTTCTTCTCGTTGGAGAAGTTGCCGTTCTGATCCTGCATCCAGTATGAGCTTCCCATCTACGATCCCTCCACCGGGAACTTCAGCCTGATCTCCCTCGTAAGCTTCATGGACGTATCCTTTTCGATCACGCCGTGACTGACGTAATTGACCATCCTCAAAGTATCGGAATCGGTCTCTTTTATTCCCAGCAAGGCAAACTCAGTAAACTTGAGCGTCTCTGCCTCTCCGCTGCCCCGCTTCAGAGGCGTTCCCGCCTCTATATCTACGATGATCTGAAGGGTGTTGGTAACATCGTTTGTGGGATTCTCTTCTTCGTCGATATAGGAGATATCCGATCCCTTGATCATCTTGGCCCAAACCCATTTACCATCGACCTCTTGATAGTAATCGAGATCCGAGGGGCCCGTGATGTTATCGAAGAACGTCTCTACTCGCGCCTTGAAGGCAGTGGCCCGCTGGCTGACCGATCCCTCCTGAGCGCCTTCTCCTACCGCCAGGTACTCCAACCCTACCGGGGAGCTGTACTGCTTCTTTAAAAGAGCGGCCAGGAATAGCCCGAAGTCGGCAACGATCGAATTCGACCTCCATCCCCGGTCCTCCAGAGGCACCCCATGACGGGAAATTACATCCCTATACTCTCCCTTGATCCTGAACACGCCACATCAACTCCTGGTATTAATCATAATCGATCTTCTATTGATGGGAAAAAATCCCTTATAATTCTTCTCTCAACTCATGCAAATCGATCGAGAAATGATCGAAAATACTTAACCCAAACCCCAGTCATTTTTCTATTGCGGATATCTTTAGCGCCAGAAAGGCTAATTTTTATCGGGGATGATCTGGTTGTGGAAGGTACGATAATCCACGCTATTTGTCAGCTTCTCAATCGACGATTCATAGCTTTTAATCAGTTTCCAGTTGGAATAGCACCAATAAGACTCGATTATCTGTTCGAACTTCTCCTCAGCCCCACAATGGAGGAAGTCTGAGTACCCATCTTCTATCTGGTCCAGGCTGTAGACCTCAACCTTGATAACAAATGATATAATCCTGACGTGGACGAATACCGGCAAGAAGGTTTGAATTATGGGATATAGCTTCTTTGGATCGATCTCCAGCGTCTCTTCAGGCTCCAGGTAGATATAGATGCCAACACCCCATGGACAGGATATGGCTCCCTCTCTAGTATCCATGGTGTAGTGGACCTCATCGAAAAACGTCCCCATCTTTCCAAGGAGGTCTCCATTTGAGGTGTCCACGGTCTTCGATGTCTTGTGATAGAACCTTACGTTTCCTGGATTCTCATAATCCCCAAAGCTTTCGTGCTCCATGCCATATGATCGGAAGACCAAATTGGCATACTCCCTGACGCCACACGTCTTGCCGGTAAGAAAGCTCACCAGACTTCCAAGCCCCGATACGGTTCCCTTCTTCTGATATAGGGCCATGGCCTTCAGTAGAAACTCCCTGTTCTTCTCCCCTAATAGCTCATAGAGATCGAGGGATAGCCAGCTGGCAAGCCATGAAAGTAGCTCCTCAGGCACTGCCATTGGATCGAAGAGCGCTGGTATCCTGTCGATCATCTCCTCCGTCTCCAATAGCTCGGTCTCGAATACCGATAAGAACCTCTCTAGGAGATCTTTGCTCTCGGAATCGTCCTGGTATAGGGACGGAAGGTACCGGATAAGGGAGCTATGAGGATAGTAGACCTTGGCCTGTTCGAGAACGGGCGCAGAGATCTCTCGATATATTTTTAGCCCATCGTCCTCCATATTAGCTACGAGTTCATCGACAATATCTCCATTTATATTTAATATTACTCTCGTTTTTTCATCATTGAGATCCAGTAGAATGGAGTTATTATCTGCAGATATCTTGATCGTCTTATCATCATTGATCTTATCAATAGTTGCATTTTCTAGCGGATCAATAACGTATTCTTGGACTAGATAATCTATGAGTTTATCATTTTCCGTTCCAGGGACATCGTCCCATCCAAACAAATATGTTGCATATGTTGCATATAATCGTATTTTCAGCTGAATGTACCTGCCAGGGGATATATCGATGAGCGAGTCGGTTATATCCTCGAAGGTTATGACGCTTTTGGCCTGGAACTCCCCCTCGCTCGATGACTCAAACGTGCAAAAGCTAATCTCGATACGGCAGCCTTCGGGGATATCAGCGTCGAGGGCCAGGCGGTGCCACTCGCATTCAGGAATGCCGCTATCGAGACGATCCGAGGTCCACTCACCCGAGAGCTTCCCTTCCTTCAGCCGTAATCCCTCGTCGTATTCGAGGAGATCGTCGACTAGCCCCTGCCAGACTGCCTCGTTCAAGGCCCAGAACTTGAACTCGCTCATGCTATCACCCAGTCACTTCCAGAAAGCTCACCTCAACCTTCTTTCCAGCTACGACGAGGCCATGATCTGGAATGCTCAGATCCTCGGAAGAGAGATTCCAATCGGGATCGTTCGTATCCTCGCCAAGTTTTACCGATTCCACATAGTCCACTCCTTCCACCCTGTTCAAGACCTTGTGGATATCCGAGATGAATACGCCCCGCCCAAACGGCCAGCCGGATCCATCAAGCCCACCCACAAACGGATCTAGGAACCTCAAGAGCCCATCCTTTGCGGCCTTTGAGACGGAATCCTCGAGGTAGAGCGGATCATTCACTATCACAACCTCGATTGAGGCTGGTACATAGACCGGAGGCAGGACGAAGACCTCGGTTGTAAGCATTCTGTGGCCATCCAGATGCCAGTAGACATCTTCCATCAGCACCTTCGACGGCATCGGAGCCTTGCTATCGAGATCTGGTACTATGATGACTGAGACTGTCCGGGAGACCTCCTGTGAATGGCAGGGATGGTACCTGGGAAGGGCCTTGGCCCTTTTTACGCCTTTTACCTGCAGTGCCAGATGCTCGAAGTCCTCGGGGGTAACCGCTCTTGTGATCTCCTTCAATCCATCCCTGACCCTGGATATGGCATCTGCCAGGCTCTCGCCGTCCTCTCCGCCAGATGCATCTAAAGGATTCGTCACCGAGACCTTGCCTGCCAGATCACCCTTTACCTGGCATAAGCTGCCAGCTGGGACATTTCCTCTAGCGCCTCCGCAGGATCGATAGCTAAGGATGCCTTTTCCGGCGGGGATCTGGCCAAAAACGCCATCTCCGAAAAGAAGCCTTCCCATCTTTTGGTCAACAGCCATATGCCTATCCAGAGGTCCAGAGGAATCGAGGTCTGGGACGGCACACCAAGACTGCCCTTCAATTGTAAGGGAGAACGAATCGGCAAGAACTGGCGCTTTAGAAAGTTCTATCACCTGATATGGAAGCCCATCAAAGGATATGTCAAGATCCTCGACGCGTTCCCCCTCGTCCGCCCTGACTGAGACCTCCTCTCCTATATCGACTGTGAAAACCGCTAACGTCTCGAAGACGATATCCTCGCCGGTCTCGGAATCGGTCACGTAGACCTGAGCTCCCTTTGGGATCGTTAGCTTCTGCTCAGTGAGGTTCGAGAAGCGTATCTGAACCGTCGCTGCCTTCGGCGAAAGAGGGCCGTCATCGCCCATGAGGTAGAGGAACTTGAGGTAGCTTCTCTCCCCCACCTGGTCGAGCCTGTATATCTGCATCTCTGAAAGCCATGCGAGCAACTCGAGAATCGTTATACCAGGGTCGCTTGGGTTGAAGTCGGTCCATCCCTTGGCATATAAGGGGATGCGATATTGGGCATCTCTCACAAGCTCCGCATAGGTCTTGTCGTCCAGGGTCTCCAGTGGCAGCGTCATACACTCCCTCCAAGGCTCATTGAGATGCTATGCTCTCCTGAGCAGACCATCTCGAGGTCGCCGATCGGCAAGTCATCCACCGACTCGTTGATTGTAAGGTCGGTTACGTGATCCACACCATCATTCTCCGCTATGAATGCGTAGAGATCTGAGAGGTGAACATCCCTTCCGAAGTCCCAGCCCTGGCCATCCCCACCTCCGGTAAGCGGATGAAGATACTCTTTTAAAGCTGCAATTATCTGCCGCTCAAGTAAAACTGCAATATCCTGCGAAGTGGGGACGATCACTGCTGAGATCCTAACCTCAACGTAGCTTGGGCTGACTACTGCAAGCTCCCCTGGGGAGAGCGATGAGAGGCACCTCTCCTCCAGGTACGACCTCACGATCCGGAGAAGCCCGGGGGATGGTTCCGGGCGATCCTCAGCACCTTTCGGGATCACGATTACCTTCAAGAGGCCATTATCGGATATGCACACAGTCCGGGCGATGGCGCTCGATGAGGCCTTGGACAGCCGCTGGAAGTCCTCGTATGTGACAGCCCTGTCAAGCGCCTTTAAAAGGCCGGGTCCTCGCTCCATCACCGACTCCATATCCTCGGCATCGGATCCTCCCTCCGCAGAAACCAGGTTTTCAACCCGGCTTATTCCAGGGACAAGCGTCTTCAGCACATTAACCTCGCCTGCCGAGAGGTTTCCAGCCGATCCGCCGCCAGACCGATAGCTTATCCTGATGTTGTCAGTCCCGATCGGAGGGATCTTTCCCCTCTTCCCATCCCCGAAGAAGACCTCTCCCATCGCCCCATCGAGGACGTACTGCCGGTCAAAGGGACCTGATCCTTGGAAATCATCGACATCTGCCCACTCCACCCAGGTATCGCTCGCCTTTCCCTGCTCGTCCTTTACCTCCTCCCAAGAGAGGCCCTCGGAGGCGAGATCCGCCTTTTCTTCCTGGGAATAGACGATCCCCTCCTTTATCCAGAGATCGGGGGAGATAACCGGTTTTTTGAGGGCGGAGAAGGCCTGGTCCGCCTCGCCGCTGCTAGATCCCATGACCTCGTCTGAAACTGTCTCCATCTGCTCTGCCCAGGTCGTGTTGGGATAGATCCCTAAAAACATGGGACCGGTTGAAGATGAGGTGGGAACAGCCATCAGCCAGTAGCAATCGCTTCCCAAAAGGCTCACCGATGCATGTTCCTTTGGCGCCAGAAACTCGAGCGTATCGCTCTCCGTAAGGTACCTCGTGTTGTCCTCCGCCTCGAGAGAGATCCTCCTGAGAATCCTCGCGTCACCTGTAAATGCGGATTGAAGCTTGATATTCAGATGAACCGACTTCGCCTGAGCATCCATCGAGTCGATGATCGCCCCCTCCACAGTCCTGGATGCACCTTCACCCTCCTCGATCAATAGATCCATCCCAACGCCTAAGCCCTCGACGCTTGTCAGGTAAAGCGTATCTTCTGCCGGAGCCAGGCTCAGGTTTGGGGCACTTCCCCAGTAGGACCAGCTGAGCTTGACGCCAGGCAGTTTCAGGGGCAGGATATGGAGGAATATGCTGAGGTTTCCTCCCTCCAAGGGCTGGTCGAAGCCGAGCAGAAGGGTACGGCTCTTCTCCCGGATGGGCGAAAACGGCTTGAACGGAAAAACTGGCTCCTTAAACTCAAGCTGGTTATATAAGAGCATATGCTCAGGCGGATGGAGACCTCCGGAATAGTCGTAGCCGATCAACACATCATCGATCCACGGGGGGAAGAAATCTTCTTTCAGGATATATCCAGTTATATCTCCTATATCATTCTTCACTGGAACCACCATCTCCTGACCGTAGTTCCCCTGGCTCAGGTGCAAGCGGATCCAGTATCCTTCCTCCCCATTGACATCGCATGCTAAAAAATCATCTGGAACTTGAAATACGACCTCTCCCCGATATCTGGTTTGGTCTCCCTCAACCGGGGATAGCACGAGACCGTTCAGATCAACGTTCTCGGTCCAGCTAAGCGACCGCCAGGTTCTTCCATTCCAGTACTCGGGGGAGATGACAACGTCTCTTGGAACGGGCTCTTTTTCTGGGTCTTTAGATCGCTCGAAGGCGATTGTAACATTAGCCCCAGGCCTTTTGAAGGCCTTCTCGCAAGCGATATAGAACATGTCATGGGTTCGGGGCTTATTGCCAAATGGGAAGATCCTCTTTTCAATATCCAGGAATAGGAAGTTGTAGCAGCCCATGTCAGGGACCAGTGACACATCTCCAGAACTTGCCTTATCGACTATCTTAAGGTCGGCAATCATTGGGGCATACGACCTTGTGAGGGGATTTACGTTGGCAGAGATCCAGCAGGTCTCAATGCCGCCTATCTCGGACTTCGCGATATCCGTATCTGGCAAAAGGATGATATCCTGAGAATCAGCCTTTGCGGAAAGGGGAAGCCAAACGCTCTCAGACGAGTACATCCAGCTCCAGCCCGAGGCCTCATCGGAGGAGACGCCATCGATCCTTAGCCGGATGCTGGATCCGGCCTTCGCCTCAAAGAGTTCGCCATGACCTATATACAGTATATGATCCTGAACGTTCGATCCCTCAAAGGGCCAAAACCCCCTTAACGAATCGATATCGTCAGTATGATCGAAGATATGATCCCGCTCAGGATTGACACCCATGACCTTTACCAGCGATGCGCTTGTAACGGTCAGGCTCTTTAGGGTCTCAAAGCTTAGCGCCTCGCGATCCTCGGTCTCCTCAGAGGCTGCCAGGGTCCCTGCGGGTACGTAAGATCCGCCTGAAAGCCCCTTTGCCGGGAAGAACGTGAGCGGGACACTTGACGGCTTGGCAGCGGAAAGCCTCATTCCAAGCATATCGAGAAATGCGGCAAATCCCTTATCGGGAACCCGGTTAAGCCTTGTAGCGATATCCTCTTTCATATGAGCAAATAGCTTGAGGAGGGCAAGCCCCATATCGCCCTCAGCCGGTCTCCATTCAGGCACATAGCTGGCTGCGAGGCTTAGAGATTCATCCAGCAGCTCCTCGTAAGTCTTTTCGACGATCTTAGGCATAGATGGATCACTCCCGAAGGTAGAAGGGATAGACCAGGTTGAACTGATTGTTAGTGGAGATGACCCTGTAAGAGATGCTTATCACCACAAGTCCCTGGTCCAGGGAGGAAGGAGTCACCTCGACCTCCTCGACCTCAATCCGGGGCTCCCATAGCTGGAGGGCCTCGAGCACATGCGCTTCCATCATCCCCAGCGTAAGCGAGTCAAGCGACATGAAGACCATATCATCGAGACCGCAGCCGAAATCCGGGCGCATTACCCTCTCCCCAGGCGATGTCCCAAGAATGATGCGAATGGATTCTTTGATATCCTCCTCGTAAGCGGATGTAGCTATCCTTCCCTGGAAGTCCAAGCTTACCGGAAACCTCCAGCCACGTCCCAAGAATTCCTTTGCTTCGCTCAATGGATCACCCGAAATCGCTCCTTAAAACCTATCTCTCCCCTCAGCCGATGAGAACGGTCGGCTCCCCCATGACTATGCTGTTTGGAGGGCCGCTCTCAACGATCATATCTCCCATCCTGGCCGCAGGCATTCCACCGATCATGACTGTGGCGCTTCCAATGGCGACAGTTCCGCCCACATGAGGCACGGGAGGCACGCTTGGAATCTGCTGGGGGCATGCATGAAAATCGGATCCCGCCCTCCAGGCAGGCTTTCCTCCGATGAGAACGGTAGGGCTTCCAGGACCTGGGCCGAGAGGCGTTCCGTGGCTTGTAGGATCCCCCATCCTTGCAGCTGGCGGCATATCCTACCTCTCAGTTAATCTTTACAAGCGCGCCCTGCAGCGTCAGTATTCCCGACGACTTGACCGTCAGCTGGGCATCGCCCTGTATCTCCACCTGTGTGGACTTGAGCGTGAGCTTGGAGCTGCTCTGAATCGTTATTCCAGCCGACTCCATCACGATCTTGTTCGAGCCGTCGGTTATCCCAAGGGACTTTTTGTTATCATCCATCGTAATCTTTAGGCCTCCTGACGTCTTGATCTCCGCAACTTTCTTCTTATCGTCCAGAAGGATGCTGTGGCCGCCCTTGGTACTGAGCTGTAAAAGCCCATTTTCGCCCTGGTCAAGGATCAAGGAGAAGCCCTCTTTCGTCTTGATCTCGACCTTCTCCTTCCCCGCCTCATCGTTAAAGAAGATCTCGTTTCCTCCCTTCGTCCGAAGGGACTTGACGAAGTTCTTCCCGTCCTGAGGATAGGCCGGCTTGGCCTTGCCGTTGTACAGAACGCCTATGACGAAGGGGTTGCTGATATCGCCCTCGGCGAAGGCCAGGAGCACCTCGTCTTCGACCTCGGGTAGGAAGAAAGCGCCTCTCTCATCGCCGGCGGAGAAAGAGGCCACCCTCGCCCATACCTCCTCGTCCCAGCCTGGCAGCTTTACCTTGATCCTGCCCAGCTGGTCTGGATCCTTGTTCGCAGTGACCTGGCCCAGGACCACGCCTGCCATCCTATACGCGGGCGGTCTTTCCTCAAACATTGCCTGCGAGCCCCCGGCGCAAGTTCAAGGTCGTCGTATAACCTCCCCCGCCGATCTCGTGAGTGGCCTTGGTCAGGTAGTATCTGCCGGAGAACCGCTTTCCAACCCCCTTGATCATGATATTGGAGCCGGGGACGAGGTCGGGATTTCCTAGACACTTGCAGGTACATGTGATCAGCTTGCTGTTGGACCTCTCCAAGATCGCCTTTGCGATCACCTTGGCCTCGGCCTCACAGCTTACAGGTATATTGGTCACCCTCCTCGTCACCTCTCGATATGACTTGAGGATCTCGCCAGCGCTCTTCGCCTTGGACTCCTTGTAGTCCAGGTCGCTCAATGTCGCCTCACCCTTTACCTCCTTTGCCGTCTTCTCATTTCGGCCGATCACAGTGACCTTGACCACAACCTGGGCCGTGCTCAGGCGTGGCTCGAAGCTGATGAGGTCGACTCCCCACTCCAAGGTGGCAACCTCCTTCGATTTGTACTTGGGCTTTTGAAAGTAGAGCTTTTTTTCCCTGACGAAGACCTCATGGCCAAGCCTTTCTGCCAGTCCTTCTAAGAACTGGGCGTCGGTCTGATCCGGGCTCTTCGCCACCTGGGAGCAGGGCTTCGCTCGTGGCTCTATCTTGCCCTTATCCAACTTGTTGAAGGTCGCGATCTTTCCTACGATATCCCCATAAGTCTCAGCCTCCTGGAAGGTCCGCCCGACTGTTGCCAGTGAGTGCTTGAGCCATTCGTAATGGTCGTATCCCTGGACATTGAGGGTTGGGGGACCTTCGGGATTGAACCTCGGCTCAAGCGCGGCGATCCTTCCCAGGATCACGGTCTTCATTCCCGTAACGTAGCCCATCTGCACTGATACATCCGACCTCTGGGGATCCAGAGCCTTGCCATCCAGCCATTTGAACCTCTGTGTCGACTGATCAATGGGATCAATTAGGGAGAAGGAGAACGCGCTCGAGCCTTCCAGATGCTGCTCCACCTTCAAATCCTGGATGGATGCTACAAGCTCCTTATCCTCCTTACCAGCGATCTTTATAGAGAATCCTAGCGCATACCGGCTCAAGTCCAGCGCCAACCTCAGCCCTCCAGGGGGGGAATCTTAAGCTCTAGGCCGCTCTCAAGGATCCGGGGATTCTCCAGGGAATTCGCAACAGCTATTGGACGCCACATGGAGGCATCGCCGTACTCCCGGGCGGCGATGCTCCAGAGGCTGTCCCCCTCCTGGATAGTATATATCTTCGTCTTGTCGGATGAGTGGCGCTTCTCCTTCGACCCGGCCTTCTCAGGGATCTCCTGTAGAGTGACGACGAGCTTGGCCCTCACAGGTACGCCGTCGCTACGAAACATCGTGAACTGCTTGGTGACCGTAGTCAGCACGCAGTTGAAGTTCAAATTGCCCCATATGAAGCGGAGCACCGGCGGAGCATGGAGGTCGTAATCCACGTTCATCAGGCCGGTTATCTTCTTTGTATACTTCCTAACATCCTCGTTCTTTTCGTATGTGTCGAAGAAGAGGTCCATCTTCAATGTATCGAGCTCCCTTCCCGTGTACTGCACGCCAGGGGCCTGGCCTACTATCTTCGACGTACCAAAGCTGTTGGTGCTCGTCAAGGTGTACTCAGATGGGTAGAAGAGAACCGGTATCGCCTCCCCTTTGGGCCTGCCCTTGGCATCTAGAACCTGTATCAAAGCCTTCTTCGCCTCTGCCATCCTTACCACCCCCTCCTTTCCCTCTCCTTTCTCATCCTTCGCTCAATCAATCCATAGATCTGATCGGAGATGGACTGCAGGTCCAAGGGGGGAGGCCTCTTCGAGCCGTAAGGCAAAGAGGCCCTCCCCTCATCCTGTATCTGTGATCCCTCCGATCCTTGGAGAGACCCCCCAACGGCAGGGGGCATGGAACCTGTGCGTGAGTTGTATACCATTGGCGCAGACCTGCCTTGTGGGGCCAAGCCCCTTCCCTCCCCCCCTAAAGCCTCCAGCGATGAAGGATGGACATTCCCCCTTCCGAGAGACGACGAGCTTAAAAGGAGGGATGGACCTCGTCCGAGATCTCTTGAGGAGCCGTTTCGTACATTCGAATCAAGGCCCTTGAGAGTTCCATATCTCGGCCCAGCCATTTTTTTCCGAGAAGGTTGGTATTGGGTCGATATTCCGGCCAGGTGATATCCGATCGATGTATATCTCCGCAATAAGGATTTTTCCGTCCCCTCGTAGCTTGCCGAAATCACGCCGGATCTATGAATCCATATCCTCCCGGCCAGGGCGCCAATGCCGCTGCCGACACCCGGCCCTCCTGCCGTTGTCCCCATCAGAGAGAACGATCCATGCACATCGCTCTTCCAAGCTGGAATTGCACCTCGATTCATAAAGGAACGCTCCATCGATCTCCATTCCTCGCCAATTGCATACGGTCCTATCGCGGATTTCATCCGGGTATCGTCGATCCTTCCCCCATCCACGGGAAACTCGATTACAGGGGCTAAGAGCGCCTTTGGAGAACCCATATCATGGATGCTGCTCCCTCGATGGGAGACAGGAGGTCCTGGGGACAAGGTAACGGGAGAGAAGGATCGATCGCTCTGCCGTATATCTCCTCCACAGGATAGGCATATCGCCCTTATTCGAGAATCGTCGATAGTGGATTGGCCGATTGGAGAGGCCAAGGGCCGCTTCGAAGGCCCCACATCCTGGATGGAGCTCTCCCAGGAGGAGACAGCAGGCCCTTGCGATGAGGCAACATGCGACAAAGCTCTAACCTTCTGCGGCATATCTCCCCCCCCAACGAATCGGCCCCTCGTCCGGGATTCATCGATCCTTCCAGCACCCGTGGGATGCATGATTGGAGATGCCAAAGGCGGCTTCGAAGGCCCCACATCCTGGATGGTGCGTCCCCAGTAAGAGACCGGAAGTCCTAGGAACTGCATAATAGGAGACATAGCACAAGGTCTTTTCGAGATCGCTTCTCCAAGGGATTCGCCCTTCCCCAGTCCATGGGAGAATGGGCTCCAAGCCGCAGGCCGGCCGGTGATATCGCGGGCGGCTTCTTTAAGGCCCTCGATCCTTGGCCCCCACATGCCCCGCCCCCATATCCCTAGAGGCAGGTTGATTGCGAGGAAAAGATTGTATACGGGGCTCGGGAGACCATCGAGGCCGAAGCGAGGTCGAATGCCCATTGATTGCAGAAAGTACAGGACCGGCCCCGCGCCTATTCCGACGCCAGGCCTCATCCGGCCAAGCACCCTGAAGGGCTCGGAAAGAAGCGTCCTCGGCCTTGCCCGGTCCATGACGTCCGATGGAAATCCAGCATCGATTACGCTCATCATGGCTACTTTCGAGCTTTACGCAGAAGGTCCATCCAGCTGTACTTGGCAAGGCCGTTATGGGCGAGCTCCAGGCTCTCCACTGCCACGCCCCCTTGGTTGGCGTTGAGATTTGGGCCGTTCCACTTCACAGGATAAGCATCCTTTGCCATCCAGACCCATCCTGGCATCCTCTCCGGTGTCAAAAGGACTATCCAAATGTTGCTTCGCTCTACCTTTCCCTCAAGGACATCCTGCTGCCACCGATACAGCGAATCTATGTCGGTCAGGCCTCGCTTCAGCACGAGGTTCGGGTACTTCCCGCCCTTCGGGAGCTTGTGAACGTGGTCGTTTACGCCGCCCTCCTTGATCTCCTCGAACTCCACCTGGATCTCGAGCCCCTCCACCTCGGAGAAGCCGGCAACGACGATCCCCTTGAACTCCACTAGGAACTGGTAGTTGCGATAAGGATCAAGGAGGCCAAGAGGCTCCCTCCAGAACAATACGCTCACGAGAATGCCTCCCGGCGGACCTTGTCTATCGGCCTGACCCCTCGCTCAACCGCTTGTTTATGCTGGATATCTCCTGACACCACCGCCTCCTCTCCCCGTGCTCCAGGTTCATGATCTCCATCATTCCCCAGTGGAAGTGATAGGCAATGAAGGCCACCTCCTCATAGATCCTGTCGAGGGGGTAGCCCTCTATTCCCCCGGCGCCAGGTCCACCTCGAACTGATGCTGGCACTGGGGACAGATGGCCTTGACCACCAGACGGCCATCGCCATTGATCCTCTGGTAGAACTCCTGGAGGAAGGCCAGGTCGGAGGCGAAAAGCCCCTCCACAACCCGCGGATTGACATCGGGAAGGCTGCCGAGCCTCGTTATCACCCTCGACAAGAGGATGACAGTCAGGTATGCGGGATTGCCCTGAACTCGCGGGTCCTTCAGGGGAAGGATCTCGTCGGCTGCAGTTGCAAGCCTCATCACCCCTTCCCGGTGAAGGCTTCCCTCCCCGTCCACATAGCCCTTAGGAAGGGCGAACTGATGTTCCGTCTGGAACATTTTGTCTTCACCACTCATGCCTTCCTCTCCATCTTCTCGAAGGCTATCTCGATGGACTCAACAGCAACCTCGCTTCCCTTGGCGTTCATATCGGGTGCGTCGTACTTGCTAGGCCATGCGCTGGAAAACTCCCATCTAGCCTTGTCGGATCCGTCGTCGTCGAGGAGGATCACTGCGATGTTCTTTCGGTTATCCCGGATGAGCCCCTGCTCGATTTTCCTCCTCCATTCATAGAGCTCCATCGAGTCGGTGATGCCCCACTTAAGGACGAGGTTTCCGTACTTCGTAAGGCCTGCGCGCTTACGGAAGTAAAGCGGATCGGTTCCCGCCCGAACGTCCACGGCCTCGCAGCTGCTATCGGGGATCGTCACCTCGGAGAAGCCGGCCTGGATTATGCCGTCAATCTCGAGCCTGAAGCGGTAGTTCCCGTATGGATCGTTTCTATCTGCTGCCATTGGTGGTCAATTCCCCCTCAGGACTTCCTCTCCATCGTCTCGAAAGCGATCTCGATGGACTCAACGGCAACCTCGCTTCCCTTGGCGTTCATGTCTGGGGCATCGTACTTGCTAGGCCAAGCGTTTGCGAACTCCCACCTGGCCTTGTCAGATCCGTCGTCGTCGAGGAGGATCACTGCAATGTTCTTTCGATTCAACCTGATCAAGCCCTGCTCGATTCGCTTCCTCCATTCGTAGAGCTCCATCGAGTCGGTGATGCCCCATTTCAGCACAAGGGCACCGTACTTGGTAAGACCCGAGAGCTTCCTGAAGTTAGGCGGATCGCTTCCCACCCTGTACTCGGTTGCCTCACAGCTGCTATCTGGGATCGTCACCTCTGAGAAGCCGGCCTGGACTATGCCGTCGATCTCCAGCCTGAAGCGATAGTTCCCGTAAGGATCGTTTCTATCTGCTGCCATTCATATTCACCTCCTGGATCTTCAGGCCTCGGCGATATCGGATCCCTTGGCCACCTGGGCGATTCTGAAGATGACGAACTCCGCCGGCTTGACGGGGGCCACGCCTACGAGGACGATCAGCCGACCGTTATTGATGTCGTCCTGGGTCATGGTTGTCCGGTCACAGCGAACGAAGAAGGCATCGTCTCTAACCGTCCCCATCAAGGCGCCATCCCGCCATACGCGGGTCAGGAACTCCTCGACCGTCTGCCTCACCTTTGCCCAGAGCTTCTCGTCGTTGGGCTCGAAGACAACCCATTGGGTGCCCTCGTCTATCGACTCCTCGATAAACAAAAAGAGCCTGCGGACGTTTACGTACTTCCAGGAGGGATCGCTCGACGCAGTCCTCGCCCCCCAGATCCTGATTCCCCGTCCCGGGAAGGCCCTGATGCAGTTGACGCCCTTCGGATTGAGGACATCCTGATCCTTCTTGGTCACGTTGATCTGCAGGGAGGAAACCCCTCTCACAACCTCGTTGGCAGGGGCCTTGTGTACTCCCCTCTCCTGATCCGTCCGGGAGAAGACGCCTGCCACATGTCCCCCTGGTGGGACGAGCTTGTAGAGATTGCTTGCCGGGTCCAGGATCCGTATCCATGGGAAGTAGAAGGCCGCATACTTGGAGTCCAATGGAGGCTCCAGGCTTGAGATGTCCCATCCGGACTGAGGCGCCTGAAGTATGGCGAAGCGATCCTTCATGTTCTCGCAATGGTCCACCATCAGGGCGGTTACGCCAGCGTAGTCGTTCTCGTCTGGAACGCAGAGGATCGCAATATCGTCTACCTCCTCAAAGGCAGCAAGGCCGGTCGGGTTCTCGGGATCTGCCCGGCTGCCCTGGAAGTCGGATGCCGCTATCGTCGATCCATCAGCGCCTAACGTTAACGGCTGATCTGCGATATTATTTGGTCGGATGGCTGCCAGGCTCTCGAGGGTTACAAGCGCCGATATGCCGTTTACCCTCTTCACATAGTAGTCGCTTGAGGATACGACCGTGGATAGGTTGTCATATACCTCCGCTATACTATTGTAGGCGATCGTTAGCTTGAAGAGCTCCGCCTTTCCAAGCCCCGAATCAGAAACGGTCACCTTCACCTCATCTCCCCATGTTCCCGGACCTTGGGCCTCCACCTTGATCGCCTTCTCCGAAACAACGCCTCCTGCCAAATTTTGAGAGGTAGTATTGTCCGGCCGCCCATCGGCAAGCCACTTCAGGCTTACCAGGGTGGATATCCCGTTGACGAGCTTCTCATAGAAGCTAGTAGAGGTTTTATCTGTAGAGAGGTCGTCATAAACCTCACTGTCACCCCCTTTAGAGATCGTAAGCTTGAAGCCGCTTGTGCTGCCGTCGGCCACATCCACCTGGATGCTGTTTCCTTCTGTTCCATAGGCAAGCGCCTCCACCTTTATCACTTCGACCTCTCCGGCCTTTAGCACTAGGCTCGCCTTGGCTCCCCAGTTAAGCTCCAAGCTTGATTTTTTACTTCCGGATCCAACTATCCGGGCCAGGTAGCAGCGAGATCCTCCGTTCCTGAAGAATCCCTCGACTCCATAGGCCAGATAGCTATCCTCAAGATAGCCTCCGTATATCCTCTTATACTCCTCAAAAGAGGTTATCAGCTTGGGCTTTAGCGGACCGCGCTCTGTTGGTCCGAGAAATCCTGCTGTGCTTGTGCTGACTCCCTCTATCGGTTTCGATCCGATCTCGATCTCTTCTATATACACTCCCGGTGCCAGATATTCGGGCATTTACACCCTCCTCTCCTTTTGAAAGCAACTTCGCATCACAATAATTAGTTTTTCCTACCTCAGTACGGTCGATAAAAAAAAATTATCGCCATTTTCTGATATTATATTTACTTTAATCTTGGTATTTTCCGTATCACCCCGAACGTAAGCGCGTCCTCCCGATCTGATGTGATCATCCACCGTAGGAGCCTGGAAGTAGAGAACGAACTCTCCCTTCTCGGTCGTCCTTCCCTCAAGCTCTTCTTCGCCGAATCTCCATCTTAGGTTTGCACCGGAGACGACCTACCCTGATTGGCCAGATGCCTTTGCCACAAGGGATGCCTTGTGGTAGAACCGGGAGCCAACGGAGATCCAAAAATCGGTTCTTCGCTGAATTGGGTGGAAAGGGATCATCGCTCTGCTTAGACTTATTGTCAACTTAGATATGCATGAACTTCGACAGATTCATCATATATTCGCACATATGTTTCCTTAATATATATAATGTAATGGAGGATATTAGCGTTCATTCGCGTTCATTCGTGGTTGAAATAGGGAGGAATACGCTCACCCACATCAAATAGCGAGGATTCCAAAAATCTCCTGGAGGAGGATCCGTGAATACGTAATACGAACCGCTTCTAATTGCCACCTTATCCGATCCCTCGATTCCGACCTTCACCTGCCATAGGGGCTCTTTTCCCGTGAAGGAGTCGACTGGATAGATCTCGATGGATTCGCCTTGATGAGATCTCCCCCTTTTCAGATCCGCTCCGAATCTTTTTTTCGACTGCAATCTCCCCGTCTATTGCGCTTTTGAGTGGTTTAGTTGTCAGCCTGATGTCGACCAGATTGGTCTTCCCGACCATGACGCGGTCGATTATGAAATATTTGACGTTATTATTGTATTTCACCTCGACCTTCACTTTTGTCCTGCCCATATCCCCCCGGACGTAGTACGAACCAGCCGACCGGACAACGTTCTCCGACGTAAGCGGCCTGAAGTAGAGCACGAACTCCCCCTTATCCGTCGCCTTCCCTTTGAGAACCTCGCTTCCGCAACGCCAGGTCAAGGCCGCGAAAGGCATGGGCGTACCCTCGGGGCTTATGACCATTCCCCTTACGAGCGTCTCGCCGGAGGGAAACGGGCAGCATGGAAGCGGGTAAAGGAGGACCTTCACGGCCTCCGATCGGCCCGCATGCATCACCAGGGATGCCTCATGATAGAACCGGGAGCTTACAAAGACATTGTAATCCCCCTCTGGAAGATCTGAGAAGGAGGAATAAGGCCCGCTTCTAACTGCTACATTCCCAGTTCCTTCCAAGAAGACCAAAACATCCCCTCTTGGGCCCTCTCCAGTGAAGGCATCGACCGGCTGTACTACAAAGGACAGGCTTTTTGCCTGGCTCTCCAGGGAATCTTCCTCGCTCATCGTCAAGCCTCGTCCAGCCTCTCGTAGACGTACTCCACATCTGATACCCGCTTTATCTCCTCTGACTTCTCGGAATCGATCCTAACTGGGAATACCTGGTAGTAAACGGCAAGGACATAGGGCTTGTTCCTGGAGACAACGGACCAGATGCGGTTGATGTCGTCCGGCGTTGGAGTATGGAATATCAGCTTCAGCATTCCCCCAGCAAGGCCACCATTCAGATAGGGATCCCTGAGTATTCTGTGATCGTTGAAGATCTCCACGACCTTTCCGAGGAGCAGCTGGTCCTTCTCTCCGTCCTTGGTGTTTGGAATGATCATATAGTAGAGCCTCAATGGGATGGGCTGTCCGAGGCGGTTGTTGGTGTCCACGAGCCCCACTTCCAGGTTCCTCTTGAAGGAATCCTCCACGATATAGTAGAGGAAGAGGGAGAGCTTCTGGTCCTCCGTGAGGTCATCGGGAGAGGTAAGCGTGATCTGGGTCTCTGAGGATATTATTGACTGGAATACAGGGTCATCCCTGATCTCGCTCCATATCAGGGCGACCAAGGATCGCCCTACCTCCAGGAGCGCTGAGTAATCGCTCACGTCTTCAGCCACCCTGGGCACTTAGAGGCTTGCCTCATCATCTCAAAGGCGCAAATGCCCATTCCACATCAGCTCCTTGGCTTTTGCACATCTCCTTCCAGGCTTTATTCAGGATCTCCTGATCTGAGAGCGTTCCTAGCGACTTCAAGCGGTCGACCTCCAGCAGAAAGCGGCCCAAGAGATCTTCTCTGATCTCATATCTCTCCGAGAAGCCTAGCGCAATCTTCTTCAGCTCCTTTCGAGAGGAGTACCTCTTCGGGAGCTTTCCATCGATGAAGTCGAATATAAGCCCGCATTCGCTATGACCTATGGTGGGCGTTGACGGCCCAAAGGAGGTCTGAATATAGTCCTTGAAAGTATGATTGCCAACGAACAAGCCGCACTCACACAAAATATCTTTTTTTATAATAGTAGACCCCCGTATTTCTTTACACCCCCAGGTGATCCAGGAGTTTCACAGCCCATTTGCTCGCTCCTATAGCACGGGTCGCTTCCCTTGCGCTCAATACTGCATATGGATCCATCCTATTGAGCTGAATGATCGATCCATCTCTTTAGCTAGATCTAATTATGACATACTACATATTTATATACTTTTCCACTGGGGGAATAATTGGCGAAGAAGGAACTCTGAGATTTCATGTAGCGCTGCCATCATCATAAATCGCTTTCTTGCAGCCACATATTAGATGGGAAACGCCATCTAAGGAATCAGTAACCTTGGCAGGGCATATCTTATAACATATATTATATCATATGAGATCAATAGTACCAAACGACCCACCACCACCCCCAGAATAGATCTACATTGACGCCATGCGACGATCCGCACTGACGCCATCCAACCTCCCCAGTATATTGGTCATCCCTTCCGCGATAGCCACATACTCACGAACAAGAGCCTTGCTCATCTCGAGCTCCGATGTGATATTCTCAAGCGGGAGCCCGTCCTTGATGAACATCTCCTGGATCTTATCGCCACCGTTGACTCGTATTAGGGTGGTGGGGGGATATGAGAGAAAATAAGGTTCTTCGCCGAACTGTGTGGGAAAGGATCATCGCTCTATTTGGACTTATTGTCAACTTAGGCACGCCTAAACTTCGATGAACCATCACATATAAGCTCACATGTACCCTAAATGTATGTGATTTTATGGATAATATTAGCGTTCATTCGCGTTCATTCGTGGTTGAAATCGGAAGGAAT
>Ga0265595_1000413_pt1 | contig 39528 bp, 39 predicted proteins | sample saktaG_15_FD_190148 | JGI IMG/M metagenome (GOLD analysis project Ga0265595, IMG submission 190148) | Saline water microbial communities from Sakinaw Lake, British Columbia, Canada - sak_2013_06_06_50m | ecosystem: Environmental > Aquatic > Non-marine Saline and Alkaline > Saline ...
CCTTGTAAGATATATGCCACCTTTTATATTACCCAGCCTGTCAATATCCGTGCAATCAACCAGGCAGGCCGCGTCATAATCGATGCCCCTTGGATTTTTTTTAGCTTTTACTCTCGACGCATTAGGCAAAAACTTATATGTATCAGGCATATCTTCAGGCGGGAGCAAGACAACCTTTTTCCCCGCTTTCTTAAGAAGCTCGGCCATGGCAAGCATGCTTCCTACGGCATCGCCTTCTAAGTTCTGGTGGGATGTTACGAGAAAACGTTTATTTTTTTTATCCTTTATTGCCTTTATTACATTTATCATGCCCATCTAAACGCTCCTTTTCTTTATGAAGGATATCTATTATCTCGTCTATCCTGTTGTTCTCAATCTCTGAAACATCATCAATAAAAGTTATTTGAGGTATAAACTTAATGCTCATCCGCTTCGCGAGCAAACTTCTTATAAGACCTCTCGATGCCTTGAGGCCCTTTAATGTATCCTCTACAGCCCCTTTACGCTGCATCGAGGTAAAATATATGCTTGTCGACCTAAGATCGGGCGAGGTATCAACCTTTGTTATTGTAATGAAACCAATTCGAGGATCATGGACACCCCTCTGGAGTATCGTACTTATATGGAAACGGATCTCCTCATTCACTCTATCTACGCGCGACACTCTTTTTCTCCTGAAAAACCTTCTAATCTGGCAAGCATCCTTGATGCCTTCTTCTCTTTTGATATAATAGCCTGCTCTCTTTCTATTCTCTGTTTTTTCAATTTATGCAGCACGCCGGAATTTACCGCGTGCCTTAAAAGCTGTTCTGTATGCGCTTCAATCCTAAAACCATATCTTTGCTCAAAACGAACTGCCCTGAATATCCTGGTTGGATCATCAATAAAACTCTGATCATGCAAAACTCTTATGATGCCTCTTTTTAGGTCTTTTCTGCCGTTAAAAAAATCCACGATATTTGTGAAGCTATCTTTATTGAGCGAAAGAGCAATCGCGTTGATCGTAAAATCACGCCGCTTGAGATCATCTTTTATTGTGCTGAATTTTACGTTCGGATAGGCAGCCGGAACTTTATATGACTCACTTCTCGCGGTGGCGATATCCACCCTGACTATGGATTCTATCGTAGCGGTCCCAAATTGTTTGTGAGTGATCATGGGACCATCTAATCTGGTTGCAAGTTCCTTGGCAAATCTCAACCCATCTCCTTCTACCGCTATATCTATATCAAGATTATCAGCGCCAAGCAATAAGTCTCTTACAAAACCACCCACAGCAAAGACCTTAAATCCATATTTATCTCCAATGGCCCCTGCTGCTTTTAAGATACCTGCCACGGTATCAGGAATTTTTAATTTACTGTCCTTGCCCTGCACTGTATCTCCTGTAAAAGACCTTAAGATCAAGGCCTTGGATGAAACTTATGGTGAATAGACTTCAAGCGCTCTTTGTTGATATGAGTATATATCTGCGTAGTAGATATATCTGCGTGGCCCAGCATCTCCTGGACAACCCTTAAATCCGCCCCACGCTCTAATAGGTGCGTTGCAAAGGAGTGCCTTAGAGTATGCGGGGTGATATCTTTCTTTATCCCCGCGAGCATCGCGTATTTTTTTATCATTTTCCAGAAGCTTTGCCTTGATATCTTTTTCCCCAGCCTTGAGAGAAAAAGCGTATTTGGTGATCCGGGTTTTTTAAGGCGTATCCTTGATTTCAACAGGTACTTCTCTATAGCGTTCTGCGCCTGTCTTCCTACAGGCACTATTCTCTCTTTGTTGCCTTTTCCTGTACACCTTAAGAATCCCACTTCAAGATTAACATTATCAATACTTAAGTTTACGATCTCTGATACCCTTAATCCGGTAGCATACATAAGCTCTAGAACCGCCTTATCCCTTAATCCAAGCCAGTTTCTGGCATTGGGTTTTTTAATTATCTCTTCTATCTCGGGCAGGGAAAGGGTTTCAGGAAGATGTTTCCAGAGTTTGGGAGAATCCAAAACACTTGTTATATCTTCTTTTATATATTTTTCTCTAAGCAGAAAACGGTGCAGTACTTTTATGGCAACTAATGACCGCGATATGGAATTAGAAGATAAGGCATGTTCTTTTTGAAAAATCATATAATCTCTTATATCATTCCTTTCAACCTCGTTTAAATGCAGCCTTTTCTTTTTCGATTCCAGGAAATCCGCGTACTTGTATAAATCACTCCTGTATGCGGATATGGTATTGTCTGACAGGCCCCTCTCAACAACAAGATAATTCAGGAATTCCTCTATTAAGTCTTTCATAGCCACGGATTAGTCCTTTTTTCAATACCTATAGAAGTCTCCCCTCCGTGCCCGGGATATACAATTGTGGAATCAGCAAGATTAAATAGTTTTTCCTTGATAGAGTTCGTGATATCCTTCTGGCTTCCGTAAGGCAGGTCTGTTCTTCCTATGCCTTGCGCGAACAGGGTATCTCCTGTAAATACTATCCCATCATAATAAAGCGAGATCCCTCCGGGTGTATGGCCAGGGGTGTGTATCACCCGAAGTTTTATATCTGAGATCTCTATCTCGTCACTGTCTTTTAAGATCCTGCTGGCCCTTGGAGAGCCCTTAAGCTTTCCGTAAAATGCCGCTAAGCTTAACAGGGGGTTAATCAAAAAATTAGCATCTTTCTCATGGATATACACCGGAAGATTAAGTTCGGAATTGGCGCCTATATGATCTATGTGCCCATGCGTATTAATTATGCATTTAGGAATAAGGCTTTCCCTTTTTATAAGCTCCTTTATCCTGTCAGGATCTGCCCCCGGATCTATTACAACAACCTCTTTTGTTTGTTTCGAGCCAAACACATAACAGTTTGTATCGACACTATCTATATGGATTTTATAAAGCAGGTAATCTCTACTATTGCTGTTTGTCATCTTTTACGGCTTTGGCTTCATCGGGTTTTATAAAATTTTTCATACGCTGGTATGAAAAATCGCGGCTTACCGCCCTGTAGTGCTTTGAAAGCCTTGATGCCAGGGCATTGCTGTTTGAACTTACATAATTAGGCTGGTCTATTTTTTCTATCATTTCTTCAAGCTCTGATATGTACGGTTGAAGTTGGGTGGACTTTTCATCAACAAGCAGGCTGGATAATTTCTTTATATCAACCATTGTATGCCCTGCCTGGCTTCTAATACTCTTTGAGCTGTCTTTTGACTTTACTGATTTTATAAACTCAGACTCCGCGTTCCTCCAAAAGGTATAATTGTTCACGTATAATTGGTTGTTGGTAAACTCACTTTTATAATCATAGGGCTGGAGTATCGGCCCTTCTTTCACCTCTCCTTTCTTGGCCCTTACGAATTTTTTACGCCATGTGCCGCTGCATCCGGCAGAGCTTAATAAAACAACTAGTAACAAAATAACAGCTGTAAATTTCATCTTCATGCCCATCCTCCATGTTTTAAAATATTCTTAAACTCATCTTCATCGATAATTTTAATGCCCAGTTTTTCCGCCATGTCCCGCTTTGAGCCGGGGTCTTTTCCGCAGACAAGAAAATCAATCTTTTTCCCTACGGAAAAAGATATCAAACCGCCTAGCGACTTGACCATGTCCTGTGCCTGCGTTCTTGAAAAACTGTTAAGTGCCCCTGTAAAGACAAAACTCTTCCCGGAAAGATTATTTTCTTTCGGCAAGGGGGCTTGTTCTAAAGCTATTCCGCAGGATTTTAATTTTTCAATTATAATATCTGTATCCTTTTTTGAAAAAAACTCTACTATGGAATCTGCCATTGCGGGGCCTATTGCGTCAATCTCTGTTAGTGCTTGCCTGTCCTGATTCATTAGTTTCTCTATGCTGTTAAACTTAGACGCGAGAATATCAGCCGCGTGCATGCCAACATGCCTTATTCCCAAAGAATAGATCAGCTTAGCCAAGCCCTGAGCTTTAGAGCGTTCTATTGCCTTTAAAAGATTATCTGCTGATCGCTGGGCCATCCTATCAAGCTTTAATATATCATCCAATGTAAGTTTATATATATCAGCGTAATCGTTTATCATCTCCTTATCTACTAACTGATATATTATAGCCTCACCCAAGCCCTCTATATTCATACCCTGCCTTGAGACAAAATGCTTCAACCTCTCTTTAAGCTGGGCCGGACATCGTGGATTTATACAACGTAAAGCCACTTCTTCTGGGCATTTGACTACAGCCGAACCGCATGACGGGCATTTTTCGGGCATGGTAAACCGCCTCTCATTACCTGTCCTGTCATCTGCAACAGCTGATACCACCTGCGGGATAATCTCACCTGCTTTCTCTATAATAACATTATCACCTATCATTATACCCTTACGTTTTATCTCATCTATATTATGAAGTGTCGCGCGGCTTACAGTGCTGCCTGAAATATCTATTGGCTCAAGCTCAGCAACGGGTGTCAGAACCCCTGTCCTTCCAACCTGAATTATTATACCTTTTAATCTTGTCTTTACCCTTTGGGCAGGAAATTTATAGGCAATCATCCAGCGCGGGGCTTTCGTGGTAGAACCCAGGCTCTTCTGCTGTGTGGTTAGGTCGACTTTTATGACCACTCCATCTATATCATATGCTAAGGTTTTTCTTTCCTTCTGCCATTTGTCGCAATAGGCTATAACTTCACCTATGTCTTTGCACTTCTTTGCATGAGGGCTTGTGCTAAAACCCTGATCCTTTAGAAACCCTAATATCTCTGACTGCGTCTCAGGAAGTTCTCCATCGCAATAACCTACACCATATATCAACACAGCCAGTCCTCTCCCGCTAACCATTTCAGCATCGAGCAGTTTCAATGAGCCTGCCGCTGCATTCCTCGGGTTTGCGAAGGGCTCCTCGCCATTGAGGGTTTTTTCCCTGTTTATCGCGTCAAAGATTGCCCTGTCCATAAATACCTCTCCACGCACTTCTATCGCATCGGGAAAGGTGTCTTTATTCTTTACGGATAATGGTATAGATTTTATAGTCTTAAGATTCTGGGTTATGTCATCACCTTCTTTGCCATCACCACGGGTAGCGCCCTGTTGGAATATGCCCTTATAATAAAAAATGGATACAGAGGCACCATCGATTTTAAGTTCCGCTGTGTAGGAGACATCTTTATTTAAAAGATTTTTTTTAATCCTCTTATTAAACTCTATAAGCTCATCGGCTGAATAAGTATTGTCTATGCTGAGCATAGGCACGCGGTGCTTAAGCTTTTTGAAACCTTCTTGCGTGTCTTTTCCTACTCTCTGAGTAGGGGAATCCTTGGTGATAAGATCGGGGTTTTCTTTCTCAATATCCCTTGCCTTGTTAAGGAGTATATCATATTCATAATCGGATATTTCCGGTGCATTTTCCACATAATACTTTCGGTCATGCAGGCGTATCTCATCTTTTAATCTTTGTAATTCTTTTTTCGCTTCTTGTTTATTCACGCCGTGCCCTCATTAAAACCTTATATTAAAACCATGAAACTTTCCTTCAAATGCCTGCCACTCTACTATGTCTTTTCGGATATATCTGCCCATATCTTCTTTTATATTACTTAGAAATTCCTGTAAATCAGCTTCTTCGCCCTCTGCGATAAGCTCGAGATTGCCATCAGGTAGATTCCTAACCCACCCTGAAAGCTTAAGGCTTTCGGCAATATGCTGTGCAGTAAAGCGAAAACCAATCCCCTGCACTCCACCTTCATAGTATGCATATACTCGCTTTTTCATAGGCCTTTTAAGCTTTTGCTTTTAGGAACGCTTCTCAAGCACAGGTACCTGTGCTTGAGAAGCGTTCCTAAGTGTTTTTATAATTAAACGGTCAATTGTGAACCCTGCCTGCCGGTAGGCAGGCCGCCAACTGTCAAGTAACTGGTCGGGGTGGGCGGATTTGAACCGCCGGCCTCTTCGTCCCGAACGAAGCGCGCTAACCAAACTGCGCTACACCCCGAACCAAAGTTATAGGCATAAACTATTATCAGCAAACTTTGGTTCGGGGCGTACCCCTTTTCCAAAGCTATAAGCATAAACTATTATCAGCAAACTTTGGTTCGGGGCGTACCCCTTTTCCAAAGTTATAGGCATAAACTATTATCAGCAAACTTTGGTTCGGGGCGTACCCCTTTTCCAAAGCTATAAGCATAAACTATTATCAGCAAACTTTGGTTCGGGGCGTACCCCTTTTCCAAAGCTATAAGCATAAACTATTATCAGCAAACTTTGGTTCGGGGCGTACCCCTTTTCCAAAGTTATAGGCATAAACTATTATCAGCAAACTTTGGTTCGGGGCGTACCCCTTTTCCAAAGCTATAAGCATAAACTATTATCAGCAAACTTTGGTTCGGGGCGTACCCCTTTTCCAAAGCTATAAGCATAAAACATTATCAATCTTGAATAATTAGTTTATCACTTTAAAGGCATATAATCAAGGGAATTTCGACTTATGTTAACTTGGATTATAGGTGCTTTTCCTTTAATGCGTTTATGCCTTTATTGGAGCAGCGATGGAAAAGGCATAAACGATGATCATTAAAAAAGCCTATTCTTAGGTAAGTGTCGAGGGGCAATCAGATAAAACCATGTTTTAACAGGAAGTCTTTGCTTATGTTTGCATGGGTGGATAGGTTGGCAGAATTTCTGCTCATAAGGCTATGAGTATACTTTGCAAGGATGTCTGTCTCTATGTTTAACCGGCTGCCCTTATCCTTATATCTAAGCGTTGTGCATGATAATGTATAAGGTATAAGCATCACTTTAAAACTATTTTCAGATACACTATTTACAGTAAGGCTTACGCCATCTATCGCAATAGAGCCTTTTTGGGCTAAAAAACCTTTAAAGTTCCTGGGGATATCTATACTAAACTCTATGAAATCTCCTATAACTGATTTTGATAACAACCTTCCCGCGTAATCTATGTGCCCTGTGACAAAATGCCCCCCTAAACGGCCCCCCTGCATCAATGAGCGCTCAAGGTTCACTCTTTCGCCCTGAGCCAAATCAGCTAAATTACAAGACCTTAGAGTCTCCTGGCTGATATCAAAAACAAGTATGCCTTTATGCTTTTTTACAAGAGTGAGGCAGCACCCGTTTACGCTTATGCTGTCACCCTCTTTTGAGCCAGGATAACAGATCCTGCTTTCAAGCGTTAATTCGGCTGAATCTCCTTTACGCGACAATAAATGGACAATTGCCAGCTCTTCAATTATTCCTGTAAACATCTGCCTCCACCAAAAAATCCTTATCTATTCTTTGTAATTTAACGTTTGAGAGCTTAATTGCCTCTCTTATGCTACTCGCCCCTTTTCCACCTATTGAATTAACAGCATCCCTGCCGCCTATTATTATAGGGCATATAAAGAAATAGATCTTGTCAACGAACCCTGCCTCAAGCATTGAAGCGGCAATCTCGCCGCCTCCTTCAACTAAAATGCTGTTTATTCCATTTTGCATAAGTTTTTTCATTAAAATTTTAAGGTCAACATGCCTCAATCCAGATCCGATGCGCATGATATCAGCGCCTTTTCTTCGTAAAGCCGCCTCCTTGTCAGCAGAAGCTCCATGTGTCGTTGCTATTATTGTCTTGCCTGGAGATAATCTGCTAAAGAGTTTTGCATTTACAGGGGTTTTCAGGTTCGTATCTATTATTATTTTTACAGGCTGCCTTATACGCTTAAGAGGGGCTTTCCCGGGTTTTCTTATTGAGAGCAATGGGTCGTCGCATAAAACTGTATTTATGCCTACCATTACAGCATCGTGGCCGCTTCGCAGAGCATGGACAAACGCCCTTGATTGTTCAGAGCTTATCCATTTAGAATCATTTTTTCTTGTAGCGATTTTTCCGTCAATGCTTTGGGCGAGCTTTAATGTTACAAGGGGTTTTTTGTTTTCCATCCTCTTTATAAAATCCGGGTTTAGTTTTTCTGCCTGTGATTTTAAAATACCACATCTTACTTTTATGCCTCTTGCTCTAATCGCTGCAACACCTTTTCCATTATTTAACGGATTAGGGTCAAGCCCGGCACAGAAAAGCTCTTTTACGCCTGACTTTATAATAGCATCTGTGCAAGGAGGGGTCTTTCCGTAATAAGAACATGGCTCAAGCGTTACAAAGGCAGCCGCGCCTTTAGCCCCTTTACCGGCTGCCTTTAACGCCAGGGCCTCAGCATGAGGGCCGCCAAATTCTTTGTGAAATCCCGACGATATAACCTTACCGCTCTTTACAACAACACATCCCACCAGAGGGTTATGGCCGGTTTTTCCCCTGCCAAGCTTCGCCTGCTCTATAGCAAGGCTCATAAACTTCTCAGCAGCTTTTAAGCGCATTCTTTAAGGCCTCAACATAAGAGTAAGAAATTGTTGTCTTTCCCAGGAGCGGTTCTCCTTTTAGGTCGCCATGGCAATCAGAACCCCCTGTTACTATCAGATCATGCTCTCTTGCAAGGCTTTCATATGCCTTTGCTGCCTTATCTGAATGCTCGCTGTGAAAAACTTCTATGCCTTCAAGTCCCTCGCTTATAAGCCTCGGCAATATATTATCGATATCATTAATTCCCGGATGGGCTATTACAGGAATACCCCCTGATATTTTTATGATATCTATAACTTCTTTTGATGTATATCTAAAACTTGAAACATAACAAGGCTTATTATCCCCTATATACGTTTTGAACGCGTCGCGCCAATTGGAAATAAGACCTTTTTTATGCATGTATTTAGCTATGTGCAGCCTGCTTATAGATACATCACCTGCAAACTTCATCAGATCTTTGGCGTCTATTTCCATCCCGCGATTTTTCAGAAGCTCAACCATCTTATAGAGCCTGACTATTCTGTCCTGCCTTATCTTTGCTAAAAAATCCAATAACCTCGGATCGTGGTAGTTTATGCAGTATCCTAATATGTGCATCTGGCTGCCGGACTCTTCAGCGCTTATCTCAACACCAGGTATTATCTCTACGTTATAGGCATTGCCCGCGCTCATTGCCTCATCAATACCAAAAACACTGTCATGGTCTGTAATGGATATGCAGCAAACACCTTTTTCGCTGGCAACCCTGACAACATCTTTAGGGCTTAAGGAGCCATCTGAATATTTTGTATGTATATGAAGGTCTGCCCTCTTATTCATTTTTCTTTTGCCTCTGTTTTCTTTATTTTATCCAATATGCCGTTTACAAATCTACCTGACTCTGTGTCACCATATTTTTTTGCAAGATCCACTGCCTCGTTTATTGATACCTTAGGCGGTATATCATCTACATAGAGAAGCTCATAGCATGCCATTCTCATGATATTTCTGTCAATCACAGCCATTCTTTCAAGCTGCCAGTTTTGGGCATATGAGGATATAGTGCTATCTATAATCTTGATATTTTCAAGGGTGCCTCTGGCAAGAGTCGCGGCAAACTCTTTTATAGAAAGGTCTGATTCATCCATGTCGCAGAGCTGGTTTTCTAAAAAATCTCCGATTATAGAATCCAGATCTTCATGCCTTATGTCAACCTGGTACAAAAGCTGTAAAGCAATCTCCCTTCCCCTTGTCCTTTTCCTCATAGTTTTATTCTTTCTGCGGCTGCTATATAACGCTTAACAGGTTTACCATCTCTATTGCTGATAAAGCGGCGTCTCTGCCTTTATTGCCTTCCTTCGCGCCTGCGCGTTTTATAGCCTGCTCCATATTATCCGCGGTAATTACCCCAAATATGGTCGGCACATTCAGGTCAAGGCCTACTTTAGCAACGCCCTTGGCAACCTCAGAGGCAACATAGTCAAAATGCGGCGTCTCACCTCTTATCACAGTACCTAGGCATATTATCGCGTCGTATTTTTTAGAGCCTGCCATTTTTTTCGCGACAAGCGGCACCTCAAAAGCCCCTGGCACCCATGCAACCTCCATCTCTGAATCTTTTGCACCATGCCTTGTCAGAGTATCAATACATGACTCCAAAAGTTTTTTTGTTATAAAATCATTAAAGCGTGAAACAACAATTCCAAAACTCTTGCCCTTTGTTATTAAAGCACCTTCCAATACCTTTACCATATCACATCCTCCTTTTTTAAACATTATTTAACTTATGTCCGAGTTTTTCTTTTTTTGTCTTAAGATAATGCCTGCACTCATCAGTTGCTTCGATCTCAATGGGCACTCTTTCGACTATTTTAAGGCCATATCCTTCAAGGCCTATAACTTTTTGAGGATTATTCGTAAGAAGCCTTATGCTGTTAACCCCAAGATCTGCTAAAATCTGGGCACCTATGCCATAATCCCTTAAGTCTGCTTCAAATCCAAGCGCATGGTTTGCCTCTACTGTATCAAGGCCCGCATCCTGCAATGAATATGCCTTCAGCTTGTTCACAAGGCCTATGCCCCTGCCTTCCTGGCTCATATATAAAAGAACTCCGCATCCTTGCTGGCTTATCATACTTAAAGCGCTATGCAACTGCTTCCCGCAATCACACTTTTTTGAACCGAATATATCACCTGTAAGGCACTGCGAATGCACCCTTACCAGAACACCTGTTTCTTTTTTATCTGTCAGATCTCCTTTCACCAAAGCCATATGATGATAGCTGTCTACCATAGATTCATAAACATAAAGCGTAAAATCGCCAAAATCAGTCGGCAGCTTTGTCTTAACAAGGCAGTTTATCAGTTTGTCAAATTTACATCTATACGCTATGAGATCTTTAATAGAGCATATCTTAAGATTGTGTTTCTGGGCAAACTTCAAAAGCTCAGGCAGGCGTGCCATTGTACCGTCATCGTTCATTATCTCACAAATAACCCCCGCGGGATAGAGGCCTGACAGCCTCGCAAGGTCTACAGATGCCTCTGTGTGGCCTGCGCGCACTAAAACACCGCCATCTTTTGACCTTAAGGGGAATATGTGGCCTGGCCTGGCAAGATCATCAGGGCTCGCGTTATTATCTATCATAACTTTTATAGTAAATGCCCTGTCATGCGCTGATATGCCTGTGGTTATACCCTTTGCCGCGTCAACCGATATAGCCCATGCCGTGTTAAATGGAGTATTTGAATTATTTATCATCGGATGAAGATTTAACTCGTCCATCCTGCCGCCTTCCAGGGCAACGCAGATAAGCCCGCGTCCGTGCTTTGCCATGAAGTTTACACTATCAGCCGCAGCATGCTGAGCAGAGCAGACAAGGTCACCTTCATTTTCACGCGCCTCATCATCAACGATGACTACAATTCTGCCTGCCTTTATTTCCTGTATTATTTCCGGAATGGTATTAAGTTTCATAAGCATACTCCATAAACAAAAAACCCGAATAAAATTCGGGACATAAGAGACAAAAAAACACTATCTTCTCTTCTTTCATCTAGACTATACTATTGGCAAAGGAATCACACCTTTTCTGCCCCGAACCAAAGTTTGCTGGCACAAGTTCTGCATATAACTTTGGTTCGGGACTCGTCGGCTTTATCCCGAACCAAAGTTTGCTGATAACAGTTTTGCCTATAACTTTGGTTCGGGACTTACGACCAGTAGGGAATTACACCCTGTCCCGAAGACTTGTTGAGTATAGCACAAATAATCCGATTGTCAAGAAAAATTAACATCCTCTATTAGGCGTTTATGCCTTTGCCTTCGCAGCGCACTTCGCAAAAACCCATAATGTATCAGTATAAGCAACGATTTAGATACAAAAACATATATACACCCATTCATGGCTTTGTTGGAGCAGCGATTTGGCTTTTAAATGAGCACACAACTTACAGATGCTTACAATCGTATCATTAATGTAAGTTGTATGTGCGAATTTATACTGAGAATGCGAAGCATTCGAAGTATCAAGTAAAATACCATCGCTGCCAAGACAAAGACATGAATGGGTGCATATTTATTGCTGCAAGTTTTCGTATAATGGTCAGTCTGTAAACAGCGTACTCTTCTTTCTGCTTGACAATGCCAGCCACAGGAATATAATAATGCCTACTATGGATGATAAAATAAAGATATTACAAAAAGAACTGCGAAAGGCTAAGGCAGAGCTCTGGTTGCTTCATGAAATAACCAATGCCATGAGAACAACACTTAACCTGCCTGAGGTGCTTTATATAATACTGAGCGCTGTCACATCTCAGGAAGGATTGGGGTTTAACAGGGCAATGCTGTTTTTAGCCAATAAGAGCCGTTCAACATTAGAGGGCGTTATGGCAATAGGCCCTACAAGCCATGAAGAGGCCTATGCCACATGGAATAAGATAAAGGAAGAAAAATTAAGCCTTGATAAAATAGTTGACATGTTTCACAGGATAGACAGCCATGTTGTAAAATCTCCCCTCAATAATATTGTTAAAAAAACCAGGATATCTTTAAGCGAAGGCAGCTCAATACTGGCAATGTGCATGCTCGAGGGGATGAATTTCGAGGTCACAGCAAAGGCATCCAGGGCCAAAATCCATGACGCTGTCCTTGATGCGCTGCAGATTGATTTTTTTGTATGCGTACCTCTAAAAGGAAAGAGTGAAACTCTGGGTGTGCTTCTAGTCGACAATATGATAACAAAAAAACCAATCACAAAAGATGATATAAGAATACTGGCAATGTTCGCGAACCAGGCGGGCCTTGCCATAGAAAACGCGCATCTATACGAAACAACTAAGTTCCAGGCTCATACTGACTCTCTTACAAGACTGTGGAATCATGGGTATTTTCAAAACTCAATTTACGAGCATATAAAACAGGCAAGACTTAATAAATCAGCTGCTACCCTTGCCATGATCGATCTCGATAATTTCAAGGCCTATAATGATATACTGGGCCATCAAAAAGGAGATGTCGCGCTTCGTGAAGTCGCGTCTATAATCAAAAAAAGCACCCGCAGCCAGGATATTGCCTGCAGATATGGCGGCGAAGAATTCGCGATAATAATGCCTGGCATAACAAAAGATGACGCTGTTTACGTTCTCGAAAGGTTACGATCTGCTATTGAACGCACTTTTAAGCGCGTTGATAAAAAGAGCACTTTTCCCCCTCTTACCATAAGCGCCGGCATATCAACATTCCCCTATGACGCCCAAAAAAAAGAAGACCTCATCAAAAAAGCTGATGAGGCCCTATATGCAGCAAAGAATATGGGAAAAAACAGAATAACATCCTGCTAGAAATTATTCTCTGTAACCGGCTCTGCCACGCTGACTTCTTCGACAGGCTCTTGCCTGATTTCTTTTAATCTCTTTACGCCCTCTATTTGGGCTTGTTCTCTTCGTTGTTCAATCTGCGCGTCATCAGCAAGCTTTACAGAGACAATCTTTGATATACCCGATTTTTCCATTGTTATCCCATACATTACATCGGAGACGGATATCGTCTTTTTGTTGTGTGTTATCACAATAAACTGGGTTGAATGTATAAACTCCTCAAGCATCTTGCTAAAACGATCAATATTGGCCTCATCCAGAGGGGCATCTATTTCATCCAGCACGCAGAAAGGCGTAGGCTTTACCTTAAACAGGGCAAACAGAAGGGCCACTGAGGTAAGCGCCTTCTCTCCTCCGGATAAAAGAGATATAGATTGAAGCTTCTTGCCCGGAGGACGGACAATTATCTCTATACCACTTTCAAGGATATCTGCCTGGTCCATCAAGAAAAGCTCTGCTGTACCGCCTCCAAACAACAGCTTGAAATATTCTTTAAACGCCACTTTAATGGCCTCAAATGTCTCAATGAACATCTTTCGTGTGGTGCGGTTTATCTTATTGATTGCCTTATGAAGAGATTCCTTTGCATTTATAAGGTCTTGCTGCTGAGTGCTTAAGAACTCATACCTTTCCTTTAGCTCTTTATGTTCATCTATGGCAACCATATTCACAGGCCCCATTTTTTCGATTTTTTCCCTAAGAGCGGACAATTCATCAACCATTAAATCGAAATCCTCAGCGCCATTAAATATAACGCCTTCATTTTCTATGTCAATCTTATAAGCTGACTCTATTCTCTCTTTTATGCTGTTTGACGTATAAGAGAGCTCACTGGCATTAAGATGACAATTTGATATAGAGCTTCTCATCTCATCAAGGTCTTTTTGCATGTCGTGGGTTTTATTTTCAGACTGCTCCACAAAAATATAAACCCTGCCTCTTTCCTCCTGAAGATTTAAAAGCTCCTGATCTACTTCATTAAGGCCAGCACTCAAATCTTCGTTCAGGTTTGTCAGATTTTCTATATCAATCTTTAAGGCATTTGATTTAGACTGCGACTGTTCAAGCTGAATGCTTCTCTCAGAAGCAGATATCTTTTCGTTTTCAATAGCGCTCTTAAGCATATTAAGAGTAGCGTTTTGCGACTCGTATTTTTCACTCACAAGAGACATCTCTGTGCGCAGCTCTGCTAGCAGGGTTATGACGCTTTCTTTTTCTGAGGTTTTTTCAGCTATTGTCTGCTGACTGCCGCTAATTGACCTATCTGTTTCGTTCTGTTTGACTTCAAGGCCGCTGTATTGCGCGCTTAAGGATTCTTCACGGGATTTAAGGGAAGTTTCTTCTTCAACGGTTTCCTCAAGTTCAAGTTTTATAAGCTTAAGCTCTTCCTGCAGCCTTTCCCTGTGTTCTGATATCTTCACGCGCTGAGTATCTATTGAATTAAGCTTTATCTCTTCCCGCTTAGACATATCTTCCTGGCCTGATACATCTTTCTTTATCTGCTCCAGCCTGAAAGCCATGCGTGAGTGTTCCTGTTCATATTCAGCTATCTGCGCCCTTAGCCTGTCAACATCGCCCGAAAGTTCTTTTATCTTCGCGTCACGGCCTATTATGCTTGTGTATTCATCGCACGAATTATATCCGCCGGAAAGAACTACGCCCCTTCTCATATCCCCGTCTCTGGTAACAAGTGTAACCGAATGGCTTTTAATGTCCTGGCCTAAGTCCGGATTTTCAACAAGATAGGTATCTTTTAGCAGAAAGTCTATTACCTTTTTACACCCCTGCTTTACCTCTATCATTTCGGAAAGCTTACCAATGGCAGAGGCTTTCGCAGATTCAGGCAGGTTATCCGATACCGCGTCCTCTGCAAGCCCTGTATCGTTTAAAATTATAAAGTGAGCCCTTCCACTTTTGCTGGTCTTAAGAAACTCAAGCGCTTTTTGCCGCGCGAAAATATTTTCAACTATTACAGCCTGGCTCATTTCACCTAAAGCCGCTTCAAGTGGCTTAATAAGTGACTCTTTTGCCTGTATTACATCAGCTACAATTCCTACAAAGAGTTCCTTTTGGCTGGGATCTTTCTCTATGAATTCCATATATGCCTTAACTCCGTCTGAAAGCCCCTCCCTTTTTTGCTTGAGGTCTTTAAGTACATCGAGCTTGGAGCCTGATGAGGCAAGCCTTTGTTTAAGCTTATCAATAAGATCCGTTTTTTCTTTAAAATTTATAGTAAGCTGGGTAGAGGCATTTTTAAGGCAATGCAGGAGTTGTAATACGTTTTCAAGCGCTTTTCTTTGCTCCGCATAGGAGCTTTCAACAGACTGCATGTTGAGGGATACCCCATCCACATCCTTACCTATCTTATCTTCTTCTATGCTGAGTCTTCTATGACGTGATGAAGCGGCGCCTAAAGCTGCTGATATTTTGCTTAGCTCATTTCTTAGTTTAGACTGGCTGGAGGCATTCTCCATAATGCTTACCTTTGCCTCCGCGATCGTCGACTCACATTTCTTTATAATATCTGTAATGCTGCTTAAATTCCCCTCTGTCTGTTTTATCAAGGACAGCTTTGTCTCTCTTTCTGTATGGATCATGCCAAACTCAGATTCCAAAGCAGCTATCTTCTGGCTTATCCCTGATGACCTTTTTGATATTTCCTCTAATTCTCTTGAAAGCGATTCACAGCGCTGCTTAAGCTCCTCTATCCTTTCGGTATTTACCTTTACGCTGTTCTCATTTTTATCTATATTTACCCGTACCCCGGACAGGGCCTGCCTCTTGCCTGATATGTTTTCATCCAGAGAATTAATCTTATCGCGATGCAGCCTGAGTTCATCCTGCTGCAGGCTAAGTTCTAAGGAAAGCTGGCCTTCTTTCTGCTTGAGGGATATAATACTCGATTTTTTATCGGACTCTTTTTCTTTTACGCCGCTATATTCACGAACAGCTAGTTTTATATCAAGCTCTTTCATTTTTTCAAATTCAGCACGAAACCTCTCGGCCTTATGGGCCTGTCTTTCTATTGAATTTATCTGGCGCTTTATCTCATTTACAATATCGGCAATCCTTACTAGGTTGCTCTCGGTATTCTCCAGCTTATTAAGGGCTTCTTTTCTCCTGGCCTTGTATTTTGTGATACCGCTTGCCTCTTCAAAAATCTCGCGCCTATCCTCAGGCCGGGAGTGAAGCACCCTGTCCATCTTTCCCTGCTCTGCTATAGAATATGAACTTACTCCCATGCCTGTACCGGCTAAAAGGGTATTAATGTCTCTAAGGCGCACTTGCGTCTTATTTATAAGATATTCGCTCTCACCAGAACGGTATACCCTTCTGGTGATTATGACCTCGTCATAATCAATGGGAAATATTCTGTCCTTGTTTGAAAAAGTTAAAGATACTTCGGCAAGATTTACAGGCTGGGTACTATCGCTGCCATTAAAAATAACGTCTTCCATTTTAGAGCCGCGCAGTTCTTTAGCGCTCTGTTCGCCAAGAACCCACTTGATGCTGTCACTTACATTCGACTTTCCGCATCCATTGGGCCCTACAACTGCTGTAACTCCCGGCTCAAATGTAAGTATAGTTTTATTCGCAAAACTTTTAAAACCATATAGTTCTAATTTTTTAAGATACAATTGCGTCCCCCGCCGATATTTAAATTAATAACGCCTATATAGTAATACCTGCCATTGGCAGGTATGTTATAAAACTCTTTTCAGATTCCGTACCCCCACCAAGTACATTTTTATTATCACAAAAACTTCTATACTTGTCAAGAAAAATATACCTGTGATAAAGAAGTTTTTTTGACAGATTTTTCTTGATCCCGGGGACAACAAGCCGAGAGATCTTATCATACAGGCTTTTGTCTTTGCTGGAGCCCCGAACCAAATCTGCTCTGAATAGGTTGTGCATATAGATTTGGTTCGGGGCGAAGGCAAAGATATAAACGATATTAGACCAGTATTGATTTGAGTTTTTTCGTTAAGGCGGGAATTATTTCAAAAAGGTCGCCGACAACACCGTAATTTGCGACTTTAAATATCGGCGCGTCAGGATCCTTGTTTATGGCTATAATAATATCTGCTGATGACATACCTGCTAAATGCTGAATCTGGCCCGATATCCCGCAGGCAATATAAATCTTAGGACATACTGTCTTACCTGTCTGGCCTACCTGATGAGAATACGCTATCCAGTCAGCATCAACCGCGGCACGTGACGCGCCGACAGCACCGCCAATAGCATCTGCTAATTCATGCAGAAGCGCGAAGCTCTCAGGCTTGCCAAGCCCTCTTCCTCCTGATACAATAATATCCGCATCAGAAAGGTTGATCTTATATCCTTCCTCTTCTACTATGTCTAATATCTTTGTTCTTGATGCGAGAAGCTTATCGCTGTAGGCCTTTTTTATTATCCGGCCCGTTCTGGACGGATCAGGGACTGCCTCTTTCATAACCTTATGCCTTACTGTGGCCATCTGGGGCCTGTGATTGGGACATATAATAGTAGCCATTATGTTCCCGCCAAAAGCAGGGCGCGTTTGAAGCAGCAGGCCTCTTTCCTGGTCTATATCAAGCCCTGTACAATCAGCTGTAAGCCCGGCACCTATCTTTACAGCTACTCTTGATATAAGCGACCGGCCCGTAGATGTGGCGCCACAAAGCACTATCTCCGGCTTGTATTCATTGATTAGTTCTATAAGCACATTTGAATAAGGTTCACTTTGGTAATGCTTAAGCTTCGGCGAATCAACAACATAAACTTTCTCTGCCCCGCGGTGAAAGAGTTCCTTCGACTTAGCCTCAATTCTATCACCTAATAAAACAACGCAAAGCTCGACACCTAATTTATCAGCCAACTCTCTTCCTTTGCCGAGCAGTTCATATGTGACGCTTTGTATGATACCCTTGCTTTGCTCTGCGACAACCCACACGCCTTTATAGGCAGATATGTCTTTCGTGGGGACTTCTTCTTTCCTGATCAGTATGGCGTCAAATTTACAGACATCAACGCATGCCCCGCAGAGCGTGCATTTATCAAAATCAATGATGGCAAGCTTGTTTTCCACGGTTATCGCGCCAAAAGGGCATGCCCTTATGCACAACTTGCAACCAACACATTTATCTGTTATAATCTCTATGCCCATATTAAAATTTAGGTTTGCACTCGTCTTTTATCGCTGCTATTATCTTATCTGTTATTTCATCAACAGGCCCTGTAAGCATCACACCTCCCTCTCTTGCGGGAGGCGTAAATATTTTTACAACCTGGGTGGGAGATCCATTTAACCCTAAAAACCGCTCATCAGCATCAAGGTCCTGCGCCCGCAAAACTCTTATCTGAGCGGATTTTGCGCGTATCTTGCCTTTTAATGATGGTATGCGGGGCTGATTTATTTCTTTTACCACTGTGAATAAGGCCGGGAGAGGTGTTTCTATAATTTCATAACCTTCTTCTGTCATACGCTCAACGCGGGCCTGGTATGGACTTATCTCTTCTATCTTTTTTACATATGTCACTTGAGGTATGTCAAGATGCATAGATATACCCGGGCCTACCTGTGCTGTATCACCATCCGCCGCCTGCTTACCGCAGAATATTATATCAAACCCTTCCAGTTTTTTAATAGCATGTGCGAGTGTATAGCTTGTTGCCCAGGTATCACTTCCGGCAAATGCCCTGTCAGATACAAGCACAGCATCATCAACGCCCATTGATATAGCTTCACGCAATGCATCTTCTGCCTGAGGGGGCCCCATTGTAACAGCCGTAATCTTTCCGCCAAGCTTTTCCTTTGTCCTTATTGCCTCTTCTATCGCATACATATCAAAAGGATTTATAATAGAGGCAACGCCTTCGCGAATCAAGGTGTTTGTCTGGGGGTCAATTTTAACATTAGCTGTATCCGGGACCTGTTTTATGCAAACTATTATATTCATATCTTTTTGTGGTATTTTTTACATAGGAACGGTTCTCAAGCACAAGTACTTGTGCTTGAGAACCGTTCCTAAGCTAATAGACTACTTTAATGTCTCTTTAATAAGTTCAGAGGCTATAACACCGCGCTGAATCTGGTTTGTGCCTTCATATATCTGCGTAATTTTTGCATCACGCATATATTTTTCAACAGGATAATCTCTCATATATCCATATCCGCCGAATATCTGCACAGCATCAGTGGTAACCTCCATTGCTACATCTGAGGCATAAAGCTTTGACATGGCTGAGAGTTTTGATATATCCTTTGCCCCTGAATCTATAAGCCCTGCCGCGTAATACACAAGTGCCCTGGCTGCCTCTATTTTAGTTCCCATATCAGCAAGCATAAACTGTATGCCCTGAAAACTGGATACGGGCTTGCCGAACTGCACACGCTCTTTCGCGTATCTTAATGCATAATCAAGCGCTCCTTGGGCAATGCCTACTGCCTGAGCGCCTATGCCCGGGCGTGATTTATCAAATGTCTTCATTGCAACTATAAAACCCAGGCCTTCTTTTCCGAGCAGATTCTCTTTAGGTATTTTACAGTTTGTGAATATAAGCTCTCTTGTCGCGGATGACCTGATGCCCAGTTTTTTTTCTTTTTTTCCGAATTCAAAACCAGGGGTGCCTTTTTCAACTATAAAAGCGCTTGCCCCGCGGCTGCCCTTTGTCTTATCTGTCATTGCTATTACAGTATAGGTCTCGGCCTCTCCGCCGTTTGTAATCCACTGCTTTACACCGTTTAATACGTAATAATCACCTTCTTTTTTAGCTGTTGTGCTTACCGCCCCCGCATCACTTCCAGCGCCTGCCTCTGTAAGGCCAAACGCTGCCAATTTCTTACCGCTTGCTATATCTGGCAGATATTTCTTCTTCTGCTCTTCTGTACCATATAATATGATAGGGTAGGAACCTAAAGCGCTTGCCGCATAGCTTACGGCAATGCCTCCACAGGCCTTTGAGAACTCTTCTGTGGCAATACATAACTCTGTTACGCCCCCACCCATGCCGCCATATTTTTCTTCAATATAAATCCCTGCCAGATCACTCTCTGCTATTACCTTTAATATGGGCCATGGGAATTCTTCTTTTTCATCATACTCAGCCGCGACAGGGCGTATCTTTTCATCTGCTATCTGGCGCGCAAGATCCCTTATCATCTTCTGTTCTTCTGTAAATAGATAACTCATTATTAAAGCTCCTTCATTTAAATCTTCTTTATAACTATAGTCGCATTATGCCCGCCGAAACCAAGGCTGTTTGATATCGCTATATCCACTTTCTTTTCTCTGGCTTTATTAGGCACATAATCTAAGTCGCAATCAGGATCAGGGTATTTGTAATTTATAGTAGGGGGTATAACACCTTTTTCGATAGTCAAGACAGTAGCTGCAAGCTCTATGCCTCCGGCAGCTCCGAGTAAATGGCCTGTCATGGACTTTGTAGAACTTATCGCAACATGTTTAGCATGGCTGCCTAAAACAGCCTTTATTGCCTTGGTTTCCATTGCATCGTTAAGCATTGTGGATGTGCCATGAGCGTTAATATAATCAACGTCTTCAGGGTTGACACCAGCATCTTTTAATGCCTCTTGCATGCATCTTATGGCCCCCTTACCGTCTGGGTCAGGGGCTGTCATGTGATAGGCATCGCAACTCATGCCATAGCCTATAACTTCAACGTATATGTCAGCCCCTCTTTTTTTTGCGTATTCATACTCCTCTAAAAGAACGATGCCAGAGCCTTCTGACATCACGAACCCATTTCTATGCTTATCAAAAGGCCTTGATGCTTCTTGCGGGCTATCGTTCATTGTAGAAAGCGCTTTTGCCGCGCAAAAACCACTGACTGCCATAGGGCTTATCGCAGCTTCACTTCCTCCTGCAAACATTATATCCGCATAACCGTTCTGTATCACACGAAAAGCCTCTCCTATGGAATGGTTGCTTGAAGCGCATGCTGTAACAGAACAGCTGTTGGGCCCTTTGAGCCCAAGTCTTATGGCAACCATACCTGATGCCATGTTCACTATAAGCATTGGAATAAAAAACGGGGATACTCGGGAAGGCCCTTTGTTTAAAAGAACCTGATGCTCTCTTTCTATTGTATGAATCCCGCCTATACCAGAACCGATTATAGAGCCTGCCCTATAGGGATCTATGCCCGCCATATCAATCTTTGCGTCATCTGCGGACATGCAGGCAGCGGCAACAGCAAACTGAGTGAACCTGTCGCTCCTCTTTATATCTTTTGGCGGCATATAAGAGGCGGCATCAAAGTCCCTGATCTCGCCTGCTATTCTTGAGGTAAAGCAGGAGGCATCAAAACTGGATATCTTAGATACCCCTGATCTGCCGGCACATAGGGACTGCCAAAAAAGTTCCTTGCTATTGCCTACTGGCGATACTACACCAAGGCCTGTAATAACTACTCTTTTTTTCATCTATTATTGTGGTAGGATTATTGATTAGCCTTTTGCGGCGACTTTTTCTTCGATATATTTGATAGCATCCGATACCTTGCTCATCTTCTCCGCGTCCTCATCCGGTATCTCAATGCCAAACTCTTCTTCAAGAGCCATAACTAATTCTACTGTATCTAAAGAATCCGCTCCCAGATCATCTATAAAAGACGCATCAGGGGTGACTTCTTCGAGCTTAACACCTAACTGCTCCGCGATTATAGCTTTTACCTTTTCATCTGCTGCCATTTCTACTCCTCCTTTTTTATTTTACAATATGTGTTCGCTGTGTCCCTTCTCCGCCTGTGGCGGCTCAGGATAAATTCGCACCCCTTCCTGCTTTCGCAAGAAAGCAGGGGTGCTCATTTACATTACCATGCCGCCATCAACTTTTATAACTTCTCCTGTTATGTAAGAAGCGCTGTCGCTGACAAGAAAAAGGGCCAGGTTTGCTACATCTGAAGGGCTTCCGAGTGAATTTAAGGGTATAAGCTTAAGCATGCCCTCTTTCTGTTCATCTGTAAGCTTATCAGTCATGGAGGTCTTAATAAAACCGGGGGCTATCGCGTTTACATTTATACCCCTTGATGCAAGCTCCTTTGCGCTACTCTTTGTAAGCCCTATGAGGCCTGCCTTGCTTGCGGCATAATTAGCCTGGCCTGCATTTCCCATTATCCCTATTATAGAGGCAATATTAACTACCTTACCGTATCTCTGCTTTATCATTGCCCGGCAGACTGCCTTGGTAAAGTTAAAGGCCCCTTTCAGGTTTACCCTGAGCACAGCATCCCAGTCTTCTTCTTTCATTCGCATTAAAAGCGAATCCCTTGTGATGCCGGCATTGTTGATGAGTATATCAATTTTGCCGAATTTGTCAAGCGTTTTATTGGCCATTTCTTCGCAGGAAGCATAGTCACCAACATCTACTACTGATACCATACACTGCCTGGAAATGGCCTCTATTTCGGCTTTTGCCAGAGAAAGGGCCTCTTCATTAACATCGCATATCGCTATGCTAGCACCTTCTCTAGCCAATGTAAGGGCTATCTCTCTGCCAATACCCCTTGCCCCTCCTGTTACTATAGCAACCCTATCTTTTAATTTCATGGCAATCTATGATTAACATACAATCTACCTATTCGTCAAGTAAAATTTCAAGGATTTTTAAAATTATTTCTGATAGACCTTTTCCCAGTCAATCAGTTTCTGGTCTTTGTCGAAATAGAAATATATCTTTTCACCTTCAAAAAAGGTGGAGGCAGGCGGCTTGTAAACCCATCTTGATTCATTGTCAGCTTTGGCAACAGGTTCTCCACATATCTTTATCAGGTCGCTTCCTGTCAGGCCCATATTTATATCAGAGCTGCTTAAAAGGGCATCTGCCTTCTGATAGTTTATGCCATCTTTCTTACCCTGCGCTTCCATACTATCCATGCTGTCAGAAATACCTTTAAGTTTTCTTATTTCACCTGCAGCATATAAAGGTGGGGCATAGTTAAAAGTCAAAATTAAGGCTAATGTAAGTAGCATATAATATCTATATATATTCATTATATATGAATGTTAACATCAAAAATCTGAATTTGCAATAAGAAAAACAGGAAAGAAAGTTTTTGATCTATGCTGCCGTTAAAATAGCATGGTTAAGCGATTGATCTATGTGTAATGTACCGGATTGAGGTTTTAATAGCTCGGCAGGACTGGTAACTATGATGCTCGGGTCATTTCCAAATCCTTCCGGCAGATAAATAATTCTTCCGTTATCATTAATAATAAACCTTACCTTATAAGAGAATTCTCCAGCAGCTTCCAAAGGAATGTTGATGCTAAACCTGAAAGTTACCTCGCCGTTTTCATTTTTTATAGGTTCATGATGCATGTCAAGGGCATGCCAAGAACCCTTACTGTTTATGTCTGTCCAGGCCTGTGCTTCTACCAGTGATGGGTCACCTAAAGCCACGTTTGCTGAAATCGTAAGGCTACTGCCTACTCGGATATTATCAGTATTGACTTTAAGGGGCAATAAACAGGCGGTCTCTCTTACCGCATCTTCTACCTTTTTTGCTTTACGAGCAGGTAAAAACACCTCAAGTACGTATCTTTTGATCATATTTTTTATGTATAAGACTTTTGCATCCTCATAAACTCTTTTACGAAACTCTATCCAGGCATTATCCTTTTTGTCGCTATATCTATAATAAAGATCGGAAACAACTGATAGCGTTTCATATAATTCGAGAGGCGTTATCTTTTCCAAAATAAATCCATTGCCTTGGCCTGTTACAGGGTCGTATTGCCTTACCCACTCATCTCCCCACATCCCTGAAGACATTATAGGAACATTCCCGTTTATGGCCGCACGCATGCCACTTGTGCCGCTCGCCTCTTCCTGATGGCCTGTCTGGTAATTCCTTCTAGGCATCTCGATCCAGCTATCTGTTCCATTAGCAGCAATCTTCATGAGCTCAACATCATTTCCTGATATAAATACAAAACGGCCTTTAAAAGCAGGGTCCTGCATCCATGATATAAACTCCGCTATCCAGCCCTGAAGTTCGCTGTTATTTTCGTTTACTATAATTCCGCCGACGACAACCTGCATGCCAAGGCCTTCGACCTGAATATCCTGCCCATCGACATGGATAACTGTCTCCATCCCTTTGTCCTGGCAAAGGGCTTTTATAATAGGCTTTAACATGGGCAACTGCTGTTTATAATAATCTATCCTTCTTATTGCGCTTACTATAGGCATATCAGGATCGAGCTTAATACCTGCTCTTTCCTCTATTAATTCTATAAATTTGCCTTTATCATTTTTATGTATGTTGAAAAGCTGAAGCGGAGTTAAGCTGTCTGTCTTTTTCTCCGCTATTATTAATTCGTCGCTTTTCCAAAACTTACCCGTACCATTTAATATACCCCTTATCTTGTCTTTAAATTCAGGAAACATATCCATCAATGTGCGCTTGTGAGCATCGCTTACACCATTAACAACATGGGCCAATATCATTGCCGCACGTGAAAAATTAAGATTGCCCTCTTCATCAACAAACACCTTTCTTAAATACGAGTGGAGATTAAGCCTTGAAAACCAGTCTCCCTTGCCATAATATATCTGAAGGCCTGCTGCAATGGGCGTGTGATTCGTAAAAACATATGCTGTATCTGCGAAATACGGGTCATGCATCATCTCTGCCATGGCTATAATCGTATGAGCCTCATTTACCCTTAAAATAGCCGGCTTTATGCCAAGCGCTTCTAAAAGCTTGGGAACAGCCTTGCCTATTAAAACCTGCTGGGAAAACCTGCCTTCATGGCTATCTGTATATAGAATATCATCAACATCCATACAGGCTATCATGAAAACAGGGGTTCCACCCCTGCTTGCAACAAATACGGCCACTTCAAAGTTCTCGTATATATTTGATAGCAAATTATACATTATTACGTCAAATTTTAATTGTCTGCCATCTTTATCAGCCACTATCTTTATCGGTTTTTCCTTGTTTCGCTCAAGCTCAGGATAAGTAAAACGATTAGGGTCAGCAAATATACTATAATCAACAGGATGGTTGAAATCAATTATATCTTCATAATGCACCTTAACTTTTCGTAATCGCTGTCTTTTGTTTTTCGTGTCTGTCTCAGGAACAATCCTGTACTCATACATAGGCGTGGCAATAAAAAGCCTGGCACCAGGAACTTGTGCACTCAAGATAGCTTCTGCATAACCTTCGCCGCTATCGCCCTCCAATATCCCTAAGCCACCCTTGGAGCCCTCAAGTGATTCAGTGCCAAGCTCCGGCATTATAGCCTCCATGGATATATCCACTATAGGTCCACCTAACTCAGCAAGAGCTGCTTTCCATTCGGAATCACTTATATCAGGTACTATATATGGAGCAGGTTTAATATGTGTTTGATTTGCGCCGCTTGAGGATACCTTCATCTCTGATAATGCAGGGATACTTCTTTTAGGTGATACATTACTTGCAATAGGCCTTAGGCAATAGCCCTGTTCGCAATAGCATATTATACATATACAAATAATAAATAGTTTTTTAATCATACTTAGTTTAGGTATGTTGGTGAATATATTTAAAAACCTTTTATAAGTTATATTATATTTTGTTGCTACAGCATTGTCAACTAAAAATCACTCGGATGCAGGCTTTATTTTTCGAGACAGGTATCCTCCTGTAAGGGCATCTATGTTGGCTGTAAGTTCCGCAAGACGAAGCTGTTTAAGTGTTGCCTGCTTTGTCTCCTGTGGCGGGCTTTGCATAAGCTCGCCTTTGAGCCTTAGCCTTTCAAAATAGAGCTTTGTCACTTCATCTAATATATCATTCCTCAGCTGCACCATTAAGCGTGATCTTACATCAATGCTTGTCTGATGATAGCTCCATACAAGTTCACCTAAATCCCAGTTTAACCCTATTCCCCAACCCAATTTCCTCTCCCTAGGCCCTTCAATATAAAAATCAGGGTCATTAGCGCCGCCTCTATCAAGGTCAACGCTTCTGCTGACATCTCTATCAAGATTAAAACTGAATTTCGGTATAAGTGCCTGGTTCTTGGCAGCGCTTCGCATCCACTTTATCTTATCAGGAGATACCTCGGCATATTCAATGGCAGCCTGATGAATCTCGGCTATGCCCGGCTCACTTAAATATAAATTGCTTACCCACTGCCTGCCCATATTATTGATATCATCATTATCAAGAGACATCCTAAATAACCCTTTTTCAGTGGCGGCAAAAATAAACCCTTTATCGAAAGACCCGTTTATCATGTTTATATTAAATGTGGTAAGGCCGATTGAGCGATCCAGCCATATATCATTTTTTTGGTCATATTGGAATATCCCTTTTTGACTGGATATAAACATGCCTTTTTCTTCCGCGATTATAAAATCTATGTCTTTGGTTTTAAGGCCCTCTGAATCCATCTGAGGCCATGCCTGGCTTCCTATCGATGAGAATAAAACACCCTCGTCAGTAGCTATGTAAACCGTACCTCTGATTACGGCGATGGAGTTAAGGCATACAAAGCTCTTCTCTGGCTCAACATCATTGTCCGCATATTCAGCTTCTTCTGTCTCCTCTTCATATTTTATAAGGTTATATACCTTGTCCCAATGGCCATTACTTGCTTTTTGATAATAAACACCGTCATCAGCGCATACATAATAAAACCCTTCTCCCGCGGCAAGGGACCTGATACTCTTATTCATAAAATAATCTTCCGAAGACCAGTGTTTTCCGGAGTCAGTGCTCTTAAAAAGCCCTCTTTCGGTACCTATAAAAATAATGTCTCCATCAGAAGACGCGGCAACGCACCTTATATTTCTCTGCATATCATCCCTGCCCCTAAACAGCCTTTTCCATGACTTGCCGCTATCAAAGCTCCCATATAATCCGTCTGATGTGGCGGCATATATTATTGACAGGTCTTTCGGATTATATGATATAAAATTTATCCCTCTTCTTTCTCCTGTCAGCATAAAGGCCCTTATCCAGCTATTGCCCGCGTCAGTGCTTTTATAGACACACCTTTGGCCTCCCGCGAAAATGATTTCAGGCCTTTCTTTGATTATGCAGACCGACTCAATCTTGACTTCATCTATTCCATAATCAGATTTTTGCCATATCATACCGCTGTCTGCATATACCTTTATCGAGAATAACATTATGAGCCCGAATACAAATAAAGCGAACACCCATTTTTTAAATTTCATAACTATCGGGTGAATAATCTCTCCGCTCTTTACCTTTCCCTTTACCTTCACTTTCACCTTCACCTTCACCTTTACCTTTTTACCACGCGCCATTTCCCCTCTCCTTTCTTTTATCCCACCGCGGTTAAAATCCAATACTATGCTTATATCAATAATTTGATGATTTGTCAACAAAATTTTGTGAAAACCCAAATTAACCAGACACATTTTGATTTAACATCAAATTTATATTGACAAAAACCTTTGATTTTGCTATATTCACATCATTATGGATATCTCACAAAAGATACGCTCACTTCGCAAGGAAAAGAAACTCACCTTAAGGCAATTATCTCAAGCCAGCGGCGTTGCCCTTGCCACATTAAGCAGGATAGAGACAGGTAGGATGTTAGGCACAATAGAATCTCACAAGTCTATAGCATCTGCCCTTGGCAAAACGCTCTCACAGCTTTACAGCGACATAGAAAAGCAAGAAAAACCAGTTGAACATCAATCCCTTAAAAACCGGACAGACCTGTTTCTTCATAATGACAAGGCCTCCTACTATATGCTTACCAACAATATGCTCTCAAAAAAGATGATGCCTGTAATATTAAAGATAGCCCCCGGGGGCAAGACTACCCCTGAGCAATCCACTATTGAAACAGAAAAATTCATATACGTATTAAAAGGTCAGGTAGGTGTGATAATCGCCGATGAGGATCATGCGTTAAAAAAAGGAGAAACGCTATACTTTAACGGCAACGCGTCCCATTACATTAAAAATACCGGGAAAGAAGAAGCGCATGCTATATGCGTGATAACCCCGCCGGCACTATAGGAGGCCCTGTTATGAAGAAAAAGATACTGATATGCGATGATGAAATAGGCGTACGCGAATCGCTTAAGCTCATACTATCTGATAAATATGATATCTTATTCGCGGAAGACGGTAAAAAAGCTATTGATGAAATCAAACGGAATCCTGACTTAAAAGGAATACTCTTAGATATAAAAATGCCCGCGCTAAATGGGTTTGAATTACTGAAATACCTTAAAAGACACAATGAAAATATGCCTGTCGTAGTGGTTACAGGGTATCAAAGCGTTGAAACCGCGGCCGAGTCTCTAAAAATCGGCGCTGCTAATTATATAACAAAGCCTTTCCGTTCAGAAACAGTAATAGAAACACTGGAACAGGCGATATCTTAAACCCTGGCTGATCCCATATGTCCGCTTATTATGCCACTTCTCTTCTTACGGCGATAACATCTCTAAGCCTGGGAATTTTTGTATTTTTAAAAAATCCTAAAAATAAACTCCATCGTTCGCTTTTCCGTTTAAACATGGTTGTATGCATATGGAGCTTTTTCCTTTTTCTCCACTATGCCTCCAGGACATACTCTCAGGCCATGCTGTCATTATATATCCTGCATAGCGCGGTAATATTAATACCCGCATGCTATATACACCTTGTATCTGATTTGCTTAATCTCAAAAAAACAATACAGATAAAGGTATCATACCTTATCTGCATGATGTTTCTGCCATTGGTCTATACAGCTTACTTTATTGCCGGGATTGAACCTAAATTAATTTTCAGGTTTTACGCGACAGCAGGGCCGTTGTACATATTATGGATAATCACTTACACCACGATAGCAGGATATGGCGTATTCCTGCTTGTTAAACATTATCGCAATTCATCCATTATTAAAAAAATACAAATACGTTATGTCCTGTGCGCGTCTTTCATAGGTTTTATAGGAGGCGCTACCATATATCCTCTGTTTTATGATATACCTATACCTCCTTTTGGCGAACACATTATATTTCTATACCCTGTAATATTTTCTATAGCAGTGCTCAAGCATGACGCGCTCGAGCTCAATATAGTGGTAAAAAGAACTATCGTCTATTCGGTGTCAATAGCGCTTATCACTCTTACATATCTCGTCATAGTCCTGCTTTTGGAAAGATTCTTACGAGACATTATGGGATACCAGTCTTTAGGCGTTACTGTGGCCGCGGCTGTTATAATAGCGTTGATATTCAGCCCCTTAAAAAACAGGGTGGAGGTAGTTATAGAGAGGTTTTATATACGAAACGCGTACCAGAGAATGCAGAAAGAACTTATAGAGTCTGATAAAAGTAAAGCGCTTGCCCAGCTCGCCGCGGGCCTTGCGCATGAAATCAGAAATCCCTTAACAGCCATAAAAACATTCTGTGAATACCTTCCCAAAAAGTACAATGACAAGGCCTTTAGAGATGATTTTTCACGGATCGTAAACAATGAAACAGAAAAGATAAACTCTCTTATAGGGCGTTTACTTGAGTTTTCAAGGCCCGCTTCATTAAAAATCGCTCCCTGCGACGTACATGAAGCATTGGATTATACCCTAAACCTTTTGTCCGCGGAAACACTGAAATTTAAAATAAACATAATAAAACATTACGATAAAGAAAATCATACTATATCTGCTGATTCAGTAAAACTGAAGCATGTATTCTTTAATCTTATCAAAAACAGCATAGAAGCGCTTAGTGGAGGCGGGAATATCACAGTCTCAACAAGGTCTGCTCAGGATAGATTTAATATAGATATAACAGATAATGGCTGCGGCATAAAAGAAAAAAACTTAGGCAGGATATTCGAACCGTTCTTTTCTTTGAAAGAGCAGGGGACAGGACTCGGGTTATCAGTAGTCCAAAGCATAATATCTGAGCATAATGGCGCCATTTGGGCTAAAAGCGCTCCTGGCCTTGGCACAACATTCACAATATCACTTCCCATGACTAATTAATCTTTGCGCATCCCGCATTTTCTGCAGGACTTATCATCCATGTTGTTTTTATTTTTGCAATTATTACAAATCCACCCGGATTCAACAGGCGTTTGTACACGCTCAAACCTGGGGCTGTTGCAGCTATGGCATTCATTAATTATTATACTGTTTTCAACACCGCATTTTCTACAGATCCACAGGTTTGGCGCTGAAGGCTGGCCAAGCTTTTTCATATAAATCTTTTTAATGGCCCTTTTAAAATACGCGAACAGTATTACCCCTATAGCAAATGGTATCAATATGATAAATATAACATTTCCAGTCATATAATACGCATACAGGCATAAAGCTGCCGCTATTATACCAACACATAATTTCGCCGCCAAGTCTTCTATCTTGTAGGGTAAAAGCCCACCACCGCCTATCTCAAGCACCAATAAAAACATAAGGGCAAATCCTGCCAGGGTCCCTATAAGAATAAGCCAGGTCTTGTTAGTAGGCGCGCCCTGCCTGAACGCTGCTTCATTAGAGTCTTGCTGTAAATTATAAAAACCTGTCTGGGGGTAAACGTCAGAGGGCATTACGATATGGCTTATTGCCATAATGAATAGAATTGATAAAAATATTAAGGGGTATTTCATATGATTTTAGAAAAATGAGAAAAATAGGGACAGCGATCATTTTCTTTAGTGTTCCCGTTTAGGAAAATGGCCGCTGTCCCTATTTTTGTTTTAATTATGCCTGGCCTTCTTCTTCAGGCACATCTGCAAAAGGCCTGTTTTCATCAGAAGAGGCAGTCACCTGAACTGTCTGCTGCAGATACGCTGATGTGATCAAAAGTATGCCAAAAGGAACCAAAATAATATTTATAAGCCAGCCAACAACAGGAATCTGCCCGGATACGCCGCTTAAAACAAGATAAATTATGGCCAAGGCAAGATTAATCCTTAACCCTTTACACTTAACCAGATTCCAGCTTGCTTTTAATGAATCCATAACCCCTTTATTTTTATCAACCATAATAAAATAAGTATATAGCCACAGAGCCATAAGCAATATTCCGGGAACAATCAAAAGCAATAACCCTGCAAATATAGCAATGCCCTGCAAGAAGAATAATCCAAGCAATGGCCAGAATTTCCCCAGCATCTTAAACATATCGTTTAATTCCACCTTCTTATCTGCCTTGCGCATAGCATTCATCGTCATAAAGCAGTATCCGCCAAATAACGGCCCTGATAATATCAATAGTGTAAATAGAGATATTACCTGAAAAATAAGAGCTGAAAGTATCAGTATAAGGATATTAACCTTATAGACCTCCCACGCATCTGTAAAACACTTTCCTATATCAAGTTTTTTTGCTTCCATAAATTACCCCCTTTTTTTTATGCCGGTATATTCTGACAAACGAGCTCAGAGTCAATGCGCTTTAAAAGTCCCTTAAGCACAGTCCCAGGCCCTATCTCAAGAAAATGCTTTATGCCCCGAGCCGCTACATTCCTGACTGACTCTTCCCAATAGGTTGTGGAACTTAACTGATCTACAAGATTTTCCTTTATCATCTCTGTATTATCCTGAGAATGCGCTGTAACATTGCTTACAACAGGGATTTTAGGCGGCAGGAATTCTATTGCCTTTAAGGCCTCTTTTAATTTATGGGAGGCACCTGCCATTAAAGCGGAATGAAAAGGCCCGCTTACATCTAATATTATAACACGCTTTGCGCCATTTTCTTTTGCAAGAACTGATGCCTTATCAATAGAGGTAGTTGACCCTGAAAGAACAATCTGCCCAGGACAATTAAGGTTGGCTATTTGGGCACCTGATTTTTGGCACACCTCTTCAGCATGTTCAATATCCAGACCTATTATAGATGCCATCTTGCCGGGGCTGTTCTTTGATGCCTCTTCCATAAACTGGCCTCTTAACCTTACAAGTTTTACAGCATCACTAAAGCTCATTGTTTCAGCACACACTAAGGCAGTATACTCTCCTAAGCTTAGGCCCAACATCACCTGTGGTGTAAAATCTGAAGGCCTTAGAAGATGAACACGCAATGCCGCGATAGAAGCAACCAGAATGGCAACCTGGCAGTTTTGGGTTTTTGTAAGTTCTTCCGCGGGCCCCTGGAAGCAAAGTTTTTTAAGATCAAATCCCAGTATATCATTTGCATGCTCAAAAGTCTTCCGGGCGATTTCATGATTATCACACAGGCCCTTGCCCATGCCAACATACTGCGCGCCTTGTCCGGGAAATATATAAGCAACCTCTACCATTTAATTACAATAGACCCCCATGTAAAACCAGCGCCAAAAGCAACCAGGACAACAATATCCCCCTTTTTAATCCTCTTCTCCTGGACTGCCTCGCAAAGAGCTATTATTGTTGAAGCGGCAGAGACATTGCCGTATTTTGCCACATTAAGATATACCTTTTCTTCAGGAAGGCCTATCCTCTGCCTTACCGAGTTTATAATCCTCATATTGGCCTGATGCGGAATTAATAAGGATATGTCCTTACATCCAAGATTTGCCTCGCATACAGCACGTGTCGCGGCATCTGTCATAAGCCTTACGGCAGATTTAAATACCTCGGTTCCGCTCATTTTTATATAGTGCATTTTATTTTTAACTGTATCCGCTGATGCTGGGTTTTTAGAGCCGCCCCCGGGAAGATATAAAAGATTTGCAAGTTCTCCGTCTGCTCCAAGATAATGCGATAATATTCCGCCTGATGAGACATGCTGCAGTACAGCAGCGCCAGCGCCATCGCCGAACAAAACACAGGTGTTCCTATCTGTATAATCAGTGACAGAACTTAGGACTTCAACTCCTATAACAAGGGCATTTTTATACATCCCTGAATTGATAAAATGCTTTGCTGATACCAAACCGTATATGAAACCTGAACACGCCGCGCCTATATCAAAGCAGGCGGCATTTTTAGCACCTATCTTTGACTGCACAAAACATGCCGTAGAAGGGAAAGGCATATCAGGCGTAATTGTAGCGACTATAATAAGCTCTACTTCTTCAGGCTTAAGCTTCGCGGATTCAAGGGCTTTAAGAGCAGCATTTTGGGCTAAATCGCTTGAGGCGATTCCCGGCTGGGCAATCCTTCTTTCCTTTATACCGGTCCTTGTGGTTATCCATTCATCCGATGTGTCAACCATTTTTTCAAGTTCCTTATTTGTCAGGACTTGCTTTGGCACACACATCCCAATGCCCGTAATACCTACTAATTTTTTCGCAGTAATTTTTTTAGTCGCCATTTAAACTCTAATCCTCTCTATTACGATATAGCGTCAACAATGTGTTGGTTGACCTCAAGCTTTACAAATTCCGCGGCCTCTCTTATGGCATTTTTTATAGCTTTAGCGGAAGAACCCCCGTGGCATATAATACAGACTCCATTAACTCCTAGCAAGGGGGCTCCGCCATGCTCAGAATAATCTATCTCTTTTTTTAAGGCATTAAAAGCAGGCATGCTAAGGAGTGCGCCTATCTGCGTTAAAAAACCCTGCTTTAGTTTTCTTTTAAGGAATATGCTTAATGTGTGCGCTAATGATTCAGAGACCTTAAGAACAACATTTCCAACAAACCCATCGCATACTATAACGTCATATTCACCTGTATATATATCGCCGCCCTCCACATTACCTATAAACTTTATATTGCTGGAATTCAGCAGCCTGTGCGTCTCTTTTATGAAATCAGTGCCCTTTGTCTCTTCTTCGCCCACGTTCAATAAGCCTATCCTTACTGTTTTCTTATTAAAAAGGTTTCTCTGGAGAACATCCCCCATTATAGCATATTGTAACAGGTGTTCGGGCTTTGCGTTTATGTTTGCCCCTACATCTATAAGGATACTAAGATCTTTTAATGTAGGATATACCAGAGCGATTCCGGGTCTTTGTACGCCCTTTAAAAGCCCTAATCTTAATGCAACCGCACATACAACAGCGCCTGTATTGCCTGCGGATACGAATGCATCCACTTTGCCGTCACGCAGAAGCCTGGCGCCCACATTTATTGAGGCATCTCTTTTTCTGCGCACACTCAAAGCAGCAGGCTCATCCATGCCTATAACTTCGGTAGCATGGCATACTGATATAGAATGAGGGGCTTTCGCGCTTCTTTTAAAAAGCTCCTGCTGTATCGTTGTGTTTTCACCGACAAGTACTATATCGTATCCAAACTCACGGCAAGCAAGTAAAGCGCCCTCAACAACAACACCTGGCGCATTATCACCGCCCATTGCATCTACCGCGATACGCATAAGATGACCGCTCCTTTATGCCTTTTTCTTTTTGGTTTTTTCTTTTTTCACAACAACCTGCCTGCCTTTATAATAACCACATCCCGAGCAGACATGATGCGGCAGGACAGTTTGTCCGCAGTTAGAGCATTTTGTAAGCGATGGCTTTGACAGCTTGTAATGAGTACGTCTTTTCTTACCCCGTGTTTTTGAATGCCTTCTTTTTGGTAGTCCCACTTTGATCCTCCGATTTAGATTAAGTTAAAATCCAACTTCTATTATCTTCTTACTGCTAGTCTTGCCTGTTATTATCCGTATGACTGACTTTTTTACATCAAAATATTCCGCTAAAATCCTTATAAGCGCTAAATTTGCCTTACCGTCTACAGGTGATGCCTTGAGATAAACCTTTAATCCATCCCCTGTGCCCTTTACAACCTCTTCCTTTGAGGACTCAGGCTGAACCTTTACCTGTATCCTCATCTTAATCTTAAGGCCAGGTCCGTAAGCGTACGCACGAAGAAATTCTGTATAAAGATAAGGCACAGAATAGCAATTATAGGCGATATATCAATGGCCCAGAACTGCATCTTAAGTATTCTTCTTATAGGGTTCAAAATAGGCTCTGTCACGCGCTGTAAAAATTGCACAATCGGGTTAAAGGGATCGGGGTTAACCCAGCTTATAAGCGCCTTTACTATAATTATCCAGTAAAGCGCTGTGATAATTATATCAAGTATCCTTGCTATGCTTAAAAGAAAATTTCCGACTATAAACATATTATATTTCCCTCTTTGCCTTTAGGAACGCTTCTTGAGCACAGGTACCTGTGCTCAAGAAGCGTTCCTAAGTAATTGTTTGGATTTTTTAAAGGCTGCTGTTATGGCCTCTTTTATTATATTGTCAAATCCTCTTTTCCCAAAAACCTTTAACGCCGCTTCAGTGGTACCACCTTTTGATGTGACATCTTCTCTTAAAGACGCAGGGCACTTATTAAGCTTATATTGTAAAAAACTTGAACCGAATATTGTCTGTTTTACAAGATTAAAAGCTGTGTCCTTCTTTAAGCCCAATGAAATCGCGGCCTTTGCCATTGCCTCCATAAACAGAAAAAGGTATGCTGGCCCACTGCCTGATATAGCTGTTACAGCATCCATGTATTTTTCATCCAATATAATAGTCTTACCAATACAGTTAAAAATAGATTCTGCCGCTATCTTATCAAGCTTTGTCATGCCGCGGCTGTATGCCAAAGCCGTCATTGCGCAGCCAACAATGGCAGGCGTGTTAGGCATTGCCCTTGTTATCCTCTTTGCCTTAGCCTTTCGACTTATAAAATCTATAGTCTTTCCCGCTGCTATCGATATCACAAGCTTATCTTCGATGATATCCGATATCTGGGCAAGCACTGGCTCAACATCTTGCGGCTTAACAGCAAGTATCACTATATCAGCTATGGCGCAGGCATCTATATTAGATGACCTGATGCTTACCCTGTACCTGTTTTTTATCGCTTTAAGCCTTGCAATACATGTATCTGAAACAAAGACACGGCTTCTCGTGACATATCCCTTTGATATAAGGCCGCTAAGTATGGCCTCACCCATTTTACCGCATCCTATAATTGATATTGTTTTCATTTAAATATGGCGGTTCCTATTCTTACAAACGTGGCACCCTCTTCAATTGCAACCTCAAAATCCTGTGTCATTCCCATCGAAATATCTTTTACATCTGTGTTCGAAATATCCATTTTTCTGAGAGATTCTTTTAAGCTGTATATTTTCCTAAAAAAAGGCCTTACTTGCTCTGGATTATCCACAAAGGGCGCCATTGTCATAAGACCAGCTATATGGATATTTGAAAAAAGGGATACTTTTCTTATAAAGGCTTCTGTCTCTTCAGGTGATATACCGTATTTTGAGTCTTCGCCAGAGACATTGACCTGTACAAGGCAATCTATACACTTTCCCAAAGATTTTGCTTGTTTATCTATTTCATCAGCAAGGTTTATGCTATCAAGAGAGTGTATTGTATCAAAAATCTGAAGGCATTTCTTGACCTTGTTGGTCTGCAGATGGCCTATCATATGCCATTTCACGTTCTTGGCCTGTTCTCCAAGACTATCATATTTTAAAAGAGCATCCTTGACTCTATTCTCACCTATATCCGAAATACCTGATGATATAGCCTCTTGCAGCTGATTGGCTGTGGCTGTCTTGGTAACGCAGACTAACCGAATTTCCGCGGGATTGCGCCCTGCCCTCTTAGCTGCATCTTCTATTCTTTCCTTAACCAGAGCAAGGTTTTGCGTAATCATTTCGCATACTTTAACATATTATAATACTCAAGTCAATTAAAAATAGTCCTTATAAAGCCTTTTAACATAATCCGATAAGGCAAATGCCCAATTCTTTGGCCCAAGCCTTAATAAAGACACTTTTGGCCTCTTGGATTTAACGCCTAATTGAAGCAGGCCTGCTGCAATAAAACATATATGGCTTGGCAGTGGTTTAGGGACTGCGCCTAAACCCATTATATGGCCAATCCGTACAGGGATCTTGAGCACAGACTCTGCCAGTTCAATGCACCCATCCATTATTACCGGCTGTCCGCACATAACAACGCCGCTGGGTATATTAGACGAATAACCTGAACCGTTAATTTCCTTTTTTACCTGATTAAATATAGAGGAGTATTCTTCGATAAGGACACTTTTTAATCCTGTCAATGATACTGTCTTTTTTCCTAATTCTGTCGATATAGCAACCTTCCGATCTTTTCCGGTATCATCTAAAGTCAGCTTTTCTATCTTAATCCTTTCTGATTCTGCTTCTGAAACAGATAACTCCTTGGCAAGCTTTTTTGTGATATCATCGCCGCCTATGGGAAGTGCTTTAAAAAAAACTGGCCTTGATTTATATACTATTAATATAGCAGTCATATCAGCGCCAATATCGACAAATACAACCCCGTGATTTTTTTCATGGCCTGATACGGTAGACTCTAAACCCGCAAGCGGTGAGATTATTGAATCCTCTATCCCTAAGCCTGAATACTTTACCGCTTTTTTAAGATTATCTATCATGGATATTTTTGCCGTTACAAGAAACATATTTGTTTCAAGCTTTAAGCCAAACATGCCTACGGGATTCGCTATCCCCTCTTCCGCGTCTACAACGAAATCCCCCCTTGAGCAGTAAACTATATCCCTCTCGTAGGGCATGTGGATAGATTTGGCGTTTGTAATTACCCTGTCCACATCATGCCTGGTTATCTCATTATCCCTGTCAGATATTACTATCTCTCCATGAGACGATATTCCATGAAGATGAATCCCTGATATATTAAAATAAACAGACTGCACCTTTTTCCTGCTGGCCGCTTCAGCTTCATATACAGCGGCTGATATGGCATCTGAAAGCCCTTTTATATCAGATACCACCCCCTTTTTAAGGCAATCGTGATGACTGACCCCGTAGCCTAAGATATTTAGCGCGCCTTTTTCTTCAGGTAACCCTGATATAAGACAACATACCTTCGATGCGCCTATATCAAGGGCAGCTATAACCGTTTCTTTATTTTTCATGTTTTACCTTTATCTGGGGACAACTACCGCATCTTCAAATCTTAAATCGATTACCTTGGCTTTCCTGTTTTTGGATTTCAGTTCATTTATTATAGTCTTAATCGCTTCGGACTTATCCTTAAACCTGTGCTGGCCCAACTCAATCCTTGTCCCATCTTCAAGGAACAGCGCGGGGTTGTCTATATCATAAATATTGACTTCCACTACCTTATCTTCTTCAAACAAATGATAATTTTCATCAACATCTTCTATGATATTAATCGCTTTTTTTAATGGCTCATAAAATCCTGGTTCTTTAGCATAAAGTTTTTTTGATGACACTTTTATCCCCGATATTACTATAAGCCCCGGTTCTTTAGATGGCTGCGGCTGGGATATTATAACAGCATCATCAGATACAAGATAATAATACCCTGAACTAATTTGACACATAGGTTTTCTTAGCTCATACGAAACGGATAAAGTATCGGGAAGCTTTCTATGAACAACCGCATTTTTAAGCTCGGGATGAAGCCGCTCTATGGCATCTTCACATTCTTTTATGTCCTGCATGAATATATTAGTATTTTTCTTAGAGGATAGCTCTCTCGCGATGGATGACCTTGTTTTCACCGGCCCCTGGCCTGCCACTTCAACTTCTCTTATATTAAAGTATTCTGAATGCAATAACAGATTTTGTGCCCCCTTAAACAGCAAAAATAGTACACCCGCAAAAATTATATACGGCAGCAACCTCACACAAATAGTCAGCATAGATGGTAATTGCCTCTTGGGCCTTATTTTTTTGATTTTCCTTAAACGCTTTTTTTCTCTCTTTGCCATAAACTTATTACCTCTCTATTTGTTTGCACATCAATCTTTCTTTACCTTTACCTATACCTTTACCTGTCTCTTAACAGCGTGCGTCAACATAATAAGGCACAACCCGGGAAAATCTATCCCGGCAGCCTTGGCAGCCTTAGGCAGCAGGCTTGTCTGGGTAAACCCGGGTATAGTATTTACCTCCAGAACCGTTATCGCGTTACATTTCTTATCCCAAATCATATCGACCCTTGAGAAAGATTCACAACCTAAAACCTTATGGGCCATGATTCCCAAAGATTGGGCTTTATAAGTTGCTATATCCGGTAAATCCGCGGGCACGGTATAATCGCTTGCGCCAAGAGTATATTTAGCATGATAATTATAAAACTTATCCTTAGTTATTATAGATATAACAGGCAAAGGCTTCTCATCCAATATGCCAACTGTAATATCCAAACCTTCAACATAATCTTCTATAATAATTTTGTTGTCATACATAAAAGCCTCTTTCGCGGCAGGAATTATATTTTCACGAATATCCACTATGCTCATTCCTATGCTGGAACCTTCATTGCACGGCTTTACAACGCAAGGTATCTTAACATCTCTTATGCTGTTGATTGTAAAATTCTTCTTTTCCGAAACCAAATAACCCGGGGTTGGTATGTTATGCGCCTTAAAAATCTCTTTTGATAGCGCCTTATCAAGGGCGAGCCTGCTTGCCTGGGGCCCCGAACCTGTATAAGGTATGT
>Ga0265595_1000415_pt1 | contig 39387 bp, 38 predicted proteins | sample saktaG_15_FD_190148 | JGI IMG/M metagenome (GOLD analysis project Ga0265595, IMG submission 190148) | Saline water microbial communities from Sakinaw Lake, British Columbia, Canada - sak_2013_06_06_50m | ecosystem: Environmental > Aquatic > Non-marine Saline and Alkaline > Saline ...
GGTCGTAGATGGAGTAGTGGTCCACCTTGCGGATGTCGTAGTCCACGCCGGAGGCGCGCAGCATAGGGCCGGTGATACTGGCGTTAATGGCCACATCGGCAGGTAGCACCCCGACATCCACGGCCCGGGCCAGGAAGACCTCGTTCTCATTCAGGAAAGTCTCCAACTGGTCAATGAAACCTTTGAAGTGATCGCTGAACTTCTTAGCAGCCGGCAGGAACTCTTCCGGCAGGTCAGCCGACACACCGCCAGGCCGCATGTAGTTGCACATCATCCGCGAGCCACAAGCCCTCTCGAAGAGGTCCAGAATGTGCTCGCGAGCTCGGAAGCAATAGAGGACCGGCGTAAAGTACGCGCCCAGCTCATTCCACAGGAAACCGACGGCCATCATGTGGTTGATGAGGCGGGTCAGCTCGGCCATGATGACCCGGATGTACTCTGCCCGCTCAGGCACCTCAAGCCCCAGGAGTTTCTCCACGGCCGTCACATACGCCTGGTTATTGGTCATTGAGCAGACATAGTCCAGACGGTCGGTTAATGGCACTACCTGCACGTAGGTTACATCCTCGCAGAGCTTTTCGATGCCCCGATGCAGGTAACCCATGACCGGTTCAAGGCCCACCACGGTTTCGCCGTCCAGTTGCAATTTCAATCTGAACACCCCGTGAGTGCTGGGATGCTGGGGGCCTAAGTTGAGTGTGATGGTCTCTGTTTTGAGCATACGTTGTCCAGTTGGTTTATCGTTTATGGTTTATCATCGCCGGCAAATGGCGAGTGACTCTATCTCAGTAGTTCCTCGACCGTTGCCAGGTATGTCTCTATAGCATCCTTTATGTTTTCTAGTGCTTCTTCCTCAGTAGAACCCTGGGACCAACATCCTGGCAATCCAGGGCACCAGACCGCATAACCTTCGTCGGTTTTCTCAAGCTTGACTCTATATCTCATCAAGAACCTCTCTCACCAGTCCGGCCCTGTGGGTCGCGTGGGCTTCAACTCTTCAAAGGTGTAGGTCCGATTCTCGAAATCCTTGCGCAGCGGGTGGCCGGGGAACCCCTCCCAAAGCAGGATGCGCTTGAGGTTGGGGTGGCCCTCGAAGCGAATGCCCATGAGATCATAAGCCTCGCGCTCCTGGTAGTTGGCTCCCCGCCAAACGGGAGTCACCGACGGAACCGCCGGGTTCTCCCTGTCCTCGATGTAGACTTTCAGCACAAAGGGCTCGGTCGTCCGCTCCTTGACGGACCACAGGTGGTAAACCACCTCGAACCGCTCTGGCCGGTCCACGGCAGTCAGCAAGGCCAGGTAATCCAGTCCACACTCGTCGTGCAGAAACCGCGCCACAGCGGCCACTTTCTCCGGCCCGATAGCCACCGTGAAATCAATCAACTCCGGCACATCAACCACGGCCTCGGGAAAGCGTTCTCTGAGCTTGCTTAGAATCTCCTCGTTGGTCACCTCACTACCTCACTGAATACTGGCTACTCATCACTCGTTATCGTTACTGCTCACTTGTACCACGACACCGTCTTTATGGATTGATTCATCACCATGTCGTGCAGCTTCATGAATCCCTCGAGCAAGGCCTCGGGGCGTGGGGGACAGCCAGGCACGTAGACATCCACAGGCAGAATCTCTTTGGCCCCTTGCAACACGGCATAAGACGAGAAAGGGCCGCCCGATATGGCACAGTTGCCCATGGCCAGCACGTACTTGGGTTCTGGCATCTGATTGTAGATGCGCAACACCTGGGGGGCCATCTTGTGAGTGATGGTGCCAGCTACGATCATCAAGTCGGCTTGCCTGGGCGAGGGACGCATGATCTCCATCCCAAAGCGCGACATGTCATAGCGAGCAGACGCCGCGGCAATCATCTCAATAGCACAGCAGGCCAACCCAAAACTCACCGGCCACATGCTGGACTTGCGCCCCCAGTTGTAGACCTTGTCTACGGTAGTGAGGAAGATGTTACGTTTAAGCTGCTCTTCAATCAATTCTTCTTCAGACATAGATTCCTCTTGCTACACCCACTCCAGCGCACCCTTCCGCCAGGCGTAGATCAAGCCACCCACCAGGATAGCCAGGAAGATGAACATCTCCACCAGGGCGAAGAGGCCCAACTGGTTGTAGGCCACTGCCCAGGGATAAAGAAAAACGGTCTCGATATCGAAGATGACGAAGACCAGGGCGTAGATGTAATACTGAACCCTGAACTGTACCCACGTCTCACCGATTGTCTCGAGACCGCATTCGTAGGTGGAAGATTTAACGGGGTCTGGCTTTTTGGGGCGAACGATGAAGGCCAAGGCTAAGGCAATAATGGGGAAGAGAATGGCAATGATGGCAAAGATACCGATGAAGATATATTGGGTTAGCAAAGCCCAAACTCCTTCGTTGATGCTGTCACAAACGCGGACTATTATAACATACTTCTCGCAAAAGGACAAGCGTAAGTCGCGGGACAAAGAGCCCAAATTCCTCGTTGACCTTGACACAAACGGGCGATATTATAGCATACTTCTCGCAAATGTGCAAATGGTGCAAAAGTGACTCTTGGCGAAAGATGTGGTATAATAGGATCATCAGCGAGGAAGGGATGATCCAGCTTTGCGCGTTCACTCAACCGGCGATACAAACGAAAGTGATTGGAATTCCTTCGTGGCCGCATCCCCTGTGGGTCACGTCTTGCAATCGAGCCAGTGGGGCCAACTGAAGGAAAGATTCGGCTGGCAGGTCGCTCGCCTGGCCATCGAGGATCGAGGCCAATGGCGGGCCAGCGCCCAGGTGCTCTTCCGCCCCCTGGGTCCTCAGACCATCGCCTATGTGCCCAAAGGGCCCATCACAGACTGGGCCGATGCAGAGGCGACCCAGGCTCTGCTGGAGGCTCTGCACCAGCTTTGCCGCCAGCGCCGCGCCATCTTCCTCAAGATCGAGCCAGACCTGACCGAAGACCGTTCGGCTGAGACTTCGTCGAGCTCAGTCGAGACGCGCTCACGGCAAAGCCCCACCCTGGCCCAACGCCTCACAGAACTGGGCTTTCGCGTCAGCCCACAGACCATCCAACCTCGATGCACCATCCTGTTGGATCTGACACCCAAGCCCGAAGCCATCCTGGCCCGCATGAAATCCAAGACCCGCTACAATATTCGACTGTCGGGGCGCAAAGGCGTAACCGTGCGTGAGGGCACGGCTGAGGACTTGCCCGGCTTCTACCATCTGATGCGGACTACTGGCGAGCGTGATGGTTTCGGAATCCACAGCGAGTCATATTACGAGACCGCCTACCAGCTTTTCGTACCCCAGGGCCTGGCTAAACTCTTCCTGGCGACTTTTGAAGACCAGGTTTTAGGCGGGATAATGGCTTTTGCCTTTGGCCGAAGGGCCTGGTACATGTACGGTGCCTCGTCCGACGAACACCGCAACCTCATGCCTAACCACCTCCTCCAGTGGGAGGCCATCAAATGGGCCAGGAAACGCGGCTGCCTGACCTATGATTTGTGGGGCATCCCCGATGAAGAAGAGGAGGTACTGGAAAAGGAGTTCCTGAAGCGGAGCGATGGCTTGTGGGGAGTCTATCGCTTCAAACGAGGCCTTGGTGGCCAGGTGGTGCGCTACCTGGGCGCCTACGACTACGTTTATTCACCATTACTGTACCGGCTTTACAACAAAGTAGTGAGTTACAGGCAAGGTAGAGGAAGCCCGAGGCTGAAGCCATCGGGCTAAAAGAGCAAAGCCCCCTTCGGCAGGCTCAGGACACCGCTTCGGGCTGGTCATTCCTGGCCCCGTAGGGGCTTCGTTCTTTCAGCGCGGGGCTGAATCCCATGTGCGTCAAGCTAACGCTAAAGTTGGGCAAAAACGCCGGCTGAGTAGGGTCTGGAACATAGTGGAAGGCCCGTATCGAAGCCAAGTAGCTTCGCGAAACCCGCTCCCTTGGTTTCGATACGCTCTCCGCTACGCTGCGAGCTACTCAACCGGCGGTCGCTGGCCTTAGCTTGACGCGCATGGGCTGAATCCCCGCGCTTGGCGAGCCAGATCAGGATAGGGGGATCCAAAATCGCTCTGAGGGAATTGCCAAATCCCCGCTTCTGGCCTGGATTTGGCAATCCAGGCTGAGCAAGATTGGATCTACTCAGGATACCGGCAAAGTGCGAGTAACTGAGGTAACAGAGCGCAATCTTTGGAACGAGGCCCTTCTCAAACTGCCCTATAATCACGTATTGCAATCCTACGAGTGGGGTCAGTTCAAAGCTAAATACGGATGGACGCCCCTGCGTCTCCTCTTTTCTGAGGAGGAGGATGGCCTGGTACGAGCCGCCGCCTCCGTGCTGCGACGCAAGTTCCCCCATCTCCCGCTCTGCGTAATGTACGTGCCCAAGGGGCCGGCTCTCGATCATGGGGATGATGAGCTGCTGAGGTGCGTCTTATCCACCCTGGAGGACGTAGCCAGGCGCTATCACGCTATTTTCATCAAGATTGACCCCGATGTCTGCCTGGAAGACCACAGCCCTACGGCTACTCAGGTCATCACCACGCTGGAGAGCCACGGCTGGCAACCTTCATCCGAGCAGATCCAATTCCGCAACACTGTTCTCATTGACCTGACGCGGGAAGAGGACGAGCTACTGAAAGACATGAAGTCCAAGACCCGCTACAATGTCCGCCTGGCCGGGCGGCGAGGGATCAAGGTTCGCTCAGGTGATCTGGCCGACTTGCCCCTCTTTTATGAGATGTACGTCGAGACCGGCAGCCGGGATGAGTTCATCATCCGTCCCTTTGTCTACTATCGCCATGCCTGGCAGGCTTTCATCGAGGCCAACCTGGCTCAGCTCTTCATCGCCGAGCTCGAGGGCCGACCTTTGGCCGGCCTCATCCTCTTCCGCTTCGGAAACAAAGTGTGGTACATGTACGGCGCCTCGCGAGACCTGCACCGCAACCTGATGCCCAACCACCTCCTGCAATGGGAGGCCATCCGCTGGGCCAAGGCTCAAGGCTGCACAGTGTATGACTTATGGGGAGCTCCTGACCTCCAGGACGAATCAGACCCGTTGTGGGGGGTTTACAGGTTCAAAGAGGGCTTCGGAGGCCAATTCGTGCGCTACGTCGGAGCCTACGATTATCCCGCCTTGCGTTTCTTCTACTGGCTATATGCCACGATCATTCCTCGCTATCTGGAAGTGCTACGGGAGAGGAATAGAAGAAACCGATGAGCCTGTCCATTTGAGCCAGCTCACGGTGAGGTGAGTCACTAGACCAGAAAAGCCACCAGAGGTTTCCCACTGGTGGCTTTTTTCTGCTTCCGACTTCCAGACTATTTCGCCACGATGTTCACCAGCCTCCCCGGCACATAGATGACCTTCTTCACCTCCAGGCCTTCCAGTTGGCGCTGAGCGCCGCCGCTGGCCAGGGCCAGCTCCTTAGCCGCCTCCGCACTGATGTCCACCGGCACCTCCAGCCGATCCCGCAGCTTGCCGTTGACCTGGACGATCAGGGTGATGACCTCCTCGGCGGCCAGCTCCTCGCTCCACGTCGGCCAGCTCTGCTGGTGCACGCTGTAGGGCCGGCCAGTGCGAGCCCACAGCTCCTCGGCCACGTGGGGACAGCAGGGCGCCATCAGTAACAGCAAGCTCTCGACCGTTTCCTCCCAGGCATCGCTGCCGTAGACCGGCGTCTCTTTGGCCTTCATCAACGCGTTGGTCAGTTCCATCAGGCGGGCGATGATGGTGTTGAAGGCAAAATCCTCCATATCCTGCGTCACCACCCGGATGGTCTGGTGCGTCTTCCGCCGCAGCGACTGCACCTGGTCCACGCTTGCTGCTGGCCGCTCGCCGCTGGCCGCTGGTTCATCCACCACGCAGTTCCACACCCGGTGCAGCCAGCGCACCACACCCTCGATGCCCTGGGGATCCCACGGCCCGCCCTGCTCCCAACGCCAGCCGAACATCAGGTAGGCCCGCACGGTGTCGGCACCGTACCGCTGTACCAGGTCATCGGGCAGGACGACGTTGCCCCGCGATTTGCTCATGCGCGCCCCGTCGGCACCCAGGATGATGCCCTGGTTGCGCAGGGCCAGCATCGGCTCATCGTCATCCACCAGCCCTATGTCCCGCATGACTTTGGTGAAGAAGCGCGTGTACAGCAGGTGCATCACGGCGTGCTCCGGCCCACCGGTGTACATGTCCACCGGCAACCAGTAGCGGCCCGCCTCAGGATCCCAGGGGCAATCGTCTCGATGCAGCGGCTCGCCCTCTTTGCGGTAGGGGGTCACGTAGGCGTAGTGATACCACGAGGAACACAGGAAGGTATCCATCGTATCTGTCTCGCGCTCAGCAGGGCCGCCGCACTTCGGGCAGGTGGTATGTCGGAAGCCTTCGTGGAATTTGAGGGGCGATTCGCCCGTGGGCAAGAACTCAGCGTCCTCAGGCAGCAGCACCGGCAAGTCCTCGTAGGGCACCGGCACCATCCCGCACTCGTCGCAATAGACGATGGGGATAGGCGCGCCCCAGTACCGCTGACGACTGATCAGCCAGTCGCGCAGCCGGTAGTTGACGGCGAACTCGCCAACGCCACGTGCCTCCAGCCACTCCGTCACTTTCTGCACCGCCACGTCGCCCGGCGTGCCGCTGAAGGGGCCGGAGTTGATCATGGTGGCGTACTCGGCGTGGAATAGCACGTCGCGGTAGAACTCCACGTCCCAAAATATCTCCATGACCGTGCGCTTGTCCTGAGTAGCCGCAGGCGTACCGAAGGGCTTGTCCCCCACCGCCGGCTGCAGCTCCTTGCAGTGAGCTGTGATCTCGCGGTCGGCCTCCACAGAATCGAATTCGCGAACGCCGTCGTCGAAGACGAAGGCCCAGCGGGCGCCGACCACTTCGGTCCAGCATCCGGGCTTGATGTGCGCCTGCGCCAGCGCGATGTAGCGGCCCACCTGGCTCCTGTCCATCGTGACGCGCAAGGAGCCATCCTGCTCCTCGAAGGGGATGCCGGCCTCGGTCAACGCCTCGGCAAAGCCCTCTCGCATCGTGCCCTGCCTGGCGAAGGACTTGGCGACGCCGTCGGGACGGTCAATGACGGGGATGATGGGCAGGCCGAACTTGAGAGCGAACTCGAAGTCCCGCTCGTCGTGAGAGGGAACACCCATGATGGCTCCCGTCCCGTAGGTCATCATCACGTAGTCGGCCACCCAGATGGGGATGCGCTCGCCATTGACCGGATTGATGGCGTAGGCGCCGATGAAGACGCCGGTCTTCTCTCGTTCGGTGCTCAGACGCTCGATCTCGCTCTGGCGGGCGGCCTGGAACCTGTAGGCCTCTACCTCCTCGCGGCGCTCCGGCGTGGTCAGTTTGTCTACCAACGGATGCTCCGGGGCCAGCACCATGAAGGTAGCGCCCCACAGGGTGTCGGGCCGGGTGGTGAAGACGACGATGCCGCCCTCACCCCCCGGCCCCCTCTCCGCCCCCCCTCGGTCCCCCCCAACTCCGGGGGGGAAGGTAGGAGAGGGGAAGTCTGCGATGGGGAAGGTCACGTTCGCCCCTTCGCTGCGGCCGATCCAGTTCTTCTGCATGGTGCAGATGCGCTCCGGCCAGTCTATCTTGGAGTAATCCAGGAGCTCGTCGGCATAATCCGTGATCCGCAGGAACCACTGCTCCAGGTTCTTCTTTATGACCGGCGTGCCGCAGCGTTCGCAGTGCCGATCCTCTCCCCACACCTGCTCTCGGGCCAGGGTGGTGTTACACTTAGGACACCAGTCCACCGGGGCCATCTTCTTGTAGGCCAGGCCCGCCTCGTAGAACTTGAGGAAGAACCACTCCGTCCATTTATAGTAGCCGGGCAGGCAAGAGACTGCCTCTCGATCCCAGGCCCACATGGCCCCCATCGAGCGGAGTTGGCGGCGCATGACTTCGATGCTATCCCAGGCCCATTTGAAGGGATGGATGCCGTGTTGGATGGCCGCGTTTTCGGCCGGCAGCCCAAAAGCGTCGAAGCCGATGGGGTAGAAGACATTGTAGCCCTTCATCCGAGTGTAGCGCGCGCGCGCGTCTGAGGGAGCCATCACGTACCAGTGGCCGATGTGCAGGTAGTTGGCCGATGGATAGGGCAACATGGTCAGGAAGTAATACTTGGGTCGGGTCGGATCCTCCACCGTCCGGTAAAGCCCATCCTCCTCCCATCGTTTCTGCCACCTGGATTCGATCTGTTGGGGGATGTATTTATCAGTCATTAGTTTGCTCCTCTCTGTTGAATTTGCTTTCCTTACTTGAAGATGATATAATCAATATGGGGATTTGGCAATCCCCCTGGAGCAATTGTGTATCCACTGGAGCTTTCCCGGAAAGTGCTCAGAGCCCCGTCCCCGGGGCGACTTTCGCAAGGCGACTCCGCTGACGACGCCCCCGGGGACGGGGGCTGAGAGCATTTTCAAGGACTTTCCGGGAGCTCTCACTGATGATAGGGGGTAAAGAAATGCTGAAGACTATTAAAGCAGTCTACGACAATGGTTTGTTCCACCCGCTCGAATCCGTCTCATTGCCGGATCGAACTGAAGTGAAACTGATCTTCTTTCTACCGGAGGACGACCTCTCTTCCCTGGCCATAGCTAAGCTGGCAGAGGACAGCCCCTCTTTTGCTTTTCTTGCCGATCCACGGGAAGATATATACACTTTGGAAGATGGAGAACCGGTGTGATGAGGTTCTCCGCCATCCTTGCACCGGGGCGACATTGTTCTCGTCCCATTTCCCTTTACAGACCTGACGGGGCGAAAGGTACGCCCTGCGGTCATCGTTTCCCCTGATCCCATAGGGGAAGACATAGTCCTCGCCTTTATAACCTCTGTTGTCCCTTCACCTTTGCTCTCTACAGACTACCTCCTCAAGAAATCCCATCCGGACTTCCACTTGACCGGCTTGAGAACCACATCCGTTTTCAGAATGGCCAAATTGGTCACCCTTCATCGCTCTTTGATCTTACGGCGTTTGGGAAAGGCACCCCCACAGATTAGACAAGACCTAGACCGACGCCTTGAAGAAGCCACAGGATTGCAGCCTCCCTGAACCCACCCCCAACAAAAGTCCCCTTCGCCTCAGGGACGAAGGGGACTTCTCCGCGGTACCACCCTGCTTGATGGCCCAGCAACCCGATCTGATCACTGATTACTGGCACTTGGTGGAGCTGAGGGGACTCGAACCCCTGACCTTCTCAATGCCATTGAGACGCGCTCCCAACTGCGCTACAGCCCCACGCTATCCATCCGCTCTCCAGCGAGGTAACGATCACCACTCGGCAACGACTAATCCGGGGGCGGGCACGACGTTCCGCCCCCGCGTTTCACCGTTGCGGCTCCCAGGCGAGTTCGGCCTTTCCGCGCTCCCCATCGGCGCCCTGCCAGGCTCCCACCCTTACCCGGCTCTCTGTGGGGATGGCCTACTGCTCCTGTTCACAGCCTTGTATGTCTGATTTTTCCAAAGAGCCCACCTAGCCCAACCGCTCACCAGCCTCACGACAGCTCATAGAAATCTCGGCTAAAAGATCACTGCATAACCTTCAGGAACTGGCGGGCCTACAAAAGTGATATAGACATCGGTCAGCCCCCGGTGCAGGACTACTTCCCCTTCTGGATCATCACTTTCCTCAAAGGTGCGAAAGGCTATCCACTCTCCTTTATGAAATGCCCTCGCTTCTTCAAGCCTCATGGTAACCACCTCTGCCGCTATTATACCATAGATTTGCGATTTCGGCCAATTTGATCCACGTTGTCGAGAGGGCGAAAACCGACAAGATAGACTTCGGAAGTCTTCAGTTCTAGAGACTTCCGAAGTCTGGTCACGATCTCCTGACTGCGGTCTACCTGGGTGGGCCGCCAGCCCCAGGGGGAGGGCCCATGGGAATACCCAGGAGCATCTTCCCAATCATTGTCTTCACAAAATCGAACGTCTTCTGCAAAGACAGCGTCTTGGCATCCCTGAAGTAGCGCCCCACCGGGAAGTCACTGGTACAGCCATATCCCCCATGAAGCTCAACGGCCTTGCCGGCGACATCCATTGCCACTTCGTTACAGAACATCGCCGCCGCGAACATCAAGGGGTCTGGCCGCTCTTTCATTTCAGACAAGGCGGCGCGATAGGCAATGAGCCTGGCCGCCTCCACTGCGACGGTCATGTCAGCGATGGCGCACTGAACGTTCTCGAAATTGGCCAGGGTCATCGGCTCCACCACGGTTCTCTCTTTGACGTACTTGACGGAGGCGTCCAACGCGGCCTGGGCAATTCCTACGGCTACGGCGGCTTGTCCAACGCAATCCAGAGCCCCATAAGCCTGGAAGATGTTCACGCCGTCGCCTTCTTGCCCCACCAGGTTCTCCCTGGGCACACGGCAATCCTCGAAGAACAGCTCCCCCGTGGGATCCCCGCGAAGGCCCAACTTGTCCTCCAGTGTGCCGAAAGAAAAGCCGGGGGTGTCCTTCTCGACGATCAGCACCGAGATGCCCATCGGCCCTTTCGCCGGGTCGGTTCTGGCAAAGACGGTGTAGATGTCCGCCTCGCCAGTGTTGCTGGTGAAGCACTTGGAGCCGTTGACCACGTAATGATCGCCATCGGCTACTGCCCGGGTCTGCAAGGTCATCTGCCAGTTGGTCCCGCCGCTGGGCTCGACGAGGGCGAAAGCCCCCAGCTTCTCCCCTTTGGCCAGGGCAGGCAGGTACTTCTTCCTCTGCGCATCGCTGCCGAAGGCCAGAATGATGAAACTGACACCTATACTCGTCACCAGGCTCCAGGCAACCGAGGCAGAGGCCGCCGCTATCTCCTCCACGCTCAGCACGAAAGCGAGCCTATCACCCCCGGCCCCGCCGAAAGGTGGTGGGACCAGGATGCCGAAGAGGCCAGCCTCAGCCATCTTTTCCATGACCTCCCTGGGAAACCGCCCCGTCTCGTCAATCTCCGCTGCTATAGGGGCAATCTCCTTAGCGGCCAGTTCCCGGGCCATTTTCCTGGTCATCTTTTGTTCTTCCATCAATTGCAGATCCATTTTCTTTTATCTCCTTTCCCCAAGGCGGTCATGATTACCCTGGGCTCTTTAAGATTTCGATTTTCGATTGCCGATGTATCATTCGACAATCGGCCTCTGGCAATCGCAAATCCCAGGAGGGTGGGACATCATCATTCCTTACGGTACGCAAGACTTGCGTCTGTCAATCACACGGACTCTTTTTCAAGCTCCTCCAGGAAGAAGCTCTCACCTGGGTCAACGACGCCAGAGCGCTGCATCAACTGGCGCAATTCCTCACCCTCATTGGAGCCATCCTTAACAGCTACTCCCCATCCTCCTCCATTGGCGGGACCACGCCTTCCTAGCCCATCTCGACGCCAAGCTGGGCCATCAGACCCATGTTGTCCATTTCGCCCCATTCTTCCACGATCTTGCCGCCTTCGATACGGAGGATGCTGATCCCCGTCACCGTCACCTGCATACCCGTAGGGGGAACTCCCCAGAACTCGCCTGTGTGGGTGCCGCCCCAGGTCCAGCGAAGCACAACTTTGTCTCCTTCCGTAATCATGTCCTCAACGGCGGCATGAACGTCGGCGAAGGGAGCAACCAGGCCGGTCACGGCTTCCTTGTAGCCCTCGCGGTCAGGCTCTCCTTGAGTGCCAGCTTAGTGGAAGACAAAGTCGGCGGCGAAAATCTCATCCACTGCATCCAGATCCCCCTTCTTCCAGACCTGGTCAATCCAGCGGCGGACGATGGCCTTGATTCCTTACTGTTGACATCGGAATTCTCCTTTCGATTTAGATTTGTGAAAACGATGCACGTAACTTTACTAAAAGCAGTTGCTTCGTTGCTGATCACCCCCTTTCTATCTACACGTCTGCCGTGGCTCGCATTATCATACCGCCAGGAATCCGCCGTCCACTGGTATCGCTGCCCCATGTACGTAACTGGATATATCACTAGCCAGGACCAGCGCCATACACGCGACTTCATCTGGCTGTCCCAGTCGGCCTATAGGCAGCCGTTGCTTGAATTCGATGCCAGTCCTGATAAGACCAAAGTCAAAGCGAAATATACCTTTGGCAGCCCTCTTGGTCCCACTGGTGATGATCCCTCCAGGCACTACCGCATTTATTCTGAAACCGTGCTTGCCATGCTCCTTGGCCAGAGCTCGGGTCAAAGCAATGACCCCGGCTTTGCTCACGCTGTAGTGAGCCAAGTCCTCTTTGAATGCCACGATAGCTTCTATAGATCCAACGTTGACAATCACGCCCCCCAATTTCAGTCTTTTTCTGATCATCTTCTGGCACATCCAGTAGACCGAGTTCAGATTCGTCTCGATTACCCGTTTGTAGAAGGACTCGTCAACGTCCAAGAACCCCTTGAAGGGGTAGATACCGGCATTATTCACCAGGATGTCCGGCCCATCCCCACTCAGTTTTTCCCAAAGCTCGTCTCTCTCCTCCCTACTCGATATGTCCGTCTTGTGGATATTAACCTCTGTTCCGAAGCTCGCTAACTCTTTCCTCGTGGCTGCCAGCCTTTCGCCGTCAATATCCACCAGCTCTAAATCGGCTCCTGCTTCGGCGAATCTACAGGCGATGGCCTTGCCGATGCCAGCCGCAGAGCCGGTGATCAAAGCTCGTTTGCCCTTCAGGGATATCAGGTCGGGTAATGCTTTCAAAGTCGCCATGATTACTCGCCTATGATCTTTACCAGGACGCGCTTCCTACGACGTCCATCGAACTCACCGTAGAAAATCTGCTCCCACGGGCCAAAGTCCAGGCGACCATCGGTAACCGCTACGACTACCTCACGGCCCATGATCTGTCTCTTCAGGTGCGCGTCACCGTTGTCTTCGCCGGTGCGGTTGTGGCGATAGCGGCCGATGGGTTCGTGTGGAGCCAGCTCCTCCAGCCAATCGTCGTAGTCCTGATGGAGGCCGCGTTCATCGTCGTTGATGAAGACCGAGGCGGTGATGTGCATGGCGTTCACCAGCACCAGCCCTTCTTTGATGCCGCTTTCGCGCAAGCACTCTTCAACCTGGCGCGTGACGTTGATGAAGGCTCGGCGTCCAGGAACGTTGAACCATAGTTCTTTTCGATAGCTCTTCATAGAACTGATGTCCTCCTTATTGTCTCGCTACTTCAGTCTGCCTGCTGGTTCTAGCGATTGGTACTGCCCTTCAGGTGAATAGAGGCTCATACTCCTCAGCGGAAGCGATCAGCGCCTCCTGCTCACTCTTGCTGAGAGCAATGTAGTCATCACAAGCCTGAAGAACAAGCGGCAACAAACGAGTATCTCCGACGGTGCACAACCCGGTTACGTCTTGCGATAGAACGAAGCTCACCATATGGCTACTGTACTCATGTGCCCAGTACGGCCAAAACGTCGAGTTTCCACTTTTTGCCTCCTTGGTCAATGATCTGCATCCCGCTCCTCGCGGGCTCAAGCAACCCTCTCGTCCACGTGGCGGATCAGCGAATAGCAAACCGGCTGGAAGTGTCTCAGCCAGAAACGGACAGCAGGAATGTTCTGAGGCTCGAAATCCACCGCGCACCTCTCGTAGCCAACCGAACGGGCCCAGTTCAGCGAGTGGTTGAGTAGCGCCGTTGCTATGCCTTGGTTTCGCTCGCTCTCCGTGGTGAATGCGCTGGTTATGCTGGCGGTCTTTTCGTCGCGGATGATGTAGCAGGCCTTCGGATTGGATGGCTCGAGGCCGATGCAAGCCACGGCCTCTCCACCACGGTATGCCAGCCACAATGCGTGGGCCGAATTCGCAAGCCATTGCTCGTGGAATTCTTTTTCTAGTGTCTCTTCAGGGATGATGAGGAAGATCGGCGCTGTGGCCAGGTGCCGCTCCAGTGCTCGACTTAGCGCCATCGCCTGTTCGATGTCCTCCAACCCAGCACGACGTATGACGACATCGGCCATGATTCCCTGCACAGGCGTGAGGTCGCAGATGGCGTCTACGGCGGCCAGTCCAAAGCCCAGCCAATGCCAGGCATCTATTGCCTGGCGGTCGTGGGTCAGGAGAGTAACCAGATGAATAAAACACCCCTCGGCAACCCAGCGAGCCGAGAGACAGGCGTACATCTCCCGATATATTTTTCGACTGTCCTCCGCATCTGCGGCGTTGGCCCATTCCGGGCTGTAGACGCTACGTTTCCCTCTGAACTCGGAGATCACCGTCCCCAGGAGAAAACCAACGAGCCGGCCATCGCGCATGGCGACGACTCCTGGGGCTCGCCCAGCCAGGTCACGCAACGGCGTCAGTATGGAGCTGACGTCCTCATAGCGGGAGGGCAACGATGGCGCGTGTTCGCGCAGCGCTCGATAGCGGGCCGTCACCAGCGCGGCGGCGTCTTCGAGGTGGTCATTTCGTAACGGGACTGTTTCTAGTGACATCCGTTCACTTCGTGCCATACACTTCCAGCAACTCCACATCGGCTTGCGGTGCAACAAGCAGAACGTTGGCCTGAATGTCCTGCAGATGATCATGTACTGCTTGTTCCCCAATACCCGGAGGGGCATAGACTGTGAAGAGAACCTGGCGAGTCTCAGGTGTGATTCGCGTGCGGCGGTCGGGACCATAAAGCACACACGAGATGACGCCTTTGGCATCGGCTATCGTCATGTCACCTGATTTCAATCCTTGTTCCTCACCGTTGAGCCGGATATAGCACTCACTGCCCTCTGCCACATCAATCTTCACCGGCATCTGTACGGCTTCCAGATCGTGCCCCGCCGTCAAGAGCAGATTCTTGAGCTCGGCCACGAACATGACTTCCACGAGCGCTGCCACCCGAGGAATCGGTTTGCCCTTGAAGACAACTGACTCAAGTTGAAGCTGGACATGATAGGTCTTCTTGTAACGCTTGTAGTAAGCGTTGTATGCCTGGATGGTAGGGAGAGCCTTCAGCGCGGCTCTATCGTAATCGGAGAATCGGGCTCGCAACTGATTCTCTAATTCTTCCTTACGTTTGTCAAGGGCAGCGTGACGCTCCGGATTGAGAACATTGCGCACGGCCAGTACCCCCACTGCTGCCCCAGGATAGGCTCTCTTCCACGCCTCAGATACTATGAACACTTTGTTGACTCCTTCCACTCCCCGCCCAATTCCTCATAGATGTGCTGAACTGCTCCAATGCAGCTTGCAAGTTCTCCACGATCTCCCCGACCAGCACGTCGGGATCGGGTAGGTTTTCGGTGTCCTCCAGACTCTCGTCTTTCAGCCAGAAGTTGAAGGGCGGCCTGGTTTGCTCGTCGGCCATCTTGAGGAACAGCAAGCAGGCCAACTGCTCCACGTAGTCGCCGTAGCTGACGCCGTCGTCCCGCAGGACGTGGCAGTAGTTCCATAATCATAGTATATCATGTTTCCCCTCGTTTGGCAACACAAAAAGCCGCCTGCGCGGTTGGCGCAGGCGGCTTGTGTCTTCGACGGATAGTTTTGTACTTCGTGAGCTAATCCATCCAGGCCCAAACGCTGAGCGGAGCAGCTACTTCACTTCCTTCCTGTATTCGAGATAGGAATACACGACCGTATAAACAGCGACTAGAAGCGCTGGAATGAGGACGAAGTAGACCGCATAGCTCTGGAATAATATCCCCACAATGGCGATCACTCCAGCGATCTTGAATAGCTTTCCACCCATTCTATGGGTCTTGTCCCACACCTCGTCACTGCTCAACGTCCAGGGGGTCCTGATTCCGACAAACCAGTTCCGTCTCGTATTCTCAACAAGGATGCCGGCGCCGACAAACAGAAGCCCTGCGGCGATGGGAAGAAATGCATTAGGGCTTATCTCGATTCCAATACTCCACAGAATGGTTTGAAAGTAGACGAAAACCATGAACATCATAAACAGAATCACGAATCCATCGTAATACTTTCTGAACTTCTCAATGTTCTCCCGTAATGGATCTATTCTGGGAATGGCCATGAAAAGCAAGGCCAGTCCAACAAGCGTAATAGGTATCAAGAACAACCCCCAGAATCTCGGAAGATAGTCATCCACCAGTCCCTTGGCGTTCCAATGTGAGGCCATCTGTTCCGGCATTTGAGGGTAATAATAGACGCCGATGGCAAAGGAGAGTAATGCTATCCCAACGATGATGATCTCACCTTTTCTAACGCTCATGTCCCCAACCTTCCCAGCTTGCTTCGGTTGCCAACACGTTAAGATCTCGCCTCGTTTGGCAATACAACGCCGCCCGCGCGGTTAACGCAGGCGGCCCTCCTAAACTGGAGTAGTGGAGCCGGAGGGACTCGAACCCTCGGCCTTCTCAATGCCATTGAGACGCGATCCCAACTTCGCCACGGCCCCGTTGTCAGGTTGTAGTACTGTAGGTTGCAGAATGTAGCAGAACGGGCTCAACACTACCCGCTACAACCTGCCACCTACAACCTCCCATGGAGCTGAGGGGACTCGAACCCCTGGCCTCATCAGTGCGATTGATGCGCTCTCCCATCTGAGCTACAGCCCCAACTGCTGCTATAGTATAGGGCAATGTTACGAAGTTGTCAAGCTGAGCGGCGCCCCCTCGTTGAGTCCCCCTGAGTTCCTCCGCCTCACAGGAACTCCTCACGGCAATACACGAACTGCCCATCGAGGAGGGTAGCCTCCACCTCCGTCTCCAGGATGGACATGGCAGGGGCGACGAAGATGTCCTGGGATAGCACTACCAGGTCGGCCAGCTTGCCTGGGGTGATGGAACCCTTCTCCCGCTCCTCGCCCGAGGCGTAGGCCGCACCTGAAGTGTAGGCCCGCACAGCGTCCTCCACAGTGATGCGCTCCCCAGGATGCCAGCCCTCTGGCCCCGGAGAGCCATCGGCCCGTCGTCGGGTTGCCGCCGCATGGATGCCCGCCAGCGGATCGAGAGGCTCGACAGGGCAGTCGGAGCCAAAGACAAGCTCGGCGCCCGAATTCAGGAGGCTTCGCCAGGCGTAAGCCCCCCGCCCCCGTTCCTCCCCCCAATGATGCTCCACCATGTCCATGTCGGAAGTAGCGTGGACGGGCTGCATGGAGGCGATGATGCCCAGCTTAGCCAGGCGTGGAATGTCAGTTGGATGCAGCAGTTGAACGTGCTCGATGCGATGCCGCAGGTGCATTCCCTGGCCGGACTGGCGGCTCTCCTCCAGGATGTCCAACACATCGCGATTGGCCCGGTCGCCGATGGCGTGGATGGCCGCGCTGATGCCTGCCCGGCTGGCCTTGCTCACCAGTTCTCGCATCTCCTCTTTGGATGTCACCGCGATACCCAAATTGAGCGGCTCGTCCTGGTAAGGAGCCAGCATGGCCGCCGTGCGCGAGCCCAGCGCACCATCGGCAAACATCTTGACCCCGCCCACCCTCAGCTTCTCGCCGCCAAAGCCCGTCCTCAGGCCCAACCCGATGGCATCGTCCAGATTCCTGGCAGGTACGTGCATGAGCACTCGCAGGCCCAGCTCGCCATTCTTCGACAACTCCTGGAAGGCGGCGAAAGCCAACTCGTCCTCACAATCGTGGATGCCTGTCAGCCCCGCCCGTTGAGCATTGGCCATGGCCACTTTGAGCGCCGACTCGATGGCCTCTAAGCTCGGTTTCTCGATGACGCTTCTAATCAGATCCTCGGCGTTTTCCTTGAGGATGCCGGTGGGCTCCCCCGTCCCAGGCTGATGCTCGATCTCCCCCCCGGACGGGCTGTGGGTCTCGGCGGTGATGCCCGCCCTGGCCAGAGCCAGCGAGTTCGTCCAGAGGGAGTGACCATCTTTGCTACCGAGGGCCACCGGGTTATGACGAACCACAGAATCCAGATCCTCTCTGGCAGGAAAGCCCGTATCATCCCAGAGGTTGCGATCCCAGCCCCCGCCCAGCACCCACTCCCCTGGCCTGGCCGTCCGCGCTCGTTCCGCTACCAGCCGTACAGCCTCGGCCCTGGAGACGATGCCCGACAGGTCAATGCGCGTCAGGCGCAAGGCGTATTCGACGAAGTGAACGTGGCAGTCGGTTAACCCAGGCACGACCGTGCGCCCCCCCAGGTCTATGGTCTCGCCGCCGGGAGCCAGGAGGCATAAGATCTGAGTATCGTCGCCCACAGCGGCGATCCTATTCCCCACGATAGCCACCGCCTGGACGTGAGGTCTGGCCTGATCCATAGTATAGATGTTTCCGTTGTAGAGAACTAAGTCCGCTTGCATGTTATCTCTCTCTTTCACTCGTTGCCTCAGTGACTCGCCCCCCCAATCCCCAGAATTCGCGCCGCGTTCTCTCCCAGGATCTTGACCTTGGCCTCCTCGCTGAGGGGCAGGGCGCGGATGGCCTCGATGTTGCCCCCGATACTGGGCACGCCCGGCCAATCGGTGCCGAAGATGACCTTGTCGGCCAGTCGCTCTAGCTCAGGGAAGTAGTCCAGCAATTTGTGGGGCGGCAGACCAGCCACTTCCATGTAAACGTTGGGATGGATTCTGGCCAGGAACGCCGCCCGGTCGTACCAAAAGCCCCGCCCGCTGTGAGCCTGGACGATGACCAGGTCGGGAAAATCCACCGCCACGTCGTCCAGAAACAGAGGGTCGCCATACTTAAGACGGGAACCACGGAAGAGTGAGGAGCCAGTGTGGAACATGACCGGGATACCCAGCTCCTCGGCCGTGGCGTAGACGGGGTAAAGGTTGTTGTCGTTGGGGTAGAAGAGTTGATAGGTGGGTAGAAGCTTGAGCCCCCGACAGCCCAGCTCCTGCACGCAGCGCTCCAGTTCCTGGGCCGGCCTGGCCACCACGAAGGGGTTGATGTTGGCGAAGGGGATGAGACAGTCCACACCTCGGCAGAACTCGGCCACATACTCGTTAGTCGTCACCCCGGTGGTGATGGGGCTGATCTCGGCCAGGACGACGCCGTAGTCCACCCCGCTCTCCCGCAGCACCTGCCGAACCCCCTCGGGGGTCAAGAGCTCCCCGATGTGCTCCACGAAATCCTCTTCCACGAAGGTCTGCATCCATTCCACCACCCACGGGTGGTAGTGCTCAGGCTGAGCCGCGTGCAGGTGAAAGTCAATGATAGGCATGAATGCTCCTCTCTCGCAAAAGCGCCGGCTGAGTAGGCTTGGAGCGTAGCGGAGAGCCGTATCGAAGCCAAGCGGGACACTCGGTCGGACCCGCTCGCTTGATTTCGATACACCTGCGGTCACTCAATCGGCGCTCACTCGTCTCCAGCCTAAAAACTGAATAGCCCTGACTCGAGCCAAGCCAAACTTGAACTATTTGCCACTATCTGGTATGATAAGCACGGTTGCACAATATCTGCTAAGGGTCTGTAAAGAAATAAGTTTCCCCATCGGTGTCATTGCGAGGAGCGTTTTTTTGCGACGAAGCAATCTCCTTGCTGAACAAAGGTGGGGATTGCTTCGCAAAAAGCGCTCGCAATGACACCGTATCGGGAAGTTATTCTTTTATGAACCCTAATGGGAGGAGAGATGCTTAAAAGCGGTCTTTTGATAAGTGTTGTTATCGCCTCACTCGGCGGCCTGACTTTCGCCACCAATTCCCCTGAGACCGAGTTGGTTTGGCCTCTGCTGGCCGGTGGCCTGGCCTTCTTGATACCGGCCGGCTTCACTCTGCTTGCCAGCGGCGGGATGCCAGAAGAAAAAGCCGCGCCCACGGCCATGATGGGACTGGCAGCCACAGGGCTGGCGATTGTGGGCTACCTGGCTTGCGGCTTCGCTCTCCAGTTCGGCGGCATCGGCCTGGTCTCGGACCTGCCGGGCCTGGGAGGGTTGATCTGGGAGTGGTCGCCGCTGGATGCGACCTGGGGAACCGGCTGGGGAGCATTGGGGCTGAGGGGCTTCTTCCTGCAGAAAGGCGCCGATACGCCGCTGGCCTACGCCCTCTTCTTCTCCCAACTACCTCTGGTGATCACCGCCTGTCTCATCCCTTTGCTGACTCTGAGAAAGCGAGCCAGATCCTTTGCCCTTGCGCCTGTAGCCTTGCTGATCGCGGCCGTGGTCTATCCCATCATCGGCAACTGGGTTTGGGGCGACGGCTGGCTGGCGAACCTGGGTCTAAACCTGCAGCTAGGCCACGGCTTCGTCGACTTCGCCGGATCGGGGATGGTGCACCTGCTGGGCGGAGTGGCAGCGTTGGGTGGGATTCTGGCCTTTGGATTGCGGACACTTCGACCAGGCTCAGTGCAGGTTTCGGACACTTCGACCAGGCTCAGTGCAGGCTTCGGATTGCGGAATGAAAGCGATGAGAACGCGGAAGAGCCTGCCCAGATGCCTCCTGTCCATCTGCCCCTCCTGGCGATCCTGGGCTCCCTGCTGCTCCTCGTCGGCTGGCTGGGACTGATCTTCAGCAACCCCCTGTACACGTCGAACGAGGGTCTGCCCAGCGCTCTCATCGCCGTGAACGTCGTCCTGGCAGCCAGCGGCGGCCTGCTGGCGGCCACGCTCTACGCCTGGTTCACCACCGGCAGAGCCGACGTGCTGATGGCCGCTCGCGGCCTGACGGCTGGCCTGATCGCCATCAGCGCGGCCTGCCCCTTCGCGCCCCCCTGGGCAGCGTTGATCATTGGCGCTGTGGCTGGCCTACTGCTCCCCCTGGGCGTCTACCTGGTCGAGTACCTGCTGCGACTGGACGATCCCTCGGCAGCCATCGCCACCCACGGCCTGTGCGGACTGTGGGGGCTCCTGGCCCTGGCCATCTTCGCTGACGGACGCTATGGAGCGGGCTGGAACGGAATAGGAGCAGAGGAGTACCTGGGCATCGCTGGGCAAGGGATCTCCGGCTACCTGGTCGCTTCCGGCTTCCAGCTCGACTTCCCGAATCAGCTTTTCGCCCAACTGATTGGGGTAGCCGCCATCACCGTCATCACCTTCGCCCTGGCCTGGCTCCTTTTCAAGATGCTCGATGTGCTCATCAAGGCCGGGACGAAGCCCAGCGGAACCTGGTAACTCGTTACTCATTTGGCCAGCGCCAGGGCCTTGTCCACCGCCTCAGTAGGAGTCGCCGCCTCCACGATGGCCGACACCTGGCGTCCTTCTTTAGCCAACTGCCAGGTGCTAAGGCCAACGACCGGGATTCCCAGCTTGAGGGCGTAGGCGATCTCCGAAAGGGTGCCATACTCACCGTCCACGGCGATCACCGCCTGAGAGGTACGGACAACGATGACGTTACGAGCCTCGCCCAGCCCCGTGACCACGGGAATATCCACGTAGGGATTAGCCTCGTGACGACTGAAGCCAGGCAAGATGCCAATGGTCAGGCCGCCTTCTGATTTGGCCCCTCGGCAGGCTGCCTCCATCACTCCGCCCAGGCCGCCGCAGACCAGGGTAGCCCCTCGCCTGGACAGCTCGCGCCCGACGGACTCCGCAACCCGTGCCACCTCCTCCGAGCACCGTCCCGCCCCGATGACAGCTACGATCATGTCCCCTCTAATTTCACCGCTGCTAACTGGGTATACACCGCGCCTGTCGGCTTCAGATCGCTCTTTATCAAGCTGACCGACCGCGCCTCCATCTGGCCCAACAGGCCGATGTCTGTCTCTGAAACCAGTTGGCCCAGGCGGCGCACGTCACCGGAACTGGCCCGTCGCTGGGTTCGTCCCAGGGTCAGGTGAGCATCGAACTTGCGCCCTTCCGGAGCGAACCCCAATTTCTCCATCCCATTCTCAATGGCTTTTTGAAGACGCTCCAAAGTCCCGCTCTGCTCCTGCACTCCTACCCAGACGACCCGGGGACGCCGAGGGTTGGGGAAGCAACCCAGTCCCCCGACGGAAAAGGAAAAAGCAGGAAACCCCGCGCATGCCTGGGTGAGGGTCCGCTCGATTTCCTCGATCCTGTCGGCGGGCACGTCGCCCAGGAACTTGAGGGTGAGATGGATGCCCTCCGCTTTGACCCAGCGCACCGAGTCACGAGGTACTTTGGCCTTGAGCTGCTCCTGCAAGTCAGTTAAGGCAGCGTTGATGGTCTCATCCAGCTCGATGGCTATAAATGTACGGACTTGTTTCATGTGTACGCCCTCCATTGTTAGAACACGGATGGGCAGGATTTACGGATTCCTCCTCAGGCTAATTCACTTGATCCGTAAATCCTGCTGATCCGCTGTTCTTTTATTATATCACACTTGGGGGAGGAGTACAAAAGGTGGTGCATTGGCTTTTCAGGACACAGATCTGGAATCGGTATCTGGGCTCTAATCTGTGGTCTACCACACCTGTTCCCTTTCGGGATGAACTTTTGACCCTGCCTCAAGGTATAGATTGAGGAGAACCATCCCCCGCCGGGACTTATCGCCATTACCATTTTTCGCCAAATGCTGGTATAATGTACCCTGGCATACACGTCTAGCCAAAGAGATAAACATCACCCGAGAGGAGCGCAAAACCATGAACGACGTCCAGGCTATTGCCGAGAAAGTCATCAACAACGTGGCGAAGGTCATCATCGGCAAACACGAGGCAATAAGGCTCGCCCTGGTGGGCCTGCTCTGCCGGGGGCACTTACTCATCGAGGATGTGCCCGGCGTGGGCAAGACGATGCTGGCCAGGTCCATCGCCAAATCCATCGGCTGCACCTTCCGGCGCATCCAGTTCACTCCGGATATGCTGCCCAGCGACGTGACCGGGGTGTCGGTGTTCAATCAGAAGACGCGAGAGTTCGAGTTCCGACCCGGCCCGGTGATGGCTCAAATCGTCCTCACCGACGAGATCAATCGCGCCACCCCCAAGACCCAATCAGCCCTGCTGGAGGCCATGCAGGAGCAACAGGTCACGGTGGACGGGGTCACCTACCCGATCCCTGAGCCCTTCCTCGTCCTGGCCACGCAAAACCCCATTGAGTACGAGGGCACTTTCCCCCTGCCCGAGGCCCAGTTGGACCGCTTCATGATGCGCATCAGCCTCGGCTATCCCAGCCCTGAGAACGAGATAGCCATCCTCGATTCTCAACAATACGTGCACCCCGTGGAAACGCTTGAGCAAGTGATAGACATCCGAGAACTGCTGAACGCTCAGGAGAAGGTCAAAGAGGTTTATGTAGACCCACTAATCAAAGAATACATCGTGGCCCTGGTGAACGCCACCCGCAATCACCCTGATGTTTATCTCGGGGCCAGCCCCCGAGGAAGCCTGGCTCTCTACAAAACCAGCCGAGCGCGTGCCGCCCTCCTGGGATGTGACTACGTCATTCCCGATGACATCAAGGCCCTGGCCATGACCACTCTGGCCCACCGTCTGATCGTCAGCCCCTCGGCCCGAATCAAAGAGGTTGATCCCAGAGCCGTGGTCGAGGAGATCCTCAAATCAGTACCTGTGCCCGGCGCACGAGTCCGGGTATGATGTTACCCTGTGGAGCATCTACTCAGAAACTTCCCCTCACCCCCGCCCTCTCCCCAAAGAGGCGAGGGGGCAAGTCCCCTCTCCCTCGCAGGGAGAGGGTTAGGGTGAGGGTGGAACATTTCTGCCCCCTACGATGGCGCACCGTGCCATGGAAGACTCGCAATGACATCTACGAAAGAGACCGATTTCTATGACCAAGACAAACCTGGTGCTACTCCACGCGCCCAGCGTCTACGACTTCCGCCAGGAATCCATCCTCTACGGCCCGGTCAGCGACGTGGTGCCCTCTACCACCGTCTTCGAGATGTATCCCATCGGCTTCACAACCCTGGCCGAACACCTGGAGCGGCATGGCCTGCGAGTGCGCATCGTCAACCTGGCGGTGCGCATGTTGAACGATGCCCGGTTCGACGTGGAAAAGCAAATCCGCCGTCTGCACCCCGACGCCTTCGGCATTGACCTCCACTGGCTGCCCCACGCTCACGGGGCCATAGAAGTAGCCAGGATCGTCAAGAAACTTCACCCCCACACCCCCGTCATCTTCGGTGGACTTTCGGCCACCTACTACCACCAGGAGCTGATGGACTACCCTGCCGTGGATTACGTGATCCGGGGCGACTCCACCGAGGAGCCGCTGCGGCAACTGATGCACTGCATCATCGAAGGCGGCGAGCCCCACGAGGTGCCCAATCTCACCTGGCGGGATGATCAGGGCAAGGTGCACGTCAATCCTACTACCTACAGCCCTGAAGACCTGGATGGCGTCCTCATTGATTACGGCTACGTGGTCAGAGCCGTGGCTCGCTACCGCGACCTGGCCAACTTCGTCCCCTTCCAGCGCTGGCTGGGGTATCCCATCACCGCCGCCCTCACCTGCCGAGGCTGCCGTCACAACTGCCTGACCTGCGGCGGCTCAGCACGGGCCTTCCGCGAGTTCTACGGACGCGCCAGGCCAGCCTACCGCTCCCCCGAAACGCTGGCCCAGGACATCAGAAACATCCAGCGCTTCAGCAAGGGGCCCATCTTCGTGCTGGGCGACATCCGCCAAGCCGGGATGGAACAGGCCGAGCGTTTCCTGAAAGCTATCGAGGGTTTCGACGGCCAGTTGATGCTGGAGTTCTTCGGCCCCGCTTCCCGCGACTTCCTGCAAAAGCTGGGGAAGGCAGCGCCTAACTTTGTCCTGGAGATCTCGCCGGAGTCCCACGACGAGGAGGTGCGCCGCACCTTTGGCCGGCCTTACTCCAACGAAGAGCTGGAGGACACCATCGGGTATGCTCTTGAAGCCGGCTGCCAGCGCCTGGACCTCTTCTTCATGATCGGCCTGGCCAAACAGACTTACCAGACCGTGATGGGAACCGTTGACTACTGTGACCACCTGCTGCGACGCTTCAACAAGCCCGCAGACCGAACCTCTCACGTACACCCGTTTATCTCGCCCCTGGCTCCATTCCTCGACCCCGGCAGCCTGGCCTTCGAGGAGCCAGAGGCCCATGGCTACCGGCTTTTCCATCGCAGCCTGGAAGAGCACCGCCGCGCGCTCTTGCAGCCTGGCTGGAAGTACGTGCTCAACTACGAGACGGAGTGGATGAACCGGGACGAGATCGTGGCCAGCACTTACGAGGCAGGGCTGCGTCTCAACTCCATCAAGGCTCGCCACGGCCTGGTTGATCGTCAGCGGGCCGAAGCGGTCGAAAAGCGCATCCAACAGGCTGTCAATCTCGTCAGGCAAATAGACGACATCGTAAGCATCCCCGCCTCCCCCCCTGCCCCCCCAACTTTGGGGGGACCGGAGGTCAGCCCCCCAAAATTGGGGGGAACGGGGGGCGCCGAAAGAGAGAGACGGCGCAAGAAGCTGCTGACGGCCCTCAAGCCCCAGGTGGATGCCGCCAACCTGTCCACCGTCTGCGACAAGCGGGAGCTGGAGTTGCCGCTGGGGTTGCTGAAGCTGAACATACCCAAGGCGGCCTTGCTCCTCTTGAACGATTTAGCAGGCAAAGCGGCCAAGGGATTCAAAAGGGCGTGGCTAAAACAACTTGGGACGCAGCCCCCACCCCCAGCCCCTCCCCCAACCTTAGGGGAGGGGAGCCCCAATTCCCCCTCTCCCAGGGTTGGGAGAGGGGGTTAGGGGGAGAGGGCCATTTCGGGTAATGAACAGTGAGCAAAGGTGTTGAGTAAATGAAAGGGAATCGTTTAGTTTTTCTCCTGGGGCTGGCTTGCTTGATAGTGGCCCTTGCCACAGGGCGCGATCTGTTCTACAACCTGACCTATCTTATCGCCGCCATAATCGTCCTCTCCTACCTCTGGACCTGGACAAGTATCCGCTGGGTGCACGTTACCCGCTACTTATGGGCCAAGAAGGCTGAGGTAGGCAGAACCTCCGAGGAGAGATTCATGGTGCGCAACACCAGCCTCCTGCCTAAGCTATGGCTGGAGGTCCGGGACCACTCGGACTTGCCCGACCATCAAGCCAGCCACGTGCTGAACTCGTTTGGAGCTAGAAAAGAGCGGGGTTGGACAGTCAGGACCCTGTGTCGGCGGCGAGGCCGCTTCACTTTGGGACCCGTTACCCTGACCACGGGCGATCCCTTCGGTCTGTTCAGGATGCAGCGCGAGTTGTCCCAGACCTCAAGCATAATCGTCTACCCGGCCATCGTCGAGTTGACGGCCTTCGCCACACCCACCGGACAACTGCCGGGAGGAGAAGCCCTCCGCCGCCGCACACACTATATCACCACCAACGTCCGTGGGGTGCGAGACTATGCGCCGGGCGACAGCTTCAATCGCATTCACTGGCCTTCCACGGCTCGCAAGGGGCAGTTGATCGTCAAAGAGTTCGAGCTAGACCCTCTGGCCGACGTGTGGCTCTTTCTGGATATGGACAGATTGGCTCAAGCGGAGCTAGAATGGGAGCCCGTTCTCGAAAAACGCGAGCCAGCCCTCCTTTGGACCAGGCGGCCCGGGCTGGAGTTGGCCCCCTCCACCGAGGAGTACGGCGTGACCATCACTGCCTCTCTGGCCAAATACTTCATCGTCCGCAACCGGGCGGTAGGGATGGTCTCCTATGCTCAGCAACGGGAAGTGATTCCCGCCGACCGAGGCGAGCGCCAGCTTTCCAAGATTCTGGAGACTCTGGCCGTGATAAAGGGTGTGGGGAAGGTGCCGCTGGCCCAGGTGCTGGCCGCCGAGGGCATGCATCTCGTACGAGGCACCACAGTCATCGTCATCACCTCCTCGACCGACAAGGGCTGGGTCGCCGCTTCGCGCCACCTGGAGCGGCGGGGCTTGAGAGTGATCGCCGTGCTCGTCGCGCCCGACAGCTTCGGCGGGGAGTGGGGAATGGAGGCAGTGACGGCCGAGCTGGCTGCCGGGGGCACGCCCACCCATGTCGTAAGAGAGGGCAAGGATCTGGCGGAAGCTCTAAGCCAGGGAGCACGGGGTACGATCGAGCGACCTCGCTACATTTTGAGGAAGTGAACGAGACATGAAACTCCACGCGGATGGCGTTAGTGGCCACGCGCGAGCAAGGCAGTGAAGAGCGCATCATAGCCGTGGCTCGTTACGCAGTGGATCCTGCAGGCCAGCCTGACCGGGCCGAGGCCGCGATTGTCGTTGAGGATGAGGATCACGATGAAGCGGCTTGCCTTTGACACTTGGGTCGTTGTGTGGTACAATGGGAAGGGAGTGCAATAGTCATTGGTCAACTGGCATCGCTTCATCCCTGCTGATTTTGAATATGACTTTGAACGAGATGAACTTGCCGCTCACCACGTTACTTTTGATGAAGCCGTAGAGTGTTTCTTCTCCGACTTCGAAGTGCGACGAAATAAGTCATACCGTGACCGTTATCAATTGATTGGAAGAACCATTGGCGGACGGCGGCTCAAAATCATTTTTCAACTCAGGCCAGGGAACGTTGTCCGTGTCATTACAGGGTGGGATATATGAGCGCGAGAGATAAAGCCAAGAGGAGTCTATCCGAACAAGAAATTGACGAGATCGTAGCGGCACAGGCCAGCGACGATTCGGCTTGGGAAAAACCTATTCATGTGCGGAGAGCTGAGCCAGCTTCTCTGTCTATTCCTGCCGACCTTGCCACACGCGCAGCTTTCCTGGCTCGACTGCATCGAAAAACGAGTGTCGAGGAGTGGCTTACGCACATCATTCAAGAACGAGTAGAGTTAGAAGAAGCCGCTTTCGTCGGAATGAAACGCGATTTGGCCGTAAATGCTGACTAATGGATAGCCTTCCAGGGAAAGGTATTCCACTTCAGTACGTGCTTCTACGCCTGCCATAAGACCCGAATTCCTTTCAGTTGAGCATGGAGTAGCTATGATTGCTGGGATCAGACAAAAGACCGTTGTGGGAGAAGGCGGCAAAATCGAGGTTTCGTCGCCGGAGTTGCCCAGCGGCGCGTTGGTAGAAGTGATTATCCTGGTGGAGCCGGTTGAGCAGGATACGACCGAGTATTTGTTATCCACTGAAGCCAATCGAAATCACCTGCTTCAAGCCTTGCGAGACCTGGAAGATCCAGCCAGGTATATCTACGTCAGCCCGGCCGACCTATGAGAAGAAATGATCTTGATAAGGCTTATACCTGCTGAGGCAGCCATCGCTCTGGATTTTTGAGGAGAAGTATCTATGCTTGAACTTGAGTATTTGACAGATAGGAGTGGGCAACTAAAGGCAGTTGTTATTCCCATTGAGTTATGGAAACAACTGTTCATAGAAGATGACACTTCTTCTGAGGAACTATCTGAGGCAATGGAAGACTACTGCTTGAGCAAAGCAATGGATGAAGCCAAAGAAACCCCTTTGTTGAGCCGTGAGGAAGCCTTAGTCTATTTAGAGGCATAGTCGGGGTGGAAGTTCAATATCGCGAATCGTTTTTGAGAGACCTGAAGAAGTTGAAAGGGCTACCGGTCTACGGCAAGGTTTTCGAGCTTGTCTTTACGGCTTTGCCAGAGGCAGACAGATTGAGAGATGTCACGGGCGTGAAAGCAATGAGAGGCTATCCAAGTCGTTATCGTATTCGTATCGGTGCCTATCGTGTTGGGATAAAAGTTCATGGCGATAACGTTGAAGTAATGCGTGTTTTGCACAGGCGAGAGTTTTATCGCTATTTCCCTTGATTAAGGTGAAGAGTCGCTTAACTACTACTGGGTCGTTGTGTGCTACAATAGTCATGTAGATATTGACCGACACTTAGCCATCGCTGCCTTCATCGTAGCTAGTATCCAACACAGGAGGTGAGAGCATGAGACATTGAAGGCCAACCTTTTCCGCAGGTCAGGAGGGGGTTGGCTTTTGTTGTTTTTGGCCTATTCTGACAGTTTGCCATTTCAATGCTTTTGCACCTCATTATTGCAAGCTTTGCAGTATCCTCAATCAGGCGATTAGGTGGAAAAACGTCGGCCTAATACTTGTTGGGCGGCCAGATGTTCGCAAGCAGACAATTGATCAAAGGAGTAAGAAAGATGCCTGAAGAACAAAAAGAAACCTATCCGGTCATTCCAGCCAAACACTGGTGGACACTCAGAAAACGCTTCCAGCAAAGCATTCCAAATGCAGTCACGCCTGGCTTTCTTGCCACAACTCTTGGCATGCAAGAGCAATCGGCGAAGGCCAACATAATCCCATCTTTGGTTATGATGCGGATAATAGACCAAGAGGGAAAACCTACGGATAGAGCCGTAAGGTGGCGCGACGATGTAGAATACTCAGAAGTCTGTCGTGAAATGAGAAACGAACTCTATCCGCAGGAATTGCTGGACGCAATGCCGGGGCCATCCATCGATCGTTCTGCTGTCGAAAGATGGTTTGCTACCAAAACCGGGGTAGGAAAGACAGCGGTCAAGCGGTTTGCGGTGGTTTACGAATTACTTGCTACAGCAACCATTCCTGAGAAACGGGAAACGCCACCAACGTCAGTAAGACCTAAGCCTCCTACAAAACGAAGACCTAGTAAGAGCGTTCCTGAAGAACCGCTTGCTAGAGAAGCAGAGAAACCTGTGGTCCTATCTGGCGTGGAACCTTCGATACACATTGACATCCAAATACACATCTCACCAGACGCTAATCCAGATCAGATAGACCAGATATTTGCCAGCATGGCCAAGCATTTGAGGAACTTGAGAGCAGGAAATGACTGAACTGGGCAAGACCGCTCTAGGCATTGCAAAGAGAATACAAGACGGAGTGCCAAGGCGGCGTATGCCGCCGGACGAGGGCCTTGCTTCGGAAAGCCAACAAGTCATCCCCTTCTCCGTCATTCGCGACACAAGAGGCTACCTAGAGAAGGTTACCAACCAAATCAACGGTTCTTACGAGCATGGCTGGTTCGATGCCTGTGCTGTTATGGTTCGGCGGTTGGTGGAAACACTGATAATCGAGACATTTGAGCATCACGGTATCGCGCACAAGATACAAGATCCCAACGGTGACTTCCTGTCTCTCAAGGACTTGGTTAGTCTTACTCTAAATGAAACAACATGGAACTTGACGAGGAACACAAAGCAGGGTTTGCCAAAACTGAAGTCGGTTGGGGATTTATCCGCCCACAGCCGACGTTATATCGCGCATCGACGAGACATCGACAAGATCATTGACGACTTGAGAGTCGTCGTTCAAGAACTGGTTTATCTTGCTGGCTTGAAATAATCGTGATTCGCTGGCCCAGGTTCGTCATTTGCTGCGTGGCCGTCCAACCCTTGCTGCAGGCGACGCCGCTTCGCGGCCTTGTATCGCGGCACGATTTCATTTTGCGAGGCATGTTTGACTTGAGGGGGGCGGCGCAAAAGCCGCGACGCGCCTAAGCTTTTCCGTTGGGCAGACTCGAAGCCAGTTTGAGTGGCCCAAACCCGACCGCTGCCTTCTGCCTCCTAAATGTCCTTGATGTCCACCCAAAAGACCCGCCCTGATTACGGGGCGGCTTTCCATGAAAAGCAAAGCGGGCCTCACTCCCCCCGAGCGAGGCCCGCTTCGTGTACGCTAACCGCTGCCCGTAACAGCTACCCACCAGCCACTACCTTCGCCTCTCCCCTCGTCACTCCCAACATACACAGGATTGCCAGGGCATAGAAGGCCGGCGTGGCGACGAAGATCAGGTTGTAGTCGCCGCCGCCCCACTCCACGATGTAGCCGTTGATCGTCGGCCCGGCCACGGACGCCAACTGCGAGGCGATGTAGTACAACCCCGTGTAGATCCCCAGGTCGGCGTCAGAAGCCGAGGTGTCCACCACCATGGGCAGCGTGTTGATGTTGACCAGTGACAGGCTGATTCCCCCAGCTATCATGAAGCCCCAGATCAGCGTCGCGTTGCGCAGCACGAAGTTCGCCAGCAGCAACACGCCGAAGATGGCCATGCCCGTGATGATCGTCCGCCGCCGGCCGAAGCGAGCGGCGATGAAGCCAGAGGGTATGGCGAAGGCCAGCGCTGCCAGCGATGCCACCCCCATCAACAGCGGCGCTGTGCCCGTGGACATCCCCAGTTCGGTCACGCCGTAGGATGAGAGGAAGGCCTCGATGGCGGTGCCGCCGACGAACCAGCAGAAAATTGCACCCATCAGAAACGCCAGACTGCGGCGGGCCTCCGGCGAGATGCGCTTGATGCCGCGCAGCGCGCCCAATCCTTCCTCCTCGTGGGCTGCAGCCTCGAACTCACGCGGCTCCTTGACGAAAAACAGCAGCATCAGCACCGCCGCGATCATCAGCACGCCGCCGAAGACGAAGGGCGCGATGTGCCCCATCCCGTACAGAAAGCCACTGCCCAGGGTGGCGACCAACGTCCCCAGGCCTCCCATCAGGTTGATGACGCCGTTGGCCTGGGAGCGCAGCGGACTGGGCGTCAGGTCGGGCATGAGGGCGACCACCGGCGTGCGAAAGCCGGCCATCGCCGTCAGGAAGACGCCTATGGCAATTATGAACAGCGCCAGCGGCGTCCCCAGGCGGTCAACCTGCCCGCTGAGCTCAGGCGGGATCATCTGAAGCGTCACGGGGATCAGAATGAACGCTACGATGGCGATGGGGGCGAGGACGAGGATGAAGGGCAGGCGACGGCCAAAGCGGGTCCAGACCCGGTCGGACCAGATGCCGATCAGCGGCAAGAGGAAGAAGGCGGCGATGTTATCGAGCGTCATGATCACGCCCGTCAGGCCAGCGCCAAGACCAAAGCCCACCTCCCCAGGCGCATCAAACGTTGGGCTGCCTGCTTGCAGGTAGATCGGCACGTAGGAGTTGTAGAGCGTCCACAGCACGCTGATGCCGAAGAACCCAAAACCAATCAGAAATGTCTTTTTGTAATCCAGCTTAAGATTCACCGCGGGCCTCCTATGGCAAGATGGTGCCAGTATAACACCAATCCTGGGACAGGGCAAATCCAGGCGGATGCATGGTTCTTTGACAAAGATGTGCAGGGAAGTGACATTTTGTCAAATGGCCAGAAAATGATATAATGATACATACGATGCATACAAATGAAGCTGCTTTGATTCCGATGAGATGGTGGCCTCCGTGGAAGTTGGAAGAGGGAAGTCCACGTCGGGCTTCGTGCGGATGATGGTCAGTTTACGCTGATGGTCAGCGATAACGGCATTGGCTTCCCGAGGGACCCGGACTTCCGAGATGCGGGATCATCAGGTTTGCAACTCGTCAACACGTTAGTGGAACAGCTTGAGGGGATCATCGAGCTGGATAGAAGCGGTGGAACGACATCCAAGATTACGTTTTCCGAACTGAAGCATAAGGAGGGAGGTTAACCATGGCCAAGGCACAGATTCTGATTGTCGAAGATGACAACATCGTAGCGCTGGAACTACGCGATCGGTTGCAGAGTTTAGGATACGCTGTTGCTGGCGTGGCTTCTTACGGGAGGGAAGCTATCGAGAGAGCAGCGGAGATGCGCCCTGATTTGGTGCTGATGGACATCAGGTTAAAAGGCGATGTGGACGGCATAGAAGCTGCCAGAGAAATCCGTGCTCGTTTCGGTATTCCAGTAGTCTACCTCACTGCTTATGCGGATGAGAACACATTGCGGCGAGCGAAGGTAACGGAGCCCTATGGCTATATCGTCAAACCGTTTCAAGAAAGGGAACTACACACTGTCATCGAGGTGGTCCTTTACAACTATGAGATGGAAAGGAAGCTAAAGGAGAGTGAGCGGTGGCTTAGCACCGTGCTCAAGAGTATAGGTGATGCGGTGATAGCCACCGATAGGGAGGGATTGGTAGCATTCATGAATCCCGTTGCCGAGGCCCTGACGGGTTGGAAGCAGGAAGACACCTTTGGAAAAGATTTGACGGAAGTATTCAATATCGTAAACGAAGAGACACGCGTCCTTGCCGAGAGTCCAGTGACGAAAGCCCTTCGGGAGGGCGTTGTTGTCGGTCTGGCGGATCATTCCATCCTCATTGCCAAGGATGGAAAGGAAACACACATTGCTGACAGCGCTGCACCCATCGGAGATGACAAAGGGAACGTCACCGGTGTGGTTTTGGTCTTCCGTGACATCACTGAGCGCAAGCGGACACAGAAGGCACTGCAGGAATCGGAGGAGAAATATCGGGCATTGGTCGAGCGGTCATTGCAGGGACTGGTGATCGTCCAAGACTTTCGCATTGTCTTCGCCAATGCGTCCTTCGCCGAGATGTCCGGATACACTGTCGAGGAGTTGCTATCCCTTTCACCTGAAGAGGTAAGGGCGACAACATATCCTGAAGATCAAGCGTTCGTCTGGGGGCGCTTTCGGGATCACCTGGTAGGGAAGCCAGTGCCCTCGCACTATGAGTATCGCGGAATTCGAAAGGATGGGACGATACGCTGGCTAGAGATATTCGCCAGCCGCATCAAGTGCGGCGGAAGGCCCGCCATACAGGGAGCCGTCGTAGATATCACCGAGCGCAAGCAAGCGGAGGAGGAGATCCGACAGCGCACAGCCCAATTGGAAGCACTGCGAGAGGTAGGTCTGGAACTCACCTCCCAGCTGGACCTGGACGCTCTCTTCCGCTCCATCATTTCACGAGCCATGGCGCTGGTGGGCGGAGAATCAGGCGGGCTCTACCTCTACCGACCAGACCGGGACGTGCTGGAGTGGGCCATGACCGTCGGCCCCCACCTGGCACCCATCGGAACCATCCTCCAGCGAGGTGAGGGGCTGTCTGGCAAGGTCTGGAAGACCGGCCAGCCGCTCATCGTGGACGACTACCAGGCTTGGGAAGGGAGGGCAGCCGTCTACGAAGGCTACCCCTTTGGGGCCGTGGTGGGGATGCCGGTTCGGTGGGGAGAGGAGTTCCTGGGGGTGTTGAACGTGCTGGCAGACTCACCCCGCACCTTCTCCCCGGCCGACGCCGAACTGCTGAGCTTGTTTGCCCAGCAGGCAGCCATTGCCATCGAGAACGCGCGGCTTTACGAGGCTGAGCGCGAGCGGGCCGAGATATTGGGCGCTCTGCAGGAGACGGCGCTGGACCTGGCTGCCCGGCGAGCCTTGCCAGACTTGCTGCGGGCCATCGCGGCCCGGGCGACCAATCTGTTGAGGGCTAAAGGAGCTTCCATCTACTTCTACCGGCCGGCCACCGATGACCTGCTGTTGACCATAGACTACAGTGTGAAGCCAGAAGACGTCGGCGCCGTGCTGAAGCGGGGGGAAGGGCTTTCGGGTAAGGTGCTGGAAACGGGTCAGCCGATGACCGTGGCCGACTACAGCCGCTGGGAAGGCCGGTCTGCACAGTTCGAGGAAGTGAACTTCGCACCCATCGTCGGCGTGCCCATCACCTGGGGCGACCACCTGCTGGGGGTGCTCAACGTGCTGGACGATGCTCCCCGCACCTTTTCCTCCGCCGACATCGCCTTGCTGGAACGCTTCACCCCCCTGGCGGCGGCCGCCTTGGAGCAAGCGCGGCTGCTAGAAGAGGAGCGGGCGCGGCGGCGCGAGGCAGAGACCTTGCGCCAGACTGCTGCCGTCCTCAGTTCAACCTTGGAGCTCGACGAAGTATTAGGGCTGATCCTCCAACAACTGCGACAGGTGATCCCCTACAACACCACCTCGGTCCAACTGCTGCGGGATGAGGGTTTGGAAATCGTGGCCTGCCAGGGATTCGAAAAGCCCGACCAAGTAGTGGGCCTGGTCTTTCCACTCGACCCCAGATTCCCCAACCATCGCGTAGTCGTTACTAAAGCGCCACTGGCCATCGAGGACATCATCCAGGAATACCCTCATTTCCAAGAGGAGGCGAATACCTATGAGTCGGGACACATCCAATCCTGGCTGGGGGTGCCGCTGATAGTGAAGGATGAGGTCATCGGCATGATCGCCGTGGATCGGGTGGAGGTACATCCTTATACCGCTGAGGAGGTCCAACTGGCGATGGCCTTCGTCAACCAGGCCGCCATCGCGCTCAATAATGCACAGCTTCACCAGGAGACCGAGCGCCTGGCCATCACTGACGGATTGACGGGGCTCTACAATCGCCGTCATTTCTACGAGCTGCTGGAGAGGGGGGTGGAGTCGGCGAATCGTTACGATGAGCATCTCTCCCTGATCATGCTCGACATTGACGGTTTCAAGACTTACAACGACACCTGTGGCCACCTGGTAGGCGACTCCCTGCTGAAGGAGTTGGCCCAGCTTCTGGCACAAGATATTCGAAAGATGGACATCGTCGCTCGCTACGGCGGCGACGAATTCGTCATCTTCCTGCCCCACACAAGCAAGAAGCAGGCGGTGACTCTGGCAGAGCGGATCAGGATGGACGTAGAGAGGCATCGTTTCCCAGGCGAGGAGAAGCTCAGCGGCGAGATCACCATCAGTCTGGGAGTGGCTGCCTACTCTGAGGACATGGTGGAACCCGAGGCCCTGATGAAGGCCGCTGATTTGGCCCTTCTTGAGGCCAAGAAGGAGAGAAACAAGGTCTGCGACTACGGGGAGCTGTATTGTTTATGACGGGGTCGGTTTCCCGAAAGATCTGGATTTCCGAGACACGGAATCATTAGGTTTGCAATTGGTCAACGCGCTAGTGGATCAGCTTGAAGGCACCATCCCAGAACGAAATCTGATACCCTCCAAGACATCGGCACGACCGGCAATGACGCCGAGGGTACGCCTGGCGTGGCTGGTTGTCCTCTTCATCGTCCAGTTGCTGTACTTCCCTATCAACCGCACCGTGCAGGGTGGCGTTGTCCTGGCCACCCCATGGGATGCCTTTATCCCCCTCTGGCCTATCTGGGCCATACCTTATCTGCTCAGTATGGTCTGGTGGGTGGGGTGCTTTATCTGGGCGACCTGGAAAATGGACGGTACCCTGTACCGGGCTTTCGTCATCGGCACGATCACCGTGATGCTGACCAGCTACGTCGTTTATCTGCTTTACCCCACTTACGTTCAGCGCCCAGTTCTGGAGGGAAGCAATTGGCAGATAGACTTGATGCGCCTCATATACGAGAACGACCGCTCGAATAATGCCTTCCCTAGCGGTCACACCTACACTACGATGCTGATCGTTCTCTTCTGGTGGCACTGGCGCTCCCGACTGCGCTGGCTGTGGGCCGGGATTGCCATAATCACCCTGCTCTCCACCCTGTTTACCCGCCAGCACAACCTGCCGGACCTGATCGGTGGCATTGTGTGGGCCTGGCTGGGGTATCGCTTCGGCCTGTGGTGGACGGCGCGGCGGTTGAGAGGAGAATAGACCATGCAAATGAAAGCCTCTCTCTGGTTCTGGCACGGCGTGTGGGTAGTCAGTCTCCTGGTCGGGTTGGGGGTCTTCATGCTCTACGCCTGGCTGCCGGCCGATGGGGCCACGGGCGACCTGGCGAGTTTCACACCCGAAGGCTTCCGCGTCCAATGGCTGCTGGAAGAGCGAACGGGGGGACTCCGGGTGGGGGACATCATCGCTCGCGCTGGCGGTCACACCATTGATGAGTGGCTGAGTGGCGCGTCCCGGGGGCCGGAGTGGCGCACCGGCGGGATCGTCACCTACGAGACTCTGCGGGATGGACAGCCGATGACACTGGAGATCCAGTTGACCCCCGTCCCCTTCCGCGCGATCCTGGTCCGCTGGACTTCACAACTGCTAGTGGCCCTGGCTTTCTTTTCCATTGGCATCTTCGTCTTCTGGAAACGGCCGCAAGAGCTGGCTGCTCGTCTGTTCATGCTCTTCTGCGTCACAGTATCGCTACAGTATTGGGGTGATGCCTACAACTTTCAATACGCCACCTTGCCTTGGCGCTGGCCCCTCTGGTTTCATCTGGCCTACGAACACGGGATATATAGTCTCAGCATCGCCACTATATGCTACTTTGCCCTGGTCTTTCCGGTCGCACACCCCTTGGTGGAGCGCTTCCCGTGCTTGGTGCCATTCGTCCTGTACGCTTTCTATCCACTGGTCATCCTGGGAGCGACGGCGCTGTCTCCGGGGTGGAACGCGGCCCTGGGGATCGGGAATCGTATTTCTTGGGTTATAGCAATAACACAACTGGGGCTGGTCATCAGTGTGGGCATTCGCTCAGTTCGCACCGCACGCGATCCGGTGACCCGCGCCCAGGTTCGCTGGATACTGTGGAGTGTTGGCCTAGGGGTTGCGGTGCTGATCCCAGGCTATGCCTTGCCACTGATGCTGGGGAGCCGTCCGTTGTTCCCCCATCCGGTGGTCATGATCTTTATCGCTGTCATGCCCCTCTCCCTTGCCATAGCTATTCTGCGCTACCGTCTGTTTGATATTGAGATCATCATCAATCGCGCCCTGGTCTACGGCACGCTCACGACTGTCCTGGGCGGCCTCTATCTGCTCTTGGTGCGTCTGCTGGCGCTACTGATTCCGGCAGTACTGCACCGCGAGAATGATACGCTGGTGGTTTTCATCGCCACGCTGAGCATCGCATTGGCTTTTATGCCCCTGCAACAGCGGGTACAGGCGTTGATTGACCGCACCTTCTACCGCGTCAAACTGGACTATCAACGATTGTTGCCGGAGATGAGCGAGAGGCTGGCCACCAGCATCGTCCCCGACCAGTTGGCGGCATTGCTGACAGGAGAAGTGCCTCAGCGGTTACAGATAGCCTGGGCTACGCTGACTGTACTCGACCCGGCGGGTGAGCATTTCGTCTCGGCCAGCAGTGGCGACAGTCGCCCCACCCTGCCGGTGGATCATCCACTGGTCGAATATCTGCATCGCCTGGGGCGTCCGCTGCTGCGCCTGCAGCCCCCGCCCCAACTGCCAGCCGAGGCTCAGGCCTTTCTCGATCAACACAGCATTGAGTTGAGCATTCCCCTGATCGTTGGCATTGAACTGGTGGGGCTGTACAACCTGGGGCCGAAACTATCAGGCAACGCTTACAACCGCCATGAGGTGCGCCTGCTCCATCTCCTGGGACAACAGGCTGCCGTCGCCGTCGAGAACAGCCGTCTCTTCCAGGCCGAGCGGGAGCAGCGAAGCCTGGCGGAGGCCCTCCAGGAGGCGGCTGAAATCGTGAGCAGCACCCTGGATCTCGACCAGGTGCTGGACCGCATCCTGGAGCAGGTGGAACGGGTTGTCACAGGGGATGCTTTCAACATCATGCTGATAGAGGGCGGCATTGCCCGGGTGGTGCGCTGGCGGGGATACGAGCGGCTGGGGGTAGCGGGTCAGATCGCCAGCTTTTCCATTCCTATCGCAAAGTACCCGACCTTGAGGGAGATGATACGGGCGGGGAAGCCAATCGTCATCCCGGACACGGCTACCGATCCCGAATGGGTCCCGCTGGAGGGTTGGGAGCAAGTGTGCTCCTACGTATCCGTACCCATCCGGGTGGCGGGGCTCACGGAAGGCTTTCTGAACGTGGACGGGACTCGACCGGGCCAGTTCAGCTCCGCCGACGCCCAGCGGCTGGAGACTTTTGCCCACCACGCCGCCACGGCCTTGGAGAATGCCCGCCTCTATGCCGAGATAAAGCAGTCGTTGGAAGAGAAAGAGGTGTTGCTGAAGGAGATTCACCATCGGGTCAAGAACAATCTGCAGGTCATTTCCAGCCTGCTCTACCTTCAGTCCAAAAACATCAAGGATAAAGGGACCCTAGCGGTGTTCCAGGAAAGCCAGAACCGCGTCAGATCCATGGCCCTCGTGCACGAAAGGCTGTATCAATCCCCGGACCTGGCGAGGGTTGACTTCGCTGGATACGTCCGAAGCCTGGCGAACTACCTGCTCCGGTCCTATGGCGTCAATCCGAATGTCATCAAACTGAAGATCCATCTGGATAATGTTCTCTTGGGCGTTGATACAGCCATTCCCTGTGGACTGATCATCAATGAGCTGGTTTCCAACTCTCTAAAACACGCTTTTCCAGCCCCTCCTTTCATCCCCCCCGCACGTGGGGGGGAAAGAGGGGGGGGCGAAATCCGCATCGAGCTTCGTGCGGATGATGGTCAGTTTACCTTGATGGTCAGCGACAACGGTGTTGGCTTCCCGAGAGACCTGGACTTCCGAGATGCGGGATCATTAGGTTTGCAACTCGTCAACACGTTAGTGGAACAGCTTGAAGGGACTATCGAGCTGGATAGAAGCGGTGGAACGACATTCAAGATTACGTTTGCCGAACTAAAGCGTAAGGAGTTTGGGTTCGGGTAAGAGACGGAGGTAGTAACTCCTCGAGCACTCAGCGATATGGGCGAGTTGTACTCCGCCAGGGGAAAGATGTATTCGATTCTGGAGATTCAGCCTCAAGTTCAAAAAGCCCTCAATGCCAACTCACCCGTCGTGGCTCTGGAATCCGCCCTGATCTCTCACGGGCTGTCCTATCCACAGAACCTGGAGACGGCCCGGGCCCTGGAACAGGCCGTGCGGGAGAACGGGACGGTCCCGGCCACGATTGCGATCATCGAGGGGAAGATCAGGGTCGGGCTGACGGAGGGGGAGCTGGAACGGCTGGCTACTGAAAAGGGAGTCCGCAAGGTCAGTCGGCGGGACCTGCCCATCGCCGTGGCGCGGGGTGAGGACGGGGCGACGACGGTGGCGGCGACGATGTACGTGGCGGCCCTGGCTGGCATCGAGGTCGTGGCCACCGGCGGCATCGGCGGGGTGCACCGGGGGCAGTCCGCCGACATCTCGGCCGACCTGCCAGAGCTGGCCCAGACTCGCGTGG
>Ga0265595_1000416_pt1 | contig 39387 bp, 39 predicted proteins | sample saktaG_15_FD_190148 | JGI IMG/M metagenome (GOLD analysis project Ga0265595, IMG submission 190148) | Saline water microbial communities from Sakinaw Lake, British Columbia, Canada - sak_2013_06_06_50m | ecosystem: Environmental > Aquatic > Non-marine Saline and Alkaline > Saline ...
TTAAAAAGTGCGTAACAGCTTACTGACTAAGGGATTTTGCACCAAAGATTAACGGGGCTAAAGCTCAGTACCGAAGATAAGGGTTTTCTGCCTTTTAGGCAGGAAGCGGTAGGGAAGCGTCCGATTCGCAGCGAAGCCGGAGCGTGAGCAACGGTGGAGTGGATCGGAGTGAGAATGTTGGCATGAGTAACCGCAATGCAGGTTAAAGCCCTGCACACCGAAAGCCTAAGATTTCCTTGGCAATGATTTTCAGCCAGGGGTTAGGCGGGCCTAACCTTGTCGCCCAAAGGCGGCGAGGGATGGACAGCCGGTTAATATTCCGGCCCTTCCTTGTATGAGTCTAATAGTGACGGAACTTAGTAATTCAGGCTAATTATTGGATTTTAGTTTACGTTCTAAGGACAATTTCTTTCGAGAGATTTTCCAAGGAACGCGAAAATGCTTGACTTCGGTTGAGCAAATCTGAACGAGCAGGTTTCCCAGAAAAGCTTTTTAGAAGTTATCATACAGGGGATCCGTATCTAAAACCGACACAGGTAGGCAGGCGTAAGAGCGCCAAGGTGAACGGGTGAAAGCTCCTGAAGGAACTCGGCAAACAAGCGCCCGTAACTTCGGGATATGGGCTGCCTGGTCTCGCAAGAGACTGGGCCGCAGCGAAAGATTTCTTAGCGACTGTTTATCAAAAACACAGGTTCCTGCTCAAACTCGTAAGAGGATGTATAGGAACTGAGACCTGACCAGTGCTGGAACGTCAACGATCTCGGTCTTGCCGCAAGGTAAGGCTAAGGGTCCGAAGCGCCAGTAAACGTCCGCGGTAACTCTGACCGTGTTAAAGTAGCGTAACCCCTTGTCAGGTAAGAAAGTTGCCTGTACCTACAGCAATGTAGGTAACAAATCCGGCTAATAACGGTGAAACCCTCGTTGGAGCTTAAAATACAAGGTTTTAAGCCATGAAGACAGGGCAATACCGTGGGAAGTCGCCGCTGAGGCGACCCCGTAACGACTGATGTCGCCAATAGTTATTGGTGACTGAGATAGTAGAATGTTATAATTATAATATGATTACCCCTATAAGGGGTTAATGGATCAACCTTTACAGATATAATGAAAAAATACTATCACACGCCGGCACTGAACAATTCTAAATCAAAGAAAAATTTACCAGTATATATTTCTGGCTATGTAGATGGAGAGGGATGCTTTAGCGTTTCCTTTTCAAAGAGGGAAAAACTATTAATTGGATGGGAGACAAAACCAAGTTTTGCAGTAGGACAAAATTACGACAGATCAGAAGTAATTAAACTATTGCAACGTTATTTAGACTGTGGAAGCATAAGGCGTGATTATTCAGATAAAACTCTGAAATTCGAAGTCCGCAGTTTAAATGATTTGGTAGATAAAGTAATTCCTCATTTTCTTAAATACCCCTTGTTATCAGGTAAACAAAAAGATTTTAATCTTTTTGTAAAAATATGCAAAATGATGAAGAAAGGAAAACATCTTCAGAAAGAAGGATTAAGGAAGATCGTTAATCTTGCATATCAAATGAATACAAGTGGTAAAAGAAGATATAAGAAAGAAAGAATTATAACGCAGTTACTCTAAAGAGTTAAAAGAATTGTTTAGTTGAAGATATAGTCTACACTCGCGATAAATCGTGAGATATGTGAAGTTCTGACCCGCATGAAAGGTTTCACGACTGAGGAACTGTCTCCAGGAGTCGCCCGGTGAAAATGCAATATGGGTGAAGATGCCCATTACTTGCGGCTAGACGGAAAGACCCCGAGAGCTTTACTGTAAGGTGGTATTGAGTTTTGGGTGTAAATGCGTAGCGTAGCAGGGAGGCTTTGAAGTCTGCTTTTCGGAGCGGATGGAGCCGCCAATGAAACACCTGCCTTTTTCACTCTCAATTCTAACTCTTGCTTAAAATACAAGAAGACCGTTCCACCCGGGCAGTTTAAGTGGGGCACTTGCCTCCCAAAGAGTAATGGAGGCGTTTAAAGGTCGGCTAGCTCCGGATAGAAATCGGAGCGATAGGGCAAAGCCACAAGCCGGCTTTACTGCAAGGCGGACATGCCGCGCAGTTGGGAAACCAGAACTTAGTGAACCGATCGTATATTTATTAAAGATTTGCTTTGCAAAGCTTTGGTAAATTGTGTTAGTAGAATCGCGAAAGATCATCGAACAAAAGCTACCTCGGGGATAACAGGCTAGTAGGGCCCGCGAGTCCATATCTACGGCCCTGTTCGGCACCTCGATGTCGGCTCATCACATCCTGGGGGTGAAGCAGCTCCCAAGGGTTGGACTGTTCGTCCATTAAAGTGGTACGTGAGCTGGGTTCAAACCGTCAAATTGGCGGCATTCCGAAGTAATTCGGAATGTGTGTAAAATCGACTTATATCGGTGAAGTCCATAGAAATTATAACCTGTATTTTCGTGGATAATACCGAGGGAAGTTTAAGTCTTTTAGATAAAAAGGCTTATAACCCCGTAGAGACTTAGCCACAACATGGCTGGATGGAGGTTTCTAAACACCTTCATAATACGTCGATCTCCCACTTAGGTGGGATGGTGATATAGTCCATACCATTAGTAATAGTGGAATAATATGCGTAAGACAGGTTGGTCCCTATCTACCGCAAGCGTTGAGTTTTGAGGGGAGTCTTCAACAGTACGAGAGGACCTTGAAGAACTGACCTCTGGTGTGCCAGCTGTTCTGCCAAGAGCATTGCTGGGTAGCTATGTCGGGCACGGATAAGTGCTGAAAGCATCTAAGCACGAAGCCAACCCCAAGATAAGAACTCATCAAGATTTCCTGTAGATCACAGGATTGATAGGCTGCAGGTGTAAGGCCAGCAATGGCTTTAGCCGAGCAGTACTAATAAATCGAAATCTCAATATTTTCTTACCCTCCTTAGTTTCGTAAAAGATTATAGCTAGAATAAGGGAGCTATTTTGGAAGTACTCCACCTGATCCCTTTTCGAACCCCGAAGGAGAACGCTTCGTTCCCTACGGGGCGCCGCTCAGAAGCATGCCCCGTACCAAATTTGAGAACATTTTTTCGAAGTTTTTGTAAGGCGACTATACTGGTGTTGCTCCACCTGATCCCATTTCGAACTCAGAAGTGAAATACGCCAAGGCCGATGATAGTAGCTATGCTGCGAAAGTAGGTAGTTGCCTTACAAAGACCTTGAACTCAAATTTTGGTGCGGGGTGAAATCTTCCAAGGTCGATGATAGTAGCTATACTGCGAAAGTAGGTAGCTTCCTTGTTCTGGTTGTAATCTAAGTAAAAGACATGCTTTTTAAGTGTGTTTTTTATTTCGGAATCGCCCGAATAGAGTGTAAAAAGAATAACTGTTCCCCCTTGGAAAGAGAACTTTATTGACCAAAAGCTAAAATTGTTTTATACTTTGTTAATGCCCAAAAGAAAGTCTTTTCTCATTCTAATAACTATTTTATTACTGGCCTTCGTTGCCGGCAATTTATCTTATCCAGATCCCTTAAATAATGGGATTGATTTTTTGAATTCCCGCCTTCGTCAAGGCTTCGGCGAACAGGTAAAATTTAGTTTGCCACATTTTTGGAATATTCCCTTTAGGCTTGGACTAGACTTGCAAGGAGGAACCCATCTTATTTACCAGGCTGATTTGAGCGGTATTGATGGCGCTGATCATAAAAATGCTCTTGATGGCTTGAGGGACGTTATTGAAAGAAGGGTTAATCTTTTTGGTGTTAGCGAACCAGTTATTCAGATTGAAGAACAAAGCCAGAGATTAATTGTTGAGTTGGCCGGGGTTAAGGATGTTAAAGAGGCTATTAGTATGATTGGTCAGACCCCCTTTCTTGAGTTTAAAGAACAGAAGCCTGATGAAGAGTTTAATATGATTCTTCAAAAGCAGCAGGAACTTGAAGGCATGACTTTTGAGGAGGTTCAAAGTGTACCAGACTGGCAAATAGCTCTTGATGATCCCTTTACTTCAACTCAGTTGACAGGCCGTTATCTTAAAAAAGCCGAACTGATTTTTGAGCCAACGACCAATAAACCTATGGTTTCAATTCAGTTTGATGACGAAGGCGCTAAGCTTTTTGAAGAATTAACAACTAGAAATATCGGCAAATCAGTTGCCATTTATATTGACAATACTCTTATCTCCAGCCCCATAGTTCAAGAGTCAATCAGCGGCGGTAAAGCTCAAATTTCAGGCAGTTTTACAGTTGATGATGCTAAAACTTTAGTTAGAAGCCTTAACTCAGGCGCTTTACCAGTACCAATTACTTTAGTGTCTCAGGAAACTATCGGCCCTAGTTTGGGACAAGAATCTTTAAATAAATCTTTGAAAGCCGGCATGATCGGCTTTATTCTAGTAATTGTTTTTATGATTATTTTTTATCGTTTGCCAGGCATTTTAGCATCATTGGCATTGATAGTTTATATTGCCCTAAATCTTTCTTTAATTAAATTAATACCCGTTACTTTAACTTTATCTGGTATTGCCGGCTTCATTCTGTCTATGGGAATGGCAGTTGATGCCAATATTTTAATTTTTTCCAGAATGAGAGAGGAATTAAAACTGGGGAAAGGTTTTCTGATTTCACTTGAAGATGGCTTTAAGCGAGCCTGGCCGTCAGTTCGCGATGGAAATTCCACTATTATTTTAGTGTCTTTAATTTTATTTAGTTTAGGAACCAGTTTTGTTAAAGGGTTTGCTTTGACATTAATTATCGGTAATTTAATCGGTATATTTTCGGCGATCTTTATTACCAATAATCTTTTAAGATGTTTTGGTGGCACAAAATTTGAAAAATTAAGTTGGCTATGGAAATAAAATAAGATGAATATCCCTTTTATAAAATACACTAAAGTTTATTATATTTTTTCTGGGATTTTAGTTATAGCCAGCCTGGCTTCTCTTTTGATCTTTGGTCTGCAATTTAGTATTGATTTTTCGGGTGGAAGCATTTTGGAAGTTAATTTTTCCTCCTGCGACGGATCCGCCGTAGCTTCATGCGAAGGCGGAGAAAATAGACCGGAAAATTCAGTAATCCAAGAAAAATTACAAGACTTTGATTTAGGAGAGATAGTTATTCAGCCCATTGGAGCCAACGGAGTAATTATAAGAATGAAGGAAGTTGATGAGAGTGTCCATCAACAGATTATTTTAAGGCTACAGGAAATACAACCAAAAATAGATGAAAAACGTTTCGAAAGTATCGGGCCGGTTATTGGCAAGGAATTACGGCAGAAAACAATAACTTTAATAATTGTTTCTTTAGTAGCCTTATTAGCTTACATTACTATTGCTTTTAGAAAAATCTCTCGACCATTATCTAGCTGGCAATATGGCATAATTTCAATAATTACTCTTTTCTTTGATGTTTTAATACCAGTTGGTGTTTTTGCCTCTTTGGGAAAATTCTATAATATTCAATTCAATATTCCAATCATTATCGCTTTACTGACTCTTTTGGGTTATACAATTAACGATAAGGTAGTTGTTTTTGACAGAGTTAGAGAGAACCTCTTAAAAACTAAAGGAGGAAATTTTGATGCCTGCGTTAATCAGAGTTTGAATCAGATCTTAGTTCGATCAATTAGCACAGGTTCTTGCACTCTTTTGGTTCTCTTGGCGATATTTTTCTTTGGCGGAGAAACTTTAAAGTACTTTTCTTTAACCTTAATCATCGGAATTATAGTCGGCACCTATTCATCTCTATTTTTAGCCAGCCCCTTATTAGTTAGTTGGCAAAAGAGAGGGCGGGGGTAATAAGAATCCGCCCGCCTAGGTAGTTGTTTCGGGGAATCCGCGGTTGGCTGTTATCTAAAAACTTTTTTGGTTTTTCTCACTATCGCTTCACTTGCCAAACCCAATTTCTTAAAAGATTATTTAACTTGTTTCAGGAAATATCCCTTTCAACAATTCCTTCGCTCCTTCACTCTTATTTTTAGCCAGCTCCTTATTAGTTAGTTAGCAAAGTCATAAAAAATTCAGGTAATTGACATATAATCCTAATAATGTCATAATGCAATAAGATATGTCGAGCGTTTTGCTCGTCATAAATAATAATAATATGCAAAATTTTGATTATCAAAAACTTTCCCAAATTCTTTTTAACGGATTAAATCAAAGGCAAGTATTAATTATTTCTAGGAGATTTGGCTTTCAGAATGGAAAGGCTGAAACTCTTGAAGCTATTGGCAGGGATTTAGGCCTGACCAGAGAAAGAATTAGGCAGATTATTGCTACTACCTTAAAAAAAATCAAGAAAGAAAATTCAACCTCGGAAATTACCAAGGTTTTTTCACAATTAGCTAAATATTTACAGAAAAACGGAGGATTAAAAAGAGAAGACTTGTTTTTTTCAGAACCTGATTTTAATCATCAGCAAAATTCTGCCAGCTGGATCAATTTTTTATTAACTCTTAATGAGAACTTTTATCGGGTTAATGAATCTAAAGATTTTTATTCTTTCTGGATGGTAAATTCCAACGTCTTAGTTTTAACCGAGAAAACCTTAAGGTTACTGGGAAAGAAGCTGTTAAAACAAAAGAAAACATTAGAATTCAAAGAATTGCTTACTGCTTCCGGCTTTACTAAAAAGTCTGATCAGCAGTTCTTAAAATCGAGTCTTGAGATTTCAAAAAAAATCTTAAAAGCAGTTGACGGTAAATATGGTTTAAAATCATGGCCAGAAGTAAATCCCAGGGGGGTCAGGGATTTGGCCCTTTTGGTTTTTAAGAGGGTTAAAAAACCTCTGCATTTTATTGAAGTTGCCAATCTGATTGATAAAATTATCTTAGGGCAAAAAGATTTACAAGAGTTTTCGGTAATTACCGCTGCTGCCGCTGGCGTGCCAAGAAAGAAAACTAATTTTCAGACTGTCCATAATCAGCTGATTAAAGATTCTCAGTTCGTTCTTATCGGGCGGGGTGTTTATGCTCTAAAAGAGTGGGGTTATGATCCCGGGACTGTCAAGGATATGATTTCCAAAGTCTTAAAAGAGGCAAGGAATCCTTTGCCAGAAAAGGAGATTTTAAAGAGGGTTCTTTCCCAACGCTTAGTCAAAGAAAGCACAATCCTCTTGAATCTCGGCAACAAGAAATGTTTCTTAAAAAAGGAAAATGGTAAGTATTCTTTAAGAGAGGTCTAGACATTATCTGAATTCTTTGAGAAAATTAGATAGAAGATCGATTATCTTTAATGGGTAGTTATTAATGTCTTTCGCTTTTTTTTTAACCTTATTCCGTTTTTACTTTTGGACTATTCTAAAAGACTGGTGGTGGTTAATTTTGTTTATTGAATGCGTTTGGCTGCTTAAATTAACCCTTTTCATTTGGTATCACTGGCGCAAGGAAATTTATAGTGCTAAGGAAAACGATATGGTTCTTTTGGAAATTAAGATTCCTGAGGAAATTTTAGAGCCGATTAAAGCCATGGAAACGGTTATTACCGGTTTTTGGCAAATGTATAAGTTTCCAAGCTGGTATGAAAAGTGGTGGCAAGGCGAGGATCCCACCGGCTTTACCCTAGAGATTGCCAGCATTGACGGTATTCCTCATTTTTATATTAGACCGCCCAAGAGAGTCAGGCCTGTTTTTGAAGCTCACATTTATTCTCAATATCCTCAAGCAGAGATTTTTGAGGCTGAAGACTATGCCAAAAATGTGCCTCAGGACCTTCCCAATGCTGAGTGGGATATGTGGGCCACAGAGTATAAAAATTTAAAGCCTTGGGCTTATCCCATAAAGACATATATAGAATTTGAAACCGGTAAAGAAAAAGAAGAAAAAAGGATAGATCCGATAGCTTCGCTTTTAGAAGGCATGGCTGTTCTAAAACCTGGTGAACAAATCTGGGTTCAGATTCGTTGCCTGCCGGTTTTAGATGAATATCTTCCCTGGCACGATTCAGCTAAAAAGTTGCGTGATAAAATTGCCAGAAGAAAAGATGCCGAAGTTAAATTCAAGCCCATGGCTCAAGAAGCGGCTGAATTTTTAATTGCCGGGACAGTTCCCGAAGCTCCAAAAGAGCAAGTAGAGTCGGTTATTCCAGTAGAAATGAAATTAACTCCTGGGGAAAAATTGGTTTTGGCTGAACTTGAAAAAAAGATAGGAAAACTCGGCTTTCTCTGTAATATGAGATATATTTATTTAGCCAAAAGAGATGTTATGTTTAGGCCTAATATCAGGTTAGCGATGAGTTATTTCACCAACTTTGTTTCAGATAATATGAATGCCTTGGTGCCAGCTGCTGAGACTATTACCAAAGTTAAGAAAAATTGGTATGATTGGTTTTGGTTTATTAAAAGGAGAACTTATCTAAGAAAAAGAAGATTATTTAGGAGTTATGTTAATAGAGCTTGGGTTGGCTATCCTAATCCTTGTGTTAATGATCCGACAAAATCAGGCAGAAGGTTTGTTTTGACCGCTGAAGAGATTGCTTCTCTTTATCACTTTCCTGGCAGGATTGCGGCCCAAGCACCAACTTTAGCCAGAGTTGAGGCTAGGAAGGGGGAGCCACCATCAAGCTTACCAATAGATTAATTTTATAGCAGTATCACTACATGTTATGGCTAATCAATATATAAACTTTTTTGCAGAAACTACCTTTCGTCGGGAAAAGAAGCGTTTTGGCATTAAGCTTGATGATAGGAGAAAACACATGTACTTAATCGGTAAAACCGGCATGGGCAAGACCAATATGATGGCCAATATGGCTATTCAGGATATAAGGAACGGTCATGGTCTGGCTTTTATTGATCCGCACGGAGAAACCGCCGAAGGTTTACTTGATTTTATTCCTCCTAACCGAATTAATGACGTTGTTTATTTTAATCCAGCTGATTTAGATTACCCGATTGCCTTTAATGTTATGGAGAAGATTGATGTTGAACATCGTCATTTGGTTGCTTCAGGATTGATGGGGGTTTTTAAAAAGATCTGGCCAGATGTTTGGTCAGCCAGGATGGAATACATTTTAAATAATGCTATTTTAGCTCTTTTGGAATACCCGGGATCAACTCTTTTGGGAATAAACCGAATGCTGGCAGATCCTGCTTACCGTCAGAAAGTAGTGGAAAAGATAACCGATCCTATGAGCAAAGCTTTTTGGGTTCAGGAATATGCCAGATATACCCAAAGGTATGAGGTTGAAGCTACGGCTGCCATTCAAAACAAGGTTGGTCAGTTTGTGTCCGCTCCTTTGATCCGCAATATCATTGGCCAAGTTTCTTCAAAAATTGACATGAGAGAAATCATGGACAACCATAAAATTCTCATAGTCAATCTTTCTAAGGGCAGGATTGGCGAAGACAACTCAACGCTTTTGGGAGCTTTGCTGGTTACCAAGCTGCAACTGGCAGCCATGTCCAGAGTTGATGTTCCCGAAGAACAAAGAAAAGATTTCTTTCTTTATGTTGATGAATTCCAGAATTTTGCCACTGAGTCTTTTGCTAGTATTTTGTCTGAGGCGAGAAAATACCGTCTTGATCTTATTCTCGGGCATCAGTATATTTCTCAGATGACCGAAGAAGTTAGGGACGCGGTTTTTGGCAATATTGGCACCCTGATTGTCTTTCGAATTGGCGCCGAAGATGCCGAGTTTCTGGAAAAAGAATTTAATCCCGAATTTATTGCTAATGATTTGGTCAATTCAGCTAAATACAATATTTATTTAAAATTAATGATCGATGGCCTAACCGGGAGGGCTTTTTCAGCCCAAACCTTACTTCCAATTTTAAGAACGGAAGATTCTCATCGAGAAAAAATTATTAAAGTCTCAAGGGAAAGGTATGCAACCTCCAAACAAGTGATTGAAGATAAAATCAGCCGTTGGGCTAATGTCAGCGAAGAGACGACCGCGGTCATTAAAAAAGAGCCGATTCTTTATGATGCCCAATGCGCTAATTGTAAAAAATGGACGAAAGTGGTTTTTAAACCGGATGGTAAAAGACCTGTTTATTGCAAAACCTGCTTAAAGGATATTCAAAGGACGTCAACAGCAGCGCCACCATTGTCTCCATCAACGCCATCAACTCCCGAGACCTCTCTTTCTTTAAAGGAGGCTTTAGCTAAAAAACCAGTTTCTTTTTCTAAAACCAAAAAAGAGCCAGAAATTGACAGAGTGAATAAAGTGATTAAGGAAGCGTTAAAACCCAAAGACATTGAGCAATGAGAACGGTTAAAGAACTTATTATTAAAGGAAAAAGAGTTTTAGTCAGGTGCGATTTCAAAGTCCCGATTGATAAAGACGGGACTATTTTAGATGATTTTAAAATTAGGTCTACAATTCCGACTATTCAATACCTTGTTGAGGCTGGAGCCAAAATCATTCTAATGAGCCATTTAGGGGAGCCGGCCGGTAAGGTAGTTGATAGGTTTAGACTTGATAGGGTTCAGGAAAACCTTTTACAGTATCTTGATCTGTCCGTTATCAAGGCCAAAGATTGTATTGGTAGGGATATTGAGAGTTGGACCAAACAAATGCGGCCAGGAGAAATATTGTTGCTGGAGAATCTTAGGTTTCATCCAGAAGAAGAAAAAGGCGACCTCGCTTTTACGAAAAAGCTGGTTCGGCTCGGAGACATTTTTTTAAATGATGCTTTTGCTTCTTCTCACCGTAATCACGCTTCTTTTAAAGTGGCCAAATACTTGCCTTGCGGCGCTGGTCTCTTATTAGATAAAGAAGTCAGGGCTTTAAATAAGATTAAGGATAATCCAGATAGTCCTTTGGTTGTAATTTTGGCTGGCCTACCCAAAGGAATTAAAACAAAGATAAAATTTATCAATAGTTTTATTGATCGGGCAGACTTTATTCTTTTGGGAAATCTGGTTACTAACGAGCTGCAAAAGCACGGTTTTCAATTTGGACTGTCAGGAAAAATTGTTGTTTCGCTGGATTCTAATCAAGGATTAGATATTGGTCCCGAAACCATAAAGATTTTTAAACAAAAGATTCTTGGCGCTAAAACTATTTTTTGGTCAGGACCATTGGGAAAGATTGAGAATAAAGAGTTTTCTCTGGGAACTCGAGAAATCATTAAGGCGATTATTAAAAGCCAAGCCTTTTCTGTTGCTGGGGGCGGCGAAACTTCATGGTTTATTAATCAATTAGGATTAGAGACTAAATTTAGCCATTTATCAACAGGAGGCGATGCTTTATTAGTGTTCTTATCTGGAGAAAAGATGCCCGGTATTGAAATGCTGGATTAATTCTAATAGCTATCGTTACGCGTTATGGAAGAAATTAAGGATTTTGAAAAATTAGTTAGGAGATTAACAAAAGCTTTTAAAAATAAAGAGCAGATTGTTCTTTATGGGGATTCTGACATGGACGGAGCTGTGTCAGTTATTATCTTAAAGCAAGTCATTGATAATCTCGGCGGTCGGTCGCCGATTATTTACTTTTCTGACAGGAAAAGAGCAGAACAAGGTATTAACCTTGAGGGCTTAGAGCTTTTAAAAGATAGGGCACCGGCTTTAATTATTGCTTTAGATTGTGGAACCAGTAATGTTAAGGAGATTGAGGCGGCTAAAAAACTTGGTTTTGAAGTAATTGTTATTGATCATCATGATATTTTTGAAATGCCAAAGATTAAAATTCTTATTAATCCGAAACAGCAGAGTGAGGATTCTCCTTTTTACTATTTAGCCGCGGCTGGTTTAGCTCTTAAAATCGCAGAAAAAATGCTCGCTAAAAGATTTTCCGGAGTCCTTAAAGAAGATATTTTAGGTTTAGCCGCTTTAGCTACCTTAATTGATCTTGTTCCTGAAGTTGGTGAAAACAAGAAAATTTTAAAGGAAGGCTTGCCATTATTGGAAAATAGCTGGCGCCCAGGTATTAAAGCTCTTTTTGCTTCCGAAGTGATTAAAAATTGTATTTCGACCAGAGAGATTGTTACTAAGATCGGCAGGATTACCAATATTACGAATAAGGAGGATGATTATTTAAATAAAATTTATCTTCTTCTAAATTCTAAAAACGAAGAAGAAGCCAATTTGCGTTTAGAAGAGCTCTTAAAAATGGCTTCAGACAGACAAGAGAAAATAGCTTTCTTTATGGAAGAGCTAAAAGCTAAAATTAATCCCAAAATTAACGAGCTGCCGATTATTTTTGAAGATTTGAGCGATTGCCCTTTTCCGATCTTATCGGTAGTTGCCTCTAGAACTAGCGTTTTTTTTATGAAGCCAACCTTTATCTTTACTAAAGAGAAAAAAGAAAATTGGGGATCCTATCGCATGCCTTTGGATGAAAATGGCATTGGGGCAATTTCAAGTTGTGCTAAGTTTTTAAGAAAATATGGTGGCCATCAAGCTGTCGGTGGTTTTTATTTTGAGGACAAAAATAGAGAAAAAATAAAAGAATGTTTAGTAAAATATTTTAAGAGCAAAGGAGCTTAGCTCCTTTAAAATGAATAAAATGAAGATTCTTTCAGAATCTACAGACATATTTATAACTAATGAATAAAATAAAGATTCTTTCAGAATCTACAGACATATTTATAACTAATGAATAAAATGAAGATTCTTTCAGAATCTACAGACATATTTATAACTAATGAATAAAATGAAGATTCTTTCAGAATCTACAGACATATTAAATTTTTAAAAGGAATAGAATGAAAAAACTTATTGTCTATACTGATGGGGCTTCAAGGGGCAATCCGGGACCAGCCTCAATCGGAGTTTTAATTTGTGACGAGAAAGGCAAGGAGATTAAGAAATATGGCCAGGTAATTGGCAAAGCCACTAATAATCAGGCCGAATACGAAGCAGTTATTTTTGCTTTAAAGAAAATTAAAAGCCTTATTGGCAAAAAGAAAATAGCTGATCTTGAGATAGAAATAAGATCAGATTCTGAACTCTTAGTCAGCCAGCTTAGCGGCAAATACAAGATTTTAGATGAAAATATCCAAAGATTTTTTATCACAGTTTGGAATTTAAAAATTGATTATAAGAAAGTAAGTTTTGTCTCTGTGTCGCGTGAAAAGAATACAATAGCTGATTCTTTAGCCAACGAGGTTTTAGACCAGGAAAGAAGAAGACAGAAACTTTTTTAAAATCTTATTAAAAATAAATTAAATGAAACCAAGAAAAATCCTCATTGCCCTAGGTGGTTCGATCATAGTTCCTGAACCGGGGAAAATTAATACCCGGTTTTTAAAAAAATTCAGAAAACTAATTATCCGTTTTATCAAGAAAAATTTCCAGTTCATTATTGTTGTTGGCGGTGGCAAAATATGCCGCGTTTACCAAAAAGCTGCAGGTCAAATTACTAGTATCCCGAATGAAGATAAGGATTGGCTGGGGATTCATGCCACTCGCTTAAACGCTCATTTTGTCAGAACAATTTTTAGAAAAGAGGCATATCCTGTTGTTTTAGACAATCCGCAAAAGCAGATAAAAAACAATTGGCAAATTTTAATTGCTGCCGGTTGGAAACCGGGTTGGTCAACTGATTATATTTCTGTTCTTTTGGCGAAAAGATTTAAGGTTAAAGAAATTATTGATGCCGGCAATATTCCTTTTGTCTATAATAAGGATTTTAAAAAACATAAAAACACTTTTCCAATTAAAGAACTTTTCTGGAAGGATTATCGGAAGCTAATCGGTAATCGTTGGATTTCGGGCATGGGCGTTCCCATAGATCCTATTGCTGCCAAGCTTGCTCAGCAATTACAGATTAAAGCATTCATTGTTGACGGAACAAACTTGAAAAATCTTGAGAATCTTATTTCCGGTAAGAAATTCAAAGGAACAATTATTGATTAGTTTATAAATAGATCAATATTTTTTTTAAAACAAAGTCTTAGATCAAAATATAAGTTAGAGATCAATATAGTTATTTATGAAAAACATTTATGAAAATATGTATCGTTCTGGTGATGATGCTTTTAAAAATAATCCCAGGATAGAGATCATGTTAAGGATTATTAACCGACTTAATCTAGAAAGTAAGGATATTTTAGATATCGGCTGTCATTTCGGGCGTTTTTTATCTTCAATCAAGAATAAGAATAATAATTTTTATGGGTTGGATGCTAGTAACCGTGCAATTAAAGAATCATTCAAAAAGGGTATTAATGTACAAAAATTCTATTTTGATGATAAATCAGAGATTCCTTTTCCCAATAACTCTTTTGATTTAATTAATGCAGGTGATATTATTGAGCATATTTATGATACAGATTTCTTTCTTGAAGAGATCAAAAGGTTATTGAGACCAGACGGTTATTTTTTAATTTCAACACCTAATATAGCTTCTTTTGGCAGAAGAGTTTTGCTTTTATTCGGTATTAGCCCTTTTATTGAAACGTCTCCAAACGAAACAGAGAGTTCGGGGCATATCAGGTATTTTACTTTCAAAACCTTGAAAAGAATCCTAGAAAAACATTCTTTTAAAATTATCTTAAAAAAATCTGATGTTTTAAATTTATCTAATAATGGTAAACTTAAATCTTTCTTTTTCCCAAAGCTGTTTTTGAGTTTAGGGCAGAGTGTTATTTATCTTTGCCAAAAGAATTAAAAATCCGCCTTAACGGCGGGTTTTTTAAATTCCAGCAAATCCGTAAGCCTTGACAAAGGTTTTTGCTTTTGTTAGTCTCTGTTTAGTTAGATAAAGTGCTTTAATCGGATAAAGTAAAATGAACTGGAATAATTCACAGACAAAAAGTTTATTCGTCGCTATTTTACGGCTTGAAAGCATGACTGAAGCCAAGCGGTTTTTTCGCGATTTATTGACCGAGGAAGAGATTATTGAGTTTGGCAAAAGATGGCAAGCGGCGCGGATGCTGGCAAAAAAAGTACCCTATTCTGAAATCGTAAAAAAGACCGGCTTAAGTTCTACAACCGTGGCACGCGTTTCTAAATGGCTTAATGGGGGAATGGATGGATACAAATTAATGCTTAAAAGATTAAATTCTCATCATCGCGTAGTTTTTCCTAACGGGAAAAGGTTGCGTTGATGTTTTTTTAAAACACTCATAAACCCAGCCTCTTCCCGTTAGGGAAGGGGCTTTTCGCTTTCGCGAAGGTCTAACCAGCACTTTCAAAAGAGGAGAAAAAATGGACCAGAATTTTCTAAAAGGAATAATCGAAAAGATTGCAGAAGAGGTAGTAAAAAAATTGCGGCAACCATATCAAACTTCGCTATCCGAAAAACCGCGGACACCAAAGGAGGATGCCGAATACAGATGGCAACGTGAATTAGAAAGGAGGTCTTGTGGTGAATCCTCGAGCGGCCATAAGTGATTGGTGGATATGTAATTTTATTCGCTGGATCACCGTTGGTAACGCCTCAACTGGTTTCTGGGGTCACCCTTAGTCCGTGGCCCCAGAAACCATATTCTTATAGTAAAGGAGAAGTGAAATGGCTAATACTGATCGTTTTATGCAAATGATAGACGTAAGGCGCCTCGGCGCGGTATCGCCGGAAAATCCCAGGAGAATTCGTGAATTAGTTTCTTGCGGGCAGACAATTACTTTCTTTAATTGGGTTTGTCCGGCCAGAACCTCAATTTGGATTCCGAATCTAGTGAGGCCATTAGTAGCTTGCCGTTTTCTAGGGTCAGGAGATGAAGGATTTACAGAATCCGAGCCATGCAGGCGGTTGGCAGATACGGAGAATGAAACACGCACTTTATTAAAGATGGCACGGGAATGCGGTGTGAATTTTCACTATATCAAGATTCTTGCCGATGACAATCCTCGCCGTCTTTACCCGCTAACCCTAGAGATTCAAGGAGAAAAAGAAATAGAAAAAATATTCCTGAATTTCTTCATATGGTATCAAGACAGGATTGATAGCTTATTTGGCAGGGGTATCGAGGTTGTCAGTTGGAAGGAGATAGCGGCACCCTATGGAGAGCTTTACGACGATATTTTCAACAGACCTTTCAATGACATCTCTGCTATGCTGCCAAAAGGTATAGTGGACGAGGAACAGCGAATCTTGATGGAACATTGTGGATTTCAGGCAAGCTGGCGGTTTCAAATCAAAGACTTTACCGAAAGAGTGATCCGGTCTTATGCAGCCGAAGGAGTGATCCTTGATGCGCTGGAGAATGATTGGGTAATACCTAATCAGATTTTACTCTGTGACGAATCTACACGCGTTTTCCCAGCCCAGATTGAGGCTGGAAGAAAACTAAAAGGTCTAGATCGTCTCCCTAAAATTTTTGTTCTTTATCCAAGGAGGTAAAACGCAAAAGCGAGGACGCTATCTAACAGCGTCCTCGCATAAAATTATATGAAAAACACTCAAGCTGAAAATAGTATAAAGATAATTATGAGATATTTCCGGAACGAAGCGGAAAGTATTGAAATTCAGAATCGTCTCAAAAATATTTTTAAAAAATCTTTTATCAATCGTGAAACGGTTTCTTTTTACGATTGGGAATGTCCTCCTAGGCAGATAAAGACTGAAAGGGATGGTTCGAAGTGGGTTAATTTTAACATTGATCTAAAGTCCGTAGTTGCCGGGAAGAAACTTGATCGTTATACCGAGTTACCGAAAATAGTTTCCAAAACAAAGTTGATTAAGGAAATATTAAAGGCGTTGGACGCGTCAAGGTTAAAATATAAGTTCTACATGTTAGTTGCTGACACCAATGCCTTATATTTATACCCAGATTCTGTAAAAAAGATCGGTTATGACCGCGTCAAAAAACTCTCTCTACATTTTCAAAATCTGTTACAAAAGAAATCAAATATTTTTTACGGACAGAATAAAATCAGAGTTGTCCTTTATACTGACTTACAGGGCAAGTTTAAAGAAGAATACGAACGAAGCTTCGGAGTGATTAATCATGATTTAAATTCTAAGAGAAATTCAATTGTGCCGCAAAATATATTAAAAGAATGGTATAAATACCTGATCGGGCACGTTGGTTTGACTAAAGACTTAGAGAAACAAAAGGAAGATTTGGTAAAAAGAGTCATTGCCTCTTATGCTGCCGAGGGCATAGTGTTCCGTTTACTTGATAAATCAAAAGTTTTCCCCAATCCCGTTTGGATTAATTTAGAGGAGCCGTTTTTTAGTGGCGCGACCACAGAATTATTGCGAGAAAGGCAGGGTATTTCTCCTTTTCCCAAAATATACTTTAAGAAAAAAGGGTTATAAACAAAAAGCTCGCTTTAAAAACGAGTTTTTTGGTATTCCAGTAAATCCGTAAGCCGAATTCTGTTTTAGGTGACCATTTTTCTGCTCTAGAAATTACTTTCTAGAATCGAGCGAACTACTTTTTACTCATCGTGATTTTCCGCGGGAAAATCCAGACGAGCTTTGTTCTTGCACCCAGGTAAGTGTTTAGCCGTTTCACCCTTCGACTTCACTCAGGGCAAGCCCCAAGTTACTTCGAAGATTCGCCCTCCTTCGCATAAAGCTATGGAAGGGCGTTCCTCGGCTTTCGCCTCGGAACGTCTCTGGTCGCAACTCTCGCGTTACCGCGTGCGGGCGTTACCCGCTACCCTGCTGCCCGTAAAGGCGGGTGTTCGGACTTTCCTCCCGAAACCCTAAGGTTTCGAGCGGTCACTCAATTTGCTGGAATAATGAAATTTTAATGGATTTGAGCTTTCTTGTCAATCTCGAGCTTAAATATTAAGATAGAGGATATAACCCTAGAAGTTAAAAGTATGGGCATTAATTTTTCCAAGACCTTCAATTTTTCTAGCCGAAATTTAACCTTATCAGCTTGGATTTTAGCTGTTTTTTCACTTTCAAGCGCCCTTTTAGGGCTTTTGAGGGACAGGTTGCTAGCTTCTATTTTTGGAGCTGGTCGTGAGCTTAGTATTTATGCAGCTAGTTTTAGAATTCCAGACCTGGTTTATAATCTTTTGATTGCTGGAGGACTGAGTATCGCTTTTCTACCGGTTTTTGCAGATTATTTCTCTAAAGACAAGAAAAGAGCCTGGGAAATAGCTAGTAATATTTTAAATATTTTTATAGTTTTTTTAGTAAGCCTGTCGGTGATATTTTTCCTTTTTGCTCCTTGGCTAGTTGGATTTATTGTTCCAGGCTTTTCTGAGGCAGAAAGACAAGAAGTAATTAGTTTGACCAGAATTTTATTTTTGAGCCCAATTCTTTTTGGTATGGCTAATATTTTCTCTGGAGTTTTGCAATATTTTCAAAAATTTGTGGCTCTAGGCATGGCTCCAATTCTTTATAATCTGGGGATTATTCTCGGAATTATTTTCTTATCTCCTAGAATAGGAATTTTGGGAGCAGGGATTGGAGTTATTGTCGGCGCTTTCTTATATTTTTTAAGTCAGCTGGCGGCAGCTGTTTTTTGCGGGTTTTCCTGGCAAAAACAACTTAATTTCAAAGATCCCGCCTCGGTTGCCATTTTTAAATTGGCAGTGCCAAGACTAGTCTCAGTTGCCAGCCAACAAGTGAATCTTTTAGTAATAACCGCCATTGCTTCAACCATCAGTTCTGGAGCAATCGCCATTTTCTATTATGCTAATAATTTACAGGGCATAATCGTAAGTTTGATTGGCATTTCTTTTGCTTCGGCAACCTTTCCTCTGCTAGCTAGAGCTATCTCCGAAGAAAATGAAAAAGAATTCTTCAAAAACTTTTCTAGTGCTTTTCGACAAATATTATTCTTTGCCATTCCCTCAAGTATTCTTTTATTCTTATTAAAATCAAACGTGGTTAAAATAATATTGCAAAATGGTAAATTTGATAGCGAAGCAGTCAAGTTAACCGTAGCCAGTTTGGGGATCTTTGCCATTTCAATTTTTGCTCAGGCCGGAAATCATTTACTGGTTAGAACTTTTTTTTCCCTTAAAGACGGCCGTCGACCCGCAAAAATTGCTGTTTTTTCTTCGATTTTAAACGCTGGCCTGGCAATAACTTTTGTTAATTTGCTGAGTAATCAGAATTGGTTCAGAAGTTTCTTCGAAAGTATTAGCGATTTAAAAGGAGTGGCTCATGTTTCAATTATCGGCTTAATTTTAGCTTTTTCTATTTCAGCCATTTTTCAATTCATTCTTTTATTGCTATCTTTAAAAGAAAAACTGAGCCGAGAATCATTACTTGAAATACTGGCATCTTCTGGAAAAATTATTCTAGCCAGCGTTTTAATGGCGGTCTTTATTCTGCCATTAATGAATCTTAGAACCAATATTATTATTCAGACAACTTTTATTGGCCTGATGGCTGGGCTAGCTTATTTATTAGCAAGCTATTTTTTAGGTTCTCGGGAACTCAATTATTTTAAAGAATCATTATTAAAACGATTTAAAGAATAAGAATGTCTGGTCTGGAAAACATTAGAAATTTCTGCATTATTGCTCATATTGACCATGGCAAGTCAACTTTGGCCGATCGGTTTTTAGAAATAACTAAAACTATTCCAGAAGGAAAAATGAGGCCTCAATATTTGGACATGATGGATTTGGAAAGGGAAAAGGGGATTACTATTAAAATGCAGCCGGTCAGAATGGATTATATCTTTAACGGCAAGCCATACATTCTTAATTTGATTGATACTCCGGGGCACGTTGATTTTTCTTACGAAGTTTCCAGGAGTTTAGCCGCAGTTGAAGGAGCCATGCTTTTAGTTGATGCTGCCAAGGGCATCCAAGCTCAAACTATTGCTAATTTGGAATTAGCCAGGCGTCAGGGATTAGTGATTATTCCGGTAATAAACAAAATTGATTTGCCTCAAGCCAATATTAAGGAAACTAAAGAGGAGATCGTTAAGATTTTTGATATTGATCCCGAAAAGATAATTTTGGTTTCCGGCAAGACCGGAGAAAACGTTGAAAGCCTTTTAAATACAATGGTTGAAAAAGTGCCGCCGCCAACAGGTAGGACTAAAGGGCCTTTTAGGGCCTTAATATTTGATTCAGAGTATGACTCTCATCGCGGCGTTATTTCTTTTATCAGAGTTGTTGATGGGGAGATAAGGAAAGGAGATAAAATTCATCTTCTTTCAAATGACGTTGATGGTGAGGTTTTGGAGATAGGCTATTTTAAACCGGAAATGACTAAAGCAGAAGTTCTAAAAACTGGAGAAGCAGGCTATCTGGCTACCGGCATTAAAGAGCCTGGCAAGGTTAAGGTCGGTGATACCATTACTAGGTTAGAGGACTTTAAAGCAAAAGACACTAATTTAATTCCTCTACCAGGTTATCAGGAGCCAAAGTCAGTAGTTTTTGCTTCTTTTTACCCTGAAGATCCGAACAATTTTGAATTATTAAGAGATGCTTTAATCAGGTTAAAGTTGAGCGATGCAGCTCTTTTTTTCGAACCAGAGACAAAGGAAATGCTGGGCAGAGGTTTTAGATGCGGTTTCTTAGGGCTTTTACATACAGAAATTACTACCGAAAGGCTGTCAAGAGAATTTGGTTTAAATTTAGTGATTTCTTCCCCGTCAGTGCTTTATAAAATCATTAATAAAAGAGGGGAGGAGAAGAACATTTTCACTGCCTCGGATTGGCCCGAGCAGTTTCAGATCGAAGAAGCCCGCGAGCCCTGGACAATTTTAAAGATTACCACTCCGATAAGCTATATTGGCCAGGTTTTTGAGGTTTTATCAAAGCTTTCCGGAAGCCATATTGAAACCAAACATTTGAGCCAGGAAAAGATTTTGATTTCATATCATTTACCCCTGAGAGAAGTGATTATCAATCTTTACGAGAATATTAAAAACGTTACTTCTGGATTTGCCTCAACAGATTATCAAATATCTGAATACCGGATATCTGAATTGGTAAAATTGGATATTTTAATTGCTGGTAAAAAAGTTGAAGCTTTTGCCAAGATCGTGCCCGAATCAATTGCTTATCAAGAAGGCAAAAAAATGGTTCAGAAATTAAAGCAAACCATGCCCAGACAGTTATTTTCTGTGCCCTTGCAGGCTGTTGTCGGCGCTAAAATTATTGCCAGAGAAACATTATCTGCTAAGGGCAAAGATGTTACCGCTCCGCTTTACGGCGGCGATTACACTAGAAAATTAAAGCTTTTGCAAAAACAAAAGAAAGGTAAAGCTGAATTAAAAGAAAAGGGACAGCTTCACATTCCCCAAAAAGTGTTCTTGGATATGCTAAAGAATTAGCCTCTAGTAAGTTTGATTAGAAGAGGGGAGCGACCAACAGGAAAATCGTGCTTAAAGCTATTAAGCTAATGGCGATTTTCCAAAGAGTATTTAAAAGTTTTTTTTGGTTTAATTTAGCCATAACATACAATAGTATATAAGTAGCATAACATATAATAATATATAAGTAGCATAATATATAATGGTATATTGGACTTCATTCACTATAAACTAATGATAGCAAAAATAAGGAAAAAGAAAACCAAGATTAAGCCGACGGCAACCTCCTTAATGCCCTTGTTTTTTATCGCCATTTTCTTTTTAATTGGAATAATCCTATTCTCTTCCAATTGGCAGCTAGCTAAGAGACATAAAGAGTTGTTGTTAAAAACAAAAACTTTAGGAAAAGAAATTTCTTTTTTGGAAGAAAAGAATGATAAATTAAAAAACGGCATTATTTCAGTTACTGATGAAAGTTTTTTGGAAAAGGAAGCTCGTGAAAAATTCCAGTTGGCCAAGCCCGGAGAAAAGGTAGTTGTAGTTTTACCGCCGGAAAACCAAGGAGAGCCAGTTCCATCAATAGAGGCGAAGAACTTCTTAGAAAAGATTTTAGAAAAATTGGGATTTTAATCAGCGGGTGTAGTACAGCGGCAGTACGCTTGCTTCCCAAGCAAGATACGAGGGTTCGACTCCCTTCACCCGCTCCTAGTAGAGCAGAATGATATTTTACAAAATTGCGTAGATAATTAATTAATTTGCAAAAGGAGTCGAAGACCGCACCCTGAGCGAATGTAGTGAGTCGAAGGGGAGGGGCGGGCTGCGGAAAATTTCAGCAGAAATTTATCTGTAGCCGACTCCCTTCACCCGCTCCAGAATTTGACTTTCGGATTTTTGGCCAGCCATTTTGTGGGCGGCGGAATTTCTTTCTCCAATCATTTCTTTCTACTGCGTCCTCACTTGACGATTTTGTTTGCTTTTCTATTCTATACTATACTAAAATTGTGATATACTGAAAGTGGGTAAGTTTAAATTAAATCTATGATCGACCAAAAAGTTGTTGATTACATAAAAACTTCCTTGGCTCAAGGGAAAACAAAGGAAGAATTATATAAAGAACTCCTTAATCAGGGATGGACTATTGAAGTTATCCAGGAAAATTTTAATGCAATTGGTATAGAGCAGGAAAAAGAAGATACGTCAAAAAAGACTATTCGTATAATTGTAACTATTGCCGCCGTACTCGTAGGGGCGGGAATTTTTTCTTTTATCGCCGCTAACTGGTTGGAAATGACAAAGCCAATCAAAATAGCAATCATTCTTATTTCAATGATTATTGCTTACGGCGCGGGGTGGTATCTTAAAGAAAAGTCAGAACTTTTAAAAACAGGAGAGGCATTAATTTTGCTTGGTTCGATAATCTATGGCGCAGGGATATTTTTAGTCGCACAAATGTTCAATATTCGAGCCAACTGGCCTGACGGTTTCATTTTGTGGATGATAGGCACTATTGCTATGGCTTTTGCAGTTGAATCGTATCCCTTGTTTTATCTTGCAATTCCACTTGGCATTATTGTTATAGTAGGACATCCTTTTGGAATTTTTACTGGTTTCGGATATAACTCTTTCCTACTCACTTCATCGTTTCTACTTCTTATTGCAACAATTATCACTTTTGTAACTGGGTGGATGGTTCGCAAAAAAATGCCATCGGAACTTAAGGAATTTTATTAAACACTATGTATTTTTTAAATATATTTTTTATTATCGGACTACTTATTGTATTTTTTGCTCGGCGTAAAAAAAGGGGTGTACTCCCCTCAAGTAATAAAGAATGGTATTTACAATTTGCCCTCTCTAAAGAAGATGCCGTAAGTCAATTTTTTATTCTCTTATCAATTTTCTTTCTTGGTATAACATTGCTTGCCTTTAATAAGGATTTAGGCGATCCATTTTCTTGGCGGACTATTTTGTTTATCACATCTGTTCTTGGTTTAGTCAGTGCGTATTACCTAAAAACCCTCTATGCGCTCGCTTTCGGTTTGATTGGCATTACTACTTGGTGGGGCGCGCAAGCTGCAGAATGGATACAAGGAAAAGATATTAAGACTTTTGTGATTCTTGCTGGATTGGCTTTTGTGGCATTACTTTTTTATTCGTTAGGACATTTACACGAAAAAGAAATGAAATGGAAAAGATTTGCGCTTGTTTATTTGGTTCTCGGAATTATTTCAATAACCAGTGTTTTATTTTTCCTTTCCACAAAACCTGGAATTTTTGTTTTGGGGGATATGACAAAAGGAGCTTCATTTTTTGGCTCATGGCAAATAACTTTGTCTCTGTTTATCTTTTTGGTGGCTCTTGCCGGAGTGACTTTTTATACCATGGCCAAAAAATTAATGTCTCCTTTTGAATTTCTCGCCGTAGTGCTGTTAACACTTTTATTTGGGGTGGTTGCTCTGCTTCCGCAACAAAGTTTATTTTTTCAAGCGGGCAACTCTTACGATTTTTACTCTGGTGGTCAAGAATTATCGAGTGGCGGTGTTTTATGGGCTCTCATTTTCAATTTTGTTATATTTTTTCAGTTACTTGGCTTAATTTTTTCAGGGTATTTGAGGCAAGAAACTTGGTTAATAAATTTAGGCGCAATTTTTTTATTTCTTCTTATTATCGTGAAATACTTTGATTGGTTCTTTACTTTTCTTGATAAGAGCATTTTCTTCATCGGTGCTGGTATTTTACTCTTTGTAGTTGGGTGGTCCATGGAAAGGGGCAGGAAATATATGATTTCAAATATCAAGACTCGATCGCAACAAATTCCGCAATAGCGATTACGATATATTGGGCATCTTGCCCGTTATAATATGCTAACGAAACAAACAAAATTTATATTGGCGATAGTATTACAAGTGGTGATAGTTTTCGGCATTATTATTTTTAAGGTGTTCGTTCTTTCTGGGGGCACGGATATTTTATTGCGAATTGAACCAGTTGATCCACGAGATATGTTGCGCGGAGATTATGCTACTTTTCAATATAGTAATATTTCTAATATCGACTCATATATTTCTGGTGGACAACAAATCAGAAATGGCGATACTGTTTATGTAGTATTGCGCCAAAGTGGAAAGTATTGGATGGCGCAGAATATTCAAAAAACAAAACCGCTTAGCGGAGAAATAGCTCTCAAGGGTAAGGTTGCGAGCGGTGGTATAGAAACTCGATCGGACGGTTTTTCAAATCAGCGTATTCATGTTGTCTATGGGATTGAGGAATATTTTATCCCCGAAGGAAAAGGCCAGGGCTTTAGTTTTTTTAACAAAGAGGCCGCGGCAAGAGTCGTTGTTGATGAAAGTGGTAATGCCGTTCTTAAACAGATTTTTATTGACGACAAACCTTGGCCATAAATCAAGCTAGAGATAGTTCTAAATAAAGACACCTCTGTGGTGTTTTTATTTTAAGCAAATAAAATCGTTAAGCGAGGATGCGGCGCAGCGAGTGGATCTTTTCAGGAATTTTTGAGAAAATAGGTTTAAGCGAAATCGTAAATATATTCCAAAACAAATTTTGTCTTTATCTTTCCAGTTAAAGAATTCAATTACCCGAAACTGGTTTTAACGGTTAAAAAGATCAAGTTGTCAGTTTAACTGCTCGTGCTTTGCAAGAATTGTTAGTGGTTGGCTTATCAATTGAAAATCCGGCCATCGAAGACGTTATTAGAGAACTTTTTGCTGGTAAAGATTATGCCTAAAAGTATTGAGATTGAAATCCAGGTAAATATTGAAAAGAGCGATTCTTTATTAGTGTTTTTAAATGATAACGCTGAGTTTAAATTAGAAACGCATCAGATTGATGAGTATTTTACTCCAGCTCATCGGGATTTTATTACAGTAAGGCCAGTAGCTGAATGGCTGAGATTAAGAGACAGCAACGGCAGTTATTTTTTTACTTACAAAAATTGGCATTACGAAGGAGAAAAATCATTTTATTGCGATGAATATGAGACTAAGATTACTGACTTGGATCAGCTCAAGAAAACTTTCAAAGCTCTTAACTTCAGATCTCTCATTACTGTTGATAAAACCAGAAAGATCTGGCTTTACAAGGACTTTGAAATTGCCATGGATTCAGTTAAGGGTTTAGGCGAGTTTGTGGAAATTGAATACAAGGGAGAAGATCAAGACGTTAATCCAAAAGAAGTTACAGAAAGAATGATTCAGTTCTTAAAAGGAGTAGATTGCGGCAAGATCATGATTAATTATATGGGCTATCCCTATCTTTTGCTTTTTCCCAAAGAAGCTAAATATAAAGAGGTTTAAAAAATGAAACAAGCGACTCTTTGTTTTTTAATCAAGGAGCAAGAGAATCAAGTTAAAGAGATTTGTTTAGCTTTGAAGAAAAGAGGTTTTGGCAAAGATCGCTGGAACGGTTTTGGCGGCAAAGTCAAAGAAGGAGAAAGTATTGAACAAGCCATGGAAAGAGAAACCGAAGAAGAGGGCAAGGTTGACATTAAAAGTTTTTATAAAGTAGCTGAGCTTACTTTTTTCTTTCCACATAATCCTGATTGGGATCAGCAAGTTCATACTTATTTTTGTAAAGATTGGATTGGAGAGCCACAGGAAACAGAGGAAATGAAACCTCAATGGTTCTTGGTTTCAGAAATCCCTTTTGATTTAATGTGGCAGGATGATATTTATTGGTTGCCTAAAGTAATTGATAAAAAGTTAATTAAGGGCACATTTTCTTTTGATAAAAAAGATAAAATTGTTGATCAAGAGATAAAGATAGTTGATTATTTATAATAATGAAGTTGGTTAGATTGTAATCATTTTGGTATACTTAACTAATATGGAAATACATATAAAATATACTAGTTTTCAGCCTGATGAGCAGGCAAAAATCTATATCCAAGAAAGGCTTAGCTTTCTTGATAAGCTGATTATCCCAGTTAAACCCCAAGCCACAAAGCTGGGAGAAGCAGTTCATGCCTGGATTGAAGTTGGCAAAGTAACCAGGCGCCATCAGCAAGGAAAGATTTGGTATGCAGAGTGTGAATTAAAGATTCCCGGCAAGAACTCGGTCAGGTCTACTTCAACAAATTATGACCTAGGGATTGCCCTGGAAGAAGTTAAAGATGACATTAACCGGCTTTTAAGGAATGAAAAGGATAGACAAGAAACTAAGACCAGGAGGAAAAAAACTATAAAAGGTGATTATTAATATATCAAAATGCCAGAAAGAAATGTTGCTATAGTTATCTTTTATGATGATAAAGAAAATATTGTTTTCCAGGAAAGAGGCAGCGCTTCTAAAATAGGGGAAAAATATGGTTTGTGGGGAGGCCAGATTGAAACAGGGGAAACATCGGATCAGGCAATAAGAAGAGAATTAATGGAAGAATTGGGTTTTGTTCCAGAAAAATTAGATTTTTGGTGCAATTATTCTTCAATTACTTTAGAAAAAGGTAAATATAATGGCTGGAAAATAAACCACGCTGTTTTTATTTCCCCAATTACTACTAAATTAGAAAAAGCCCATGTCTACGAAGGGACGGGGATAGTCAAGATGACGATCGACGAAGCCATCAAAAGTAAAGGATTTTCTATTGGTGGCACAGAATTTTTAAAGAAGTTTAAAAAAGAGTTTTATGACGAGCAGAAGCTCGACATATCGAACTTTTAATTCGTTATGGAAAAGATTAAAAACAAACATCATTTAGAAATCTTAAAAGAATTAAGAAGAAAAAGCAGAAAGATATCTGAAAAAGAAAGGGAATTCGTGAAAAGATATATGGGAACAGATAAAACCTATTATGCTTTAGCGTCGAAAGATAGGGCGGAAATCGCTAGAAAGTTTTTAAAGGATCATCCCCATCTTTCCCCAAAAGAATTTGTTCTTCTTCTTAATTCCTTGTATCAGGGTAAATCCCACCAGGAGATTTATGTCGCTGGAAAGCTATTGGAATTTTCCCCGAAATTCAAAGAAAGCTTCGACATAAAGCTTTTGGATAACTGGCTTGATAATGCCAAAGGCTGGTCGGAAGTGGATTCTTTATGCCAGTCTAATTTTTCAGCCAAAAACATCTTAGGAAACTGGAAGAAATGGGAAAGTTTATTAACCAAGTTTTCCAAAGACAAGAATATTCATAAAAGACGAGCTTCTTTGGTTTTATTAGTTAAAGCAGTCAGAGAGTCTGATGATAAGAGATTATCGAACTTTGCTTTTAAGAATATTGATAAGTTAAAGCCGGAAAAAGATATTTTAATTACTAAAGCTATATCTTGGCTTTTGAGGAGTTTAATTAAATACCATAAGAAAGAGGTAGCTGATTATTTAAAGAAAACTAAAAACAGCTTGCCTAAGATTGCTATTAGGGAAACTGAAAAGAAAATTAAAACTGGAAAGAAATAGAACTAGTTAGTATTTCTTTACTTTATATTTAGTTTCAATAATCTCTAATTTTTTTCGGTTTGCCATTCTAATACTTTCTTGAACGCCGTCAAAGAGATCTGGAAGCTTTAAGACCTCTTTTTCTGTTAACCAGAGATTTTTGCCGCCTACAAACTTTTCTAATAAATCTCCTTTAAGGTTATCCATTCTAGAAACAAAAAATAACTTATCTTCCAAAAGCTTTGAATCTTGAGAATAATCCATTTTGTGCTTAATACCAACTAGAGTTAATTTGCCTTTTAGGCCAGTTTCTTCTTGAAGTTCCCGGTTGGTAGTTTCAATCAGGGTTTCTCCCCAACGGACTTTTCCGGTAATAAAGCCATAAAAACCAAAGTAAGGCTGTTTTAACCTTTGCTGAATCAGATATTTATTACCCTTAACAGCAATAATCAAAACTCCTATCTTAGGCTGTCTTTCAATAGCAATAGTCTCGGTGTCAAAGCGATTGGCAAATTCTTTGCCTTCGGTTGTCAGCGAATAGTTGTTTTTATCTGTTTTTTCAATTAATTTTAATTCCACTAACCTTTTTAAATGAAAGTTAAAATGATCTGTGGGTAATTTCAGAAGGTTTAATTTGGAAAACCTAGCTTTTGGTTCAAAAAGCAGGATTTTTAAGATATTAACTTGAATGGGGTGGATCTTTAATTCCATAGGTCTATTCTAAGCTTGCCTGGAGAGTGGTCAAGTAAAGTCGACTTTAGTAATTTTAAAGACTAAAACTGTCTATGATCGGATTAACCAGATCTTTAAAGTCTTTTGATTTCATTAAAACAGATTTTGTATGGCTGCCAACATTAAAAGCAATCTTTTCATTCTCGAAAACCAGTTGATCGGCATAAGTTATTAAACCCATGGTATTTCCAAAAGGGGGAATGGCGCCAATTTCCAGGCCAGTTAATTCTCTAACCTCATCTGGGCTCAGCAGTTTTAAATCTTTAATGTGATAAAGTTTTTTAAAGGCTTTAGTATCAATTTTTTTGTCACCAGGCACAACAACTAAAATTGGTTTGGCGCCTATCTCGCTGAAAGCGGGATCGGCAGAAAAGATAATTGCTTTAGCTCCCTGCTTCATTTCAATATTTCTGACTTTGGCAGCTTGTTCTGAAGTATGGACTGGCTCGTGTTCGTAAAGCTTAAAATCAACTGAATTTTCCTTCAAGAGTTTTATAATCTTTTCAAAAATTAAACTAGTTTCAATCATAATTTAGAAAACTTCTTAATAAAGCTATAGCCTTGTTACGAAGTTTTTATTTAGATTTATTTTTTAATTAACTTATGTGTTTCTTAAATTCTTTTGCAAACAAGTTTTTGCTTTTTCAACTGTTGTCATGGCTTTAAATAGTATTTCTTGTTTTTAAGCTGATCAGGCAATAAACTGCCAGTGTCATATTTTTCATAATTTTTACCATATCCCAAGCCTTTCATTAATTTGGTTTCCGGATTTCTTAATTTTAAGGGAATAGGCAAATTACCATGTTGTTTGACGTCTTCCATAGCTGTAAAGTAAGCGTTATAGGCAGATCGGTCCTTTTTAGCCTGGCTAAGGTAGGTAACGCCGTGAGCTAAGTTAATGGCACATTCTGGGTAGCCAATGGTCTCACAGGCTCTAAAAACGCTGTTAGCGACTACTAAAGCGGTAGGTTGGGAGAGGCCAATGTCTTCTGAAGCAAAAACCACCATTCTTCTGGCAATAAACAAGGGATCTTCTCCAGCATTAACCATTCTGGCCAAATAATAGAGAGCTGCATCAGTATTAGAAGCTCTCATTGATTTAATAAAAGCTGAAATAGTGTTGTAGTGTTCTTCACCAGCTCGGTCATATCTTAAGAACTTGCTTTGCAAAGCTGACTTTATATTCTCAACTGTTATTTCCTGATAGAGTTTGGCTGTGGTTTCTAAAACATTGAGAGCTTGCCTGGCATCGCCGTTAGCATAGTTAACCAAAAAATCTTTGGCCTTAGCTGGAATTTTTATCGCCAGCTCTTTAGCTCCCCGGTCAACAATTTTTTCAAGATCTTTCTCTGAAAGTTCATTTAAAACAAAAACCTGGCAACGAGATAAAAGCGGACTAATAATCCTAAAGCTTGGGTTTTCAGTAGTTGCACCAATCAAAATAATGGTGCCGTCTTCAACATAGGGCAAGAAGGCGTCTTGCTGGGCTTTATTAAAACGATGGATTTCATCAATAAAAAGAATGGTTCTTTGATCTGAGGTTTCTAGTCTTTGTTTTGCTTCAGCCACTACCCTTAAAACATCCTGTTTTTTAGCAGTGACAGCTGAGTATTCTACAAAATGGGCCTTGGTTTCATTAGCCAGAATCCTAGCTAAGGTAGTTTTACCAGTGCCTGGCGGTCCCCAAAAAACTATTGAAAAAAGTCTGTCGGCTTCAATAATTTTATAGATCGGTTTATCTTTTTCAAGGAGATGGCCTTGGCCGACAATTTCCTTTAAAGACTTGGGCCTGATTCTGTCAGCTAAAGGAGAGATATCCATATTTCCCATATTTTAGGAGTAAAAAGCATTAATCCTACGACTACGGATAGAATAGCGGCCAGAAGTACGGCTCCGGAAGAGATGTCTTTGACTATTTTAATTTCAGGGGTTATCTTTTCTCCGCCCAGAATTTCAATAGTTGTGTTTATTAATTCAAGGATCAGGACTAATCCAATCACTGTTATCAAAATGGTCATTTCTAAGGCAGAAAACTTTAAAAGAACCGATAGTGACAATATAATGGTGGCGATAACAAGCTGAATTCTAAAATTAGCTTCATTTTTGAATGCAGTTTTTAAACCCTCAAAAGCATAACCAAAACTTTTTAAAAGAGAATATTTTTTAAGCATGTTTTTTAATAATAAATACTAATTCGCTTTCAAATAAGAGCCTTTTTGTTTTCCAGGGTTGATCTTTAATTAAATCCTGGAATTGTTTTGAATAAAAGTCAATCATGCCCTTTTGTTTGCCCGAAATGCTTTTGGTTGGAAAGGAAACCACTAAAAACTTGGAATTTTGTTTCTTAAGAATTTTTAAGGCAACGCCTTTTTCTTGACGCTCTAGCAGGGGAATAACTTTTAAAAAGAAAGTAATGTCGCTTTTGGGAAAATCGTCAATTAAAGCATCTCCAAGGCTAGCTTTAACTTGTTTTACTTTGAAAAGATTAAAAAAAGATTTTAAAAACCAGGCCTGGTCTTTGTCTATATCAAAGGCATAATATTGAGCATTTTTAGAAAGGTTCATCCAGAAAAAAGTTAAAGGATTTAATCCCGAACCAATATCAATAATAGTTTTAGGCAAGCCGGTAATGTCAAAAATCTTTTTATAAAAGTCATCCAGGATGGGAATTCTTTCGTTAGTGGATGATTGAAGTTTCAGTAAAGACAAAGCAGTTTGTTTTGGATTTTCAGTCTTATCTATGGATTCAAACAGTTCTTTAAAATTAGGCTGGGAATTAAAAGCGCCCCAGGATTGATGAAGAATATTTTTAGCTTTTTTAATAACCTGTTTTTTTTCATATTTTTTCAAACAGTCGGCAACTATTCTGGCCACGGTTTTGTCGTAAACTCTAGCATATTTTTTAGAAGAGGCTATTTTTTCAACTAATTTGTCATTTAACATTTTTTCGTAAAATCTCAATTAGTTTAGCGTAGACTCTAAGGTTATGAATGGTAGCTAATCGCCAGGATAGAGAATCTTTAATTTTGAAAAGATGATGAAGATAGGCTCTGGAATAATTTTTACAGAGCAAGCAGTCACAGTATTTATCGACTGGTTTTTTATCAGAAACATATTTCCCCTTGTCTGGATAAAAATATTTAAAAAGTTTTCGGGAATTTGTTTTTAACAAATTTGTTTTATTGGGATCTTTTTCCCAGACATAAAGTCGTTTGTGCCTGGCTTCTCTGGTTGGAATGACGCAGTCGAAAATGTGGTAACCAGCTTTGGTCCCTTCAATAATATCCCAAGGATAGCCAACGCCCAAGGCAAACTTTGGTTTGTCTTTGGGCAGTTGGGAAACAATAAACTTACCAATATCAATATTTAGCCCGCCCTTGGCATTGGCAGTCCAGCCACCCCAGCCATAGGCATCGAAATCAATTTCAGCTAATGCTTTAGCGCAGCGTGCACGCAATTTCTTATCATTGCCACCTTGGACAACAGCTAAAAGCAAAGGTTTGTTTTTACCAGAAAGTTTTCGCTTTTTGATTTGGGCATTGAATTCAATCTGGCATCTTTTTGCCCAGGCAATGGTTCGTTGATTACTAATTTCAATTTGTTTTTTGCTGGCATTTTTACCAGGACAATCATCAAGACAAATAATAATATCAGCGCCAATGTCGAATTGGTTTTTGATTGACTTTTCCGGAGTAAAAACGTATTTCTTATTCTTACCCAGAGAGTCTTTGTAAAAAACCACGCCTTGGTCGTTTATTTTTCCAAATTTTGGATCTTTATATACCAATGACAGCAATTGCCAGCCGCCAGAATCAGTAATGGCAAAACCAGGCCAGTTCATATATTTTTTAATTCCTCGAAATTTTTTAATAACATTAATTCCGGGCTGGGATGCTAAGTGATAAGGATTCAAGATCATGCCTTCAATGCCAACTTTCTGCAGATCTTGGCTGTCTAAAGAACGGATTACAGCCCGAGTGGCATCGGGAAAGTAAACCGGGAAACGCATTATCTTGTTTTTAATATTAATTTGCTTTAAGTATTTCACAACCTAATTTACTTTAAATGTGTTATAGCGAGTACGATATATTAGCTTACTAACTACTATAACTATTGGTATATCATTCTGTTATAGTCGTATTATATATGATTAATCTAGTTTATTTAAGCTGTTTTTGCTAGGATAAGGCTGAAAGCATGCCGGAGTAGCTCAGTTGGTAGAGCAGCACTTTCGTAAAGTGAAGGTCGTGAGTTCGACTCTCACCTCCGGCTCAAGTTATATATAGCACTTTATTTTTTAATGTATTTTTGCTAGAATAAATTCGAAAATATAATACCTTAGAATTAAATTGACATAATACCTTAGAATTAAATTGACGTGAAGTCTATTAAAGAAAAGATAGTTGATTTAGCAATTAAATTCCGCGATCTCGCGGAATGTCTTTGACTTAGCCAAAAAGAAACAAGAAATTGAAAAGTTAGAAAAAGCTTCGGCAAAACCTGAATTCTGGAAGACCGCAGGTCAAGATTTAGCCAAGAAGACTCTAAAGCAACTTTCTTTCTTAAAGGAAGAGGAAAATATCTTTTCTTCTTTGGAAAAAGAAATAAAAGAAGTTGAGGAGATGGAAAAGGCTTTCGGCAAAGACGAGAGTGTGGTTTCAGAGCTGGAAAAAAAGATTGCTGACCTTGAAAAAAAGATTAAAAAGGAAGAATTAAGAGTTTTTCTTTCTGGAAAGTATGATAGTTATAATGCTTTGCTCTCAATTATGGCTGGGGCCGGTGGCCAAGATAGTCAAGATTGGGCAACAATGATGTTACGAATGTATGAGCGTTATTGCCAGGCAAAAAGCTTTAAGACAAGGGTTTTGGAACAATCTTTTGGCGAAGCCGGCGGCCCTGACGGCAGAATCGGCACTAAATCAGCTATGCTCGAGATCAAAGGGAAGAATGCTTACGGTCTTTTAAAAGGAGAGACAGGAATTCATAGATTGGTAAGAATTTCGCCTTTTTCTGCTCAAGATTTAAGACATACTTCTTTTGCTAAAATTGAACTGATTCCTGAAATTGAGAGCGAACAAGAAGCTAAGATCAAACCAGAAGATATTAAAGTTGAATTTTACCGAGCTTCCGGGCCAGGCGGCCAGAACGTTAATAAGAGAGAAAGTTCAGTCAGGATTATTCATTTGCCGACTAAAATTACTGTTGCTTGCCAGATAGAAAGGACTCAGGCCGATAATAGGAGAAAGGCCATGGCTATGCTAGCCTCGAAACTAGCTATTCTTGAAGAAAATAGAAGAGAAAAAGAAATGGAAAAGATCAGGGGTAAGAAACAATCAGCTAGTTGGGGCAATCAAGCCAGGTCATATGTTCTCCATCCTTACAAATTAGTTAAGGATTTGAGGACTGATATTGAGACCAGCGATGTCGAAAAAGTTTTAGATGGCGCTTTAGACGAATTTATTGAAGCTGAAATTAAATTATCGAAATGATTAAATTCCAAGGAGTAAATAAGATTTATCCTGCCAATAACTTAAATCCAAAGCCAACCCAGGCTTTAAAAGACATTTCTTTTGAAATCAAGGAAAATGAGTTTATTTTAATTGCCGGTCGGTCCGGGGCTGGAAAAACAACTATCATTAAAATGTTGATTGGAGAAGAAATGCCCAGCTCTGGCAGAGTGTTCTTTTCTTTTACGGATGAACAAAAAACAGTCAGGAATATTGAAGTAAATAAGCTTAAAAAACATGATTTGCCTGAGCTGAGAAAGCAGATCGGGGTTGTTTTCCAGGATTATAAGCTTTTGCCCAGAAAGACTGTTTTTGAAAATGTTGCTTATGCTCTTGAGGTGATTGGCGCTTCAGACAAGCAGATTAAAGATGAAGTTCCCAAAGCCTTGAAAATAGTCGGTCTGAGCAAAAGATCTGATCATTTTCCGTCTGAACTTTCTGGAGGTGAAAAGCAGAGAGTAGCTATTGCCAGGGCTTTAATTCACAGACCCAAACTGATTATCGCCGACGAACCCACTGGTAATCTTGATCCTTATCACACCTGGGACATTGTTAAACTCTTATTAAAGATCAATGAATTAGGAGAAACAGTTATCCTGGCCACTCATGATCAAGATATTGTTAATAATCTTGAAAAAAGGGTCATTAGTCTAGAGGAAGGCCAGCTTTTAAAAGATGTTAAAAAAGGAAAATACATTATTTAAAACGAAGATTCTTTCAGAATCTACAGATATATTTAATTTTTTAAAAGAATAAAATGAAGATCTTCTTAAAAAGAATTTTTAAAAATGGCTGGCTTAATTTTCAGAGAAGCCAGGGATTATCAATCATTACTGTTTTTGTAATGTTTTTGACAGTCTCCATGGTCAGTTCCATTTTTCTTTTTAAAGGAATAGGGGATTTTCTCTTGGTTTCCTTGGAGAGCAAGATTGATATTTCAGTTTACTTTAAAGAAGGAACTTCCGAACAAGAGGTTTTAAATACTAAGGATTTGCTTTTGGAAATTGACGGTGTTAAGAAAGTCAATTATATTTCCCAAGAAGAAGCAGTTGACAATTTCAAAGAAAGGTATCAGGACGACGAAGTGATTCTTCAGGCCCTAGAGGAGGTTGGCGGCAATCCCTTTTTAACTTCTTTGGAAGTGACAGCTGAAGATACTTTAAAATATGATAGTGTGACTACTTTTCTAGAACAAAATCGCTTTGAGGGCTTAATTGAAAACGTTGACTATTATCAGAGAAAGCCAGTGATTGATAAGTTTTATAGTATTAAGGGTACTTTTGAAAGAAGCGGGCTTTTGGCCAGCTTAATTCTATCTTTAGTGGCTTTTTCAATTACTTTTGTGACTGTTAGATTGGCTATTTATTCAGCTTCTGAAGAAATTGGCATTATGAGGCTGGTGGGAGCTTCCAATTGGTTTATTAGAGGACAATTTATAGTTCAGGGCATGATTTGCGGAGGATTGGCAGTCTTGATCACCCTGGTCATTTTTCCGATTTTCAGTTATATTTTTTCATCGAAACTGCTCAGTTTGACTGGAGGTTTTAATTTATTTAACTTTTACCTTAAGAACTTTTTTAATCTCTTGGGAATTCAGTTTTTAATAGGCATTGGCTTAGGAAGCACCTCCAGTGTTATTGCGGTTAGGAAGTATTTGGAAAAGTAACCCGCCTCTTTCGGTGGGTACGCCGATGAGGCGCATTGCCGGGTCATCTAATGGTAGGATAGATGCCTCTGAAGCATCTCATGAACGTTCGAATCGTTCCCCGGCAGCTATAGTAAAAACATGAACAAAAAAATTATATTATTCTCCATTATTACTCTTATCGTAGGAATAGTAATCGGTGGGTATTTATTCAGAGACGTGCAGCCTCGGTCTTTTTTGGCGGTTGATTGTTGTGATGAAAATTGTCTAAATCCGAATGAATTATTGGGTTTAATCGGTTCTGTTGGGGTTCAAAAGCTACCAGGATTGATACCTTTAATTGTAAAAGAAACTGACAAAACAATAGCCATGGATTCTCCAGTACATGAAGCCATCATTCATTATGTAATAATCCCTAAAAAAGATATAAAAGATATTGGCGATATTTCCGAATTAGACAAAGAGTATCTTGTTGACGCCTACGCAGTTATTGGACAGATTATCAGGGAGAAAAATCTTACGCAATACAAGATATATACAAACGGTCCCTACTACCAAACAGTTAATTACCTCCACTTCCATTTATTAGCGGATGCTACTGGAAAATAGTCCAAATTCCCCTTAAAACCTTGGTTCTAGACCGGGGCTCACAGCATTGTGCGATAAATTTATTAAAAATGGAAAAACCTTTTGTAATTATAATTGCTGGTCCGCCAGGAACCGGCAAAACCACCTTAGCGAAGATAGTAAGCAAGAATTTCAATTGTGCTTATATCTCAGGCGACGAAATCGCAAAAGAATTGTTTCCTGATATATATACGGAAATTGAAAACTACCCAGATAAGCTAAAAATAATGGAAGAGCGGTTATTGGGAAGAGCAAAAGAGATTTTCAATAGAGGAAAAAGCGTGGTAGTTGATTACGTGGGTTTGAAAGAGGAATATGTCAAGGAAATTAAAAAAACTTTCGGAAGTAATCTGATTATTAAGGTCATCCTGCCATCATTAGAAACCGTCATCAAAAGAGACAAAGAAAGAGAGTGCTGGACTTCAGGCGAGGATTCTATAGGGCGATTTTACAAAGAATACGAGAAGCTAAAACCGATTATTGGAGAGAATAATTATATTGACAATACAGACCAAACACCAGAGGAAACATTTGAAAAATACTTTAAGAGAATTTTAATTTATCGGGCTTTTTATAGTTTCTTTGACCCGACCGAGACGGGTCAGGGATAACCCCGGAAAAGAGTAAAATTTACCTTCAAGAATTGGGTTCTAGATCGGGGCACACAGCCAGTTTGCTGCCTCGTAAAAAAGGCAGTTTTTTGGTAAAATAAAAGAAGATGAAAAGATTTTCAGTCACAACAATATTTTGGGCATTAGTGGGAGTTTTTGTGGCAATAGTGAGCAATATGATGTTGGCTCCGTTAATCCCGATAGCATTGAAGATATATACAATTCCCTTTATGTTTATTTCTTGGGCCGTCTTCTTTGTATTAGGATTGGCATTGATATTTTTGACTGCGAAGAAAAAGATGAAGGGATTGCTTAAAAAGTTTTTATTATTAACAGGGGCTTCTGCTATAGGATTTCCTGTTTTTGTTATCTTACACAATCTTGTTTACGGTTTGTTTATTTACTTTTTTGGTCAAGGTTTTTGGGAGAGAGTTGGCTTAGGCGATGAGCCATTCTTTTTTATTATGGCAATTATTGTTTGTCCTTTAGGTTTTCTGTTTGGTGTAGTAGGTACCATAGTGCTGTTTACTAAGAGAAGAAACGGATTCTAATATAACCCCATACTCTAGAGAGAGCAGTTTACTTATTTTAGCCAGTTTATGGCTGCCTTGAATTGAAGGTAATGACTCAAACTAATGACTGCTGTTTTGCTCAAAATCTTTTAAGATTTATCTTCTAAGTTTTTCTTTAAATCTTCTATTTCTTTTTTTAACTCCAGCATCTTTAATTCCCGACCGATTACTAATTTATTAAACCTTTCCAATTCTTTCACTTTTTCTTGGAGTTTTTGAGTTTTTTCTTTGACCTGTTGGTCAAGACTGCTAGCCATTGTTTTTAATTCCTTAGTTCTGTCATGAACCTTCACTTCTAAAGCATCCTTTGTTTCTTCTATTTCTTCTTGGGCTTCAAGTAAACTTATAAAGTGTTTTTGCATTCCAATGGTGATTGAATTAACAATAATGAGAGTCGAGAGAATAAGGCCGAGGTCCATCACTGGTATTAAGACATTTTTTTCTGCATAAGAAAAGAATAGTAATAAATAGCTTAAAATAGCCAGTAATCCAGTGAAAATAAGAGTTTTTCGATCCCGAAAGAAACCAACTAGAGTGAAGATAAAAAAGTAGCCCCAAATAACCATTCTGCCTAAATCTGGTTGGGTGAAGCTCATAATCGTTGTCCAGAGAAGGATAAGAGAAAATACGCCCAAATATTTACCAAAGACAGTCAGTTCTTTACGCCCTCTAATCGGTGTTAATAAGAAGAATGTAACGAGGAGAATAATGGTTATTAAGAAATATTGATGCCAGCTGAAAATGTTGATTCTCAAAGTTGTTAATATAGCCTGGACGACTAGAAATAAGATCAATAACGAGGAAAACCCAACTGCCAAAAAACGAATACCATCGCCCTCTTTTTTTTCTAAAAAATATTTCTTAATTGAGTGAATTGGAACTTCCATCTCGTTGCAGAATTCGTTAATCAGTTTTTTGCCATAGTCTGAATTAATATTCCAGTTCTTAAATGTGCTCGAAAGCATTATGCTGGCCTTGAAGCGAGCTTCTCTTCTGTTAATAATGTCGGAAAACGTTAGATCAAGGAGATAGCCAGAAAGAAAATACCACTCGGCTACTGGTGGAGCGAAAGTAGTTGAAAAGAAACCTACGGTCTTATACTTTATCCCCTTAATTTGTTTTAGATATCTTGCTACTGGTAAGGCGACTCTAGTCCAATTAGGACTGCCGATAATAATCGTGTCGTAGTCAGAAGCGTTGGTAATTTTAATTGGTAGAATATCGCAGTCACCCTTGAACATTCTTAGGTTTGTCCATTCAAAAAAAGTATGTTCTTTTGCCGAGATGATTTTTTCAATGTCAACAAAATGCCCTCTATTTTTTAGTTCTGTTTTGATGATTTCCGCTAATTTTTCGGTACCGCCTGTTTTTGAGTAATAAGCAATTAGTATTTTCATTTCGAGTATCTTATCTTATTTTATTCTAGCATGACAATTACTTCTTTTGGAAGAGATGGTTATTATTATTGGTTTTTGCTAGAATTAAGGTAAATTAATAATTAATTCTATGAAATATGTTTGAACTTAAAGATAAGGTGGTTCTAATCACTGGAGCCAGGAGAGGCATGGGTAAAGCCGATGCCTTAATAATGGCCAAACAAGGTGCTAAAATAGCAGTGACAGATATAGATCTTAAGGAGTGTCAGGCAGTAGTTGATGAAATTACTAAACAGGGGGGTGAGGCAGTAGCATGGAAAATGGATGTTATTAATAAGGCTGAAATTGATCAGGTTTTCGATCAAGTAATAGAAAAATGGGGGCGATTGGATGTTTTAGTTAATAATGCCGGAGTTTACATTCCTAAAATGGCGCTTGAGATGACTGAAGCTGATTGGGATAAAACTATAAATATTAATTTAAAGGGTCAGTTTTTCTGTGCCCAGAGAGCTGCTCAAGAAATGGCTAAAAATAAATGGGGCAGAATTATTAATATTGCCTCAATTGCTTCAGGCCAAGTTGGAGTTGGGGTTATGGCCGGGGCTCATTATAGTGCTTCTAAAGGAGGCATTATTGGTATGAGCGAAACCATGGCCATTGAATGGGCTCCTCTGGGAATTAACGTTAATGTTATTGCTCCTGGATCTATTGATACTCCCATGGTTCAGGAAACTGGTATGTCCGAGGAAGCTATGAATGCCTTTTTAGCCGGTATTCCTTTAAAAAGAATGGGCAAGGCAGAGGATATTGCTGCTATGGTAGTCTTTCTGGCTTCTGAAGAATCAAATTATGTTACTGGCTCAACTTTTGTAATTGACGGTGGTTGGT
>Ga0265595_1000417_pt1 | contig 39366 bp, 36 predicted proteins | sample saktaG_15_FD_190148 | JGI IMG/M metagenome (GOLD analysis project Ga0265595, IMG submission 190148) | Saline water microbial communities from Sakinaw Lake, British Columbia, Canada - sak_2013_06_06_50m | ecosystem: Environmental > Aquatic > Non-marine Saline and Alkaline > Saline ...
GGATCGCCGTCCCGCTGAAGAGATCGCCATCCTTCGCGAGCTTCGTCCATCGCTCCCCGCAGATGATCGCCGCATCCTCGGCCCCGGGCACGAGTAGGCTGAACCCCACCCCCCGGCCTGCAGCAAGCCGCCCCTCCAGCGGCTCGAAGAGATGAGCCCCCCGCGTATGGAAATCGCCGTAGATTCGCGGATAGCTCGCAGCGCTTCCCGATTCCGCCTCCACGCCGTAGTCCATTGCCCAGTCGTACTCCCCCCCATCGCCAGCCCTCCGGGCAAAGATCCGAAGGATGTAGAAGCCGGGCTTTGGAAATGCAGCCATTACCTCGTACTCCTCGCCTGATCTCTGGCTGAAGGCGAGGCTGTGATCGAGCTCCAGGTCGTCCTCAAAGAGCCGGGCGATGACGAAGACTCCATCCGGAGAAAGGAGGCTTACGTTGAGCGTCCCCGCAGCCGTTAGGATGGACCTCTCGTCCGTAAGCGCAAGGCCGTGCTCGAAGAAATCCGGCCTGAGATAGGCCAGGCTCTCGAACTCCTCCAGGGAGAGCGATTCATCGAGGAGCTGCCATGCCGGATCCTCCGGAAGATGGCGGTAGATGAACTGGTCTGGAGGAGTTAGGAAGAAGTAGTCCTCGAAGTCGGGCACGTACATTCCCGAATCGTCGACGTAGCCCGCCCCCCATGTGGAATCGATCAGCTGCCAGTCCCCGTCGATCCTGACAGCGTTCCAGGCGTGGTTTGCATCGCCCACAGGCTCGCCGACCTCGTATCCCCAGCCCTTGGAGTATCCATGAATCGTTGCCGCCTCGAGGCCGGAAACGTTTGCCAGCGCCTCGAAGAGGTTCGTGTAGCCGGAGCAGACAGACCGCCTGCTTCGAAGGAGGCCCTCTGCGCTGAGGTCTCCGTAGCTTCCGGAGAAGAGGCCTTCGGCGTCGTACTCGATGTTTGCCGCAATCCACCTGTATATGGCATAAGCCCTCTCGCGCTCGCTCATATTGGACTCGATCAGATAATCGGCGATGTCCTCTACGGTCTCCACAGGCGGGGCGCCAAGCGCGCGAATGACGATATCGCGATAGATCGTAGAGTACGTAGGCGGAGTGCGATAGGGATCGAAGCTGGAATTATTGATGGGCCGCGCATATCCGGCATCGAGCAGCATCCTGTTGAAGCAGAGCGTCTCGTTCATCGAGCCGTCGGGATTCGAGAGATGGAGGACTGCTGCCGGGGGGTCCTCGCTGCCCGCCCGCGTGATCCAGACGCTTTTTCCATCGAGCCAGGATGCGGCAAACGCCATCGCTTCCTCGTCCCCTACCGCGGATGCTACGCCGGCAAGCGCGACGACCTCGATCGAGCCTTCCTCGGTCTCGACCAATAGCCGGTCTCCAGCGAGGATATCGATAACCTGGGCAGGAGATGGGCCCCCCATTAAGTCCTCCGCCGATGCCGGAAGCAATGCCGCAGAGATCGTGAAGATTAGAAGGACTAGTGCTCTCCTCTGGCTAACGATTGCGAATCCACCCTGGCCCATGGTCTCTCTCCTCATCTCTCCTTGTCTCCCCTGCCCGATCTCTATCTTCGAAAGGGCATAAGGGCTTTCGCTTGATATTGCCCTCTTGCCGACGATCACCACAAAGGCACAAAGGCACAAAGACTAATACAAGTTCTTTGCTCTTTGTGCGCCCTTTGTGGCTTTGCTCCTTTGTGTTAAGTTTCCTATAAGAACAAATTTTACATGAGATCACGAGCTATAGACGGGTTATAGAAACTCCAACCTATTTCAGAATCACGCCCCATCCTTCCGCAGATGATTTATCTCATGCCGCCCTCCGGAGGAGCGAGAAGATCTCTATGGAACGTTTCGACAAACTGCTGGAGAAGGATATCGAGGGATACCAGGGGGAACACAGCCGCCTGATCGGCCAGGCCCCTGCCCTCTACCGCCTCATGAGCCGGCTCCTTGGCGATCCCGCCCTTCCGCGAAGCATGTGGAAGCTCGTTATCGCAGCAATCGCATACTTCATCATGCCAAAGGACGTCATCCCCGAGGAGATTCACGGCCCAAAGGGATATGTGGATGATATATTCCTCTGCGCCCTTGTCGCAGATAGGGTCCGAGAGGCGACAGGCTCGGATGAGATCCTGATGCGTAACTGGGGTGGCGATCTCCCCGTAGTTCCTCTAATTCAGGAGATCATCACCAGCGAGAAGGATCTAGTTGGGGACGAAGGAGAGGCGATACTCAGGTGCGTCGGCTTCGATGAGCTGGTCGAGAGCCCCTGAACTGAAAGGCTGCCCGCTTGAGCGGCTGCCGTCTTAGCGGTAGGGGTACCTCATCTGCAGGCCACAGCCCAGGCAGGTGACGGTTAGGCGCCCCTCTCGAAGCCTCACCCTTGCCTTAGAAGGGGAGAGATAGCACCCGCAGCGCTTGCAAAAGAGCCTCTTTAGGTGTCTTGGGATCCTGATGCGGATCCGGGTGGATATGCGCCTAGCCATCTGCACATAGCGGTCGCTCCTCTTGGGATGGAGAATATGCTCCTCTTCCGCAAGCTCGAAGAGCCGTACAATCCTTTCCAGGGAGAGCTTCCTTGCCTGGGAGATCCCTCTCTTGCCTCCTCTTCTCTTCTTTCCCATCGTAATGCAAAGGCAGGCGAGGATGCATCCCATAAAAGCATATCCCTACCATTTGCAACCCTCGGGCAATCTTTTATGTAACCGATCCGCCGATTGCGTACGAATGCCAGCAAAACAAGTGATCATAGAGGTAGAGCCCGATATGGTCGAGTACATCAGCGCCCGCTCCTCCGACCTGCGCATAGCAACAACTTGCGAGGGGCCAATCCTCCTGCCGGTGAGGATAAGCCAGCCCAAGCCCACGGACCATGTGATCGCCGTTGGGGATAGAAAGGTCTACGTATCCGCGGTCCAGGCCCCTCACATAAGGAGCATAAGCAGCCGGATGTTGCCCCGCTGCGCCCTCCAGTCCAGGGAGGGCTGCAGATGAGGGGGGGCCCTAGTACCTGCTTTCAATGCCTGCCTTAGGGCCGGCCTCGGTCCAGCCACTCTTTGAGGGCCATCATCGACCGGGCACGGTGGGAGATGCGGTTCTTCTCTTCGAGGCTCATCTCGCCTAGCGTTCTCTCCTCCACCTCGAAGATGGGGTCGTAGCCAAATCCGCCTTCTCCCCGTGGCGCATAGCCGATCCTGCCTTCCATCTCCCCGCGAAAGAACCGGGGCTCCATCCCGGGTTCGCCGTAGCATACGACCGAGCGAAAGACCGCCCTTCTGTTCTCCACGTCGGCCATGAGCTTGAGTGTGCCCCGGTTTCCGATCGTGTCGAAGACGTAGGCCGAGTAGACGCCTGGAAAGCCTCGGAGGTGATCTATGAAGAGCCCGGCGTCCTCGATGATCGCTGGTGACGCGAGCTTTCGCATGACCTCGGCTATTCCGAAGGCTGCAACCTCTTCGAGGCTATCTGCCTGCACCTCGGTATAGCCGATATTCCTCTGCAAAAGATCGTCGATGATCGCTCTCGCCTCCACGAACTTGCCCCCATTGCCTGTAACGAAGTATATCATCAAATGGACCTCTCATTTTCCTTGCTCTCTTTCCATCGGCCACATATTACACCATCGCTATTGCCGGTGATGATCTGGCTCTTCACTGAATTGTGCGGGTAGGTATCATACTTCTACTTGGACTTATTGACAACTTCCAAACGCTTACACTCCGATGGAAGCGCTATATCTAAGCTTATATGTACCTCAAATGCATGAGTATTAAGGGAAATATTAGCGTTCATTCGCGTTCATTCGCGGTTGAAATTTGGTGAGATACGTTCACCCACATAAAACAACGAGGAACCAAGAAATTTTACATGAGGTCGCGAGCTGTAGGCGGATTATAGAAACTCCAACATATTTCAGAATCACGATCCCATTGTCAGGAGTTGCATCTTTCCTCGTCCATGAGATTCACCATCTCTTGTCCATGGGATCTATGGGATGATGCCAAGATGTGTGACGGCAACATATTTAGGCGGGCCAGTCAACTTCTGCCGCGGTGATCAAAGATGGACCTGGGGGATCGAGTCTCCGTTTCCCGAGACGGGGTGAGTTATGAGGGAATCCTCATGCCTACGCGAAGCGACAATGTGGTGATCAAGCTCGACAACGGCTACAACGTGGCCTTGCGGCGGCCGGGTTGCAAGATCCAGCTGATCGCTAAGGGACGCGAGACGGTCCTGCCAGAGAGGCAGCTCTCGTGGAGGGAGGGCTTGCCCCAGGTCTCGATCCTCTCGACCGGCGGAACCATTGCAAGCAAGGTGGACTACCGCACAGGTGCGGTCACCAGCCAGTTCACAGCAGGGGAGATCATATCGGCGATCCCGGACCTCGAGGAGATCGCAAACTACAGGGCCAAGGTCATCTACTCGATCCTCAGCGAGAACATGATGGCAGAGTACTGGTCGGAGCTTGCAAGGGCTGTCGCCGATGAGATCCGCTCAGGGTCCGAGGGCGTGATCGTAACCCACGGGACCGATACGATGACCTACACCGCCGCAGCCCTCTCCTTCATGATCGAGACGCCAGTCCCAGTCGTCCTCGTCGGCTCTCAGAGGAGCTCTGACCGGCCGAGCAGCGACAGCTCCATGAACGCGATCTCTGCAGCCACGGTTGCGATAAGCGATATCGCCGAGGTATCGGTTGTGATGCATGAGGGCATGAGCGACGACTACTGCTCCATCCATCGCGGAACTCGCGTGCGCAAGATGCATACATCTCGCAGGGATGCCTTCAAGAGCATCAACCAGCCCCCGATAGGGAGAGTGGACTACCTAAGAAGGGAGATAGAGACATTTGGCGCGTACAGGCGTCGCGGCGATCTGGAGCTTGCCCTCCATAAGGAGATCGAGCCTCGCTGCGCCCTAGTCAAGTTCTTCCCAGGCGCCTCCTCAAAGATCCTGGACTACTACGTGGATGAGGGCTACAAGGGAATGGTGATCGAGGGAACGGGCCTTGGCCATGTGGCGTCTAGCTGGATTGCGTCCATCAGGCGGGCGGTCGACTCCGGCATCCCTGTCATTGTGACATCCCAGTGCATGCGAGGCAGGATCTGCGACCGCGTGTACGATACCGGCCGCGATATGCTTGCAGCGGGAGCCCTCGAGGGTAGAGATATGCTCGCAGAGGTCGCCCTCGTAAAATTGATGTGGGCGCTCGCAAATACATCCGCCGAGGAAGAGCTGGAGTCGGTGATCTGCAGCCCCATTGCGGGGGAGATCTCGGCCTCAACGCCCGCAACCACCTAATCGAATGCTTGCGCCCCTCTTCCCCAAGCCTTATAAACTAGACGGGTGAAGGGGGCAAGATCAAGATTATCTGGAGGAAATCCGTTTGGCGCGAAAACCAGCAAGCATGTACAGGAGGATCGAGCGCCCATATACCAGGAGAAAGTATATGGGGGGCGTTCCGGGGAGCAAGGTCGTCCACTATGACATGGGGAACTTGCAAGAGGACTTCCCCGTCAAGATCTCCCTGATTGTGAAGGAGCCCGTGCAGATCAGACATACCGCACTCGAGGCGGCGAGGGTTGCTGCCAACCGTTATCTGATGAAGATGGTGGGAAGGACCAACTTCTACCTGAAGCTGAGGGTCTACCCGCATCACGTGATCAGGGAGAACAAGCAGGCCACCGGAGCAGGGGCGGACCGTGTCTCAAGCGGAATGCGCCATGCATTCGGAAAAGCAGTGGGCACGGCGGCTCAGATGGATACAGGCCAGAGGTTATTCAGCCTCGCCATCAATCCACAGCATCTGGTGGAGGCCAAGACCGCCCTGATCAGGGCAGGCCATAAGCTACCCACCCCGATCAGGATTGTTGTGGACTCCGGCATGGAATTAATCAAGTGATCGGTGACTTGCTTGGATGACTACCTAGAGGGCCTCGATCGGGCCCTAAAAAAGATGCCCCCCGGCAAGGGCACCCATGAAAGATTCGTGATACCTGCCCCTAAGGTATTCTATGAGGGCAAGGCTACAGTCCTGGACAACTTCGCAGGCATTGCGGACACGCTGAACCGCGATCCAGATCACCTCATGAAGTACCTTCTCCAGGAGCTTGGCACGGCGGGGAAGATCGAGGGCCATCGGGGCGTCTTCCAGGGCAAATTTACCGATGATGCTCTGGCCAGGCAGATAGAGGCTTACTTCGAGGAGTACGTCCTCTGCTCGGAGTGCAGGCTTCCGGATACGCATCTGATCAAGAACGATCGAGTGCTGACCCTCACATGCGACGCATGCGGGGCGCATCGACCGGTCAGGAAGCGGAAGGCCAAGACGATCATCGCCAAGGATGTGATCGAGGAAGGCCAGACCTACGAGTTCCGAGTGGAGTCGGTGGGGAGCAAGGGCGATGGCATCGCCAAGGTGGACAAGTATCTCATATTCATCCCGAGCACAACGAAGGGGGATATGGTCAAGGCCAAGATCAAGAAGATAAGCGGAACCCTGGCCTTCGCCGAGATAGTGGAGCGATTGGGAAAGGTCTGATCCTATGGAGAAGATCAATCTCACATTCACCGAGGACCATAAGTATCGCGTGGAGTTCCACCCAGTCGACTTCTGGATGGACTTCGCCTTGAGCTATGCGGCTTTGCCCTGGGAGGAGAGGAGCGAAAAGGGGCTATCGCTCGTTGCCGTGAACTACTCCTACCTCCTCAACATCCTCATCATGGCTCGCGACTATTATAGCAGGGTATCTATCTGATTGCTGGTCCGCGAGATCTGTCATGCCAACGCTCATCGGCAATCTGATACGGGGACTCCCGCGGATCGAGGAGGGGGACCTCCTCGCTCCCATGATCGAGTCGTGTGGGGATCTTCAGGATGGGGACGTGCTCTGTGTCGCAAGCACGATCGTTGCCAAGTCCGAGGGCAGGTCCCGCAATCTTGATCTCTATCGGCCCTCTCAGAAGGCCGTCGCCATCGCAGAGCGGCTTGGAAAGGATCCTCGGTTCGTCCAGGCGGTGCTCGATGAGTCGGAGGAGGTCCTTATCACAGACCCCTTCCTCCTTGTGGCAACGAGGTTTGGACATATCTGCGTGAACGCTGGAATAGACCAGTCGAACGTCGACAGAGGCGAGATACTCTTGCTGCCCGAGGATCCAGAGAGAAGTGCAGAGCGGCTGCGCGCTGGGCTCTCGAGCGATTGCGCTGTGATAATCACAGATACTTGTGGAAGGCCCTTTCGCTGTGGGGTGGCGGGGCTTGCCATCGGCTGGGCAGGGATTGCCGCCCTTCGAGATTGGAGGGGTGAGGTCGACCTGTTCGGCAAGGTTCTGGAGATCACCCTGGAGTCGATAGTCGACGAGATAGCGGGATTCGCCAATATGATGATGGGGGAGGGCGGCGACGGAAACCCTGCGGTGATTCTTCGCGGCCTCTCCTATCCGAGGTCCGGAGGACGGCTCTTTATGCCCGTGGAGAAGGACGTCATAAGGCGCCGGTTGTTGGGCTGATCTCGCAACGGTTTTATAGATTCTCCATATCCAGATATCCGTGCATCCACCGATTGAGATCGTCATACCCTTCAAGCTACCAGGAGCCAAGAGCAGGCTTGCATCCATCCTCTCCCCTCATGAGAGGAGAGCCTTTGCGATCGCAATGTTGGAAGACGTCCTGGAGGCGGCATCAGGCCTGGGAAGAATAACGATAATCTCCAGATCGGCCCTTCCAGTCCTTCAAAGATGCGACCACCGGACTCTGGTCTCCCCAATGGAGCTGAACGATGCCCTCAACTGGATGATCGATGAGGTGAACGGGCAGGAACGGCGGTCGGACCTGATGGTGGTGATGGCAGACCTTGCCCTCATCAAGGACGAAGATATCAAGGCAATGATGGCAACCGAGGGCGACGTCGTCCTCTCGCCCGGTCGGGGCGGTGGGACCAACATGATCCTGATAAGAACTCCCCTCTTCCATACCTGCTATTGGGGGAGCAGCTTCATCCATCACCGGGAAGAAGCAAAGCGGCTGGGCCTAAGAATGGGGATATATGCCTCCTATCGAAGCGGCTGCGATATCGACGAGCCCTCCGACCTTGCAGAGGTCCTGATACATGGGGGTGGCCGCACTCGTTGTTTTATCGAGGGCCTCGGCTTCACCCTCTCGGCAGATGGGGGGCGCACGATCGTGCATCGCGCATCAAGGATATGACCGCCTTTCGAGAAGGTCTACTCGACGATCTGGCGGCCTTCGATCTCCTCGGTGATCTCTCGATAGAGTTCATCATCGATCTCGCCTTCTCCTGTCTCCAGCAACCAGATCTCGATCCTGCGATTTTCATCGAAGTACAAGGACGTGCGGTTCATTGCCTTTGCGCCGACAATGCATTCGAATATGGATATTGTCTCAAAGGGAGCGTCGAGTGAGGCGTCGCTCACGACGAATCCGCGATACCCCTAGGCCTCCTTCAGTGGGCACTTCCCCCTCGACCTCCGCGAGCCCTCCGAGCATATCGATGAACTCTTCGGCCTCCTCTTCCGTCAGATTCCAGACGGGGTTTGGAAGGCTGCTAAAGACGTCCAACTCAACGTTCAAATCATCATTCTGAGGGTTGTGAACTCAAATTGGTTGGAATTTCTCTGGCATTGATGAAAGCGATAACTATTGCCAATCAAGGAAGCAATCAATCTCTTTCAAGGTACTTTGAAAATTGCACATGGCTGTTCTGAGACCATTTGCGCTAAATACCAACCAGCAAAAGATGGACTACCTGAAAGGGATCTGAGGTCAGAACTTGCTGCCATGTGATAATTATAACCAGGGCTTACGGACGATCACCACAAAGACAAAAAGGCACAAAGACTAATAATTGATCTTTGCTCTTTGTGCGTCCTTTGTGGCTTTGTTCCTTTGCGGTTAAGTTTCCTGTATGAAAAACTTTTTCATGAGATCATGAGCTATAGACGGGTTATAGAAACTCCAACCTATTTCAGAATCACGACCTTTCTGAGACCGCTTGATCAATATATCGTGACCCGGCGCACGCCATCTACCTCCATGAGCAGCCTTACTAGGTCGCCGGGGATCTTTCCCTCGGTGATGATCGTGAGCTTTGGATTTTCCACGAAGTAGGGGTCGTCCGACACAGCCTGCCTGATGGAGAGGCCATATCTGGCAACCGCTCCTGCGACCTCGCCTAAAAGGCCAGTCTGGGTGGCATCGACTGGCGTGATCTCGATGACGCCAAGGCCGATTGCCGGAGCTACTTCCCCCAGGAATGTCATGGACCGCACGTTTCTAAATACCTTCCAGAGCTGCTCGTCTTCCCTCACGGACGTGGCGGTTGTGTCCACCACCCTTCTGTCGACGTCCAGCTCTTTGGCTATCTGGGCGTGGGGGATCTCGATCTCTCCCGAGACCACCCGGCCGCGATCGTTGATCTGAAAGCCCCGGGCCAGTATGAGCCGGATCACCTTCTCCTGGGCGGGGTACCGCCTGAATTTATCCAGAATCTGCTGCCACATGGAAACCACCAGGGGCTAATCCTTGCTATCAATACGAAATATATGCGCCAGAGGGTCAGCTGAACATCTCCTTTGGCGCTTCCTTTACCTCCCTCTTGCATCGGCGCACTGCCTCATCGAGATGGCTCTGGGTTATGCAGCACTCCTCTATTATCGCCTGGTGCAAGGAGACCTTGAGCACCTTCTCGACCAGGTCCCTTCCGGATAGGCCCTCGGTGATCTTTGCAATCGCCTTCAAATCCGCCCCCACCATCTCCACGGGGAGGGTTTCGGCGCTCATCTCCAATATCCTCTCCCTCTCCTTAACATCGGGCAGCTTGAACTCTATCTCCTCCTCGAATCGGGACCTGATGGAGCTATCCAGGAACTCGATCTTGTTGGTGGCGGCAATCGTGCATATCCCCTTTCGCTGATGAATCCCGTCCATCTCGGTCAGCAGGGAGTTGACGATCTCGGAGACATCGCCTCGCAGGTCCTGATATCTCCTGTCGAGGGCGATTGCATCCAGCTCATCTATGAAGATTATGCAGGGGGCCATCTGCTGGGCCTTCTCGTAGAGGCCGTGGATTTGGCGCGCTCCCTCGCCCACGAACTCGCCTATCATCTCCGTTGCCTTGACAGGGAGAAGGGGCACATTCGCTTCTCCGGAGAGGGCTCGGGCCATCATTGTCTTTCCGGTCCCTGAGGATCCGTAGAAGAGGACGTTCTTGGGTGCCCATCGCCCGAAATGCTCCGGCTGGGCGAGGAACCGCTGGATGATCTTAACCTTCCTCTTCGCCAGGTCTTGGCCCACGACATCATCGAGGGATACCTGGCTGATGTCCTTCGTGGTATTCGATCTGCTCTCGACTTCTATCGAGGTCCGGGACCCAACTATCGAGACGCGAGGATATGCCTTGATCACCTTGAAGGCAAAGTCGGGGTAGAGCCTTCGGTCGAAGAGGTAGCATCCAGGCCTCACGACCTCACCATACCATTGCTCTCGGGCGTAGCGCTCGAAGAGGCGCGGCTCCGATACCACAGGATACTCTTGAAATAGGCTTTTGAGAGGGTAGCCAGCAGGTCTCAGGAGAAGATATCTGGCCCCGGCGGTCTCGCTGCGGTCCAGCTTGCCTCCGTGGCTTTTCATTCCCGTCTTCTGGATCGATCGCACGACCATTACTTAATTCCCTTCTAATTAAATGTATTGTCGAAGGGATAGTATATTTCCATAATTTTATTCCGAGATGTCCCGACAGTGATTAATATCACTTCGCCTCTCCTGGGGACAGATACTAACTATTGGGATGAGGTGAGGAGATTCATGGAAGGTAATGGAATGGCTATAGCATTGGTGGTAGCAGGTTTCGTGGTCTGCTTCTTGCTCCCGCTCTACCTGCTTGCTGCCCTCTTCTGAGGGCCGTGCAAAGGAGCGGTCCGTAACGACATTGCGAAAATCCTTTTTTAGCGGAGCTTGAGGTATGTTGGGGTTTGGGGTTTGGCTTCCAAGAATAGCAGTCTCATCCCTTCATTAGAGGATCGCTTATCCCTTCTAACGCTGGCAGATGTAATGGTAAATATGTGGTGGGGGACATAAATTAATTCCCGTCGTCATCTGCTTGACCGGCGTCCCCGCCCCGATCTCCCCCGCGGAGCTGCGGCCGCGGCAGCCTTGCCCCCACAGGGCCCCCTCGTGAGCGCCTGCGGCCGCGGGCCGGGGCCTCGCCCCTCGCCCGCAAGGGCGATTGCCGTCTGCGAATCCGCGGCCGGGGGGCTCGGATCCACTCGATACTGCAATTATCGCCGGTTATCGAGCATTCTAAGGGAGGATGCAGGGCAACAAACCGCTCCATCGAGATCGTCCAAACGTCCGGGCCTCAGTCTCTCTTCGGTCTTGGCCCACTATGAACGACCAGGGCTTTGTACGAAACCTTTTCGTATATTGGGGCTCTCCTAGTTGGCAGAGGGGACGCTTGGTGCAGTGTTGATTCAATCCCATTCAGGAAGCAAGATGAGATGAAATCCAATAAGAGTCGAATTTATTCCAGCAAGATCCTGAAGGGGGGAGCTTTATTGGCGGATACCAAGACCTTAATGGCCAGCTGGGATGATTCGCTGTCATTGCCTGAGAACTTGGATAGATTTAGGCGAGAGAACATATTCGGCAAAGCATCTCGCTCGAGAGTCGACGATATATTGAACGTCCTTCGCAAGCGGTATCTGAGCGAGCCGGATGTGACAAGGGCTCTAGTCTGCCTCGCTGACGGGGGGCTTCCCGCGGAGAGCATGGATCCTATCCTCTACTTCCATGCTGCTCTGGCCGATCCGCTCCTTCTCGATCTCGTCGTCGAGTTTTTTGGACCGATGCATGAGCACGGCCTCGTGGATGTCTCCGTCGATGACGTCGAAGGGTGGATCAAAAGGAAGATCGATGAGGGAAAGACCTGCGGCCCCTGGTCGGAGAGCACGAAAGAACGGTCGGCATCCGCGTTGGTCACCGCTCTTCGAGACTTCGGGATCCTTCGTGGAAAGAGGAAGAAGAGGCTCCAATCGCTCTATCTTCCGGCCGAGGCATTCTCTTACATCTCATTTTACCTAGGCCGGTCTCAGCCATCGGGAAAGCGCCTGATCGAAGATCCTCTCTGGCGGCTCTTCTTTCTCAGTCCTATTGCGGTAGAGCATCTATTCATGGAGGCTCATCAGATGCATCTTCTAAGCTATCAGGCGGCAGGATCCGTCATCATCATCGAATTTCCGGCCAAATCGCTGGGGAGTTATGCCCATGTTATCCTTAATAGGCCGCATTGAACTGATGGAGAACGATCTTATGGCCAATCCGCCGAAGATAAGCGCCTATCGTGATCTGCCGTTTGCCATTGTGCGATACGATCCCCAAGATGAATGGGTGCTTCGAGACCAGCTTCGCCTCCTTGAGACGAGGATGAAGGCCATCGGTCGGGAGGTCGTGACCATATCCCTCGCAGATCTGCTCTGGGAGGCCATAGAGAGGTCGGAAGGGCTGGAGGCGATCACCGAGTTGGAGCGGGAGAGGGGATTTGTAAAGGCCCAGGAACAGGTGACAATCTATCTCTCAGATGATGACTGGCAGCCCCTTGCTGACCTTCTCGCGGAACACATGAGAGACCTCGATTTCGAGAGGCATGTAGTCTTCTTAACCAGGGCTGGATCTATGGCTCCTGCAATCTATCACATGTCGAAGTTGCTTGATGAGATGCATGGTAAAACGAAGGTCACGACAATTCTGTTCTATCCTGGAACTCTGGCCGAGGGAATCAGTGGCTTGCTCTTCATGAATCTGAAAGACAGGGAAGTTCAGGCAAACTATAGGGTGAATATATATGGCTAATCAATGGAGCGGCTGAAATGAAGCTGATCGGGGATCTTCTCTCGAGGGACTTGAAACAAGATATCGAAGAGATAATAAAAGTAGATCAATACGATGAGGAGACCGTCTACTCCGAGATCGTAGAGTACGTCGCAACAGATCGAATCAAAGGGCATTTTCTGGACATATTGAGGGCAATCGCAGAGGCTCCATCCGAGCCTCACGAGGGCGTCGGGATCTGGATCTCCGGCTTCTTCGGATCGGGAAAATCGTCTTTTGCGAAGAACTTGGGCAATGTACTGGCAAATCCCTTGGTCATGGGCGTAAGCTATAGCGAGCTCTTCAAGGCCCAGCTCAATGAACCCCGGATCAGCGAGTACGTGGACTTCATCAACACGAAGACTCCCCTTGAAGTCATCATGCTGGACATCTCCAAGGCTTCGGAGGTTAAACGGGGCGACGAGTTGATCGCAGAGATCGTCTATCGCGCCCTGCTGTCCAAGCTGGACTACGCCATGGATTACGACATCGCCGATCTTGAGATAGAGCTTGAGGAAGAAGGAAACCTGGATCGGTTCATCGATCTATGTCCCGAAGTCAACGGGATAGAATGGAAGCGGGCGAGGAAAGGAGCCAAGAAGATCAATTACGCATCTGCTCTCCTCAACAGGATGGACCCCGGGCTTTTTCCGCGGCCTGACACGTGGGCCATCTCCCTGAGACGGAATACACTGACCATCGAGCGCGTCGTCGAACGCGCCTTCGATCTAATGGAGAGGAGGCGTCCTGGAAAGGGGCTGGTCTTCATAATCGACGAGGTAGGCCAGTATGTGGCCCGAAACGCTGAGCGGATCGAGGATCTTCGCGCCCTCGTCGAGCAGTTCGGCAAGGTCAGCAAGAACCGGCTCAAGGCGAAGAGGGCTGTTTCCCCCGTCTGGATCGCTGTCACCTCCCAGGAGAAGCTGGATGAGGTGGTGGCAGCCATTGACTCCAAGAGGGTCGAGCTCGCAAAGCTTCAGGACCGGTTCAAGTACAGGATAGATCTTGCGCCTTCGGACATCAGGGAGGTTGCCACCCGGAGGGTCTTGGCCAAGAGGGACGAGGCCGTCCCCCTGCTGGAGAGCATCTACGACGAGTCCCAGGGCCAGCTCAACCTGGCGCTTCGCCTGGAGAGGACGGCCAAGAAGTGCGAGGTCAAGAGGGATGAGTTCGTGCAGTGTTACCCTTATCCGCCCCATTTCGTTGAGATCTCCATAGATATCATGTCCGGGATCAGGTTGCAGCTGGGAGCTGATCGACATCTCGGCGGAAGCAATCGGACGATCATAAAGCAGGCTCATGAGATGCTTGTGAGCGAGAGGACGAGGCTTGCCGAAAAACCGGTAGGAACCCTGGTTACCATAGACAAGATCTTCGATATAGTCGAAGGCAACCTGTCTACGGAGAAGAGAAAGGAGATGGCCGATATCTTCGACAAGTTCGATGAGGGATCGATGGTATCGCGTGTTGCTAAGGTCGTCTGCCTTCTCGATCCGATCAAGGATCTTCCGAGAACCGAGGCGAACATCGCAGCCTGTCTTGTGGACGAGATCGGAAGACAGGCACCGCTTGCCGATGTGAGGGATGCCTTAAAGAGGCTATTCGATGCGAAGTTCGTCCGGGAGACCGAGGATGGCTGGAAGCTTCAGACACCTCAAGAGATTATCTGGGAGACCGAACGGAGGAGCCTTGAGCCGAGGCCAAGGGATCGAAACGAGCTTCTCCGAGAGGCCTTGGGCCATATCTTCGACGAGCCCGGCCTGAAGAACTACCGGTTTGGCAACCTGAAGGCCTTCAACCTGGGAATCGGCTTTGGCGGCACCCGGATAAGCGACGGGCCGGTATCCCTCTCCATCTGCGCATCCGAGGATGCCGACAGCTTCGATAAAATGCTCGAGGAGATTCGAACTGAGAGCCGGCTCGCGGACCACAAGAACGATATCTACATCATTTTCTCACTGACCCCGGAGATAGACGATCTAGTAAGCGACCTTTATTCATCGAGCAGGATGGTTGAGAAGTACGACCAGCTCCGTGGACAGAACAGGATAGCTGGCGATGATGCGTCAAGCCTCGAGTACGAGAAGAAGGAGGTCTCGAGAAAGAGGCCTCGATTGCGCGAGATCCTCAAAGCTGCCTTGGTCGGCGGATCTTCCGTCTTCAGAGGGGTATCGAGGGACGGATCTGATCTTGGACGGACGACTGAGTTGATGGTAAAGAGGATGCTTGACGACGTCATACTCGATCTCTACCCGAGGCTTGAGATATGGGCTAAGCATCTTAATGGAAAGGAGGCAAATGAGATCCTGAAGGCTGCAAACCTGAGCGGTCTTGCACCCATATTCTACAATGGCGAGCAGGGGATGAACCTGGTCGTGAAGGACGGCCATAAGTACGTCCTCAACGCAAACGCGGAGATCGTCGAGGATGTCCACTCCTACCTCAATCGGGAGCACAGCTACGGCAACAAAGAGTCCAGGACGGGCAAGGCCCTCATCGCTCGCTTCACCGGGATCGGTTATGGCGGCGATCTCGACATGCTCAGGCTGGTTCTCGCCGTGCTTTTCAGGGCGGGAATGATCGAGGTCTCCTATGGCGGGCAGAGGTTCGAGTCCTACCAGGACTCAGCCAGTCACGAGGCGCTCACGAACAACAATACCTTCAAGTCCGCCCTTTTCACTCCTGCGAAGGTCATATCGATTGTTGATCTGACCAAGGCTGCGAAGACCTGCGAAGATCTAAGCGGGGACTCGGTCGATGTGGACAAGGGCTCGATCGCCTCGGCCCTGAAGGCGTTCGTTTCAAGGGAGCAAAGCGATCTCATGCCGATCGAGGCCAAGGCGAGGGCAAACGACCTTCCTGTGATGGATCAGATAGATGAGATCAAGAGGACCCTTTCCAGGATTCTGAATGCGACAACGGGCGAATGCGTGGCGATCCTCAATAAAGAGGGCGAGCGTCTGTTGGGAGACCGAGATCGGATTCGAATGATCCGAGAGGCTACGAGCGAGGACTCTCTCGAGGTCATTCGCAAAGCTCGCCAGGCATCTTGCGAGATGTGGCCGATCTTGAGGGGGAGGCTTGAGTCCAGCGCCCCCGGCCTTGAAGGGAAGCCTGATCGATTGAAGTGTCTATTGGAGGCAGAGGATATCTACGATCATTTGGCGGAGATCAAAGACATATCCACTGAGATCTCCATAAGATACGCCGAGATTTACGACGAGCTTCACAGTGATCGTGTGGAGCGGTTCAGATCAGCTGTTGAGGAGATAGAGGGCGATCCCCGATGGCCCGGGATCGAGGGGGGGACGAGAGATCAGGTCCTCAGAGATCTCGCTAATAGGGCTTGCGAAGGGCCTGGCCTTCTGGCAGGCGAGCTTGCGTGCAAGAGGTGTAGGGCAGGCATCGCTCAGATGGAGTCTGACCTCGCCGCGCAATCGGGCTTCAAGGAAAAGGCGCTTGAGAGGATCGAAGAGCTGATGCGAGAGAGGGCGCGAGAGAAGGCGAAGGTGCAAGAGTGGGCGAAAGATACGATCGGGACTTCTGATGCGCCAAAGACGTCCGAGACCTCTGAGGCGCAAGGTCCTCCACCAGAGCCGGTAAAGCTGGTTGTGAGAGTCCGCCTCTCCGAGTTCTTCAGCCAGCCCCTCGATTCGAGGGAGGCGGTTGAGAGGTCCCTTGAGATGCTACAAATCCGTCTTCTGGAGCTATTGGAGAGGGACGTCAAGATCGTTCTGGAGTGAGGTTGGATGGACAAGGCTTTGATTCACAACGTGACGCTGAAGGCGAGGGAGCGCCTGATGAGAGAGGTCACCGACGTCCTCCGGGGAGTCTACGGCCTCGACCCCAAAGGCAGGTTCGACGAGATCGCCGACCTTCCCGCAGTCCGAGAGCTTCGCGAGGTCCAGGAGACGAGGCGAAGGCTCGTGAAGTACCTGGAAGACGAGGAGGCAGCAGGCAAAGAGAAGCCGAAGGTTGTAGAGATGCTCGTAAAAGAGGTTGCCTTCACCCATCTCAACCGTCTCGTCGCCTTCAAGATGATGGAGGGACGAGGCCTCATCAGGGGAACGATCGACCGCTACCAGAGCTCGAACGCCTACATGTTCTATCTCGCAGACCATCCCGAGGAGATGGCGATGTACGAGGCTGGAAGCCTGCCCCAGGACGGCCTGGGCGAGGGGCCAAGGGACGTTGCATACCGCCATTTCCTCCTCCATCAGTCCGCCAAGATGGCCGAGGAGATCAGGGTGCTCTTCGATCCCGACAACCTGCCAAGCAGGCTCTTTCCCCGCCCTCGGGCGCTCAAGGATCTCCTCGATATGCTGAACGATCCCGCTCTCGTTGAAGCCTGGGCTCCCGATAACGAGGAGACGATCGGCTGGATCTACCAGTACTTCACGGAAGAAGAGAAGAAGAACGTCTTCGACCGGCTCTACAAAAAGAAGCAGAAGATCCGGCCGGAAGACATCCCGGCGGCAACCCAGCTATTTACGCCCCGCTGGATAGTGAGGTTCCTCGTCGAGAACACCCTTGGGCGCGAGTGGATCCAGATGCATCCCGACTCGGGCCTAGCCGAGAGGCTGCATTACCTCGTCCCCCTGGCAGGAGAGGTTCCGCCCCTTCCGGCAAAGCCCGTCGGTGAGATCGAGGTCCTGGACCCAGCCTGCGGGACGATGCACTTTGGGCTCGTTGCCTTCGACCTCTTGGCCGATATGTACAGGGAGGAGATGGCGAGGGCAGGAGAGCCAGGCTGGCCAGAGAAGCCGTCGGTGGAGTCCGTTGACGAGATTCCAGCCGCAATCCTTGCAAACAACATCTTCGGAATCGACATAGCGCTTAGAGCAGTCCAGCTCTCGGCTCTCGCGCTCTACCTCAAGGCCAAGACCATGAACCCGAGGGCGAAGATCACCGAGAGCCACCTTGCCTGCGCGGAGATCGTGCTTCCAGAGGATGACTCCTGGCTGGAGGAGTTTCTCGAATCGAGGTCCATCTCAAACCCTGTTTACAAGCGGGTCGTAAGGGCGCTCTGGGCGCGGATCAAGGAGAGCTCCGGCAAGGGCGCGGGATCGCTTCTGCCCCTCGAAGGGGTGATCGAGGACCTGGTGGCAACGGAGCGGGAGCGCCACCTCTCGACCCTCCAGAGGTTTGAGGACATGGCGGAGATGGATATCGAGGCCGAGAAGATCGCGTTCTGGGGCGAGGATTTCTGGGAGATGCTGGAATCCCAGGTGGTCAAGGCCTTCGACTACTATGCGAAAGAGCACGACGAGACCTTCTTTGCGGGAGAGGCAACGAAGGGGATGCGCCTTTTAGACGTGATGCGCAGACGCTACGATGCGGTATTCACCAATCCGCCTTACATGAGCCGGGGGAACATGTTTCCCGAGCTTGCAGCCTTCCTCTCCGATAATTACCCGAAAGGCAAAGGGGACTTCTACACGGCCTTCATCGAGCGCTGCGCCAGCTTTTTGAAAGAATCTGGCCGCCTGGGAATGATCGCTCAGCAGTCCTTCATGTTCATCTCGTCTTACGAGAATCTGCGAAAGAAACTCCTCGATTGCAGCGCAATCGAGGCGATGGCTCACGTAGGGCCTCACGCTTTTGAGGATATCGGGGGAGAGAAGGTTAACACGGTCATCTTCACCCTCAGGCAGGAGCCAGGCCGAGAGGTGCGAAACGATGCTACTGGCACCTATCTTCGCCTGGTGAAGGAGCCCGACTCCGAATCCAAGCGCCAGAGGTTCGAGCAGGCCCTCTCCCGCCTCCGCTCCGGCGAGGGCGACCCCGCGGCCTTCCGCTACCGCCAGGGAGACTTCGAGGCGATATCAGGGGAGCCCTGGGTCTACTGGATCACGCCGGGACTGCGGCGGCTCTTCGAGGAGCTGCCGAAGCTGGGGGAGATCGCGCAACCAAAGATGGGGATGGGAACCAGAAACAATCTTAGATTCCTTCGTTATTGGTGGGAAGTAGGAATAACATCAGTCGAATTTGACTGTTCAAGTGTAGAGCAGTCAATTGCCACACAAAGACGTTGGTTCCCCTACATGAAAGGAGGTGCATTTAAGCGTTGGTACGGGAATCAAGAACATATAGTTAATTTTCTTAATGCAGGGATCGAATTAAAAGAAGAACAACTTCAAAAATACCCCTACATAGGTAATAACACGGGGTGGATCGTACCCAACGAGGGTTTCTACTTCCGCCGCGGCGTGACGTGGAGCAATCTTACTTCAGGGAATTTTAGTGTGAGACTTTCTCCTGGTGGGTTTATTTTCGATACCAAGGGATCATCGGCGTTTCCTAATGATATAGACCTAGTTTTGGGGCTTCTAAATTCTTCGTATTCCCAATATGCACTAAATATATTGAATCCAACGATAATGTTCAACGTAAGTGACCTCTCCCGCCTGCCCATCCCAGCAGAATCCAGCTCCCTTCTAAACCGTCTGGTGGATCGTGCCGTCTCCCTCGCCCGCGCCGACTCCGCCGAGGACGAGACCACCTTCGACTTCATCGCCCCGCCCTGGGCCGGCTCATTGCATGACACCCTGGCCGAGCTAAGCCATCGAGAGAAATCCCTCGCCGATGTCGAGGCCGAGATAGATGAGGAGGTCTACCGGCTTTACGGCATCTCCGACGAGGACAGGGCCGCGATAGAGGCCGAGCTCTCCGGCCCCGATGACGGCGGCGAGCATGAGGAGCCGCAGCCGAAGATCGACGGTGAGGAGCTTGCCCGCCGCTGGATCTCTTATGCGGTTGGGGTCACCATGGGCAGGTTCTCGCCGGGGGCGGCGGGTATCGGCAGGGGGAGGTTCTTGCCGGAGGTGGCAGGGAGGCTCTCGGCCCTCGCGGACAAGGACGGCGTTGCAACCTTGGACGAGGGCCACCAGGACGACCTTGCCAAGAAGGTCTGCCTCGTCCTGGAGGCTGCGCTAGGCGAGTCCGGTGCATTTGAAGCGATCACGGCTGCCCTTGGCGGCGGCGACCCCGAGAAGCTGCTTCGCCGCAACCTCGAGCGCGACTTCTTCAAGGCTCACCTTTCGAGGTACAGGAAGAGGCCGGTCTACTGGCTCATCCAGTCGCCGAAGAAGAGCTACAGCGTCTACGTATTCCACGAGAGGGCAACCAATGATACGCTGCCTTTGATCCTTGGAAACAGGTACGTTGCAGGAAAGATAAACCAGCTGAAGAACCGGATCGACGAGGTCGAGGCCGCCCGTTCGTCCTCAGAAGGGCGGGAGAGAAAGAGGCTTGAAAAGGAGCTCGAAGGCCTCGAGTTCGCCCTCTCAGACCTCCTGGACCTCGAGCGGGCTCTTCGAAGCGTCCTCGAGGCAAAGGACGAGCGCGATGAAGCCGTCGGCTGGTCTTTGGAGATCGACGACGGCGTGATCCTGAACCTTGCGCCTCTCTTCGAGCTTCTGCCATCCTGGAAGGAGCCGGAGAAGTTCTGGGATGGGCTCAAAGCCGGTGATTACGACTGGTCCCATACTGCGATGAGGTACTGGCCGGATCGGGTCCTCGATAAGTGCAAGGCCAACAAGTCTTATGGAATCGCTCACAACCGGCTGGACGTCTACGAGGGTGATCGCTGATGGGCGCGGTATCCGACTACTTGCGGGGGATCATAGAGAAACAGGTGGACAAACACGGCATCGTCGTCTGGTACGATCCCGATGGCTGCTACGCCGAGTTCGTAGAACGGCTGGAGCTGCCAAACACGACGGTGGAGCGCTACGATGGCAGCTTCTTCGATCTTCGACACAGGATAGAGCCACTCATGGGCGGGTTTGAGCCGCCCAGGCTCGTCGTCTGCGTACCAATGGAGAGGGGTAAGACTCATAACGCGCTGATCGAGGCCGAGGCCGCGGGAGTCGTCATGAGGCCGGGCGCCCAGCCCTGGATGCTGAACACGAGGCTTGCCGTGGTCGCAAAAAACGGCCTCAAATCGACCGGCAAGTGGACCGAGAAGGACCTGGAGAAGATCGCAAGAGATGTCGAATTTGGAACGTACAAATCTCTTGAGGAGATCGAGCAGATCGCCGACTGTCGAGGGCAGGCATGCGGCGTCCTCCAGCTCATCTTCGAGACCGTCGACCCGAAGGAGATCGCCCTCAAGTTCCTCAGCAGCTCCGACCTCGATTCCAAGATCGAGGAGAAAGGCGCAATCCTCGAATTATCCCGGCTGATGGCGGCCGAGCTCGATGTGGAACCGTCGGCGGGAGAGGATGCGGCATCCTACCGAGCCCGGCTGGCAAGGCATATGATGGCAACCGATCTCTTGGCCGGGATCTCTCCAGTCCCAGAGCAGCTCGGCTCGGTCAGGGCGGCGTCGAGGCAGAGCGCCAAGGTGGCTTGCGTGGACCTTGCGAGAACCTGGCGAAGCAGGCGCGACCTTTATGATAGCTATGTGGAACGTGCGATCTCGGTTGAAAAGGAGCTTGGAGTCTCCAATATCGCCTTCTCCAGAGATCAGATCCTGGAGTCGGAGACCTTTCTCGAAGTCGAGATATCGCTCCAGAAGATCGTTGAAAAGGCCCTCCTCGTTGGAGCGAGCGTCGCGGACTCGATAGAGATCGCAATCGCTCATCAGTCCAGGTTCTGGTCTGAACGGATGCATGAAGTCCGGGCCAGATGGAGCTTGATCGAGACCGCAGGCCAGCTCCTAATGGAAGCCGATAGGATCGAGGGGGAGGTCAGATCCGCCCCGGAGGACGTCGTCGCCATCTTCTCAGCCTACACCTCTGGAGAGCGTCCCTGGTACCTTCTCGACGCCTGCCACAGAAACATGGAGAGAAAGTTCCACGACTTCGACTTCGATTTCGACTTCCGCAAGACAGAAGACGACCTGGAACTGCTGGTCTACCGGGCCAGGAACAGGTACATGAAGGCGGGCGAAATCCTCGCCGAGAAGTTCCTCCGCCTTTACCAGAAGGCGAGCTTCCGGATAGAAGGAGCCCTCAGGCAGACGGAGACTTTCGAGAAGATGGTCAGGCCCGCCCTGGAGGTGGGCAAGACTGCCTACGTCTGGGTCGACGCCCTGAGGTTCGAGATGGGAGAGGAGCTCGTCCGAATCCTATCTCAAGAGTTCGACTGCGAGATCAAGCCGGCAATTGCGGGGACTCCCACCATCACCGAGATCGGGATGGCGGCGCTCTTGCCAGGTGCCGGGAACGCGACGGTGGTCCCTGTAGCAGACGGGAAACTTGGATTGGAGATCGATGGCGTCGTTCTCAAGACCAGGGACGATCGCGTCAAGTTCCTGAAGAGCAAGGCCGGAGTCGAGGTCTTCGATGTCAAGCTCGATCCGCTACTGCCGATACCAAAGAAGCCCATCGCAAGAGGGATCGAAAAAGCCGATCTTATCCTCGTTACGTCTCAAGAGATAGACGAGATCTGCGAGAGCGGCAATGCGACACTTGCCAGGAGCACGATGGACGGAATACTGCTCATGCTTCAGAGGTCCTTTCGCGTTCTTGCAAACCATGGCGTAAAGAAGATGGTCATCACCGCAGATCACGGCCATCTCTTCGGCGAAGAGCTCGGAGTCGATATGAAGATCGATCCCCCCGGCGGGATCACGTTAGCCCTCCATAGAAGGGTCTGGGTCGGCCACGGTGGCGCTGCCGACAACTCGTATCTTCGAGCCGAACTCTCGGACTTCGGCCTTGGCGAGGGCCTGGAGATCGCGGTTCCCTGGAACTTCTCTTGTTTCAAGGTCAAGGGAGGCTCGAGAGCTTACTTCCACGGAGGCCTATCGCCCCAAGAGCTCATCGTCCCCGTGGTCGTCATGAGCCCCAAATCGGATGGCTCTGAGGATGGGAAGGACATAATCTGGAACCTCGATCACGGAGGAAAGAAGCTGACTACCCGGTTCTTCTCTGCCAAAGTCTCTGGCAGGATCAAGGGAATCGTTCCTCCAGAGCCGCCGAGCATCAGAGTGGAGCTGAGGGAAGGCGGCGAGGTGATCTCAAAGCCGGTCGACGCATCTTATGGATTCGAGGATGAGACCGGCGACGTTCAGATGAACCTGGGGGCAAGGGACCAACGTGCATTGGAGCCGAACACGGTCACTCTTATGATATCGAGAGAACCTTCTCAAAAGAAGGTCCGAATCCACCTGATGAACGCCGTTACTGGAGTAGAACTTGCGCCATCCAAAGAGGTCGAGAACGCCTTGCTTCAGTATTGAGCCTGCAACCAAAAGAGCGCGGATAAACATGAGATCCAGTGAAGGAAGAGAGCTATGACCGAACTTGATCAACTCGATCAGTTGGCGACCTCGGTATTTGCCGGAAAGGTCGTTCGAAAGGACCTGGTCAGAAAGATCAAAGCCGGATCGAACGTCCCCATATTCGTCTTAGAGTACCTTCTGGGCAAATATTGTGCTACGGACGACCCTGTCGTCATAGAGGCAGGCTTGAAGCTCGTCAACTCCACCCTGGCCGAGAACTTCGTCCGCCCGGACGAGTCCAACAAGGCCCAGTCTTTGGTCCGGGAGAAGGGCAAATACACGCTCATAGACAAGGTCAAGGTCAGATACCTCTCCGACGACGACAAATACTGGGCAGAGTTCGTCAACTTCGGCCATAGATATGTGCACGTTCCAGAGGTCTACGTCCAGAAATACGACCGGCTGCTCATGGGCGGCATCTGGGCGCAGGTCGAGATGGTCCACAGATACGACGAAGAGGCAAAAGGCAAACGTAGCCCCTTCTGGATAGAGGAGATGAAGCCCATCCAGCTCGCAACCTTCGATCTCGCGGAATACATCGAATGCCGCCGAAAGTTCACCTCTGACGAGTGGATCGACTTCCTGATCCGGAGCATCGGCCTCGAGCCCTCCTACTTCGAGAGAAGGCTGAAGCTCGAATTCCTGGCGAGGATGATTCCCCTCTGCGAGCAGAACTATAACCTGGTGGAGCTCGGGCCCCGGGGCACGGGAAAGTCCTACGCATATCAAGAGTTCACGCCTTATGCCATCCTTCTCACTGGCCCGACGACCGTTGCGAACCTCTTCTATAACATAAGCACGGGCAAGATGGGGCTCGTGGGGCTCTGGGACGCCGTTGCCTTCGACGAGGTGGCAGACCTCCAGAAGATGCCAAAAGAGGTCATCACAACCCTCAAGACCTATTGCGAGTCGGGAGCCTTCGCAAGAGGCAAAGATGCCCTATCGGGAACGGCATCGATCGTCATGTTCGGCAATACCAACCAGCCTGTCGAGGTCATGGTCCGATCTTCTCATCTATTCGTCCCCATGCCCGAGGTGATACGGGAAGATATGGCATTCTTCGACAGGATTCATTTCTACCTGCCTGGCTGGGAAGTGCCCAAGATGCGGGTCGAGTTCTTCACCAACCACTATGGATTCGTCGTGGACTATCTGGCCGAGGCCCTCAGAGAACTGCGACGCCTGAACTTCGTGGATATGATCGATCACCACTTCTCCTTCGGCTCGCATTTGAACGCCAGAGATGTAAAAGCGGTCAGGAAGACGGTCTCCGGCCTGATCAAGCTGGTCTATCCCCACGGCGATCTCTCCAAGGAGGAGATGGCCGAGATTTTGGCTCTGGCCATCGAAGGGCGGCGCCGAGTTAAAGAGCAGCTCAAGAAGATGGGATCCTTCGAGTATCACCAGACCTCGTTCTCTTACATCGACAACGAGACTCGCGAGGAGCGATATGTGGGCGTCCCTGAAGAGGGTGGCAGAGACCTGATCTCGACCGATCCCCTTGCGCCGGGCTCCGTCTATGCGGCATCGGTGGACGATCAAGGCAAGATCGGTCTATACCGGCTGGAGGTTGGATCGTCTCCAGGAACTGGCAAGCTCAAGATAGCAGGCGGCGTCGATAGCAGCATGAAAGAGGCGATCCAGAGGGCATTTGCCTATATAAATGGCCACAAGGTCGAGATGGGGATCGCCCGACCCTTCGATACAACCGATTTTCACGTTGAAGCGATAAATCTCCTGACCAATCACGTCTCCTGCGATGCTGGAGTTGGCCTCGTCGCTGCCATCTACTCTGCGATCATGAGACAGCCCGTACAGGCCGGCCTTCTGATCCTCGGCGATCTCAGCATTCAGGGAAACATCAAAGCCGTTCGATCCCTTGTAGAGCCGCTCCAGGTCGGAATGGACAACGGTGCCCTCTGCGCCCTGATACCAATCGAGAATAAGCGCCACTTCCTGGAGGTCTCAGCCGATATTGTGGAGCGAGTCGATCCCATATTTTATGGAGATCCCTTTACAGCTGCCAGAAAGTCGCTGGGCTTGAAATGAGGGGCCACTGGAGAGCATCGGGCTGCATATCGGGAGGGAGGACTTCTCAGAGGGCGTTGGGGATCGCAGGCGATGGCGTGGCTGGATATTTCATAGCCGCCCTTTTCCGCGGCCTTGGGCTGGCGCCATGGCGGGCCACAGCCCTTCGTGCGGTGCAGGATATCTCGCAGGCGCGAATCTATCGGATCATGGAGCCTCGAAGCGGCAACTGGTCCTGACCTCGGGAAAGACGGCGGCCGTGTCATACGGAAGAGGCGCAGGAGGTGTTATATCGCGACATGCTGGAGGTGCGAGGGGAGTGCGCTTGGGACAAGGGGTTCTGCAGATGATGGATTGAGCTTTCATGCAGTGGCGGGATTGCCTGGGCTTTGGCGATATGCTCAAATACACATGATTGATAACATAAGATTGTTTGCTGGCCCAAGTGGCAGGCAGGTGCTCCGGTGTTCAATGGGGTTCGTGCGAGGTTATTCGCCATATTAGCCGTGATCCTACTAGCAATTGTAATTGTTTTTCCTTTAGATACATTTATAATTATACACAATATACTGAAATGTCTGTTTGATTTCACTATTTCACACGTTATACCTCGTATAGTTATATTTATATTACTTATACTATTATGTCACTCAATGATATCTGAAAATGTCATCAAAAAATCTTTTAGGTGGTTAAGCAAGGGGATCTTCAAGTATACTGCGATTCAGACTATATTTTTATTATATTACCTAATTGCCCCAATGCGCTGGATTGGCCGCATCTGGCGAATGCTAAGTGGCGATTGGATCAGGCCGGTTTGGCATCTCTTGGCACTATCCCTTGGACTATCTCTTATCTTCTCCGTCCTTACTGTTATTTGCCATGTGGATCCCCTGGAATTGGATGATAAGGTACAAAATATATCAAGCTACTCCATTTTCATGCCTGCCGACGAACAGCAGATCTCAAAGCTTATGGGATTCTTCACAAATGAGTCCAGCTTCCAGAGTGCGTTCTCCGAAAAGATCCCATTTCAGAGTCTTTTATCAAATAATACAATTTATAACTTTTATCTTGCAGATCTAAACGTTTATCCGTACTTGAGAGATAACACTATTGGTTCAACGGAACAAAATCTAGAGATTATTAGCAACAACTCAAGACTGCAACAGCAAGTCCTGGCTGGAATCTTCGAAAATGAATCCATGCTAGCCATCGCCATTTCCATCACCTCGAACGACCCGCTGCTCCAGGAGTACCTGCTGGAGGCAGAGCCCCCCTTCCTATCCAGGATCGACTACCTCTATCCCGTAGCTTTCATCTGGTACTACTGGAAGGGGCTGCTATTCCTATGGGTCCTGCAACAGATCCTCCTTTGGCGGCAGAAGGTGGGAACGAGCCTCGCGGTTGTTGACTTTGCCGACGAGACCAAAGAGGGCGGCGAAAAGGCTGTAATTGCGCCCGGCCTATCCTCCTTACTGGTTGCGAGGCTGAACCGCCTGAGCGGGCTTTATTATCAGGTCGACGAGGCAAGGCCGGTCTCGTCAGTGGCAATAATGGAAAATAAGCTCGAATCGGCCAACAAGGCCGGGGAGGGTGACCTTTCCACCAACATTTTCACAGAGGACTCCAAGCTAGAATTGGGGACGTTCGCAATCCCCGGGAAGCTAATAAACTCCTTAATCGATCGGTTTACCGGCCAGCCCAAGATCCAAGGCAGCCTCTTCAAGGATGGGGACAGGGAGATCCTAACCGCCAGGATATCGGGAGGAGGTCGAACACTTAGCTGGAGGGTGGATGGGAAAGAGCAGCTCTTCTCCGATCAAGGACAAGTGAAGAATAGGACCAGGGATGATATGGTGACCGAGCTTGCCTATCGCATCTTCACCGACCTCACATTCGATAGGGCCAAGATAGTGAACTGGGAGGCAACCTGGCACTTCACCGAGGGCCTCAGGAAGTACCGTGAACTCCTGAACGTCCGCGGCGGTTATCTGAAAAAGCTGGAGGGGGCAGCGGAGGAGTTCCACCAGGCCATTAGCAGGGATGACGACTTCCACTGGGCACACTATAACCTGGGCATTGTCTATATGGAACTCGGGGGCATTCAAGGCCTGAATCCCAGGCAGGAGGCAGAGTACATGGTGAAAGCCAAGCGGGCACTGTGCTCATCTCTGGAAAGATATCCACAGCATTGGCAGCCCTACTATGCCCTGGCTATGATATGTTGTGAACTCTCCAGTGACAATAAATATACTAAAGTCTGTAATACAAATGATGAAACTAAACAAAATTGCGACTACGCGGTCAATGAATCAGGAACATACAAGGGCTGCTTTAAATCCATTGATTGGGTCAAAGAACGCAATAACTATTGTGATACAGCCATAAAACTTGGTCCGGACTGGCCAGGGCTGGTCTGGATATGCAGATTAAGGGGAGAAGCCGAGACTTCACTGAACAAAAAGAAATACTATCAATTATTATCATTATATGCCATTTGCAGCCTCATTAAGGCGGAGTTTCTAGGGGAGAATACCGAGGAAGAGAGATATTTAGCTAATAAATGCCTCTATAAACTCGCTAATTTCAATGAAATTGATAAAAATAATGGAGTTGCTGCTCAAAATAGAGCAAATGGAAGTCAGACCGAAAAAAATAATAGCGCATCCAATAATAAGGTATTCTGGCGAGAGGACATCAAAAGACTGGCTGATGAGATCTTAATACCTAGCTCAGAAAAATTTAATCAAGTATTTAATAATAAAAAATGCGGAGGCATGTCGGACGATCTAATCAAAGATGTGAAAGATAGTATAAAGATACTTGATCTGAACTCGATTCAGAGCAAGCTGAAGATGGCTGCCCTTCTGGATAATCATCCCCTCGGCAACTGGGAGATCCCCTGGTGGAAGGGAAGATCCTATCTCAAGGAGCTGCAATTTGCCACTAAGGAGTCCCGCACGAGACTACTCGCAGATGCCCATGATCAGATAAGCAATGCGTTATCGTTATGTCGAGACGCTGATGTGATGGAGGGGGGAGGTGGGCAGGAAAACAAGATCAAGTGCCTGACTTGTCTGGGCTGGATATGTCTGCTTCAGAAGAATTATTCAGAGGCCATTACCCATCTATTGGCAGCTAAGGAAGGCTCGAATAAGTATACGCGAATAACTTCATTCTGCCTGGGATTAGCTTATCTGAAATTCAGGCAGTACGACGAAGCCAGAGTAGTGTTCGAGAAGATCCAAGTAAATAATACGGAAGTCGAACTGTGCATCCCTGAAATGGGCTTAGTTTTCGTACAAGACCACGTCCCTGCCAAGGTCACCAGTGACATCCTCTGTGTATACATAAAAATATATTTAACAATATCGTATATTGAACGTGATGTTAATTTTAAAAAAGCTCAATCCCATTTAGAAGAGGCAGACCGCTGTATCAACTCCATTGATGAGGGAGTGGATAAGGATATCGTCCAGTCTTGCTTGGAGCACTGCTGGGGCTGGCTGCATCTCCGAAGAAGCATCCTAGAAGGTACGCCGGAGCAAGTTCCAAAGATAGAGAAAATCTCCTTTGAAAAGTTGTCTATAGCAAACGCCACGCTAGATGAAGTCATCATAACGGGGGGAGTGATAACCAACGCGAGCTGCGAATACCGCAAAAAAAATATTTGGCTGGAGAATGCCAACATTTACCACGCGCGAATCCAAAATCTTGTTGTGGTTGGGGGCATCTCAATTAAGGCATCTCAGGTCGAGAGTGCAACAATTGAGAAGGCAAGGGTGGAGAGCATGGTGTTCTTCTGCGACAAGATCGAGGGTAGAATAGCCAAAACAAATAATATGAAGACTGGCATCATGCCTAAATCAAAACATACGCTCGACAAAACTATATCATTCATCGAAGGTGCTCGGTTGAGCCGGGCGGTCCTCCAGGATGTTGTGGTCAAGGATGCCATTATAGAGGGTATCACAATCAAACACATGTACACAGTAGACCAGGCGGTCGATCATCTGAACAAATCCCTCGCCCTTCACGCAGACCATTATGCCTACCTCCATCTGGCCCAGGCCTACGATCTGCAGCAGCAGAGGGAGAAGGACGAGTCCAAAAAGGCCCACCTGAAGCAGATGGCCTTGATCGCCTGTGGGCACTCCCTTGACCTGGACCGGTTTGAGGAGCATACTGCGGAGACCGAGGCCCTGAAGAAACGCCTGGAAGGGGCGACCTCGGCCGGCAGTCCCGCGCCGGAGGGAAAGGAGAAGGAGGGTCCGGCCAAGGTGGAGGAGGCCAAGGGGGCGGCTTTCGCAGGCAAGGCTTAGAACAGAACATGGGAGATGCCGATTACAGCATTCGCCTGGTGAGGATAGATGGATGGACCACAGGATGAGGAGAGCGAATTGATTCCGGATACCTGCTGCTGTGGAAGGGGCAGGCTGCAAAAAGGGATCACGAAGTATATCGTAGAGGTAGGGGGTGGGGTAGTTGTGATCAGGAACATCCCCGCCTGGATTTGCGACCTTTGCGATTGAGGCCTATATCACCCCTGAGGTATCGCGGAGGATCGATGAGATCATCACGGCGTTTCGAGCCGGAAAGCTTCTGGTAAAGCCGATCGCGGCAGGTCAGGTTGAGCTTACCATAAGCACTTGATAGGAAGAAGGATCAGAGTTCATAGCCGCCCTTTTGCCGCTCTAGCCTTGCCCCCACAGGGCCCCCTCGTGAGCGCCTGCGGCCGCGGGCCGGGGCCTCGCCCCTCGCCCGCAAGGGCGATTGCCGTCTGCGAATCCGCGGCCGGGGGGCAGGCGGCGTCGCAAAGCCCCGGCCCTGCTTTCGCCGCCGGCTGGGTGACTGCCGCTTGCGCCGCGATTGTGCCGCAAGGAGCGGCTGCATCGGGGGCGGGGATGGGGGTTGCGGCTCATTTGAAGCAAGCTATGGGCAATACATTTACGTGAATAGGATACATATCAACGGATATGAGCTGGCGAGATCGCATAGTCCTCAATCCTGATATCCTGGCAGGCAAACCCATAATCAAAGGCACGCGTCTGGCGGTCGAGTTCGTAATCGAACTATTGGCACAGGGCTGGTCGGAGCAAGATATCCTGAGAAACTATCCGGGCCTGGCACATGACGACATCCAGGCCTGCCTGAGCTACGCGAGCGACTTGCTTCGAGCAGCCGAGAGGGTTTATCCACTCGAGATCGCTCAGGAAGGCCCTTAATGCGTTTGATGGCAAATGAGAATGTCCCACTCGACGCAGTAAATGCGCTTCGAGATGATGGCCATGATGTTCTCTGGATAAGATCAACCGCCCCGGGAAGCACCGACTTGGAAGTCTTGGCCATGTCTCAGGAACAATGCCGGGTTCTTATCACCTTCGACAAAGACTTTGGAGAATTGGCCTTTAGATCTAGGCAACCAGCCGCATGTGGAATAATTCTATTTCGCGTGCCTATGATCTCTTCTGCCTATCTTGCGGAGATCATTGTAAACGCGATAGGTTCTCGCACCGACTGGGAAGGCCATTTCACCGTCGTTGAGAGCAACCGAGTCCGCATGAAAGCGCTTTGAAAGTGAAGCGCATAGTTCCAATGCATCATTGATAATAGGATTCGTCCGTAGCATCACCTTTCTGGCCTCCTCGCTCAGGTGCCTTCCTACCGTCCCTTTTGGCGCAAGATCTAAAAAGATGCCCAGCCGCCCTTTTCTCGCAGCAACCGAGCTTTCGGAGCTACATCTACTTCCGGCTTCTATTGCTTTGGGGGGGCGCGGTCAAAGCAGTCATCGATCCTCCAGAAGGTCCTCACCCTTCAACGTCAATGAGCTCATGGCGAGCGATCTGTAGAATGTTGGATCGTCCCGTTTGAGGCTCTCCAGCTTTTCAGGCGTCAAGACCAGCAGATTGACCTCGGCTTCGGCCTGGAGGCTAAGATCCCTATTAAGCCTTGCAAGCTCGCTTTCCGACGGCAGGCTCTCGGCCCCTATCCATACGTCGATGTCGCTATCCAGGTCGTTTGTGTCCCGGGCATAGCTCCCGTAGGGTCCAAGGCCGCTTGCAGATCCAGGGGCCAGAGCTTTTGCATCTATTCCCTCCATGTTGAGCAATATCAGTTCTCGCCATTGTAGGCAGAGGGGCTGTCGTTCCCGATGATGGAATATAGGATGGCAAGGTTTAAATTTATAGGCGAAGAACGTATTCAAAGTAATGATGAGACAGCTGCCGAAGCACAGCCGGGCATCTTCCGATTTGTTATCAGATGAGGCCAGCGTTATTCAACGAATGGAAATAGGAGGTGTGGCATGGGAGAGGGCGTAACGGTGGAGATTGATAAGGCAACTTATCAGGAGTTCGAACGGATTGTGCGATACCAGGGAGCAAAGTTAGAAGATGCCTTGACAGAGGCCATCGAAGCCTACCTCGAGCAGAGAAATGCTTATGTGAGAGATCCTTTCTTTCAGATAGGGAAGGCCGGGTGCTCTGGTTTAGGAGATCTTGCCGAAGCTCATGATAAATATCTGTATTCAGATTCTGAGAATGGCGGATAATGGCCAAAAGCATTTTCATCGATAGCGGTGCTTTCTTGGCCCTGGAGGATGAGTCAGATGAGCATCACGAAGAGGCGATTCGCTTTCGTGATCTGGAGCTGCTCCCGGGTAACTATGAATTCATCACCACTTCATATATTTTAGATGAGACTCTGACGCTAATTCGGAGGCGCCTGGGCATACCAGCTTCCATCGATCTTTCAAAGAAGATGCGAAAGAGCCGGATTGTGAAGGTTCTATCTGTCTCGAAGGAGGTGGAGGAAAAGGCACACGACCTCTTCGAAAAGTACGATGACAAGTCCTTTAGCTTCACGGACTGCATAAGCTTTGTGATAATGCAAGATTTGGGTATCCAGGAGGCTTTCACGTTCGACGAGCATTTTGTGCAAATTGGATTGGTAAGAAGACCCTAATTCGTGTGATGGACGGAACATGCTCAATACGCTGATGCAAATGACCCTTTTGGCTAATCTCAGCCGAACTACAATGCCTCATGATATAGATTTCTGGTTCCTCGCTATTCGATGTGGGTGAGCGTATTCCTCCCTATTTCAACCACGAATGAACGCGAATGAACGCTAATATTCTCCATTAAATTATATAAATTTGGGGTACATATGAGCGTATATCTGATGATTTCGTCGAAGTTCATCTCACCATGGTTGGCTGGCCGTGGCCCAGGGGCCACTGAGCGGCTCCTCGGCAGCCGAAGTCCGCACCTATCCCGCCTACCCTCCACCCCTCTCTATCCGGTTGATGAACCTTTCCACAAGATCGATCCACACCTTCCTGTCAAATAGGGGACGGCTGCCGGCGCTTGCTATCATGAGGCCGGATCCTTGGCCATGAAAGTTGGCTCTGAAGGGATGGATTTTTCAGCGCAGGATTCAATAGAGAAAGGGACTCTATGACTGAGATGAGAACGCTCCGTTCTAAAATTAGGATCAGGCCGGAGGCCGATGGAACCTATACCGTGATCGTACCATCGCTTCCTGGCTGCTTGACCTTTGGCGATGCCATCGAGGAGGCCTTGGAGATGGCAACGGAGGCCATCGAGGTCTACATCGAAAGCCTTGCAGCCTTGCTAGCCAGAGGCAAAGAGATCCCGGTTGAAGAGGACCAGATCAAAGCAACTGTAACGGTTGTAGCAAATGCCTAAGCTTCCCGCCCTGCCGCTTGAGGGGCTTGCTAAAACCGGCCGTGCTCCTTTAGAAAGGCCGCGTCCTTTAGCCCCTCTTTGGCCTGTTTGAGCCATCGCATGGCTTCAGCCTTCCTATCGCTTCTCATAGATCACCTTTCCAGTAGCAAGAACGCGTCTTATGAACCTGCTGATGGGAAGAGCCCGCTCTAGCTCCTCTTCCGTAAAGGCGATTATGTCAGAGTCGACCTGTCGGTCGATTCTTCCGTATATCTCCCCCATCCATTCCTTTCCCGTCATCGTTTCGGGCATGATCACGAGAAGGTCGAGATCGCTTCCGCTATTGCACGCTGCCTTCGGCAAGCGAGCCGAATAAGACGATCTTTAGGGCCCCCATCTCCTGAAGATCCCGGGAGATCCGGTCGAGCTCCTCCTCCAGGAGCTTTTGTCGCTCCTCCTTCCTGGCCTTGAGGGCCGAGAGTGCTGCAGACATATCGCTGAATGGATACGGAGCTTTGATCGAATTTATCCCTATCCGAGAGACGGCCGCCTGAGCAGAAGGATGTGATCTCTGGAAGTGGCAAAGGATCGTCGCAAGAACTCCGGAGGCACTTTCCCGCGATCCCCGGCAACGATCAACGACCGATTCTCACCGGCACGCATCGAGCTTCGACTGCATCGAGATATCCTTGTCCAGCCTGTAGTCGATCTTGATCGAGGTAATGATCCGCTGAACTTCCATATCGCTCAGGACCTTGTTTGCCCGCTCGATTATCATGCAGATCTCCTCGAAGTTCTCCGCCTCTATGGCAGTCGACATGGGGCCGGCAATGAACTCGATTCCCGCTTTCTTTAGCATATCATGGACCGCTCGGACGTACCTTCCACCGCTCGTGCTTGCGCCCATCGGAAAGACGCTGAACTCAGCAACTATCATGTACTTATATGTGCTTTCATAGATATAGAAGCCTTTTGCAGCCTCATCCAATCTCGACGCGGATCCTATCGAGCGCATCCTTCGGATCTTTCGACTCGTAGATGGAGCGGCCGACGATCAGGTGATCCGCCCCAGCATTAAGGGCCTCGCGGGCACTTCCTCCCTGCGCCCCAACCCCCGGCGATATGATGGTCAGGTTGCCTACGATCGAGCGGATAAGCCTGATCCTATCAGGCCTCGTTCCTGGCGCAACGACGCCATCTGCGCCCGCATCAACCGCAAGCGCTGCCATCTTTTCCGCCTGGGGGGCCATGAACTCGACTGCCCCCGGATGGCTCATCTCGGTGACGACATAGGCTTCTGCACCGGCGCTGCGGGCGGCCTCGATGCAGGCCTCGAGGCTGTCGCGGCCGGTGAACGCATGGGCGATTATCCCGGAAGCGCCCGCCGCGAGCACCTGCTCGCATATCAGCCGGTTCGTGTTTGGAATATCCGCAACCTTGAGATCAGCAATCACAGGCGTCATCTTTGATAGCCTTCTCACCACATCCAGGCCGGACGCAAGGATCAAAGGGTAGCCTACCTTGACGCAATCGAGCTCATCCTTCAGGAGATCGGCTATTCTCACCGCCTCCTCTGCCGACTGCAGATCGAGCGCGAGTATCAGGCCGCTATTCTTCTTCGTTCCCCCTCCCTCCTTATGTAAAGTTTAATATATGCTCTGCCGCCTCCCGGAGGTCGCAGACGACCTCGCGGCCTTGAAGGTTGCCTGTGCGATCGAGGAAGAGGGCATCGAGGCCGGCTTCCAGGGGCGACTGATAATCGTACTCGTAATGGTCGCCCACGTGGAAGACCTCGAGCGGCTTTGCCCCCATTCGGCGGCAGACCTCCTTGTAGACCTCGGAGGACTTCTTAACCCTCCTGAACTCGCTCGTCACCGAGAAGATCTCGGTGAAGTAATGCGCGAGGCCTTCGAGCTCGATATCTATGAACTCGGAAGCGGCGTTTGAGGTGACGACGAGCCTGTACCCTTCGGAGAGCTCAGCGAGCACGCTTTCCACCTCGGGGAATACCTCGATCTCCTCAGCATACCGGCCGATGAGGCTGTACTTGTCCTCTTTGAGATCGAAACGATCTAGCCAGTACTGCATATCGTACCACTCGAGCCTGCCGCTTCCTACATCGAGGTACTCGCGAAGGACCAGCTCCTTTGCCTCGGAGAACTCCAATCCATGCCTCTCTGCGTAGAGGCGAGGCATCCCTTCCATCCATACCCTGTCCACGAAACGGGAGTTGACGAGCGTCCCGTCCATATCGAACGATATAACTTGAATCATCTATTCCGCGTGTTGGGTTGCGCTCAAGCGTCTTATCCCTTTCGAGACGGTAAGGGCCTTCTATTGGGACGCCCATCCCTCGCGGCATGCGTACATTTGTGATAGTGGGGCACAAGGCCACAACATCGGCCGAGTTCTCTTTAGAGGACATCCCGGGCACCTCGGGAAGGCTCGATATCCTCTGCCGCTGCATCAACTCGGGCCTAGTTTTATCCCACGGAATACGGCACGACGTCGCGGTCTACCTTGTGCTCCTCGGCGGGGAGATCCCAAAGACCGTATGGCTGAGGGGGGAGGATCTGCGCCACCTCAACCCCGACGAGAGGACAACCGCCGCCCTGATCAAGAAGGCGCTCGCCCTCCAGGTCGGCCCCCATTGGACCAGGTCCACTCCGGGGATCATGGTTAGAACAGGCGGCCTCTCATCGCTCTTGGGGGAGCTCGAACCCCCCTTCTACATGCTCCGAGAGGACGGCCAAGACGCAAGAGCGGCCGATCTTGCATCTGGAGTCTTCGTCCTCGGAGATCACATGGGCCTCGATGCCTTGGAGGAGGACCTGCTCCTCGGGCTCGGCGCGAATATAATCGGCCTAGGATCCAGAAGCCTTCACGCCGACCACTGCATCATACTGATAAACCATGAGCTCGATCGAATCGAGGTGAGAGATAATAGAGAGTTGGATTCATGATGAACACAGAGGACCAGGGGACTGGAGCGGATGAGAACTTCTGCCGGGAGCTCGCGGAGGCCGCGGAGAGGATACTAGGCCTTGGGCCCATATGCGATAGCTGCCTCGGCCGCCAGTTTGCGATGCTCTCGACTGGTCTCACTAACGTCGAGCGAGGCCGGGCGGTGAAGACATTCCTTTCGATGGCTTCGGACTTGTCCCCCAATGGGCGCCCGCTGCTTGAAAAGCTCGCCCCGTCTCACAGGCCAGCGAGGCTTAGGCTCGGCCAAGAGGTCCCGGCGGAAACTTGTTGGGTCTGTCTTGGCCAGATGGAGCGCGAGCGCCTGGAGGCACTCGCGGAGAAGGCCGCATTCGCCCTCAGGAATTACGAGTACACCACCTTCCTGGTGGGGACGAGGATGAGCGGCCTCCTCGCCGAGAACGAGGAGCTTCTCCTCGCTGACGGCGGCTCCAGATGGGCAGAGCCCTTCAAGTCCGAGCTCAACAGGGAGGTTGGAAAGATTATCTCCCAGAAGAACGGCAAGGAGGCCGACCTGAGGAGCCCGGATATAACGGTCCATCTGTTACTGGAGAGGAATGATGTCGACCTGCAGGTATCGTCGCTCTTCATATGCGGCCGATACCGCAAGCTGGTCCGGGGCATACCCCAGACCAGATGGCCCTGCCGGGAGTGCGGCGGAAGCGGATGCCCCAGGTGCAACAACACAGGCCGTATGTATCCGGAGTCGGTCGACGAGCTTGTGATGGACCCTGTGATCGAGGCGACAAGGGCTGAGGATACGGTCTTTCACGGGGCAGGGCGGGAGGATATCGATGCCCTGATGCTTGGGACCGGCCGGCCGTTCGTCGTCGAGGCTCGAAATCCCATGATACGCAAAGTCGATCTCCATCTTCTGAAGGACGAGATCAACGCGGCTTGCGCGGGCAAGGTCGAGGTGAGCGATCTCTCGATGGTGGGTTCGCGCAAGGTCGAGGAGCTGAAGAAGGCCGCCTTCGAGAAGACCTACAGCGCGCTGGTGGGATTCCACCAGCCCGTCGAGGAAGAAAAGCTTAAATCGATCCTGAATGACTTGGTAGGGATAGTTCAGCAGCGCACGCCAACGCGCGTTAGTCACCGCAGGGCAGATAAGATCAGAACTAGGGAGGTCTATCGCGCCGATCTCGACCAGTTCTGGGGTGACGCCGCCCGGTTGGTATTGAGATGTGAGGGCGGCCTCTACATCAAGGAGCTGATCTCCGGCGACGGCGGCAGGACCAAGCCAAGCCTTGCCGAGCTGCTTGGGTCGGAGGCGATGGTGCGGGAGCTGGACGTAATAAATGTAGGTGGAGAATCAGATGGCAAAGTCACACGGGATACAGAGGAAGACCAGGTACAAGCTTAGCAAGTCGGTCCGGGCGAGGGGGATCTCCCCAGTAGTCCGAGCCATCCAGGAGTTCGAGGAAGGCGATGCGGTTCACATAAAGATCGATCCCAGCAGGCATTGCGGCATGCCCAATCCCAAGTTCCACGGAAAGACTGGCAAGGTTGTGGGAAAGCGTGGAAGGGCTTTCGTGCTGACTGTCAGAGACGGCGATGCCCATAAGATGGTTATCGCGTTTCCCGAACACCTGTCGGCTCAGAAGTAAAATGATCGTAAAGTCCATAATTCAGGAGGATCTCATCACCCTCTCAGAGGTGAAGGAGATCCTGGAGGAGGTCAAAGTACGCAGGTCTGGGGAGGTGGAGGAGCTGGGCTACGAGCTTCGACGAGCCATTCGTCATGCTGATCTCTTCGTCAAGGTAACCCCAGCCGATAGCAGGGCTCTTGTGGACAAGCTCTTAGAGCTCGATAAGATAAGCCCTGAGATCGCAGTCAAGATCGCGGACATAAAGCCAATCACCAGGGATGAGCTCCGGGCAGTATACGCCAAGGAGAGGTACACCCTTGTCGAGGAAGATCTCGATCGGATCCTGGATATAATATATAGGAGTTGAAGTATGGCCCCGGAAGGCAGACCGCCAAAGAGAGAGGAGAGTGCTCGCATCCTCGATTACCTGCCTTACGGGCACGTCTCAGAGGCGATGAGCAGCTATCAGAGAAAGCCCCTTGTGCAAGCGGTTGGAGAGACTAACTTCGTGATCATGGAGATGACCCCAAAGGACGGTTTCGTCCCAGAGGTGGAGTCCAAGGTCTACATAGGCGGCGGGGAGCGGCAGGTCATAGATCATGTGAACCGTCGCATAGGCTACGATGATATGACCAACGCCTCCAAGATGGAACTTCCCTTCGTCATCCAGAAGATCGTCCTCGATAACGAGGATCGATACTTGCGTTTCTTCAATCAGGCAGGCCCAATAACCACAAGGATGCACGCCCTGGAGCTCTTGCCGGGCATTGGCAAGAAGCTCATGTGGTCTGTCCTCAAAGAGCGAAAGGGAGGCCCCTTCAAGAGCTTCCAGGACCTCGCCGAGCGCGTAAAGGGCCTCCACAACCCGGAGAAGCTGATCGCGAAAAGGGTGGAGGACGAGCTCGTAGACGACCGGATCAAGTACAGGATATTCACCGCCGATCCCCGCAGAAGATGAGCCGCAAGGGCCAGCACTTCTTGGTCGATTCCAATATAATAGAGCGGATAGCGGACTGGGCCGAGCTATCATCGAGAGATCGCGTCTTGGAGATAGGTCCGGGGACTGGCGCTTTGACAGAAGCGCTCTCGAAGCGAGCAGGACACGTCGTTGCGATCGAGGTGGATCCATCTCTAGCTTTGGCTCTAAAGGGTCGTTTTCCAAATGTTAGCGTTCTTAGAGCCAACGCCTTGAAGGTCCCCTTCCCCCCTTTCAACAAGGTGGTATCCAACCTCCCCTACCAGATCTCGACTTCCATCACACTGAGGTTGATGCGCACTCCCTTCGATCTCGCGGTGCTGATGTACCAGAAGGAGTTCGCCGAAAGGTTGTTTGCAAGGCCGCACCATGAGGGATACGGCAGGCTATCTGCATTGGCAGGATACTTCTTCGAGGGGGAGATCATCGAGAAGGTCCAGCGTTCTGCCTTTCGTCCCATGCCGCATATCGACTCGGCGGTCGTGAGGCTCTCGCCGCGGCAAGGGAGGGAGGCAGAAGACGAGGACTTCCTCGTAGGAATGGTCAACACCCTCTTCAACCAGCGGCGCAAGTCGATCCGCCGGTCCCTTGCGTCGCACATCCCGGGGGCGGCTCTCGCCCGGCTGGACGGCCCCTTTCTCGATAGAAGGCCGGAGGAGCTTGGCCCCCGGGAGCTCGCGGAGCTCTCGAACTCGATCATCTGGGCCGGTTGCCGCGGCTGATCGCTCATCCAACCGATCGGCCGTCAATCTCAAATATAGCCCCTTGGTTAAGCGATATTAGTATCCGCTTCAAATTAGAGGGTAACTGACACCATTTTAAAATCGAATGCCTGCTTCAGCACTTGATTTAGGGTAGCGTATTGATTCTGCTGTAAATTAGCGGAAGTCCATCTAACCGACTCATTTATTGCTGCGGGGTACCCCGCGGCAATAAAATTAGTCGCAGGATTTAATAATGAGTCTTGTATCCTGACTTA
>Ga0265595_1000418_pt1 | contig 39353 bp, 44 predicted proteins | sample saktaG_15_FD_190148 | JGI IMG/M metagenome (GOLD analysis project Ga0265595, IMG submission 190148) | Saline water microbial communities from Sakinaw Lake, British Columbia, Canada - sak_2013_06_06_50m | ecosystem: Environmental > Aquatic > Non-marine Saline and Alkaline > Saline ...
TGCAGGGATAGCCGGAAAACATATTGGAATTCCCCGTGCGGACGTCCCGAATCCCGGTCTGCTCGGCGCGATTCGTGCTGCCGGAGGGATCGCACACGAGTTCAGGTGCTATACACTTGAACCTACCGGTCAGCGCCTGTCCCTAAAAGAAGCGGATGCAGTACTCTTCACCAGCGCCATGTCATATACCAAAGCGATTTGGACCCCCCGTAAAGGTCTCCTCATCATGGCAATCGGGGATGTCACGGCAGCAGTGATGGGTAAAGGAGGGACAATGCCAGCCGTTGTCGGCGACGGGTCACTGGAAGGGTCACTCGCAGCTTTGAATATACACATTAAAGGAAAGGAACCGTGATGTCGACAGAGAGGGGCAGCGCGGAACATCCCGCAGTAGGGAGCGGGTCCGGTATGATTGTCATCGACAAACCACGAGGTCCTTCGAGCCACCAGGTAACCGCGTGGGTGGGAAAGATGCTCGGTAGCCGTGTCGGTCATTCCGGGACCCTCGATCCCCAGGTATCCGGGGTGCTCCTCGTAATGCTCGGCAATGCCGTCCGCCTCGCCCCACACCTCCTCATGCATGACAAGGAATACGTATGCCTCATGCGGCTGCACGGCGATATTTCGCGGGAGCAGGTTGACCAGATGGCGCTTGAGTTCACAGGAAAAATTTACCAGCGCCCGCCAAGAAAAAGCGCAGTGAAACGCTCGTTGCGGATCCGCAGTATCCACCGCATCGAGATACTGGATTATGAACAACGGCTCGTCCTCTTAAAAGTGCACTGCGATGCGGGCACGTATATCCGTTCACTCTGCCACCACATGGGGCTTGCACTGGGTGTCGGGGCGCATATGCAGGAGCTACGGCGGACGCGCTCAGGACCATTTGATGAACGAAAAACCCACTCGCTCCATGACCTGAGCGATGCCTGTTCACGTGCCGCTGAGGGGGATACAAGTGCGCTCCTTTCGATGATACTGTCAGTCGATGCCGCAGTGCCTGACCTCCCAATTGTTGTTATCCATGACCGTGCGATCGACGCTGTTTGTCACGGTGCCCTGCTCGCCGGAGTCGGAATTGTACGGTGCGACGCCTTTAAAAAAGATGACACGGTAGCTGTGGTATCCAAAAAAAACGAATTCGTCTGTCTTGGGAGAGCCCGGATCCCTTCATCAGAGTGGAGTTTCGGAAAATCAGGACTTGTTATCGCTCCAACCACGGTGTTTTTAAAACCCGGCACCTACCCGCGCGGTTGGGGAGGAAAAACTGATAGGACACAACCGGGCCGGGCGCTGCACAAGGGATAGCATTAAAAAAATTCCCGACCAAGAGTTAGGATACCTTTTGCTGAGGTAGTCTAGCGGTAGGGCGCAGGCCTGGAAAGCCTGTGGGGCATTTGCCCCTCGGGGGTTCAATTCCCCCCCTCAGCGTTTCCGCTTTTTTTAAAAGGAATTTAAAAAAATTAAGAAGAACACTGTGTTGCTGCCTCTCTTCCCATTCCGAATGCCCGGACATTGATCTCGATGGTCTTTTTGGGCACCAGACTCCTGACTGCGGAAAGAAGCGATTCGGGTTTGAGCGGCATTGCATAGGAGGCGGCGCCCAGCATCACGACATTCTGCGACAACGGACTCCCCGCCTCCTGAGCGATCTGGTCAGCATCAAGGAGGCAAAGACGGAATTTGCCCAGCGCGGCGATGATATCATGTTCGGTAGGCGCCTCGATTTTTTGCATGTAGACAGATGTCGGCATCACCAGATGGCGGTTTACCACCATCGTCCCCCCCGGTTTCAGGTAATGGGAATACCGCAGCGCTTCTAAGAGGTCAAAAGAGAGCAGGAGGTCGGCCTGCCCCGGAGAAATAAGCGGCCCGAACTGCCCGTCAACCCTGATATGGCTCTCCACCGACCCCCCGCGCTGCGCCATCCCATGGGTTTCAGCACCCTTCACGCTCCTCCCTTCGAGCAGGCACGCCTGCCCAAGGATATTTGAGGCGAGGATTGTTCCCTGACCCCCGATACCGACCATCAGGATATCAAAACTGCTTTTCATTTCTTCCCCTCCCGCAGGATTGCGCCTGTCGGGCAGAGTTGCGCACACACTGCACACCCGCTGCACAGGTCATTGATCCGTGCCTTCTCGTCCATCATCTCGATCGCCGGGCACCCGTAACGTATACATGTCCCGCAGCCGGTGCATGTCTCTGCGTCCACCGTGTATCTCCCCCGTTTCACGCCAGCGCGTTTCGCAGTGATTACGCACTGCTGTTTCGCGATGATCACTTTCACTCCGCTGCGCAATTGCGCGTCCTTGAGTACCGTGATCATTCCGGTGACGTCATACGGATCGACCGTTTCAACAAACGAGACCCCGCACGCGCGGCAGACCGCATCGAGCGATACAGGCGGGCTTGCGATGCCACATGCGGTTACACCGGTATTCGGATTCGGCTGGTGTCCGGTCATTGCGGTGATCCGGTTATCAAGGATTACCACCGTTATGGTCGCCCCGTTATAGACCGCGTTCATCAGGCCCTGGATACCGGTATGCAGGAATGTGGAGTCCCCGATTGTACATATAATATCGCGGGGTTCTCCGGAATGTGCGATGCCACTTGCGACTGTGATTGAAGCTCCCATACAAATAGTGGTATCAACAACGCCGAGCTGGAGCCCTAGTGTGTAGCAGCCGATATCGCTTGGGTAAATTGCATCCTTAAAAACACGCTTAATCGAATAAAACGCAGCGCGGTGCGGGCAGCCGGCGCAGAGAATCGGCGGGCGCAACGGTAAATTCTGTACCGGATTTGCCGCAGGATACGGTGTCTCATGAATAACCCCTGCTTTCTTCATGATTGCGGCAACGGAGGGAAGGGACAATTCGCCTTCATAGGGAGCGTAACCATTCTTCTTGCCAAGGATTTTTACCATGCCGGCAACCTGCAGCACCTGCTCCTCGACTTCCGGCGCAAGTTCCTCAATGACAAGCACCGTCTTGTGCTTCCGGACAAACCCGGAAAGCCAGTCCTCGTCGATCGGGTACGCGCCGATCTTCATAAAGGAGATGTCATTAGGGATAAGTTCCTGCACATAGGTTGCGGCAATGCCGCTCGCGATAACCGCCGTCTCCCCTTTGATGGAATATGTATTATACCCAAGTTCAACCAGCCGTTTCTTTATCGCCGGCTGTTTTTCGTTGAGTTTTTTATGAAGGATACGGGTGTGCGCAGGAATTACAACGTACTGCCGTGGATCTTTTTTGAACTCTCCTTTCCTTGAAGATGGTACGATATCGCCGAGCCCGACATCTCCCTTGGAATGGCAGATGCGCGTAGTGGGGCGGAATATCACCGGAAGCGAAAACTCCTCGGAAAGGGCAAACGCGTCCCGGAGCATGTCATGGGCTTCCTGGATTGTTGAGGGGTCAAGGCACGGCACGCGTGCGAAATGAGCGTAACACCGGCTGTCCTGTTCATTCTGGGAACTATGGGCAAACGGATCGTCAGCGCTCATGATCACAAGCCCTCCGGTCACTCCGGTATAAGCGCTTGTCATCAGAGGATCGGCAGCCACATTAAGCCCGACATGCTTCATGGTGCAGAGCGCACGCAGCCCGCACCATGCAGCGGCAAGGGCGTTTTCCATCGCAACTTTTTCGTTCGTCGACCACTCGACATAATAGGTCCGTTCCTCGCGGGAGCGAAGCACATCGATCACTTCCGACGAGGGGGTCCCGGGATACCCGCTCACAAAATCCACGGGAGCTTCCAGACACGCATGGGCAATCGCTTCATTTCCAAGGAGATATTGTCGTTCCATGATCCCAGATCCTGCTCTGTACCTTATCTTGGGGCACCTTGGACTATTTATTTAACGAGCTCGGTGTTCCGATTTCCTGACAGGGGATTCACAACCTATAAAAACTCTGATGGGATACTTATTAGGGTAAATTTCGGGAATTTTCTGGGCCCGTAGCATAGCCCGGTGGTGCGCCCGGCTGATAACCGGGAGGTCATGCGTTCGAATCGCATCGGGCCCATACAGTTTTTACCGTTCCATACATATTCCGTATTTTGATATAGTTCCGACGCGCAAAGCTCTAGATATGGACAAACGATATACGATTATCCTTGCGGCAGGACTTGTGGCCTGTCTTATCCTATTTTTCATCAATATTTACCTGGGTGGTATTGCAGCAATTATCCTTGTGGTGCTCGCCATGTCGTTTTTTATCATGCAGGATTCTCGATTCCACCCTGTTATCAGCATTTTTCTGCGGGATGATGCAAAGAGTATTATTGTCGCTAACCGTGGAAACGACATTGCAAAAAAAATACACGTGGCAATCGTCCCGTTTAACCTCGAATTTGATATCCCCTCTCTTGCCGCCGATGAAAAATATGAATACGCGCTTACCGACATGATCAGCGAGGCAAAGGCAACAGTAAATTACCAGAATTCTCAAGGGTTTGAGTATTCCGAGACATTCAGGTTATCCGCTCTTGGAAATAGTGATGATGACCTGCTAAAGCCGTTATTCCCGCTTTTTAAATGGAAATAACGGGGGAGTACCATCCTGGTTCTTACGATTTATTAGGGAATACATAGGAGATGGTTTTTTCAAGAGCTTCCATGAGTGCTTCTTCACTCTTGAGATAGTCATGCATTGCCTGGTAGAGCATATACATCACATCGTACCCGTAGTGTTCGATGACGTCTCCGGCATCTATCGGGTTGAGGTAAGAATCCGTTATAAAACCATCCGTGCTATACATCAGCTCGTAAAATTTTCCCTCTTCAGAAAGAACGCAGAACTGATCGGTAATTTTTTTTGTCGTGTCATCCGGACGGAACGGGGCGGGGTCGGTTTTTCCCAAAATGATCATCTTTTGTGTGTAATAATTCGGATCATAGATCTCTCCCTTTGTGTCCTGTTTTCCTTTCTGGAGCATCGCAAGGCCAATGGATTTCACGACAGGGATAGACGATTGTGCCATCCTTTCAAGAAGCACTGAATCGTTCTTTGTTATTTTTTCAACAATTCCTGCCTCTTTACCCTTAAGATCTTCAATTTTTTTTATGATCTTCTCAAAGCCAGCTTCAATCTCATCCATGTGATCATCACCCGGGAAATGTTTTATAGAGAATATGTATCATTGGCATTTGGCAATAATAAGCACGCGTGGTAACGGGTTTCATGGTATGTGAAAGACAATCAGCCGCAGTTTTTTTATGAATATATTTGCAGGCCATACGGGGATTTTTCTTTGAACGGGGAAGAAGGTCCCGATTACCGGTTGCCCTGGTTGCCCACGCACCGTTTCCCGGAAAAAAAATACATGTGTTCCTTTTGAATGGTGGCATGACCGGTAAACCCGATGGGAAGATCCTCATGAAGAGCAATGCCAAGACAGGAGGGTGTACGGGCTAAAACAGATCCCTTCCGGATCCGTTCCGTTACGATAATTGGAACGTTTTTATCAATCATTGGGGCGTTTATTGCATGATAGATCTGTTCAGCATAGGCATTCGTGGTCCGGGAGCGTTCCTTTTTTAGTGCATCGGGAATTTCCCTCATTGAAAATACACGGGTATGAGGACGCTTTGAAAAACGTGTAATATTAACCTTGTTCGGACGGACGCGGTTGATAAGATTGAGTGATTCTTTAAAATCATCTTCTGTTTCTCCGGGAAAACCGACGATCATATCCGTTGCCAAGGTGATATCAGGAAATTTTTTCCTGAACGCAGCAACAATATGCTCGAAATCCTCACACGAATATTCCCTCCCCATATCCTCGAGGATGCAATCGGATCCTGACTGGACGGGGATATGGATGAATTTGAATATGGTTTTTTGTGCGAATGCATCGACAAGATCATCGAGAATGTTGATGACCGTTGCAGGGTTCATCATGCCAACCCGGATATAAAAGGTGCCGGAGATGCTGTTAACCCGGCGAAGCAGGTTCGGGAGTGATGTTCCGGTGTCAAGTCCCCATGCACTTGCATCCTGTGCGGTGAGTTGGATCTCTGCTACTCCCGAAGTGGCGAAGGCACGGGTCTGGCCAAGGATTTCCTCTTCCCGAAAACTCTTCAACGCGCCGCGGGCACTCCGGGTAATGCAATACGTACAGTGTCCGACGCAACCCTGTGCTATCTGGACAATCCCCTCGTGATCAGAGATTTCCTCCCCAGTATCACGGAACCTGTCGTGGATAGATTGAGGCGGAATAAATGTCGGCGTGCAGACTGCCATGATTGCTTCCCGCTGGACGACCGCCATGCAGCCCGTCACATAGAGATCCCGGTTTCGGAACTGTGAGAGCCGTTGCAGCATCCGCCGTTCGGTAGCTGCGACAACCGTGCAGGTGTTAATGAACACAGCATCGGCATCTTCCTCAGACTGGACAACGGTACAGCCCTGGTGTTGGAGGAACTCTTTTAATTTTGCAGTATCCCCGAAATTATACCGGCACCCGTACGTCTCAATATATACCCGTTTGCCGGTGAAATCAGGAAGACCCTTTTGTGGAGGGAAATTTCCAGAATCAGATTGCGATGTTTCCATACAACGTTGTCGGGGATGTTTTTTTTGTGATATAACCTTTGTCCACTGTATTAAAGATAGTATTAAAAACCATACCCCGATCACCAGATCTCCTACAGAATGAAAGAGGCCAGCACAATGCTTAATCAATGGTATCCACTATCTGTTTATAATGATCAAAATCGGTCTGATCGGATGCGGTAATATCGGGCATATCATAGCAAAGCACGCCGATGAGATCCGGATAGTTGCCCTCTTTGATACATTGTTTGAAAGGGCAAAGGAACTCGCTAAGATGACCGGCGCACAGGCGCACGAACAATTTGAGACCTTTATTTCCGAAGACTTTGATATCGTTGTTGAGGCTGCGTCGGTGAATGCAGTGATGACCTACGCACATCAGGTTCTTGAACATGACAAAGACCTCGTCATCATGAGCGTCGGCGCCCTTGCTGATCCTGCATTCAGGGAGGGACTCCGTGAATCTGCCCGGAGCAACGGGAAAAAGATCTACATTCCCAGCGGTGCGATCTTTGGCCTCGATAACCTCAAGGTGGGAAGGATATCCCCCATAAAAAAACTGCTCCTGAGGACAATAAAAAGCCCTGCATCGCTTGGGGTTGAAGCAAAGGAGCGCCGCATCATCTTTTCCGGAAAAGCACACGAATGCATCAAGGCATTCCCCAAAAACGTCAATGTTTCCGTTGCCATGAGCCTTGCTGCAGGAAGGGACGTGGACATTGAACTCTGGGTTGATCCAGCGGTCGACCGGAATATCCACGAAGTCATTATTGAAGGTGACTTTGGCGAAACCTGTATCCGGGTGACCAATGTGCCGAGCCCTGATAATCCCGCGACAAGTTATCTTGCCGCTCTCTCGATCCTCTCGCTGTTACATGGACTAAAAGACCCGATTATTGTTGGCACATGACAATCGCGATTCTACAAACAGGAAGACAAACACCCAATCAAGGATAGAATTCATATGGTAACGGTTGAATATCTCCTGAATTTTATCCGGGAAGACGCTCCCTTTGGGGACATAACCTCAGAAACCATCATTCCGGAAGTTGAATGCAAAGCGAGAATCAGCATCGAAAGACCGGCTGTAGTCGCCGGCCTTGAAGAAGCGTCAGAACTTTTCCGGTATTTTGAGGTAGACGTGGACCAGATGGTCCCTGATGGTTCACATGTTCGTAGCGGGGATACGCTCCTGACCTTGCATGGACCCGCAAAAAAGATCCTGCTTGTTGAACGCACGGTACTCAATATCATCGGTCGGATGAGCGGGATCGCAACTGCAACACGTGAATTTGTAGAATTAGTGCACCGCGTGAACCCTTCATGCAGGGTGGCAGCGACCCGCAAGACCTGTCCGGGACTTCGAGAACTTGACAAAAAAGCAGTATCTCTTGGCGGTGGCGACACCCACCGGGCAAACCTCAGTGAGGGGATTCTCATAAAAGATAACCATCTTGCGATTATCAGCCTTGACGATGCATTATCAATTGTACAATCCCGCTCACCCCGGTATAAAGTCGAGGTGGAGGTGGAGACCAGCAAGGACGCGGTGCGGGCAGCGCAATCCGGATCGGACGTTATTATGTTTGATAACATGACCCCCCAGCAGGTACAAAAATCACTCGATACATTGATTCAGAAGGGGCTGAGGGAAAGGGTAATTATTGAGATCTCAGGAGGGATTGACGCAGATACTATCGTTGATTATGCTTCTCTTGATGTCGATGTGATCAGTATCGGTGCGTTGACCCACTCTGTGATAAATATACCAGTACATCTCGAGATCCAGTCATCGGAAAAGTGAAATTTTTAAGGTTCCTTTTTTAACGAAATATATTTCAGATCGTGTGCGTGAAGTAAGAAAGATTAATAATACTCCATCGCAAATGGAGGGCTATCGGGGATGATGAATGGAGGAGCAAGAGCCCGAACTAACGGATGACCCGGAGAGTATAAGGGAGCGCAAGAGACAACTGGCGAATGCATATATCGAGTTATTAAAAAGTCCATATCTGGACTCCCGCTGGAAAGCTGCAGAGGCGCTTGGGAATCACGGGGATGAATCTGCCGTTGAACCTCTCCTTGCTGCTCTCAATGACCCTTATGTCGACGTCCAGTGGCTTGCTGCAAAATCGCTCGGGAAGATTGGGGATAAACGAGCAGTCGAGCCCCTGATTGCATTATTAAAAAACGAGAACAAATGGGTGAGAACCGGCGCTGCATGGGCTTTGGGAAAACTCGGAGACCCGCGTGCTGTTGAACCGTTGATTGAAACGCTTAAGGATCCAAAACCCAGAGTCAGAAAGGATGCCGCATGGGCGCTGGGAAAATTTGGTGATGACCGCGCAGTAAGCCCGCTCAATAATCTTCTGCAGGATAAGGATGATGATGTCCGGCAGGCAGTAAAATCAGCTCTTGATACGCTGAAAAAAAGAAGTACCGGAAAAAATACCAAACCAACTCAATAAACCATAAAAAATTAATTTTGTGTCACTTTCAAATCAAAGTGAATGTCGTCATTGTTCCCGCTGTACCGCGGGTCGATGATTAAAATGTATTTGCTCTTCTCCTTAATCGTAAATGTCATATCTTTTTTCAACGCATTACTCTGGCTGAATACAGGTATCACCGGGCTGTAATCCCACTGGTCTTTTCTGAGATCCGTATTCCATGCCGGGGTAACAACGGGGAATTTGAGGTCGTCTGCCTTATCAATGACCAGTACATTCACTGGTTTATCGGAGTTTAAGGAAATTGTAAAACTATCTTTTGGATAGAGATACTGGAATCCATAATCCTCGAATGCATATTTCTTGGCAGTTGTTGCCGGCAGGAGGATCTTCTCATTGATAATAACCCTTCCGGCAGACACTGTAGTAGGTGCTACTCCTGCCGGTGCAGTTGTTGATATCGTGGTTGCCTGCTGGGTTCCGGTGCCCGCGGAAGAAGTTGTCTGAGGGGATTGCGGTGCTGTGCCCGTGCACCCGCACGACAGTACGAGGCCAACGACAGCAATCACGAGGACAAAGCCAAGGATTTGTTTCATAGGCTTAATGTTGCGTGTTCAGATAAAAAAGATTTTGAAAAACATCAGGGTCACTCTGCCCCGATTACCCACAAAAAGACTTTTTTAAATTCAACCTGGTCAGGTGTATACTGATCAAAAAGACACATCGGATCCCGACTGGACAACCACTTCCTTTTTTCCCTGGTAGGTCTGGACAACCCCCACCACAGAAATATTTTCCCCGTCATGCAACGTCATATTTGACGCAATCTGACCCGGGATAAAAACAGATACATTATTGATCTGGATGATGAGATGTCCCCCGTTCTTCGTAATCACGACATGATCAATCATTCCAGACAGGTATACAAGATCCCCATCATGAGATATCTCGGAGAAAGGAGAAGCAAACGAGCGCTTTCCCGCATTCTCAAGGATCAGGTGAGCTGCAACTACCATGATCACCACCCCAATTAGTATCAGGAGAGCCAGCCGTTCCTGACGTTCAAGCATCAATAACAATTCAAAGGGGGAGTATAAATCAGCGATACATTGATATGTTAACAGTGTTAACATCAAGATCATGTATTCCCCAACACTACCACCCTCTTCAAAGACAGTATTCAAGATACTTGATACCGGGGGTGCGATGACGCACAAGGACCTGGTCAAAAAGAGCAACCTTGCTCCCCGCACAGTGCGATATGCTTTGAAAAAATTAAAGGAGCGGCAGATGATCATCGAGAAATTCAACTTCCGCGATGCGCGACAGATCATCTATCAGAACAGGCCTCAGCAATCCGGTGAGACTCCCCAAGCCTGCACATGAACCACGAACCCTGCCTGCTCATCCACTGCGATGTGCTGGTGCGCAAGATACTCCCCAGTATGCGTGCCGAGATGGTATCCCGGCTCGTAAATGAGCGAGGACTATCCCAGAGCGAAGCCGCACGGAGGCTCGGGGTTACGCGAGCTGCAATTTCCCAGTATGTAAGCAGGAAGCGGGGGGGTATCGAGGTGCAGTTTTCTTCCGAGATCGGCGCTGTAATCGACCGTTGGGCGCTCGCCGTAGACACGGGGGAAAGCGATATTAATCTCTGTGATGTCTGCAAATGTGCCAAAAAGAAGTTTGACAGGATGTAATATCTTGTTTTTTTGAGCTCTCGTGAATTCCCCCATTACGCATCGGTAAGAGGAAAATTCCTGAACCGGTTTTCTCCTGAAATTGCAGGAGGGCTGTCACCGGTAAAAGAAAGTCGGCGATGAATTGAGGGAAATTGTCAATAGACAAATTTTGAATTACACAGTGGCAGAGGTAAATCCCACGAGGTTTTTGATGATTGGGTTGATTTTATAGAACTGTTTTCCCGATCACAAGGGATTTATCGTTGATCCGTCCCTCAAATTCTTCGTCGCCTCCAAATATAGAGAGTGATGAGTCCCCCCACAACCACAACCAATCCGGCGATTTTGAGATAATCGAAATTCCTGGCAGTTGTATGCCTGACCGGTTGCCAGTCATCCTCAAATACTTCCTTAAAATACTGCGCTACTTCCATATTTTCAATGATCACCCCGGCTTCCCGGTTGAAATTGGGGGAATTCGCGTTCCAGTTGATGCTGGAAACCAGAACGCTCCGGTTATCCACGATCACTCCCTTATTGTGGACCTTCTCCAGATTGTTTGATTCGAGATCAGCGCATTTTGCCTCCAACGGGATTTTTTCAATGATACCGATATGGTTAATGAGCGCAGCCATCTCGTCGTTGTCTTTCTCGTCTTCAATATTATACCAGTACGCATCAAGCAGAACCCTTACGTGCACCCCGCGCCGGGATGCATTAATGGCAGTAGCGAGGTACGGGTTCAGGGCGTATGCAGATTCGTTTGTTATATAGGCCTGCTCAATATCAATCGTCCCCTGCGCACTGTTCAGGAGGTCATGGATCACGTAACTTGTATCAGGAGAAATGACGGGTGTAACCGTTGCACCTAGGAATCTCCGGGAAGAGAATTCAGGGATGTAAGGAACAGAGGAGGGAGGTTCAGGTGCACCCTGCGTTCCGGAGATCGGGATTGACCCGGGGCTACGAATATCTGAAAGAAAAACATCCTCGAAATATTGAGCGGTCTCCGTATCTTCAAGGTATACGCCCCAACCCCGGTTACCTCTTGTCCCTTCCGGGGGAAATCCGCTGACCTTGAAATTCTCACTGGTGAGAAGAACCGCACGATTGTCAATGACCAGATATTTTGCATGGTCAAACCGGTATGGTGCTTTCTGGCCTCCAACCGCGGTCATCTGGTAGACAGGGATCCCGCTCTGGTTCATCATCCATATTACCGCTTTTTCCTCTGGGCTGATGCCCCCAACCGGACCCCCTTCAACAAGGATACTGACATCTATCCCACGCTCGTGTGCATCGGTGAGTGCCTGAGCCATTACCTGACTTGAGAATTCATAAACATTGACGTGAATGGTCCGGTTTGCTGATGCAACTGCCTGTAAAAACACTTTGTTTGAGTTGTCAGGAGAGACAAATGTTGTGACGGTAACGTTTTTGTATGCTTTTATTAAAAACCGGGACTGCCCGAGCAACAGCGGGCGCTGGTCCCAAACCCCGTCTTCAAGGTAATGTACCTGTCCCTCGCGGGGTTTGACATCCTTTGGCCATGATACGGTCTGGATAAGCGCTCCATGATCGTAGACCATTAGTTCGTCCCGTGAATTTGCCATCCTGAGTTTATCGCCCGATATCACATCGGTGACTACAGGTGAATAGTCGTACCACTCATAATCGGGCATTCTGTTATGCGTTTTGTTAAAAGCGATTGCATCTCTTGCAATGGTGACTTTTCCGTTGATCATCGTCCCAAGAGGGAAGCGAAACCCGCCTTCACCATCTGATACCGTAATTCCATCAAGGGACCCGGTACCAGATAGTACCAGGTATTCATCCGCATCATCGTGGAGGTACGGGTCAGGACAGAACTCGATGATCCGGATGGCACCGCACTGGACAACACACACCAACAGGATAAGGACGGCAACCATCCGGCGCATAACAACACCGTTTATAAGTGCCGGTTTTATAACCTGACGATATCCACTTGCAGTATCCATTCAAGAGAGACGGTCGACCCAATGCAATCTTTTAATGGTAATTAGGTGTCATAGTATAGGAACCGATGGTGAGAGTATCCATGGAAAATAAAAAATGTACATCCTGCAACGCTCCGCTTGCAGAAGAGGGCGCAACAAAATTCGGGTGCCCGTCGTGTGGTTTTGAGATCAGACGGTGTTACCGGTGCAGGGAGCAGAGTATCCCCTACATCTGCCCGAAATGCGGATTCCGGGGACCATAATATTATGGGCAGTGTTGCAGTCATTGCCCGGGTGATGCCGGAATCACCAGACGTCGACCTTGAAAAACTAAAAGCCGCGCTCAAACAGAAATTGCCCGGCATCCAGGACATCAAGGAAGAACCGATCGGGTTTGGTTTAATAGCGCTGAAGCTTGCGGCGGTCATCAAAGACGCCGGTGGCGAGACGGATGCAATCGAACAGTCGCTTTCAGAAGTAGCCGGCGTCGAGCGGGCAGAAATTATTGAAGTAACCCTGATGTAGGGGAATTGTTCAACCCAGCCACTTTTTTTAACCGGAGTCCTGCCCCATTGCAGAAAAGACCTGCCGGGTAATTGTCCGGATCTTTTCAACTGATTCGCGGAACGCGATGACTTCAGATTCATCGATTCTTATTGTCACCGGGAATACTCCGTTGCGATTGACCCGTGCCGGCACACCGATGCAGATATCGCCGATATCATGCACCTCGCTTTTAATATATGCCGAGACGGTCAGGATACGGTTCTCATCACCGAGCACGGTCTTGACGAGTGTGGCGATCGCTTCACCCGGCCCATAGACCGTTGATCCTTTGTTCTTGATGATAACCTCCCCGCTGCATTTTACGGAAGCGATGAATTCTTCTACCGGAAGGTGCGAGAACGCAGGTAAATTGGAGATCTTGATACCCCCGATTGTTGTCGCAGACCAGAGCGGCACCATACTTTCACCATGTTCACCAATGATGCGGGTATGCACTTCACTGACATGCACTTTGAAATACGAAGCAATAAGAGATTTCAGGCGCATCGAATCCAGATGCGTCCCCAGCCCGAACACCTGATTCGGTTTCATGCCGGAGTATTTGAGTGCAACGCAGGTCATCACGTCGACAGGGTTGGTCACGACAAGGATCTTTGATTCCGGTGCAACAACACCAATAGTCTGGGCAAGTAGTGCAATTATCCGTGCATTTCCCATTGCAAGGTCGAGGCGGTCCTGTCCTGGAGTTCGCGGGGATCCGGCAGAAATAACGACAACATCCGAACCAGTCGCATCTTTTAAATTTGTCGTCCAGTTGATTTTTATGTCAGTCCCCCGTGCAGCAAATGAGTCAACAAAATCCTGGGTAATTCCCTTGAGCAGGTCATCCCGCCCTTCCCGCCCATACAGCAGGATCTCTTGCACATGCGGGATGATGGATATCGCGTGTGCTGCATAACTACCGACGTTGCCGGTTGCACCGATGATGGTTACTTTGGACATGATAATCGCAAATGGGGACGCGTTATCGGTCGACTGTACGTTACTGCTTTTACCAGAACATCCATCCTCTGCCCCGTTACCCCATGGGCGCCGGATGTCTACGGTAAGTCTGCTCCCTTCCGGGCCTGAACCGGTCCCCGCAGCAACAGGTCGCCATTCCCTCCGGAATCTTGATCCCTGTCCATCGACCTCATGGGACGAGGTTTCACAGTCAGAACGCACCGGTTCCAGCAGGTCGTTGCAGCCTCGGTCAAACTTCGCCCCCGGCATACCGACGGTTTCAGGTTACAGGTGACGCCGAACCACCCGGGCTAGTCCCCATATATCTTTGTCAACCGCGGGAAAAAAGGCTTTGTACCTGATGAGCTCCGGCGCTTAAAGGTGAGAATGGTGCAAGCTCACGAGAGTAAAAACCGTTTTATGGGATGAACACCTCGCCACCCACCTTTACTAGCCATTCTTTCTGGATTGCCCCGATCTTAGCCTGATCATTTTTATCGAAAATATCGATTGCGGTAAGTGGTGTGCCAGCTGACAATACCCGGTACAATAATCGGAAGTCACCCTGATATACTTCTATAACCTGTTCCCCCTCGGTTTCCGCAATTTTTACGGGTTCTTTTGCAACCGGGTGTTTCTGCATATCCTGGTACTGCTCGTAGATTTTAATTTTCCTGAGTTTTAAGTAGTCCCGGTTCACCTCGAGGTTAAATGCCGACCAGAATGCTGATGCATACCATGCGTCGTTCATGACCACATGGGGAACACCCATGCACGCAGCAGTCATGCCCAGCGTCCCTGCACCGGAACAAGCATCGATAAAATTTGGGACAGGGGGCTTGCCGACACGCTTCTCAACAGCGCGGATCTTCAGGTCGTTCCCCCCGGGGAACTCGATGTGAATCAGAGACTGCTGTTTATATATCACCAGCGGGCCGGTCCACAAGGGAAAGACATCTGCCCTGACATCACACCCTGCGAGAAGGTCATAGACTTTTGGGACCGAGTTGAGGTCGGGATCGGCGATGCCGGGCGTGAAATGATCAGATCTCACCACACCGCGAAGCTCCGGAACATCCCTGATCAAAATTTCCGCGGTAGGTTTTGTGATGCGGGGGGAGAGGAGAACGAGGGATTTCTCGGGAAGGAATGGGGGTCGGTCCATTGCATACCCCGGATGAACGAGCGGTGTTCCCACGGCGATCAACGGGTCTGTCTTTTTCAGGTCGCCCTGCTCCACCATGATGACATACATGTGCGCAAAGACTTCATCGATGAACCTTTTCCCGCAGGAGCAGGGCAGATTGTAGGAGAGATCCAAAAGAGGGGCCCGTTTATCAATGACGCGGGCGCTGCACTCCGAACAGGGAAGAAAAATTGTCGGGAGCGAGGTGAGGAGGTCCTTTGCAGACTTCACGCAGTCCATCCCGCACACTGGACACTTCATAGTGCTTGCTTTTGTCTTTGGTCATTGAAAATGTTACGAATTAGAATTATAGTGTTGAACACAACAATTATGACCAATCGTAGCCTTAAAAGAGGCGGAGATTGGTCTATTTAGGAATTGGATGTGTTAACACTATTTGAGAAAACCAAGTTGTATTAAAAGTAGGGTTTTCGACTTTAACAGGATGCCAAAAAACAAAATGGGCCCGATGCGATTCGAACGCATGACCGCCCGGTTATGAGCCGGGCGCTCTAACCGGACTGAGCTACGGGCCCATAACGCCGCCAACAGGACTCGAACCTGTGACATGCTGGTTAACAGCCAGCCACTCTACCAACTGAGTTATGGCGGCAATATTGCTGTGCCTTATATGATTCTTTTTGGGGCTTTTTAAAGGTAGCTATCGGGTTTGTGACGGATGCAATAAACCCATCCCCGGCAGGAGAAGGGGCTCTTTTCAACTATTTTGAGTTCGTTTTTTTCATCTCGTTTAACAGACGGATGAGATCATCGAGATCATCATCAAGGTGAGTGAACATCTCGGCAGCCTGCGATGTCGCCACGGCACCGTCAGGGGATGCGCAGATGTAGCCCATCTGCTCCAGTACATGCAGCGAATAGCGGATACGGTGGGAGGGGAGGGAAAGCATCTCGGAAAGTTTCATGATCCCGATCGGCTGGTGATAGACAACGGCGCGTGCCACCTCGATATGCCGGCTTAAGAGTTCGATCTCATCTTTCATTTTTTTAAGCATGCCGGTCAGGGACCCCCGGTTATGGTGGTTTTTTTGTATCTTTTTCCTTATCCGTGTGTTCTTCGAGCCATGCCCGGGTATCCCTATACCTTTTTTTAAAGGTGATCGAGAGGTAAACAACCAGCAGGATCATCACCAGTACCAGTGGGAAACGGTACGGTTCCGGGGCGATGACCAATGCCATCACGGTCAGCGCAGCCAGCAGGATGACAGCATTAAGCTGGAGTGCCAGCCGGTAGAATTTAAATCGAAACTGCTCTTTTGTCTCCGCATCCATTACTCATACGTCACCTCCATGATAAAAGTACTTGACGTTTCAGGGCACATATCAGGTACAATGGATGCACTGGACAATGCAATTGTAAGAGGCGGTGCAGATGCCTATCTGGTATATGCCTCCTCTGATGATGCTGATATGAGGTATCTTTCAGGTTTTACAACGAGTGATCCCTTCATCTATTATAAAAAACCCGGGCAGCGCGGGGTGATTATCATCTCCCAGATGGAACACGTCCGCGCAGTGCGGGAATCCACGGCAGCCGTAATGACACGGGCTCAGGCGGGCCTTGTTGAGATCCTGATAAAGGAGAAGGATCCCTGGCGGGCGACGGCAAAAATGATCACGGGGCAGGTACAGGGCAGGATCCTTGTCCCACCACGGTTCCCTCTTGCGCTTGCCCGTGCGTTGCAGGATTCGGTTGAGCTCATTGTTGACCATAGCACCCTTGAATTATTGCGTTCCGTTAAGACACGCCCGCAGATTGCAGCGATAAAAAATGTTCAGAGGGTGACTGAGTCTGCTATCGATCTCGGGATATCCCTCATCAGGAAATCCACAGAGAGAGACGGCATCCTTTTATCGGGGGGAAAACCGCTCACCTCAGAGCGCGTAAAAGCTGCAATGCACTCCTGCCTCATCGACCACGGATGTATTGCAAAAGACACCATCGTGTCCTGCGGAGAGGATGCGGCGATCCCCCACTGCCTGGGAAGTGGTGCACTGAAAGCGCATCAACCCATCGTGCTTGACATTTTTCCCCGTCACGAACAGTCGGGCTATTTTTCCGATATGACACGTACAGTATCAAAGGGCAAACCAGATGCAAAAGTAATGGATATGCATTCGATCATATGTGAAGCCCAAACACTTGCAATCGGACAGGTGCGTGAGGGTGTATCCGGGTCCGCCATCCACCAGACGGTTGTAGATTTTTTCCGGGACCACGGGTATGGCAACACTACAACAGGGTTTGTACATAGCTTGGGGCATGGGATCGGACTTGAGGTGCATGAACCCCCCTCGCTCGGTCCAACCGGCACAAATCTTATCGCAGGCAACGTCATTACTATCGAACCCGGGCTGTACTACCCGGGCGTTGGCGGTGTCCGTCTGGAAGATATCGGGCTGGTGACGAAAAAGGGCTTTTTACGGTTCACAAAATACCCCATGGATCTCGTGGTATGATGGACGACAGCACATTTGAAAATTACTGTCAGGCAGGAAAGATCGCAGCAAGGATCCTCAAGGAAGGTGCAGCGGGCATCCGTGCCGGTGCTTCCTATCAGGATGTCGTGGAATCGATCGAGTCGCGGGTTACCGGGGCAGGTGCAGGGCTCGCATTCCCGCTGAACCTTTCGTTGAACGAGGACGCCGCCCACGATACCGCATCAACCGGCGATGACCGGGTCTTTTCCTACGGGGACGTGGTAAAACTTGATCTCGGCGTCCATATCGATGGCTGTATTGCCGATACTGCGACCACAATCGATCTCGGCTCCCATGCAAACCTTGTTGAGGCATCGTTTCAGGCGCTGGAACATGCGATCACATCTGTGCGCCCCGGTGTGACTGCCGGAGAGATCGGGGCAGCGATCCAGTACGAGATCGAGAACCGGGGGTACCACCCAGTTTCCAACCTGACCGGACACGGACTCGATCGCTACGTCATTCACTGCCCGCCAACCATCCCCAATATCGGGATTACCGGAGGGGTCATGCTTGAGGAAGGCATGGTATTTGCGATCGAACCCTTCGCGAGTACCGGGAGCGGGCGCGTGAGTGAAAAATCCAGAAAAGAGATCTACCAGCAAATCTCCACAAAACCGGTACGCACTCCCTCGAGCCGGGCAGTTATGGAGCGGATACGGGACCGACGCGGGCTCCCGTTTGCACGGCGCTGGGTGCCGGACAAAAAAACGGATATCGCCCTATCCGGTCTCGTGCGAACCGGGCACCTTCATGTTTATCCTGTACTTGCCGACATCCCGGGATCGCTTGTTTCCCAGCACGAGCATACCCTGATTGTAACGGAAAACGGGTGCATTGTCACCACACGGTGAGATAACCTTATGGCATTTTGGAGATTATATTTATAGTTACAACCATGTCCGGAGATGCTGATACGTTACATGTGATGGAAATCGTCCTGACCGCTGATATCTTCAACCGGCACCCGGAACTCGATATCAATGACCTGACTCCTTTGTGCCGGGAAATTTTCACATCGGTGAGCGCACCGGGTATCAAGCGTCCTGTCTCGGTCAGCGAGGGAATGCTCAAACGCTCGCTGGGGATCCCCGATGCCCATGAAAAGTTGGGCCAAAACCCCTTTGTCAGCTTTGAGGAGTTTGGGCAGCGCCTGAAACTTACGGCACTGGAACCAGGAGCTCTCTGGTTTCTCAAACAGGGCGGCAAGCCGCTGATCGAGAAGAACCCTGCGCTTGCGTTCTATTTCGAAAAGATCGATTCGGTCGACGTCTCTTACGCAGCAGTCCGGGCAGAAAATCCCCCCTTTGAGGATACCAAAGGATTTCTCGATACCAAGATCTCAAAGCTTGTTGCAGAAGATGAGAAACTGCGCGCTGCACTTGACCTTGTGGTCATCAACTCACCTGAAGAAGTGGAGCAGAAAATGGATGATCTGGTCTGCACATCTGACCAGACCCGCATCATCGCAAAAATCCGGCACGCGATCGAGCACCAGGAATTCCTGCACCGGCACCGGATCTATGAGATAGGCAAACTCCTCTTTGTCGGGCCCCCGGGAACCGGCAAGACATCGCTTGCCCTTGCGATGTCCCGCACCCTGCACATGCCCATCCTTGAAGTCCGGATCTCTATGGTCACCTCCCAGTATCTCGGAGAGACCTCGAAAAATATTGACCGTATCTTTGAGCTGGCAAAGAAACTCTCGCCATCGATCCTATTTGTCGACGAATTCGATTTTGTGGCAAAGAGCCGTGTCGCCGATGACCATGGCGCCATGAAACGCGCAGTGAACTCGCTGTTAAAAAACATTGACAGGATCAACCTCATAAAAAACGGTGTACTGTTGATCGCTGCCACCAATCACCCGCAGCTGCTTGACCTGGCGGCATGGCGGCGGTTTGACGAAGTGGTGGAGTTCTCCCTCCCCGGTGAAGAGATGCGCAGGGAGATCTTAAAGAAAGTGACTGCATCCATCGACTGTTCCTGTGATTATTCGGAGCTTGCGGCACAGACCGAAGGGTTCTCCGGTGCCGACCTCCGCCTGATGGTAAAAGAGGCGATGCTCTCGGCGCTGATGGACCGCCGTGAGGCAATCGACCGCAACGATATCGAGAGGGGCATCATCATGGTGAAGAACCGGGATGCAATCCAGCGCATGAACTGGTTGTAGTATGAAACTCACCCTGCTGGGCACCGGTGATGCGATCGGTACCCCGAAGATCGGGTGCTCCTGCGCCCAGTGTACCCGCGCCAACCAAACCGGTGCTATGCGCCTGCGGACTTCCCTGCTCCTTGAACATGAGGGCGCACATATCCTTATTGACACTTCCCCCGACCTCCGGCAACAGCTCCTTCTCCACGGTTCTCCGAAAATCGATGCGGTTATCTGGACGCATGGACACTACGATCACTTCATCGGGTTTGGTGAGTTCTACCGTGTGCAGGACGTGCCGCCGGTCTATGCAGCGCCGCCGGTACTCTCCTACTGTGCCGAGCTATTCAGGTTCCTCTCATTTGAAAAACATCCGGTAAATCCCTATGAAACGTTCGACCTTTCCGGATGCTCCATCACCCCGTTTCTGGTAAAACACCCCCCAGCATACACCTGCGGCATGCTCATCGAATGTAACGGGGCACGGATCGGGTTCACTTCGGACACAAACGCGGATATCCCGAAAAAAAGCCTCGACCTGTTATACGACCTTGACCTCCTGCTCGTCGATGCCCTCGTCCCGTCGGATATCAGGATCCACAAGCATATGAATTACCTTGATGCCTGTACCCTTGCGCAGCAGCTCAATCCAAAGGAGTTCCGGTGCGTCCATTTAAGCCACCTGATCTCATGGGACCTTCCCAACGTTGGCAGGGACCGGGAAACATTCGAGTTCTAAAACCATTCCTTCTCACCTCTTTTCTAAAGGGACTGCATCACGCGCCCCTCCCCCGCTCACCCATACATTAATAGTTATCAGCTCCCCAAACATAGGTGCATGATTGTAAAAGTACTCGAGCTGGAGAACAACAAGGCACGTCTCCTCGTTCAGGGTGAAGGACATACCTTCATGAACGCCCTCACCGACGAGATTCTCCGCGACCCTTCTGTGGACGTCGCAAAATATCTCATCGAATTCCAGTTCTCGGATCCGGAACTCCTTGTCACCACCAAGGGCAAAAAAGACCCCATCGTTGTCATCCGGGACGCGTGCAAGCGGCTCTCCAAAAATTGCGATAAACTGATCAAGGGTCTCGGAAAATAAACGGCGTTTCCCTATATTTCCAATAATACGGTGCGTTATCCCTTTTTTTAAAAATTTTTGATCAAAATTATGGATGAATGGTCTGATAACGACCATTATTGATAAAAAAAAGTATTCACTTTAGTGTCTAAACCGCCCGTTCGGTAAAAACAATCGAACCGGAGACGCGGGTGATCTTGACTTTCACCTGCTGGCCGGGTTTTGCGTTTGCTACGTAGATGATGTACCGCCCCATCTTCACGACCCCGTCCCCGCGACGGGAGAGTGACTGGATCTCCAGATCGAGCACTGCACCTTCTTCAAGGTTCTTTTCCACAGGCTCAGTTCGTGCTTTGCGCTTCCTCACCGGTCGGTGGCCGCCGCAGGCATCGCAGCGCAGGAGCTGCACCCGGTCGTCCTTGACAAGTCGGGTATCCGGCCTGCCGCATTCGGAACAGATTACGTAATCATCAATGTAATTTTTTATGATCGTTTTGATCAGGGAGATCTCGAACTTCCCGTTGAAAATGGCGCGGTTGCCGTCAATCTTTCCCGAAGTCCCGAGCTCACCTAACAGGAATTTCATGAGGTGGTCGTGGTCGCGCCTGACCTTGTCTGCGATCTCAACAAAATTTTCAAGCACAGTTGTCTTGCCTTCGATGTACGCTTTGGCTTCGGGTACGACAAAACGTTCTGACGAGATGCTCACCTCGGAAATATTGGTGTATGCTTTTTTTAAGAGGTTTTCATAGGGATCGATCATCGTATATATCAAGGGGCGGCGCTGCCAAAAGGCTTTCCCAGTGCCGACAGATCTGCTCCAGCTGGTTACAGGAGCTATTTTGTAATTTTACATCCAAACACATACTCATGGCTTCTTTTATCCACCGGATAGAAGTTCACTATAAATTTGATCCACGATTGCACTCCAGGACAGACCGGATCCGCTCTTTAGGGTTTCCTGTCGCCGAACTGCACCTCATCGATATCTATACCATTGCGACGGGCTCACGGGATTTTTCAAAGGACGATCTCGCACAAATCGGCGCACAACTCATCAACCCCGTTGTGCAGGAATATACCATCGATACGGCGACAACGGCAGATTTCGATTACGCGATCGAAATCGGGTTTCTTCCCGGGGTCACCGACAATATCGGCACTACGGCAAAACAGACCATTGAGGACTTTTTCTCGTTCAGGTTTTCAGAAGGGGAATCGGTCACCAGCTCGCAGCTCTTCTTTGTACGCGGGATCCTGTCTCCGGATTCACTTCAGAAACTCGCGTCGACACTGGCAAATCCCCTCGTAAACAGGGTCCATATCAAGACACGAGGGGAGTACGGCAGCAGGGGCATGGATCCTGTTGTTCCGTCGGTCCACCTCAACGAGCTCCCGACAGCAGAAACCGTTGATCTCGATTTGGATGATGCGAACCTTGTAAAGATTGGGAAAGAGGGCATACGGGATCCGGCAACCGGGCAACGGAGAGGTCCGCTGGCCCTTGACCTTGCCCAGCTCCACACAATACGAAACTATTTTTCGAAGAAAGGCAGGAAGCCGACGGACGTGGAACTTGAGTCTCTCGCCCAGACATGGAGTGAGCACTGTAAGCACACGATCTTTGCATCGGCGATGGATGACGACATCCCCAAAGGTCTCTACAAATCCTGCATTCAGGCAGCAACCAACAAGATCCGCAAAGAGAAGAGGAGGAAGGATATCTGCGTGTCGGTCTTTTCGGATAACTCCGGTGCGATCATATTCGACGACACGTACCTCGTGACGCACAAAGTCGAGACCCACAACTCACCGTCAGCCCTTGACCCGTTCGGCGGTGCCCTGACCGGTATTGTCGGGGTGAACCGGGACACGATCGGGTTTGGCCTCGGGGCAAAGCCCTGCCTTAACTATTACGGGTACTGTGTCGGGGATCCCGATACCGATCCAAAATTATTCCGGGGGAAAAACAGAATGACCCCCATCCTCTCCCCCCGTCAGATCCTCGACGGCGTGGTCCGCGGCGTTGGCGTCGGAGGCAACTGTTCGGGCATCGCGACTCCGCAGGGCTGGTGCTATTTCCATGACCGGTACACCGGTAAACCTCTCGTGTTCGCCGGGACAGTTGGCGTGATGCCCCGGAAACACAAGGACCGGAAACTCTATGAGAAGCAGGCGAAAGCTGGCGACCTCATCGTGATGGTTGGAGGCCGGGTGGGAAAGGACGGAATCCACGGCGCCACGTTCTCCTCAGAGCCACTTGACCCGGCAAGCCCGGTCACCGCCGTCCAGATCGGGGACCCGATCACCCAGAAGAAACTCTCCGACGTGATTGTCAAGGAAGCCCGCGACCTCGGGCTGTACAGCAGCATCACGGACAACGGGGCAGGCGGCCTCTCCTGCTCCGTTGCAGAGATGGCAAAGGAGTGCAACGGCTGCCATGTCGCCCTTGACAAAGTCCCGTTGAAATATCCCGGGATGGCCCCGTGGGAGATCTGGATCTCCGAGTCCCAGGAGCGTATGACGCTTGCGATCCCGAAAGAGAACCTGAACGCGTTCATCGACCTGATGCAGAGGCGGGAGGTCGAGGCAACGGTGATCGGCACCTTCACGGATACCGGGAAGTGTGTTGTTACATGCCATGGCGATGTCGTAATGGATATGGACCTGGATTTCCTTCACGACGGCCTGCCAAAAAAACATTTGAAAACTACATATACACAAAAAACCTACACGGAACCGGATTCTGTCTGCCCGGCCCGGCTTGATGAGACCCTGCTCTCCCTGATGCGGAGGAAGAACATCTGCTCCAAAGAGTTCATCTCCATCCAGTACGACCATACCGTGCAGGGCGGCCATGTGCTCGGGCCGGTCCAAGGCAAAGGGCGGGTGCAGGTCGCAGCAACGCTGACAAAGGTCGTGCTGGGATCGAAAAAGGGGGTTGGATTATCGCAGGGCCTTTTTCCCTCGTATTCGGAAATCGACCCGTACCTCATGGCGGCGGCAGGGATTGATACGGCCATCCGGGGACTGATCGCGATCGGCATACCGCTGGATCAGATTGCGCTTCTCGATAATTTCTGCTGGTGCTCATCCGATGATCCTGAACGGCTCGGGCAGCTGAAACGGGCAGCGCAGGGATGCTATGATTTTGCTACCGCGTTTGGCACCCCGTTTATCTCCGGGAAAGACAGCATGTTCAACGATTTCTCCGGATTTGATGCCGGCAACAACCCGGTTAAGATCTCCGTTCCCCCGACGCTCCTCATCTCCTCAATCGGCATTCACCCTGATGTGGTCAGAGCCGTATCCATGGATGCCAAATTCGAAGGCGACCTCATCTACGTCATCGGAGAGACAGCTGAAGAACTGGGCGGGTCTGAATATTTCGCGAGCCTTGGCAGCACCGGAAATTCGGTTCCTGCGCTGGATGCCGGAAAAGCGAAAGCACGATACCAGCGGCTGACCGACGCGATCGACAAGGAGCTTGTGGCTTCTGCCTGCCCGGTCAGCCACGGTGGCCTTGCAGTCGCCCTTGCGAAGATCGCCATCGCAGGCCGGATCGGCATGGATATCGCCATTCCTTTCGGCATGCGGCCGGATTACTATCTCTTCTCCGAGTCGCTGGGCAGGTTCGTTGTCACGGTTTCCCCGGGGAATCAGGAGGCGTTTGAGAAGATCACTGGCATGGATGCGATGCTGCTGGGATCGGTGGCCGGCAGATCTTTCCGGGTTGCAGCACAAAAAACTCTAATCGACATCCCGATGGACGAACTGGAGAACGCTTACAAATCACCATTCAGGGGATACTGACCATGGCTGTGGGAAAAGGGAATAAAAAGAGGAGTCCGCAGCGACGGGCGACAACAAAGGCTCCGGACGCTCCCGCACGGGTCGATGCAAAGGCCCTCGTCATGAGCGGTTTCGGCATCAACTCCGAGATGGAGACACAGGAGGCGCTCGCCCGGGCCGGCATGGGGTCGGATATCGTCCACATCAACGATTTAATCGCGGGAAGAAAAACGCTGTCCGATTACCGGCTGCTGGTCTTCCCTGGCGGTTTTTCCTATGGCGACGATACCGGCGCCGGTAACGCGTACGCAAACCGGGTGCGGAACAATATCTGGGGTGACCTTGAGAAATTTTTAGACGGCGATAACCTTGTGCTCGGGATTTGCAACGGGTTCCAGATCCTCGCAAACCTCGGTCTTGTGCCTGCGTTTGACAAAAAATATACCCGCGACATTGCACTGATGCCCAACCGGAAAGGGGTGCTGGAATGCCGGTTTGTAACCCTGAAACCCACAGCCGACAACCACTGGACAAAGGGCATCGAAAGGGTCTACTGCCCAGTCTCCCATGGTGAGGGAAATTTTTATTGTTCGGATGAGACCCTGCAGCGGTTAAAGAAACAGCACATGATCGCGTTCCGGTACTGCCGGGACGATATGAGCCCTGCAAACGGGGAGTACCCGTACAACCCCAATGGTTCGGTAGAAGATATCGCCGGCATCACGTCCGAAGACGGAAAAGTGTTAGGTCTGATGCCGCACCCGGAACGGGCGATGGAGTTCACGAACCTGTATGACTGGCCATACCGGAAAGAGATGATGCAGCGTAACGGCGTGGAGCTGCCGCAGGAATCCTTCAACATGCAGTTTTTCAGAAATATTACACGATATTTCCGGTAGAGGGAAGGGCCCAGAAAAACGCCCGTTTTCCTTTTCACTCTTCCGGTGTGGTATGGACAGGAGCGGGATACGTTCCCTGCCACATCCCGGAGAAATATTCCGGACGGCACTTATTCTGTCATCGAGGCATTGACCCTGACAATCAGCTCATTGAGCCGTTTCCCGTCCGACAGATCTTTTTTGGTGAAGATAAAATCCCCGATCACCTTTACGCCCTTTGCCTCAAGCGCCTTTCTCATGATACCGATGGTCCCGCCCGCCTTGCCCCCGCATGTCGCATAGAGGATTGCTTTTTTACCCTCACACCCTTTTAACGCGGCGATTGCGGCATTGATGGCAGGCGTCGGTTTCCCCGCCCATACCGGAGTGCCCACTACAATCATGTCATATCCGGCAACATCGATCTTTTTCTGTTCAATGGGGTCCTGTCTGCCCTTCATCGCGCGGTACCCTCCGAGCACATAAACAGTAAGTGCATTGTATTTCTTCTGGGGCATCACTTCGATCAGATCACCCCCGCAGGCAACTTTCACCCTCTTAGCAATACGGCGGGTGTTGCCGGAGTACGAGTGATAGAGAATACATCGGGACATACCTGAGATATCAGCATTGCTATAAAAAAAAGGTTGGCGGGAGGGAGTATGGCAGGAAACGGGGCGGCTTCACCTGTATGGAAAAGGTACCCTGCATTCCCTGCACTTAAGTGCGGGTAGCGGCACTGACCATGGCGAGGATCTCTTTTGTTTTTTTCTCGTTTTCAATCTCTTTCATATGGATCGTCGTGGTGCCGCGGATCTCCATCCTGCGCCCTTCACACCACGTTTTAAAAGTTTCCTCTGATGACCCCGGCATACCGCCATGGCAGAAAAATCCGGTAACAGGTTTCCCCTCACAGCCGTCCAGAGCAAGTATTGCTGCATGGATAACCGGCGTCGGTTTGAATGCCCACACGGGGGATCCAAGGACAATGAGATCATAACCCGAGACATCGATTGATGCCGGTTCAATGGGAGTTGTCTCTTCACCCCGCGCTTTTTTGCACCGGCTCATAAAGCGCGTGAGGGGCACATACTCTGCACGGTCAAAAACCTCAATAAGACGCGCATCGCTGCACGCTGATGCGAGGTGCTGCGCCACGTGCCGTGTATTGCCGGTTTCAGAATGGTATATGATGCAAATCTTCATCAGGATTCTATGGGAACGTTCAATAAAAAAAGATATCAGAAAATATCACGGAATTCTGCTATAAATACAAAAAAGGAAGAGAGAAGATTATTTTTTCCCCTTACTGGCTTTCGTGACCGGTTTTTTTGTGCCCGCAGGGGCTTTCTTTTTTGCCGTCTTTGGGGCAGGCTCCCTTCTGAACTGGGGCATCATCGCACGGACTTCGCGTCCGACATCCTCGATGAGGTGCCCCTCGTCTGCTTTGGTGAGCGCATTAAAGACAGGGCGGTTTGCCATGTTCTCAAGCATCCATTCCCGTGCGAATTTCCCGCTCTGGATATCCTCGAGGATCTCCTGCATCGCGACATAGGTTTCCGGACCAATGACCCGTGGACCCCTGGTGAGATCGCCATATTGCGCCGTGTTGCTGATGGATCTGCGCATGTTCGTGAGCCCGCCCTCGTAGATCAGGTCAACGATCAGCTTGAGTTCGTGGAGCACTTCGAGGTATGCCATCTCCGGTGAATACCCTGCGTTAACGAGCGTCTCGAACCCTGCCTTGACAAGCGCGGTCGTCCCCCCGCAGAGGACTGCCTGCTCCCCGAAAAGATCGGTCTCGGTCTCCTCGCGGAAGGTTGTCTCAAGTACGACTGCCCGTGTCGCACCGATCGCCTTTGCGTACGCGAGCGCTGTCTTGTGGGCATTCCCGGTAAAGTCCTGGTGGACCGCGATGAGCGCGGGGACGCCTTTTCCGTCCTCGTACTGCCTGCGCACCATCGCACCCGGGCCTTTGGGCGCGACCATGATCACATCAACAGTCGGGGGAGGGACAATCTGCCCGAAGTGGATATTGAACCCATGCGAGAACATCAGGCATTTTTTGTCCGAGAGGTTCGGTTTGATCTCCGAACGGTAGACTGCCCCTTGGTTCTCGTCGGGTAAAAGGATCTGGATGATGTCGGATTTTTTCACCGCTTCCGCGACGGGCATCACCTTCATACCATCCTTGGTTGCCGCGTCCCAGCTCTTCCCCTTGCGGAGCCCGATGACTACATCGAGCCCGGAGTCCCTGAGGTTCAGGGACTGCCCGCGCCCCTGCGAACCATACCCGATCACGGCAATTTTTTTGCCTTTCAGCGCACCGATATCGGCATCGGCCTCATAATATTTTTTTACCATAGCACTTCCCTTTGATATCAGCAACAAAGCACATAAATATTATATGAAAAAGACTCAAAAGCACACGTTCACACGAATACTTGTTGAATAACCACCAGGATGCGATAGCCTATTCCCCCAACACGCACCCATGACAAGCCAGAGAATTCATTTGCACGCGAACTTCCTGATATTCAGGCAACATCACCTGACGTCCGGATAAACCTGACCCGGGTCGGCGTAAAAAACGTCAAGAAGCTTGTAGAGGTTTCCCGGTATGAGAAACGCCCGGTTATTTTTATCTCCACTTTTGATGTCTTTGTCGACCTGCCCGGGAGCTTAAAAGGGGCAAACCTGTCCCGGAATTTTGAGGTCATTGATGAAGTGCTCCAGCGGGCTATCGATGGTGATGTAAACGGGATCGAGAACCTCTGCAGCGCCGTTGCGCGCAAACTTCTCGACCGTCACGAGTATGCCGACCGCACCGAGGTATTTATGCGCAGCGAATTTATGGTCAAGCGCGAGACGCCGGTCAGTCACACCACCTGTCATGAGGTCGTGAAGGTGCACGCACGCGCAGTCGCCCGCAGAACTTTTCGTGAACCCATTGTGAGAAAGAGCATCGGTGCGGAAGTCACCGGTATGACCGCCTGCCCGTGCGCCCAGAATATCATGAAGGAGCGGGCGATGCACGTGTTCCACACACTCGGTGTCAGCGACGAGGTTGTCAATAGGTTTTTTGCAGAAGTCCCGATGGCGACGCACAACCAGCGGGGGCGGGGGTTCCTCTGCATCGAGACCGATGACGACCAGCACGTGGATCTGGAAAAGATCATCGGGGTCGTAAAAGAGTCTATGAGTTCAGGGATCTACGAGCTTCTCAAACGTGGCGATGAGAGCCATGTGGTGCTGGCCGCGCATAAAAATCCCCGGTTTGTTGAGGACTGTGTCCGTGAAATGGCAAAGAAGGTGCTTGCCGAATTCGAGTATCTTTCGGGCGATTCAATGGTCACCATCAAGCAGACCAACGAAGAGAGCATCCACCAGCATGATGCCTATGCAGAACGACGGGCAACGATAGCCGAGCTCGTGGATGAACTCAATGGTGAACGGCTGCACGAGTCGTAAAATAACCGGTGACTGGATAGGAACGGACCAGGGTTGATAATTATATTCAATTTTTGCGATGCTGAATATTTTTATTAATAAATCAATCGGCAGATAAAACCGATAACCCTTTTCATTTGAAATATTCCCGTAGTATCGCCTTTTTTATCGGTTATTTATCCCATCGGATCGATTAAAAAGGGTTATAACAGACATTGGATAACATAAACCTGAACGTACTTTGTACGGTCAATTATCTCTAGAGATGAGAGATCTTATTCAAACTTTGTACAGCACTAAGAACAACGCAACATAACAATGAGGCGATAATATTGTCGAAAGTTGTAGAGATTTCCCCAACCACAAGACACGAAGGACATTCCAAGTTGGTCTTGAAGGTTAACGACGCAGGTATCATCGAGAAGGGTAACTGGCTTTCCATTACCCCGGTGAGGGGCGTTGAGAGGCTTGCCGTCGGCAAGACGATGGAGCAGGTCCCGAAGATCGCGTCCCGTGTCTGTGGTATCTGTCCGATTGCCCACACACTCGCCGGGGTCGAGTCGATGGAAGCATCCATCAAGTGCGAGATCCCCCGGGATGCACACCTTCTGCGTGTGGTCCTTCAGTGTGCCAACAGGTGTCACAGCCACGCACTGCACAACATCCTGACGCTGCCCGATATGTATCTTCCGGGTACCGACACCAAGATCAACCCGTTCACGCCGGAAGAACCGGTGCGCAGCGTTGCCAAACGCATCCAGCGGCTCCGTGAGATCAGCCAGACCATTGGCGAGATTGCCGGTGGAGAGGCCATCCACCCGAGCAACCCGCGCGTCGGTGGCATGTACAAGGCATGCTCCCCGCAGGCAAAGATCAAGATGTACGACCTTGCAAAGGAAGGTCTCGTCCTTGCCCATGAGCACATGGACTTCATGATTGCTGTCCTGCGCAACTACCAGAAGCGCGACTGGGCAGAGGTCGGCGGCAAGCAGATCAAGATCCCGAAGGACCTCGGCTATCACGACCAGGGCTACCTTGCAACCCACCCGGTGTACGGAACCTCCAGCCTTGACGAGTGCCCGACCTGGGACCCCAGCCGGTTCAAGGAGAGCCGCCCGTGGGACTGGTATATGGGCGAAACTGAAATCACGCTCGAAGACCCGACCTACCCTGTTGGTGGTACCACCAAGATGGGCACCAAGGCAAACCCGCAGATGGAAGCCTGTACCGGTGTCCCGTGCTACGACGGTGCACCGGTCGAAGTCGGCCCACGCGCCAGGCTGGTCAAGTTCAAGAACTTTGACGAGAAGGGCACCATCGGCCAGCAGGTTGCCCGGCAGATGGAATACCCGGACTGCTTTACTGCAATGATCTCGGCACTTGACGAGTACAACCCCAACGGGAAGGTCGTTGCCGACTCCATCCCGCAGGGTGACGGCTCCCTGGGCTGGGCTGCAAACGAAGCCCCCCGTGGCATGGATGTCCACCTTGTAAAGGTCAAGGATGGCAAAGTGCTCTGGTACTCGCTGCTTGTCCCGACAACGTGGAACTTTGCAACCTGCAGCGCTGCACTCACCGGTGCACCCTGGCAGCTTGCTGAGGTCATTGTCCGCGGGTACGACCCCTGTGTGTCATGTGCTACCCACATGATCGTCGTTGATGAGGACAAGAAGGTAGTGGCTCAGAAGCTTATCCAGTGAGTGTAACCCGATGTTGTATCCGGAGATCGTGATTGCGGGGTGCGGAAATCCCCTGTTCGCCGATGACGGCTTTGGACCGGCAGTCGTTGAGGAGTTAAAAAAACTCACACTTCCTGACAATGTGAAAGTTGAGGATGCAGGCCTTGGCGGCCCGCACTTTATTTTTACCCTGCTCGATCCGGAAGTGACAAAGAAGCTCGTGATCATTGATATTGCCGATTTCGGTGCGGAACCTGGAGAGATAACAAAACTCCGTGTAGAGGACCTGCCACCGGGCGCCTACCGCGACGCCCATTCGTGGGACCTGACCGAACCGCTGCACCGCCTGAAAGACGACATCGATATTACGATTATCGGATGCCAGCCAAAACGGGTTACAGCACCTGAATACGAGATCGGGCTTTCTGATGAGATCGTGAAAGCGATACCGAAGACCATTCGGGTCGTACTGGAAACTATAGGAGTGGATTATGGGACTACTATCAAGTGTTTTCAAGAAGAACGTCAGCGAGGAAGCCAAGAAGCCGGCTGACGTAGCAACAAAGGCAGAAACAATCAAAAAGGAGGTTAAGCCTGTGGCAGACAAGATTACAGTTGGCCATGTGCACATGAGTGGATGCACTGGCTGTCTTGTGTCCTTAGCAGACAACTATGGTGGCCTTTTGACAATTCTGGACAGGTATGCAGACCTTGTATATGGTCTGACACTTGCCGATGTGCGCCACATCCCCAAGATGGATGTCGCACTTGTCGAGGGTTCCGTGTGTCTTCAGGACAAAACTTCAGTGGATGATATCAAGCAGACAAGAGAGAAGGCGACAGTCGTTGTCGCTGTTGGCGGATGCGCCTGCTATGGCAACATCACCCGGTTCTCCCGTGGCGGCCAGCAGAACCAGCCGCAGATGGAGTCATATGTGCCCATCGGCGACCTGATCAAAGTCGATGTGTATATTCCAGCCTGCGCCCCGACCCCGCAACTTATCAGAAATGTCTGTGTGATGGCGTACCTGCTGCTCAAGGGAACAAAAGAGCAAAAAGATCTTGCAACCGCATATCTTACACCGCTCATGGGTCTTGCACAGCGCGGCACCGAAGCATGTGGATGCGATCTCATTTATGATGTGATCAACCAGGGACTCTGCATGGGATGCGGCAGCTGCGCAGCATCATGCCCCGTCCGGGCGATCACGATGGAGTTCGGCAAGCCCAATGTGAACCGTGAACTCTGTATCAAGTGCGGCGCCTGCTATGCACAGTGCCCGCGGAGTTTCTTCAACACGGATGTCATCAGTAATTATGAGGCGATCAACGAGGCCATAATGGCGGCACTCCAGTGAAGGTGATTGAAATGGGAACAGAACTCGGAAATTACAAATCATGCGTCTCAGCCCGGAGCACCAACAAGGAGATCCTCAAAGGCGCACAGGACGGCGGTATCGTAACCCAGCTGTTCGCGTTCGCACTCGATGAGGGCATCATTGACGGAGCCATCGTTGCAGGTGTCGGCGAGGAGCCCTGGAAACCAGAGCCCATCGTCGCTACAACACGGGCAGAACTGCTTGCGGCACGCGGCACAAAATACAACATCAGCCCAAACGTCTCCTTAATCAAGGAAGCCGTCCGGAGCTACGGTCTTGACAAGGTCGGTATTGTCGGTACTCCCTGCCAGATGCAAGCCGTACGGAAGATACAACTCTACCCCGTCGGCATGAGGGATGTCGGCGCGAGCATTGCGCTTGCCGTCGGTATCTTCTGCATGGAGAACTTCCCCTACCAGGGTATCCTCCAGCTCGTGGAAGACCACGCAGCGATGAAGATGGAAGCGGTCAAGAAGATGGAGATCGGCAAGGGCAAGTTCTGGGTCTACGGCAAGCGCGGACAGGTTGTCCAGCTGCCGCTCAAGGTGACCCACAAGTACGAGCAGCCCGGCTGCCACGTTTGCCTTGACTATGTAGCCAACCTCGGTGACATCTCCACCGGTTCCGTCGGCAGCCCCGATGGATGGAGCACCGTCTTTGTGCGCAGCAAGATCGGTGACAGTGTCTGGGCAAAGGCAGTCGCAGCAGGCTGCTTCGAGACCCAGCCGATCGAGAAAGTCAAGCCCGGCCTTGAACTCGTGTCCAAGCTCGCAAACGAGAAGATCACGAAGAACAAGACAACGCTCGAAGGCCGCAAGACCTTCGGGGTGGGCAAGGCTCTCCGCAACCCCTACATCTAAATTTTTTTTCGAGATTCGGTTTTTAGTTGGTATATTCTCGTGCATTACATGAATGAAAAATTTACATCTAAATAAAACAGGGAGAGAAAATTAGATCCCCCTAAAAAGAATCCCCGCCCCGCGCACTCCTGTATACTTTGCGCTCCTGCAGATCAACCCTGTATGCAGCAGGGTGTTCGAGCAGATCATCGATCTGAATTCTCATTTCCTTTAATTCCGAAAAGGTGAAGAGGTCTTGCTTCTCCGCTCTCTTTGCTGTTTCCAGCCATGCCACTTCGATCCCGGTCTCCCTTTCCACTACTCTGGTAATCCCATACATCGGGTTTGCTCTCTCAAAGAGGGGATATGAAAAATATGGACATTATGGAATACAAAAAAATTGTGACCCGGTAGCCCGTTCACATGGATTTTTTCACCACACGTACGGGATCGATCGTCGCATCGATTATCACGTCGAACTTCAATTCCGGCAGCCACCCGGCTTTCTCAAACATGTTCATGAAGCAGACTCCAACAACCTTCACGTCGCCATGCTTGTGGATGAGCGCCTGCACCTGTTCCTTTGTTACTGGCACATTGGGCATCGCAAGTCCTCCCATGATTATGAGGACTTTGGGCCGGAGCGTCGCAGCTTTTGCGCTCACCTGCATGCCCACATCATCAACGTTGTGGATGACCTTTGCCTTGGACTCATCGAGCAGCGGGACAAAGACCTGTTCGGGTTTAAGCCCACGGACTGCAACTGCGAGCAGTTCGACAAACGGCGTGCAGGTGCCAACGCACCCGTAGTACACGATCTGGTCGCCTTCCTCAAGGCCTGAGCTCTGGAGGTAGTCCTTAAAGGGGCGGAGGATCCCGGGGACCCCGCGCAGGGTTTCTGTCTGGGTCATAATATCAGGAGAATGTCCGGCACCCGGCATGATAAGCTTTGCTGGACGATGCGTGCTGAAAGGGTGCGCGTGTCGCTGGCGTTACAGGTCATACCATCGAGTCGGGATGACTTCGCAGCCGATCAGCCAGATTGCGTACAGGATCGAGAGGCTGGCGATCAGGAACAGGGGCGAGATGACCGATTCGCTTTTCGGGAGGAACTCAAGGCGGGACAGGTCAAAGACCACATACAAGGCAAACGTAAGGGCGATCCACCAGCCATAGAACTTCTTTCCTTTGGTGGCGAGCCTCACTCCTGCAAGAACAACAACGCATTCGATTAAAATTGAGAGGATTTGAAGAACGATATTCGTATCCATACGTTCTGATCGGTGCGTAGCGCCATAGTTCTTTGGATTGAAGTCCGAAAAGGGCTCCCCCATCAGGCTCCCCCATCATGTATTAGTGATACAACATCATACGGGTGATTACACAACATGTGCGACAATTTTCTTCTCCAACAGGAACTTTACGATGCTGCAAAGAACTGGCTCGCCATGGACGGGCTCTGGTTCCAGGGGATCGAACAGTCATATGGGATGAATGCAGCTCTTGAGATGGACAAAAAAGTCTGGGAACAGTTCTCGGTCATCGAAGCGGAACGGATAAAAAAACGGCTTTCGCTACCCGAACGCGGGGGTCTTGACGCGCTTGAGATTGCCCTGAACAACCGGCTGTATCACCTGCTTAACGACCAGGAAATCCGGCGGCCGGATACCACCACATTGTTCTTTACCATGAAGACCTGCCGGGTTCAGGCAGCACGGGAGCGAAAAGGGATGCAACTCTTTCCCTGCAAAACGATCGGGCTGGGGGAATATTCGGTCTTTGCCAAAACGATCGATCCCCGGATCAAAACCGAATGTGTTTCCTGTCCGCCACAACCTGTGCAAAAGATGAGATACTGTGCGTGGAAATTTGTGCTGGGTACTCCGGATACGGATAATTACGGTCCCGGACATTAGAATATTTTTGGGGGTAAACCGGAAGTCCCGTTAGAGTTCTCCTGCGAATGTTCACAGGTCTTCGAACCAAAGAATTAATAAAAAACCTCATATCCCCTTGAATCCTTATTGTTGTAAATAAAAGAGGTAGTAATTTACAACGTGGTTCTATGGAAAGCCTGTCTCTTGCCAGCGATGAGTCCATTATTCTGACGATACAGGATATTGTGGTCAACGGCGCCAGGAATGAGGTGATACTCACAAGTATTCGCCTTGTCCTTGTTGAAAGTGAAAAAGACCGTGTCCATCACGAGGATATCCGGCTTGATACCATCGGTTCGGTTGTCGCAGGAGAGAATAAATTCCATGAACCGACCATCACCCTCATCCTCTACCCAGATGAGGCGCAGAGCCGCGAGCTTGTCTTTTTCCAGCGACCCGGCTTCCAGAGGATTGGAGAACGGGACCATCTGATCGCAAAACTCAAGGAACACATCCCTCTTTCAAAGGTGCAGGCAGAAGTACCGGTGTTCCTTCGTCCCTCCTTTCAGGGTACGGAAACCGCTCCAAAAACCCCCGGTGAGGGAGAAACGGGCGGGAAACCGGGCGCGTCAGTACCCCCTCAGCCACCGCGCAGGGAGCAGGCAACCCCCGAATCATTGTATCCTCCAAAAGATTCGCCCGTTGTCACCGTTCTTGAACGGATACCGTTCAAGGCATTCCCCGCACTGCTCGTAATCTTTGTTGCGGTTGTTGGCGGTATGATCACGTATGTGGCGATCCTGCATGAAAACCCGGCTGCATTTTCAGGCCATGCGATGGTTCCCACTATCGCTCCGGGAGCATCTGCAACCCTTGCCCCCGTGGAATCAGCCCCATCAGCCACACCGACAGATTCACCACAGGTCACGGTACCCCCGCCTCCCCCGACAATTGCCATCCCCCAGTCCGGGGTCTGGGTACGGGTCCAGTCCCCGGGGACATTTATCGGGTCGGTCGGTGCAAAAGGGATCCTGCAACCGGTCAACGCAACCGGCGACAGGTTCTACCGGATTCTGGCAAATGACGGTATCATTGACATCGCCATTCAGAAGCAGGACGCCTCCGATGACCCGCTCGCCGTTGGGATCTATAAGAACGGTGCACTGGTACAACAGAGCAACACCTCGGTCCCCTGGGGCACTATCGACCTCCATACCAGCATTTAAGGATAACCCCCACTGCCACAACCGTTTTTTAAAAAATCTTTTTTCCCGGATCCCATCAGGAGACCCGTAACGGTTGGACTACACTATGGTGAAATTTTTTATCTTTTCAAAAAAAATGTCAGCGCTTCTGCCGGTTCTTTGTAGATTTTTTCGTGCTCTTTCCCGGTCGCGGGCGATCCACGGATGGAATCCATGTCTTGGTTTGATCTCAAAGGCTTAAGGTGGGCCATGTGCCGTGGGGGAAGCGCGGATTTTTTCTGTGACTTGTGGTTTGGACGGGGGGGTGAGTCATAGGATGCTGCTGGTCATCTTCCTGCTGACGCTCCTTATCCGGGCTGGTTTTGATTTTTACTATAGGTTTGGGATCATCAGGCTCACGATCAGGCCGAAGTCGGGATGTCATCAACAAGGTTTCGTTTTCCCATAATAAAATAATCCTGGTTTTTTCCAGACGATTGATATAAGGATTCCATGATATACTTAACAACACGATACACCACCGGCCACCATCATGCCTCCAGTTACCAGCGAGAACCAGAAAAACGTATGCGAACGGGAATCCGACAGGATCCAAAAATTTTTCATCCGCCCGTTTTTCCTGTCCTTTTCCATCGGGATCCCGTTCTGCATCTACAAGCTGCTCTTTGGGGTGACCGCAGTCCGCATCGGTTCAGCCACGTCACCATCCCTTGTTTTTTTTGGGTGGCTGGTTATCGCATGGGCTGGAACGGACCTCCTGATGAACACCGGGCGGGCACTTCTTGACCTCATCGGGATTCATGCGAAATGGGAATACTGCACGATCGCCCAAGCGGGACGAATCGTTGGGCAGCCCATGGTCTTTCTTGCCATCGACACTGTGCTGACATTTTCGATCATCTGTGCCATGCTCTGGTCAGGCTGGATCACTTACCTAACTCCGGTTGAAATGTACTTTTGGTATGCGGCAACGACGGCAAACCTGGTCAGCCTCTCGCTGGTTTCCCTGTACAACGAGATCCGGAAAGCCTGAATCCGTACACCAGAAAGCGGAGGGTTTTGTCCGCCGCATACCCCTTTTAGTATGCGTACCTTGCCATCCCGCCTGCGTCTTTTTTAACTTTAACCCATAATGATTAGGTTTTTCCACAAAGAATAAAATTAAAAAAAGTTATTAGCAACCCAAAATTGCCCTGCAGGGTTAACAGGTCGGATTTTTCAGGTATTCCAGGATTCGGTCGGTTACATCCGGGTTCCGCGGGAAGTTGATATGACCGTACTCGTCAGCAGGGGGACCGAAGCATCACGTGGTTTCAGGAACCAGTGGGTTCCATATCCCGGGATGACTGCCCCCCCATGGACAAGGATCACCGGGCAGCACTGCATGTTCGCCTTACCACATATGCTGCTCAACTACGATAGACATTTGGAAATGCCGATAAAAAATGGAAGCGCTCCTGGCCGGCCTTATGAATGGAGTTATTTTACTTCGTCACCGAGCGCTTCCCGGCTCCGCATCTGGTACAAGACCATGGGATCCATCTCGCGGTATGCATCCTTTGCTGTCCGCATGATCACATTGGTGATGCCGGAGTTCACGATCATCTTCGAGCAGAGGAAACACGGCCAGATCTGGGTCAGCTCGTCAGTCTCTACATCAAATCCCGCAAGATATAGTGTGCAGCCCCGCGCCTGCTTGCCTGCCTGGATGAGCGCGTTCATCTCGGCATGGACGCTCCGGCACCGCTCGTAGTTGGACCCGGAGGGAATATTATGGTCCCGTCTCCAGCACTTTTTAAGTTCCGTGCAATCCATCTGCTTGCGGGGGGCGCCGGTATACCCGGTTGACACAATCGTATTGTATTCATCCACAATGATCGCGCCGAAGTTGCGCCGCAGGCATGTGCCTTGGTTGGCACACCGCAGTGCGAGGTCCAGAAAATAATGGTGCCTGTTGGTCCGCATTTAAACAAATTATTGCAGAGCTCCGTATTAAAGAGGGGTGATCGAGCGTGCTGAAATTTTTTGAGCGGGTGAACTCCCTTATGGTTGATTCAGACTCACTCAGATTTTTTTTGTATTTTTTCACCGGACAACAGGGTAATAATTTTAAACGTGGGATCCCGTCGATCATCAGGTTTTTCACAGGTTGGCACACTGTACACATCACCTGCAATCATCCGCCATGACAGAACAGCAGGTATTAAGACGCAATACGCAGAGTGTGAGAATGAAAGATGAAGGAGTACGAGTTTGCCCCGAAACTTTCCCGGGGGCAAAAAGTTACTGCTGTAATGGTAGGAGGCGGGCTCGGATTATTACTGGCGGCGATAAATATTATTTTCAGGGAATTCCTTGATTCATGGCATTTTTTATCCACCCCGGTCTTTATCGTGGGGGCGGCCATCATACTCTGGATTGCCTATATACGGTAATAATTGTGCCATAAACAATGAGTCCGGTATTCCTTCAACTCCTGAAACCGGTAAAAAGAATACTACCGGATCGAGAACAAATAGGGTAAAATTAAAATTTAACGTTTACATCAAAGAAAATTTAGAAGGATGGCGGTGATAACTCCACGATATATCCATAAAAAGAGCGGGACAAGGTAAAATTAATTTTTGGGTTTTATGCCGGAATAACTTCATACCGGCATAGGCTCCGAACGGCCCTGCCAATGAATACAACAATAGAACATTTTCCGATGTTCTCCACGCAGCCGTTGTTGCCTTCTTTTTTATAATATGCATAGGCAACAAATGCGCACCCGTTCACAAGGACGTACAGTATCAAAAAAATTCAAGGTGAGAAATTGTCATTATCCTACGGTACCGGAGATGTCTGGTGCATTTTTTTCCACGTATCAGGATTTAAGGAAAAAGCGCCATTTGCAGAACATGTCCTTTGGATGCGGGTCAGGAGGTGCAAAGATGCATTCAACCGCGATCCGCTCATCGATAACCTGTGCAAAACGGGTAAATTCCGCACGGTGCATCTCGCGGCAGTTATACTCCCCGTCGCCCCGCCGGAGCCGTGCCTCCTGCGTAGGACAGGACGGCACGGTGATGATCACCTCATCCTCCCGTTCCTCGATCTGGTAGTCCACGAGAAGGGTCCAGGGATAATATCGTA
>Ga0265595_1000422_pt1 | contig 39182 bp, 22 predicted proteins | sample saktaG_15_FD_190148 | JGI IMG/M metagenome (GOLD analysis project Ga0265595, IMG submission 190148) | Saline water microbial communities from Sakinaw Lake, British Columbia, Canada - sak_2013_06_06_50m | ecosystem: Environmental > Aquatic > Non-marine Saline and Alkaline > Saline ...
CCTGGTAGGTGACCGTTTCAATTGTCGCCCCCGCATTGCTGATGGTTTGTGCAATCAGATCCCCTGATCCATCGGAAAATCCGGTCAGGTTGAGCGACGATGCCGTTGCCACCCAGGTAAAGGTGGTTCCTGTCGTGTGCGACAGGTTTTGGATGTTGCTTGACATTCCTTCACAAAGGGTTTCTCCGTTTGGCAGAAAGAAAATGTCAGGAACGGGGAATACGGTGATGATATAATCGGTCATCGATCCGGGACAGCCGCTGTTCTCCGGGGTGACGTGGTATGTAACGGTTTCCGTATCAAACCCTGAATTCAGCAGGTTTTGATCAATAAGCGTTCCAGGGGTAGTACTGCTTGAATAACCCGAAATATTTCCTGATGATCCGGTACAGGTCCATGTAAACTGTGTGCCGGTGACATTGGATTCCAGGGTGAGGTTGGTGCTGACATTATTGCATTGGTTCTGGTTTAGGGGCGTGTTGGTCAGATAGGGGGAAGGGACCACTGTTACTATGTAATTGCTGGTATCCCCAGAACAACCGTTGGCTTGTGGAATAACTCGATATGTCACTGTTTCATTCACTGATCCCGAATTGATCAGGTTATCGTTGATCAGGGTAACTGGGTTGGTTGTATTGTCACTGTATCCGGTGATGTTTGAGGATGAACCATGAGAGATCCAGGTAAAAAGGGTCCCGGTTACATTAGAGGTCAAAACTATATTGGTTGAGTTATTGTTGCAGATCTCTTTTGCCAACGGAGTGATTGATAAGTCGGGTACCGGATAGACAGTCACTACAAAACTGGAAACCACGCCATCGCAACCATTTGCTTCAGGGGTTAACTGGTAGGTTACTGATTCAATGTTATCACCTGAATTGATCAGCGTTTGATCAAGGATACCTGTGGGCGTGGAATTATCTGAGAATCCGGTCACATTGCCTGAGGATCCGGTAGCAATCCAGGTGAATAGTGTTCCAGCAACGTTAGAGGTCAGAGTCACACCGGTAGATTGCCCGGAACAGATAGATGTGTCCGACGGGTTGTTGGATAGATCAGGCACCGGGAAGACTGTCACCACAAATACGGAATCCGGGCCCTGACATCCCACTGCTGTCGGTGTGACCAGGTATGAAACCGATTCAATGTCAAAACCGGAATTGGAGAGTGTCTGATCCAGTAACGTCGTTGGATTCGGTTCATCTGAGAAGCCAGAAACGAATGAAGAGGAACCAGTCGCTGTCCAGGTGAACAATGTATTGGCGACATTGGACACGAGGGTTACATTCGGACCGGTATTGTCGCAGATTGAATCTCCTTTCGGCTGGTTGATTAAATAAGGCAATGGTTTGACCCACAGAGTATAAACGGAGCTGCTACCGGTACAACTCCCGGTTGACGGGGTGATGGTGTATAAAACGCTTCCAGCGGTTGGATCCGGGTTAATCAGTTGTTGGGCAATCAGAGAACCGGATCCGTCGCTGAATCCAGAAACATGACCGGCACCACCCATGGCAATCCAGGAAAAAGAGGTTCCTGCTACTGTAGATGTCAACACAATGGTTGTCGTTGCTTCCGAGCAGATCGAGTCCACCATAGGGCTGACAGTGAGCTGGGGAACCGGATTGACGATTACTTTGAAATCTGTCACTACCCCGTTGCAATTGTTTGCCCGTGGGATTAAGTGGTACAGCACCGAATCCTTGACTACACCGGTAAGGCTCAGCGTTTGGTTGATCAACGTGGTGCCGGGACCAGGGTTTGGTGACCAGCCGGAGACGTTTCCTGACGATTGTGTACATGTCCAGGTGAAAGTCGTGCCAGAAACATTGGAAGTAAGCGTGATATTGGTCGATTGACTCTGACAGATCCCTTTCAAGGCAGGGGAGTAAGAGAGATCCGGTGTTGAGTAGACAGTCACAACATAATTGGTCACCACTCCGCTGCATCCGTTGGCCTTTGGAGTGATGTGATAGATGACGTTCTCCACCTGGATTCCGGTGTTCACCAACGTCTGGTCAAGCTGTGTGGCAGGAGTAGCGTTGTTGCTCCATCCGGTTACGTTCGGTGAGCTGGGCGTGCAGGTCCAGGTGAACTGGGTGCCGGCAACCGTTGATGTGAGCGTGAGATTGGTGTTGAGGTTGTTGCACTGTTGCTTGCTCTTTGGAGTGTTGCTGAGGTTGGGGATCGGATGTACAGCTACTTTGTATGTTACACTGTCGCCAAGGCAACCATTGGCCGTTGCTGCAATACGGTAACGAACGGTATCTGTGGTGGTGCCTGAGTTGGTCAGTGTCTGGTTGATGATGGAACCGCTCCCGTTAAGAAATCCTCCCATGTTTGGATTGGTGCTCCAGGCTCGCCAAGCAAAGGAGGCCCCTGTTACATTGGATGTGAGAGAGATGTTACTGGAGGTATTGTTGCAGATGGTCATCACCAGAGGTGACGTAGTCACTGCGGGAATCTGGTTCACAGTGACGGTCTTCGAAGAGATGGGTCCGTCTCCGCACTGTGTATTGTAGCCGCGAACTGTTACCTGAGTAGGTCCAGGCGGTGTGGCGAGGGAAAAGACAATAATCTTCACAGGTAACGTTGTTGTATCCACTCCCCCTCCAAGCCAGTTCCATATATATTTTTGAGAGTTTGGATCAGATAGAACTGAAAACTGGGCTGTGCCACCCTGGCAGATAACATTAGGGCCGGAGATCGTTCCAAGGTTGTTGGGACCTTTTTTGTACGTTACTGTCACTGGGGCAGTACTGGTACTAACCACGTACCACCAGGTGTTAATGGTTTTCATATCTCCCCATTCAGGATTCCAACCATGACATCCCGTTGTGGGCGTACTTATACAACCGGGTGGGGTAATATTAATTATCCCACCAACCTGTGAATCATCCCAGAAGAATTCCGGATCGGGAATGGGAGGTATTGTTTGTGGGCGGATCAGGTTGACTTTAAACCCATTTGCATTGCCCTCAACATCCCACAAGGGCAGGTGAGTCAATCCGTTGTAATACCTCATAGTAAAAGGAAAGGATGATCCGTTGGGGATATTTAATCCGTTGCCGTCTTTACCATCCCAGGATATGGTATCTGTACCTCCGGTGACTGATTCAACCAGAATCCTGTTCACATAAGGTAGGCCAAGCGAACTCAACTCGAGTGTTATTTCAGCTGTTCCCAGGGCCGTGGTTTGAAAAATAAAATCAATGATACCGGAATTACAATAGGTGACCGTATATAATGAATTTGGCACTAACTGGCCAATGGTGGCACTCGGATATAGAAGGGTATCCGGATTATTCAGAAAGATTTTATATTGTGGATAATTATGCCATCCGGAGGTTGACTGACGTGCCTGTTGAGCATTGTGGGTTGGGCCGATGGGATAACATCCTGATTCATTGCAGGATACTGTGAACCACATGCCATCCAATCCGTTTGGATCAAAACGGGATACGACGCCGTCGTTGGAATATACATATAATTTGCCGTAAAAGAAATGCCGGCTGGGCTCATTTGTACTTAACTGCCAGGCTTTTGAATGAACCCGTCCCTTCTTATAGGTAATGGTGGTTGTATCAATGACGGAGACGTCAAACTTTTCAAAGACTCTGGAACCATTAAAGCTAACCTGAAAAGTTATAAAGTAATCACCATTACTTGTAGGGGCTACTACTCTGGCAGGATAACCCTTGGTGGGATTGAATTTGGATGGGCCGGCGTATGCCTGACTGTAATATTGGATGAAGCCTTGTTGCCCCAGGCTTGGTGTTGAGCCACTCCAGAGTACTGACCCATCAGGGTAGTGTATGCGATAGGTGACAGCCCCACCGCCGGTAACGATCGTTCCAACTCCAAAATAAATCTTCTCTTTGGTATAATCAGAGATCCGGATATACAAACGGTAATTGGTATCACCATTATATAAGGCAAATGGATCCCGTAACGCACCGCCTACATTCCCATTGGCAACCAGGATATATGCCCGTTTATTACTAGCACTGTCAGGCATCAACTCTTTGGTACCCTCCCCAATAGTTTGAATGGTGAAAAAGGCAAACAAAATAGAAAAGAAAATAGAAAAATGGTTGGACAATTTCCCCATCCAGCAACTCTTTACTAAATTAATACACAAAAATATAAAAAAAGTTGCATATCCAGACTCTAATCCTTTAAACACCTTACCGCAAAGGCATTGCTCTTGAAGGCGGGATAAAAGGAGACACTGGGTGTATATTCAATGTCGGCAACCACCTCATTCATGCCATGTGCCCAGGCTTTAGAGGTAGAATGAAGAGTGGATGACCAGAAGAGGATAGAACGGAGAACGGGATCTGTTGCCGGGTACTTCCAGATCATCGTATGGAATCGGATGCCGGTGAGCAGGGCATTGAATCCGGAATAGCCGCTCGATTTCAGTGCATTTCCAGCGAAACCGTTGTTGATATACTGATTGAAAAGGAGAATCCATTCCGTATTAGTTGGAACATGCCAGCCGGGAGGGCAAAAGCCCTGAGTTGCTGGGGTGTCATCATAATTCATGATTTCGTTCCACTGGTACAAACCACCGTTAGTGGTGCAATTGGAAGGATTATCGTTGAAGCAGTATTTTTCGTTGATGCAGTTATCCCGTTGCATTTGTGTGGAAGGGGTAGGGTTCCCAAAATTAAGGTTAGCGGCCATCCAGCATTGAGAGCCGATGCGAACTGAAGGATAACGCTGGCTGTCCCTTGCATCGATGAGAGTATCGCCACAGTTAAATACTGCGGATGGTAACAGGTAGATCTGTTGTGTGTCGCTGTATGTGCAGCCGTAAATATTTGTATACTGGTAGGTGACAGGCACCGTATCGGTTCCGATAGGGATGAGCGATGGTGTAAACCATGAGGAAGAAACACCTTCGCCAGAATAGGTCCCTTCCAGTGGAACCCCACCACGAAGTCGAAATGGTTGAGCCTCACGGGTTGTTATGGGTTGGCAGAACTGAAGGGTGACTATTGGCCGGGGATTTACGAAGATGGAAAATTCCGGAGAAACAACCCCGAACCCACAGTCGTTCTGACCCTTCACAGTTAAGGTCCCTGCGGTGGCAGCCGGTGAGAAGTCAATCGTTAAAGAGGATCCGTTATTGCTGATTGTTGCACCAGTACCTGTGTAATTCCACACGTAGTTGTCCGCATACTGGATTATAGGAACGGTATATATCACTGCCGATTGGTTCTGGCAAACGGTGTCAGCTCCTGTGATGGTTCCTGCATCTGCAGGTAACGGATTGACGAAAACAGGGAATACACTTCGCCGCCCATCTCCGCATGTATCATTATGGCCCCGGGCACTAACAACTCCGCTTATCGCAGCGGTAGAGTAGTTCACGGTAATCTGGTTAGTCCCATAGCCGTTTGTGATGGAAACACCTGACGGTATCGTCCAGATGTATGAGGAGGCATGAGCAATTGGATCTAAAGCGTAGATGATGGCTGTTTGCCCCTGGCAAACGGTATCCACCCCGGTTATGGGTCCGGCTGGCAGAGGGAGTGGATTCACTGTAACGGCAAACACAGAGCTATCGCCTGTACCACAATCACTCCATCCTTTCACGACTAAATTTCCAGATTGAGCTGTAGAGTCAAAGTTCACCGTGAGAGAGCGAGTGCTGTCACCGGTTGAAACTGAGGCTCCCGTAGGTAAAGTCCATAGATAGAATGTTGCACCTGTAATTGTATCGACGGAATAGCTGATGCCGGCCGACCCCTGACAAATGGTATCTTCACCAATGATAGCACTGGCTGGGACAGGAAAAGGTTTAACTACGACAGGGAAAAAGGTACTGTCGCCGTAGCCACAATCATTTTGCCCGCATACGATGATCTCCCCGGATATGGCTCCTGTCCCGAAATTCACCATGATAGTGTCTGTATACTCTCCGCTGGTGATGTTTCCTCCGGAGGGTAATGTCCATATGTAGCTAGTGGCATTATCGATGCTGTGAGTGGTGTACTGGATTCCGCTTTCATTCTGGCACACGGTATCGGGTCCGGTTACAAACCCTGCAGGTCCAGGCAATGGTTTTACTGTGACCTGTATCATTGTTTCCGGACCGTTTCCACACTGGTTCTGACCGTACACGCTCAGGGTCCCTGACGATGCAGTAGTGGTAAAATTCAGGGTAATCTCTGCCGTATCACTGGTTCCTGTCGCGCCGGGGGGAAGTGTCCAGATGTAGGAGGTTGCAAAATGAAGGGAATCCACATAGTAATAAACGTCTGATTGACCCTGGCATACGGTATCGGGGCCGATGGCCGGATGGTCAGCCATCGGCAGTGAGTCGATATAGAGCATTACAGTATCCCGTGCTATGCAATCGTTGTTATTCACCACCCGTACCCAGTATTCACCGCTGGTTCCGGTGGTAAGCGTAGAGCCGGTGGTGTTGTTACTCCACAAATACGTGACGAAAGGACCGGGATCAAACGTAACGGTAGTGCCTTCGCAGATGGTGGTATCGGGGCCCAAATCAACAGTTGCATTTGAATAATAGCCAATATTAATCGTGTCCATCAGGGTGCAGAAGTTGCCATTGACCACACAGGAATAGGATCCACTGTCGTTCACCGTGTAGTAACGGTCGGTACCGGTCAGGGTCCAGATACCGCTGATCAGTTTATACCAGGCATAAGTAGTCATGTTGGCCCCTCCGTCGAGTTCTACACTGTCGCCCGGACAAATACTGGCATCAGCGCCTAGATAAAGCGTGCTGAAATCAGAAAAATACCCATATTCGGAACTGGCTCCAACATTGTTGATGATACCCAGATGAAATTTTCCACTCGTGTTTTCCAGAAGGTTGGCGCCTACAGGGACTTGAGCGAGAGTCATATTGTTCTGGCGATAGTACAACCACTCATCGGCTGTACCTGGCACCACATTGAAGTTTGCAGCCGTGATGATCGTGCTGTTCCCGTTTAAAAGGAAGCTACCCTGGTTTCCATCACGGGTCAGGATGAGAATAGCAAAAGCGTTAGAACTTGAACGTGCAAAACCAATTTTTATAGATCCTGTGCAGGAATCCTGAGGTAAAATGGAGGCACCTGCCTCTCCGGGATGCCCTGAAAGGTGATAAACATAGACAGGGTTCGTTGCATCGAGATAGACCGTATTTGAAGCTGCCGGAATTCCATAATTAAATTGTTCTCCTGCATTCAGGGTGGCTACAGGCAATGGATTGCCGTCGATGCGGATTTCTGTGTTATTCATAATAGCACAAACATACACGCGCTCATCATTGTTATTTGGAGGTACATTATCTGCAAAGCCTTTAATGACAATGTATTCGTTCCCCAACAGGTTAACCGGAACCAACTGATCACCAATGATGTCCCACCCTCCAGTGATGATTGAATCATCACTGATCGTAATCGCGATGGGTTTGTCAGATACCACATGGGAACCCTTTAACGATGCAGCCGCCGTTGTATTCAGCGTGCGAGCAGAATAGGTCTCACCTTTGTTCAACACAATCTCGAAGGGAATCCCTGCAACATGGCCAACAATATCCAGGGTTGGGGTGATGGTGATGAGCGTGTTATCTTCGGTAGCGACAATATCGAAAGCTTCACTGCCATCGTTAGTCTGATTCGCATAGTTATTCTGACCGGGGATATAAAACTCAGTCCCAAGCGCATTTTTCCCTTTCATTGGCCAGATGGCGGGATTGCTTGAATTGGCATCGTCGTAATAGGCGGTGATAACTTTATCCGAAGTTAGCAGAAGTCCTTTGTTCAATACCTGATCAGGGGGATGGTTTTCAATACTGTCTTTCCATGTAGGGTTACCACCGATTTGGTCTAACCTGAGTGAAATCGTGGAGTTCGGAGGGATGAGCTGGCTAATTGGAACGAAGTTCAGATTTGCGGGCATCCGAAGAAGGATATTTGCCGGATCATCCATCGTTGAGATGCGCATGTATATAGGAATATCACCATGATTAGAAGATATCTCCGGCCCTACGAACCAGAACTCCTTGTCGATTTGGGCAAAACAAGAAATGGACACGGTTAGAAAAAAGACGAATGCATAGATATTCTTCACAACCAATCGTGTTTCATTTATCACGTAAAATTACAAAAAAAAACAGACTTCAATCCATGTTCAATTGGCTTCGCCGGGCTCCGCTTCGCTCCGGTTCATAGCCATTTCTGTGCAATTCTTACTGATTCTCTTGCATTTTGGATAGATATATATTATCTTTAGATGCTTGAAAATATAAAGATCTTTAGCTATGAAAGTACCTCTTCTCCTGGGACTTCTCATTGGAATCCCAATGTTTGCTATTGCTCAGTGGGTAGATGATTCCGCGGTAAACACCATGATCGCCGGTACGGGACAGGATCATACCTTTCCCAAAATTGCAGCCACTCCCGACGGGAATTTTTATATCTCGAGTTGGAGGAATGTTCCTGATACCACAATTTTTTATGAGATGTGGTTGCAGTATGTCAATCATGACGGGTATGTCCAGTGGGGGCCCAACGGCATCCTGATCAGCGACAATCCAAGCCGTTCATGGATCTCGGATTATTCACTGGTGACCGATTTGAGTGGTAATGCTATCCTTGCATTTGAAGATATGCGGGGAGGAAGTGGATTCAGTCACGTATCGGTTTATGCTGTTGCTCCCGATGGCCATGCGGTGTGGGATACCAACGGAATCCAATTGTCCACCGATCTCTTTATGTCATACTCCCCAACCGTTTGCCTGACCAATAGCCAGAATATCCTGGTTGCCTGGAATGCCGATAACAGCGATCGGGATACCAACGCTGGAATCTTTATCAAAATCCAGAAACTATCTCCAGCCGGAACACCACTTTGGCCTGACGCCATTACGGTGGCAGGCCCCGACAGCAACTATATCTTCCCGAATCTTTTACCGGTTGGAGTGGATGATTTTATCATGGTTTGGCAGAAAAAATTCGAAATAGGTATTGGCATCGGTTATGAAATGTATTCCTATATTTATGCCATGCGCTTTGGCCCTGACGGCACCATGAAGTGGCCTGATGTGGCCAGGATTTGCGATCACGGTGATTCGGCATTTGTCGTGCCGGAGTTTTTTAAGCTTCACCCTATCCAGAACAAAGAACAGGACGTCTACGTTGCCTGGTTTGACGACCGGTTTAAAACTGATTTTTCCAATATTTATGTCCAGCAAGTAGATACCTCCGGAAACATCAAGTGGTCCCAGAACGGAATCGCGGTATCTCCGACAAATTTCGGATATGACCGGGTAGACCCATGGATGGGGTTGGAACCTCTAAGCGAGGATCTTTTTGTCTTCTGGGAAGAATACAGGGTGGCAGGAATATTTGATTCGTTCGGGATGCTTGGACAGAAGATCAAGCCGGAAGGAACAACTGCATGGGGAGACCTGGGAAAACTCTTTGTGGGATTCACCTTGGATACTGTCTGGTACATCAATGGTATACAACCTTGTGCCGATAATAAATTTGTGCTAATACTGGAACAGGAGTACGATTCCATTGTTGGTTCGGATACCCTTCTTTTTGATCAGCTGTTTGCCACGCAGATCGACACTTCAGGCATGCAAACCTGGGCTAAACCCACCGTGCTCATGGCTGCCACCAATGGCACAAAGTTTTATCCGGATATGTCGGATCTCTCGGAGGATATTTTTGTGGTTTCATGGGCCGAAAACCGTGATGATGCCTTCAATCCGAACGGGATGATCTTTGCACAAAACATCAGCTTGGATGGAAAACTGGGTCTCCTTGGCATCCCGGCTTATCCTGCGGATGAATCGGGCCTGTTACTCTATCCAAATCCTACAAGCTGTGACTCCTGGTTAGAATTCAGGGAACCAGTAGCGGGAATGGTCGATATTGAGGTGTTTAACCCCTTCGGCCAGCGGTTAGAACACATAGTCTGGAGTTTCGACGGCGCTAATTGCGCAATCCCTCTTTCTGCAGCACAGATCCCGTCAGGTATCTACCTGATCAGGGTTGAGTACAACGAAAGAGAACAAGTGGTAAGATGGGTAGTCCTGAAGTAGGATTGATGGACACAGGATTACCGGTTTCCGGGAGCCGATGAGGTACCCCATGACAGGATCCTGAACTCGGTTCTCCTGTTCACCTGGTGTTCGAGCTCAGAACACACTTTGCCTGGCTGACAAGAACAGTTGTTAACCGGCATTGATTCACCATACCCTTTTGCGATGATTCTCCCGGGATCAATACCTTGTCCAATGATATAGACAACGGCTGACTCAGCACGCTTTTGCGACAGATCAAGGTTATACTCCCCGGTCCCCCTGCAATCGGTATATGATCCCAGTTCAACGGTTACAGGGTATTGTTTCATGATCCTAACCAGGCTATCCAGTGCGGGTTTCGCATCTTCCCTGATATCCCACTTGTCAAAATCATAATAAATATTTTCAAGGGTATAAGGTTTATTCAGCTCTAATGAGGTGGTGAGATGATGAGGTGATGAGGTGATGGAGCTGTCTGGTAACTGGTGACTGGTATCTGCAAACTGTCTACTGCCAACTGTCCATTGCCAACTTGTATCAGGTGCCTCTGTGCGTATGTACCTTTGTGCCTTCTCGAAATAGTAAATATCATCCCCCCCCGCTCCTCCCGGCCTATTGGAGCTGAAAAATCCATGATTTCCGGTGGAATCTGTCCATACTGAGAAGTCATCGTAAGAGGAGTTTATCGGAGAGCCGGGGTTCAACGGTTTTTCCCAGGTTACTTCCCACGGGTCCTTTCCTGGAGCATGCCTTTGCTTCGTTCCTGTCTCTGGAAAAATCCCTGCTCCCGTTCTGTTTTCCTCATCCGGTTTTGTGACGAAAATATCGAGTCCGCCGAAACCAGGGTGAAAATCCGAAGCAAACCAGAGTTCATTTTTCTCCGTTACAAATGGGAACATCTCATTGCCAGGTGTGTTGATCACCGGTCCGAGATTAACCGGAGAGTCCCATCCGTTGTCCGTTCGTTTGCAACTGTAGATGTCGGTACCACCATATCCTCCCGGCTGGTCGGAGACGAAGAAAAGCGTGTTCCCATTGGGCGTAAGGGCAGGATGTCCTACCGAGTAATCGCGACTGTTGATGAAAAAGGTTTCTGGTTTCGTCCATTTTCCATCTTTCATCTCTGCAGTATATATCTTCAGTAGGTGTGTCCTGGTTCGTTCAGGATCCCGTTTCGTCTGATCACCATATATAAGTGTTTGGTTGATAAACACTTCCGTGAAGTCGTTGTTGAAGCTGGCCGGACCGTCATGCCACTCCTGGGTGGAAAACTCATCGTAATTGTCAGGTGTGAGAAAAGAGTCAGGCACTCTCCCCGGTGATTTTTTTGCCAGAAATAGATGGAGGTAGCTATTGCCGGTCCATCCGTAAATTTTATCAGGATCTCTTGCAGGCAACCGGTCGCTGGTGAAGAGAAGGCCTGACGGGATAACGACTGCCCCAAACTCAGATTGTGGGGAGTTCAGTAATGCCAGGTTTTGAACTTCAAAGCCGGGATCCCGTTGCAGCCAGAGGAGGGCACTGTCGCAACTCATTGCAAAATGCCTGCCAGGTAATTTTCCAGAGTCGAGATCATCACTCTGCAGGAAAAGGCGTCGGGCTTCCTCGTAATCGCCAGAAACTCTGTAAGCCTGGGCCAGAAAAAAATAGTTTTCCGGGCTGGTCTCCCCAAGACTGATTGCTCTTCGGTAACAGGTCTTCTCCTGTGGCCAGTCGTTGAGCATGCGGTAACACTCAGCCAGCAAGACCACAACCTTACGTTCCTCCTCCTGATCCCCTTTCTCCAGCGCTTTTTGAAGAAGTGCAACGGCTTCCGTGAAGTTATAAACAGCCATCTCTTTTTCAGCCTGTTTCACCTGTGCAAAGGCAGAAGAGAAAGTGAGGATCAGCGCCAGGAAGAATAGTAGTTGTTTTATCATAACGCTATATGGCCATGAAGTGATGAAGTGATGGAGTGATGAGGTGATTGTAATTCATATGCATTCTTCATTTTTGTTCATTCATGTCATTAGAAATATCTCGGCGTTAGCATTCTTGTTCGTTTAAAGAGGTCGGTCTCATAGCTTATCCTGATCTCATGAGACCCGCTGTTGTGCGAGCGTAAAGAATTAAACCATATGTCGTAAGAATATCCGACAGAAAATCCTATTCCCACATCAACGCCAACCATTATGCCGATGGCATTGTTGGTCCGGTAACCTGCCCCTAGCGTCAGGATGTCGAGAAGCAGGAAACGCACATTGATATCTGCCTGGATCGGAGCGTTGGTGACATATTTCACAAGCACCGATGGCAGAAACAGAAACCGGTCGGTGAGGGGAATTGAGCCGCCGGCAATGCCATAAAAGTTGGACCGCAATCGGGTGAAGCTTACGTCGTCGTTTGGCGCTGTAACGGATACAACAAGCTGGTTTTGAAGCAGGTGTTTGACAGAGATCCCAGCATAGTATCGTATATGAGAATAATAGATCCCGAAATCGACATCAGGAACCACCCTGTTGCTCGCATCGTTAACCAACAGCTGATCTCCTGGATCCCTTGGATGCAGGGCATTCCAGTCGATGTTGTAATACTTGATGCCGGCCGATATTCCAAACGCGAGTTTGCTTGAGGGGAAGAGGATCCGGTAGGCAAAGGAAGCCATGACATTGTAATCCACGGTAGGCCCCAGCTCATCACGGTATAAATAGACTCCCAGCCCGATATGCGGATTTCGCAGTGGCGCGTGGGCAGTCAGACAGATGGTGCGGGGAGCTCCGTCCACTCCCACCCACTGGAAACGGGTTAGCATATCCACTGACAGGGCATCACGGCTTCCGGCGTAAGCAGGATTGAACTCCAGCTTGGTGTACATGTATTGTGAAAACAGGGCGTCCTGTTGGCCAAAAACGAGGGACGAGGGAAGAAGGACAAGGGACAATAAGAAAAAAGTGAGAAGGGAGAGGCGAGAAACGAAATATGAAATTCGAAATATGAAATTCGAATTTGGCTTCGCTGAGCCACGGTTCCCTCCGGTTCGTAATTTGTAATTTGTAATTCGTAATTGCAGAATTCTTCCCTTCATATCCCTTTACTTTGATCCTCCTCGAACGAATAACCATCCGGTTTTTGGCTCCATATCCTTGATTGTAACAACATAATAGTACGTTCCATCGGGAACAGGCACTCCCCTGTAGTTGGTGCCATCCCAAACTTGTCCGGCATTATCGTATCGTTCGAAACTGCGGATGCGGTCGCCCCAACGGTTAATGATCTGCACTGAATTATCGGGATGCTGTTCAATGCATGTAATGATCCAGGTATCGTTTATCCCGTCGCCATTTGGTGTAATCACATTGTAGAACTCCAGGCATTCGGGTTCTGGTGGTGGTGGTGGTGGTGGATAGATCACCTCAATCCACAGGCTGTCGGAACGTTTGCATCCCGAAACACGGTCGGTGACGGTAAGGATGAACCAGGTATTGGATGACAGCGGGAGTGTTGCAGTCTTAAGCAAAGCCGGATCAATCAACCATTCTTTTGGCTCCCATGAGATCTGGTAGTTGCCCGTCCCTGCATCCGCCATGCCTTGCAGGAGGGCGATAGCTCCTGAGTCGCCCGATTGGTCGGGGCCGGCATCCACCTCCAGGGCATAGATGTGAAGCTGCATCTCCTTCACAACCATTGAATCTGAACAAGATCCTTCTCCCCAGGCGGTAAGAGAAAGGATCACTGTCCCGGTCTCCCCGGAAGCCGATATGTAAAGAGGGGAGAGAGTGGTTGATTCCTCAAGCACACCGGCCCCGTTGTGTCCCCATTGCACCCCTGAGACATGATTGGCAACGGCTGCTGTTACCTGGAAGATTCCGCCCTGGCAGATTGTTCCATCCGGGCCTGTAGCTCCTTCCGGCAAGGGAGAGAATGTCAGCAAGAGCTGATCTGATTGATCGGCACATGGCATCTTGGCTAAAGCCGTTAGTGTTAGTGTAACAATCCCGGCATTAAAGTCTTCTATGCCTGGTAGATAGTGTGGATGAACCAGGGTTGGGTTGTCAAATGTTCCTGTGCCGGAGGTGCTCCATTGAATGGACTGATAATTAAATGCGGAGGTTCCATCAAGAGATACCGGCGACAGATAGCAGGTCCTCAGATCGGGACCGGCATCGGCAGAGGCTACCGCTTCGATCCAGAGGGTCAACGAGGAGCTGTCGGGCTGGCAAGGTGGATTCTCAGATATTAGTGTGAGTGTGACAGCTCCAGTTTCGTCCATTCCCGGAGTGTAGGTAGGGGAGAGGGATGTGCCACCCCCGAGGGTTCCGGTTCCGCTGGTAATCCAGGAGAGTGCATTGTATTCTGAAGCCGTTGCGCCAGTCACGGTGTAGGATGATCCCTGACAGATCGTGTCGTCTGGCCCCGCTTCTGCCGTGGGTGGATATGTCACTGTCACAGAGAATGGCGGAGAGGGAGCCCCGTCACCGCAGAGGTTTGTTCCGTATACTATGATATCTCCTGTTGTTGCGGTAAGCGATACATTGACCGTGATACTGTTAGTACCCGCGCCTGAAGTGATTGTAAAACCAGGTGGTACAAACCAGTTGTAGCTTTGAGCCCAGGGAATTGTATCCACCAAATATATAACGCCCTCGCTTCCGGCGCAAACGGGTGTGGAACCGGTAATCGTGCTGGCCGTGTCGGGTGATGGTGCCACAACGACCCGGAAGGAAGCGGGTTCGGGAGCTGGACAACCATTTGAATCCAGGTAGTTCACAAACACAATATGGAGACCCGGTTCGGTCCAGGTTACCGTAATGATACTGGTCCCATTCGGAGAGGTGATCAACCCACCGGAAGAGAGCCACCACTCGTAGTTACTTTTTCCGGGTTCGGTCAGATACTGGTTGCCGGAAGTCCCTTCGCAGACACTATCCGGACCCTGTATCGTGGGTGTGGGAGCTGGAAGGATTGTTGCCACAACAGGAATGCGAACAGGACTGGTGCATGATGTGATTAAGCTCCTGGCTTCAGCATAAAATGTAGTAGTGATATTCAGAATTGGCGTGATGTAAGTTGTGTCGCCCGCATGCAGCAACGTTCCACCGTTTATGGAGTCGTACCAGTCAACTGTTGATGTTTGAGAGACTGTGGCATGTAACATCACACTTCCAGGTCCACAACGGAATTCGCCATGGCCAATCGGTTCGGGCGGGGTGCCATAAAAGATTGCAGTAAATGTTGCCGTACTCGAACTGCCATACCACCAGGTGTTAATCATTTTATTGTGGCAATCCGGTTCATTGAGCCCCCAGGGGTGACAACCTGGGTACCCGGGGATAGAACCTGGTATACAGCCGGTCAGGTTTGACGTTTGCGGAGCGACAGGACATTGTGAATATGCTGAGAGATGTTGATCATCCCAGAAGGTTTTTGGTATCTGACCCGACGCATTTGCAGGCCGTACAATAGAAATGACAAAGCCATCCGGATTGGTTTCCTGGTCCCAAATCGGGAGGTTTGTCAATCCGTTGGCAAAAGCGATGGCGATGGTCACCGTGGTAGCATCAGGAACTGGATTGCCTAACCCGTCGAGGCCGTTCCATTGGATTTGATTGACGCCTGGTGTGACTGATGAAAAAAGGTTGACCGTAGTTGCCGGGAAACCATATGGGAAAGTGATTGCCACATCAACGCTACCGCTCTTGCTAACAGTTACAAGGATCAGTTGAGCGCCGCTGCAAGGCAGGAAGGATGTGTCGGGCACCATTCCTGGGGTTCCGATGATCTCGCCGTATGTACCGCTGGCAAAAATCGACGTATCGGGATCATTCAGGAATACCGGATAGTCGGCAATCTCAGGGAACGTGAGGAAGGTATTGGTGTTGACTGATTGCCGGTCCGTTAAAAAATTCGCGGTATTGTAGCATCCGTAAGGATTACAGAAAATGGTCGCAGCGCCAATTCGGGCGTTCTGGAACTTCAGTTTCGTGACAATGCTATCATTGGAATAGACATAAAAACGTCCGTTGAACTCATGAAGGGGATACCCAAGATCAGCATAAACCTGCCAGGACTGGGACCAAACACGGCCGAGGATCATATCTTCTGGAATAGCCGGTGCATGCTCCCCTGAAACAACCTGAAAATCCCAAAGGTCGAAAGTGATAGACTGGAAGGTGGTCATGTTGCTGAGTTCAAAATAGTAATTTCCTGTGTCTGCACTGTTTGTAACTTTATACTGGAACGGGTCGTATCCACCCAATGTTGAAAATGGTCCCACTAAGGCCTGGTGATAATATTTAATATAGCCCTGCTGACCTGCCTGGGGACAATCGCCGCTCAGGGCGATGGTCCCATCCGGCTTCCGCAGATTAAACCGGTATGTATAGGACGATAACGGTGAATGTAGCCCGAATAAGATCGACTCCCCGGCCTCTTTGATGTGGATGTAGAGCCGATAGTTCGGCTCACAGTCGATCACAGCAAAACGAGTGTAATCACCGAAGATTTCGTTACTGATATAAAGACCTGCACCGGAGATGAGTGAGTCAGGTTGGAGTTCACGGGTTCCCTCTCCAAAGCTCATTCTGGAAAAAAAAGCAAGGATCAGGAGAATAATGATCGTAAAACGAGACAACAAGTTCATGCCTGGGAAATTTTTCAACATGCCCCCCCCCATCAAAGGTAATATAATAGAGATTTGTCATTATCGGATTTTTCGTTTTTTTCGTAATTTTACGCCATGATTAAAGCTCGCGACACGAAACCTCACATCGGCATATTTGGCCGCAGGAACAATGGAAAAAGCTCAATCATCAATGCATTGACCGGACAGGATGTTGCAATTGTTTCCGAGATAGCAGGTACTACTACCGATCCGGTTAAAAAATCCCTGGAAATTGACGGCGTTGGCCCAGCTATATTGATTGATACAGCAGGTATTGATGATAGTGGTATTTTGGGCGAAAAGCGAATCACGAAAAGCAAGGAGATCCTGAAGATCATCGACTTTGCTATCCTGGTGATCTCCCACAATGCGTTTGACGATCCTGAAAAGCAGTTAATCAAAGACTTCCGGAAACATGAAATTCCCTTCCTTATCCTACACAACAAATCGGATGAAGAGCCCATCGGAGCTGATCTTTCCCTTGTGATCAGGGAGAAATACCAGGTTCCGGTCGTCGACTTTTGTGCTACCCATTCAACGAACCAGGCTGAGGTAGCTTCACTGATCAGGGATACGATCCCCGAAACGGCTTACAGGAAACGGACCCTGGTTGGGGACCTTATCAAACCTGGCGACACGGTTATCCTGATTACGCCCGTTGATACGGAAGCCCCGGAGGGGAGGATGATTCTGCCTCAGATGCAGGTAATCCGCGACGTGCTGGATTATAACGGTGTGTGTGTGGTTCTGAAAGAGAATGAGGTGACCGGGTACGTGAAAAAGATGAGCCCTAAGCCGATACTGGCGATCACCGACAGCCAGGTCTTTCCAAAAGCCAATGCTGCTATTCCTCCGGAAATCATGCTAACCAGTTTCAGTATCGTACTGGCCCGTCAGAAAGGTGACTTTAAGGAGTACCTAAAGGGCACACCCAGAATAGCGGATTTGAAGGATGAAGACCGTGTGCTGATCTTAGAATCCTGTTCCCATCATGTCACATGCGATGATATCGGGCGGACCAAGATCCCACGATGGTTACGGGAATTTTCCGGAAAGAAGCTGGAGTTTGATGTGGTGGCAGGACTGAGCAACATAGAGCGGCCGATAATGGATTATGCCCTCATCGTCCAGTGCGGAGGTTGCATGATCACCCGCAAGCAGATCCACCAGCGCCTCAAACCCGCTATTGATAACGGCATCCCGGTAACCAACTATGGGATGCTGATTGCATTTATTCATGGAATCTTCGAGAGGGCGATTCAGCCATTTCAAATGGTGAAATAATCTCCGATTGATGCGATTTTTGATCTATTTCGCTACCTCGCTACCTCCTTATACCCTCATACCTTCTAAGGAGTCCCCAGCGAAACCGGCAGGATTTTCCCATTAAAGTGCTTCCAACCATTCAGGGCAAAATCGACGATATAATGGGCCATTTGGTTGGGGGTGTAGGATGCTTCGGCATTTGGGAAAGCCCGTTTGAACATCTCCGTCTCCACCCCACCAAGAGCGAGACAATTGACCCGGATATCCTCCTCCATCAACTCTTCGGCGAGAGCTTCTGAAAGGATAGCGACAGCTCCTTTGCTGGCGCTGTAAGCCGTAAGGCCTTTGAACTTCTTGCTTCCCTGGATCCCGCCTATACTACCGATATTCACAATGTGCGATCCTTTGCCCATCATAGGTAAAATCGCCTGCGTGAAGAAGAATAGTCCTTTCACATTCACATTAAAAATTTCGTCGAAGTCATGATGATCGATCTTTTTGAATGATCTATGGATCAGTTTGCCGGCATTGTTGATCAGGATGTCGCAATGAGACATGTAATTTTCAATACGTTGGATAACCAGCGGGTAGAAATCGAACTGGGTCAGGTCAAACGCATACGGTGTAACATTGGCTTCAGAATTGTTTTTTTTGCATTCAGCAACCAGTGCCTGAAGTCGTTTCTCATTGCGTGAGATGGCAATCACATGGTTTTTTTTTGAGCTAGAAAAAACTTTAACGATTTCGTTGCCAATACCTTGACTGGCTCCAGTGACGATGATATTCATATAGAAATTAATTTGAAAAGATAAAAGTACATATTTTTTGTGTAGAATTATTCCAAACAAAATATATGTATCTTTGCACCTGGATTCATAAAAACCATATTCATGAAAAATTTATTCCTTCTTATTATGGGAATGGTGATCTCTATTGGCAGCCTCTTTGCTCAGGAAGAGATTTTCAAACCCATCGTTTCAAAAGCCACTTATTTCGACATTTCCCCGCCATTACGGGATATGCTGCAAGATACAACTGCCAAGGTTGACATGTCTTGGAAATATGGCATTGTTAAAAATCCGACGAATGTCTATTCTAATGACATGGATGTTACGAGTCCTTTTATTGAAGATCGGATCAGGCAAACCTTTTTCGGAGAGTCCGTGACAGACACAACTATCCAGAATTTTGAAGGCATTGGAATGGCAGGTTATTATCCTCCGGATACCGATGGTGACGTAGGCCCGAATCATTATTTCCAGGTTGTCAACGTAAGATTTGCCATCTACGATAAAAATGGTGTTAAGTTGATCGGTCCTTTACAAAACAGTTCGATTTTTTCTGGCATGCCTAATAATTCCAATGACGGAGATGCGATCGTTCTTTATGATGAAAATGCCGACAGATGGCTTTTTAGTCAGTTTTCACTCCCAAACTATCCCTATGGACCTTTTTACGAAAATGTTGCCATTTCACAAACTTCTGACCCGACAGGTAGCTGGCATAGATACCAGTTTACTTTTAGTGACATGCCTGATTACCCTAAACTCTCAGTATGGGGTGATGGTTACTATATGGTGATACGCCGTTTTGCTTCAGGTTCTGGTAGTTGGCTTGGCCCGGCGGTTGTGGCTATGGAAAGGACAGAGATGCTCGCCGGCAACCCGGCCGCAACAATGATCACCTTTAATCTTCCTTCTTCTTCAGAGGGTCCGCTCGCAGCAGATTGCGACAGTGATTTTCCTCCTGACACAACACCTTGCCCCGTTTGCTATCTGATCAGTGGATCTTCTTCAAGTATAAAAATCAATCATTTTCACACGGATTGGAACACTCCTGCCAATTCCACTTTCACCCTGGCTACTACCGTTCCAATCAGCCCATTCTTGATTTTCGGTAACACAAAGGACATTACTCAAAAAGGAACAAGCCAGAAACTTGATGCTATGTCAGGTAAACGTATTATGTTCCGTATGCCATTCAGGAAATTTACGGACCACTGGTCAATGCTTCTAAGCACTACGGTGAGACTTGACGGATCGTTGGCAGGAATACGATGGATGGAAGTGAGGAATACAGGATCAGGTTGGAGTTTATACCAGGAGGGAACGTACTCTCCGGATGCAAACCATCGCTGGATGGGAAGTATTGCAATGGATTCACTGGGGAATATTGCGCTTGGTTATTCCATTTCCAGTTCAACAATGTATCCTTCTATCCGTTATACCGGCCGCATAAACGGCGATCCTTTAGGTATCATGACAATTGCCGAAAAAGGCATTTATAACGGAGGGGGATCCCAGACGGTTACAGACGGTCGGTGGGGCGATTACAGCGCCATGGTTGCAGATCCTGTTGAGATCGGCAAATTCTGGTACACGCAGGAATATTATGTCAACACGTCTCAAGCCAGCTGGAGGACCCGCATTGCCTCATTCAGTTTTGCCGACATCATGTCGGTGAATGTCACAGCTACTCCAAATGAGATATGTCTTGGAGACTCAACCCTACTGGAAGTAGTAGTTTCAGGAGGGAGTGGAACCTATACTTATTCCTGGGCTTCGATTCCTCCGGGACTTACCTCCAACCTCCAGAGTTTATGGGCTACTCCAACAGAATATACCAAATACTACTGTGAAGTGAATGACGGTTCACAAACCAAAACGGATACCGCATTCGTACCTGTGAACACGAATCCTGAAGTCTTTGCCGGAGATGATCAAACCTTACTTAACACTGTTCAGATCGTCAATCTGAATGCAACGGCATCCAACTACCTGAGCCTTCTCTGGACAACCTCCGGCGATGGCCATTTCTGGAAAGATACGGTGGTGACCAACTATTACTACCCGGGTCCCATAGATCTCACGACCGGTGTCCTCCTGACCCTCACGGCTACTCCCAGGCCTACTTGTACAGAGACTGTTGCCGATGAAATGACTGTTCATTTCGTCCCCGCCGTAGGGGTGCCGGAAGCCGGAGTTGATGCCTTCCGCCTCTTCCTGATGCCAAACCCATCCAAAGGTCTGGTGACAATGAACCTGAAGGGCCTTGGTGGATTCGAAACAGCCATCTCGATCACCACAATTCAGGGTAAGTATGTGCATCGTGACGTAATTGGATCCGGACAAAATTCGGTAATCAGTCAAATTGACCTCAGTGGATTACCGGGTGGGATCTATTTTGTACAGGTCCGCAATCAGATGGGAACCATCGTACAGAAACTTGTGATTGAGTAGTAGGTTATTGAATATAATCGTATCTTTGTACCCGTTATTTGTCAGGGTCAAACCTGCATGATGTTCTTAATATAAATTTGTTTCTTCAGGGCAGGGTGAAATTCCCGACCGGCGGTATAGTCCGCGAACTCCGGGTACCCGGAGCCGAGTCGTTGAAATTACGACACCGACAGTACAGTCTGGATGGAAGAAGAATTTCAATAAGTTTGCTTTTTAAAGGCAGTACTTAAAAATATTTATTATTGCCCTGAAGGGAAGACGCAATGAATTGCGTCTGTATAGATGCGATTCATTGCGTCTCTAAATCTCTTCAGGGCTTTTTTTTATGAAGGACGATATTAGATACATGAAGCTGGCACTGAAGCTGGCGAAGAAAGGAGCAGGGTGGGTAAATCCCAACCCGATGGTCGGAGCTGTGATTGTAAAGGACAATACCATCATCGGGCGGGGGTATCACGAGTATTTTGGCGGCCCACACGCCGAGGTGAATGCGATAAATTCATGCACCAAATCAACGCTGGAAGCCACACTGTACATCAACCTGGAGCCTTGCATACATCAGGGCAAGACTCCTCCCTGTGCTGAATTGATCGTGAAAAAAGGAATCCGGAAGGTTGTGATTGCTATGCAAGATCCGAACCCAAGGGTAAAAGGAAAAGGGATTGAGTACCTCGAGAACAACAAGGTGATTGTTGAGACCGGGCTCATGGAAGAGGAGGCTTCCTTGCTTAATGAAATGTTTATCAAGTTCATCACCACCCGGAAGCCTTTCTGTCTCTATAAGGGAGCGATGACCCTGGATGGAAAGATTGCATCAGCAACAGGCGACTCACACTGGATATCGGGAGATTCGTCCCGTAAACTGGCACACAAACTTCGGCACGAATATTCTGCTATCATGGTAGGAATAGGAACCGTATTGAAAGACAACCCGAAGCTTGATGCCAGAAGAAGCCGGAAAATCAGCAAGGACCCCCTGAAGGTGGTTGTCGATTCAGTGGCCAGGATCTCACTGGATTCCAAGGTGCTTACTTCAAACCCACAATTGACTCTGATAGCTGTTACTAAGTTGGCCGACCAGGCAAAACTTGCAGAGATCAAGAGAACAGGGGCCCAGGTAGTCGTTTGTCCGGAGAAAGACGAACAGGTTGACCTGGAATACCTGATGCTGGCCCTTGGGATGATGGATATCGACAGCGTATTTCTTGAAGGAGGAGGAACACTGGCATTTTCCGCAGTGAGAGATAAAGTTGTCGATAAGGTCATGCTGTTCGTAGCTCCCAAGTTTATAGGAGGAAAAAAAGCCCCTACCATACTGGAAGGTGAAGGGATCCGCCGGATCTCCGATGCGATACCATTTCATGTTTCAACCCTGAAGATGTTGAAAGAAGATATAGTCATTGAAGGATATCTCTCATGTTTACAGGAATCATAGAAGAGGTTGGTGACATCAACTCCATCCGGAGAGGAGGAAAAGCCATTGCACTTGAAGTGAAGGCTCACCTGGTGATAGAAGGAACACGAGTTGGTGATAGCATTGCTATCGATGGAGTTTGTTTAACGGTTACTAGCTTCAGTGACCATAGCTTCACGGTAGATGTCATGCCAGAGACGATGAACCGAACTACTTTTCACGGACTGAAAACGGGAAGTAGGGTCAACCTGGAACGGGCATTGCGTTTGAGCGACAGGTTGGGGGGGCACCTCGTTTCAGGCCATATCGATCGTGTCGGCCGGATTCTTGAAAGATGGAGGGAAGATAATGCCGAATGGATCCGGATCGAAGCCGGGTCAGATATTCTCCGGTATATTGTGGAAAAAGGATCCGTGGCGATTGATGGGATTAGCCTGACGGTTATTGATGTGAATACGCGCTCCTTTACGGTGAGTGTCATCCCTTTGACCCAGAAAGAGACAACCATCCTTGCTAAACGAACAGGTGAAGAGGTAAACATCGAATGCGACCTCATTGGAAAATATATTGAGAAACTGGCGAAGGGAGAAGCGAAAGGGGCGGGAGTAACGCTGGATACTCTGGCGAGGAATGGATACCTATAATAAATTACGAATTAGGAATGAAGAATGAAGAATTACGAAATGTACCACAATAGAACTAATGTGTTCTAATGTACCTAATGTGGTAAAAAAAACTCGAAACTAAAAACAACCTACAACTGACAACCTACAACTGACAACTGATAACCTACAACTGACAACTGACAACCTACAACTGACAACTGACAACCTACAACTGACAACTGATAACCTACAACTGACAACTGATAACCTACAACAACTATGCATAAATTCAATACTATACCAGAAGCAATCGATGATCTTAAACGGGGGAAGATGGTTGTTATTGTCGATGACGAAGACCGGGAAAATGAAGGGGATCTGGTGATAGCGGCTGAGAAGGCCACCCCTGAGGTGATCAATTTCATGGCGAAATTCGGGGGTGGGCTCATCTGTATGCCTGTAATGAAAGAGCGATTAGAAGAACTTCATATTGACCGGATGGTTGCCAAGAATACGGATCCGAACCGTACTGCTTTTACGATCAGCATTGATGCCACCGAGTGTACAACCGGCATCTCAGCACAGGAGCGGGCACTGACAATAAAAAAGGTCCTTGATTCGAAATCGAACGCGAAAGACTTTACCCGCCCAGGACATATTTTCCCCATTGAATACCGGGAGGGTGGCGTACTCGTTAGGGCAGGACATACCGAAGCGTCGATTGACCTAGCCACCATGGCAGGACTCTATCCTGCCGGTGTGATTTGTGAGATCATGAATGAAGATGGTTCCATGGCCCGGGTTCCGGAGTTGATCGAATATTGCAAAAAACATGGATTGAAGATGATAACCATCGCCGACCTGATCGACTACCGGCGCAAGAATGAGAAGCTGATCTATTGCAATACAATTGTGGATCTTCCAACCCGGTATGGCTATTTCAAGGCACATAGCTACGAGAGCAAACTGACTGGCGAAGATCATTTAGCTCTTGTAAAAGGTGACATTACCAACGAGGAACCAGTACTCGTCAGGGTTCACTCAGAGTGCCTTACCGGCGACGTGTTTGGCTCACAGCGGTGCGATTGCGGGGAGCAGCTTGATATGGCGTTGAGAAGGATCAGCCTGGAGGGGAGAGGAGTTTTGCTATATATGAGGCAGGAAGGCAGGGGTATTGGCCTGGCGAATAAAATGAAAGCTTACCACCTGCAAGACAAAGGGATGGATACGGTTGAAGCCAATCAAGCTCTGGGTTTCTCGGCCGATATGAGGGATTATGGCATCGGAGCTGAGATCCTGGCCGACCTTGGACTCCGACAGATCCGACTACTCACCAACAACCCTAAGAAGATAAGTGGGATTGACGGGTTTGGGCTTGAGATTGTGGAACGGGTCCCTATTGAGGTCAAGCATAATGAAAATAATAAGCTCTACCTGATGACGAAGCGGGATAAAATGGGGCATATGCTTAGTTTTACGGATGAGATCAAAATTAAATAGTGAAATGGTGAAATGGTGAAACATGATCCTCATTACCAACAAACCAGAAACCAGAAACTGACAACTAAAAAACCAAACTTATCAACAAATGAAAACAATAGAAGGAAAACTGGAAGCGAAAGGGTTGAAATTCGGGATCGTAGTTACCCGCTTCAATGAATTCATCAGCGCCAAATTGTTATCGGGATGCCTGGATGGATTGAAGCGTCATGGAGCAGAGGATGCAAACATTGAGACAGTATGGGCCCCCGGCGCATTTGAGATCCCATTTTTAGCTAAAAAGATGGCCACATCTGGAAAATACGATGCTGTTATCTGCCTGGGTGCAGTCATCCGGGGAGCTACACCACATTTTGACTATGTAGCTGCAGAGGTTTCAAAAGGGATTGCTTCGGTTGGCCTCGATACAGGCATCCCGGTGATCTATGGCGTACTCACTACCGACAACATCGAACAGGCTATTGAGCGGGCTGGTACCAAGAGCGGGAACAAGGGTTTCGACGCTGCCATGGCTGCCATCGAGATAGCTAATGTAATGCCGCAGATCTGATCGGGGGAGACCCGAATTGAGGGTGATTACAACGCCGCTCATTCCATTTCCCAGAAAGAGTCCCTCTTCTGAATAGGCGCTTTGAATTTCAATGATTTGCAGATTTCTCCTCATTTCCATGCTTTGAATATTCATAGCCATGGTAAATGCCAAAAATAAATATGTACTCATCCCCATTTGTTGTTTGATTTTATAAAATAAAATTAGAGGATGAACCTCTTCAAAAAAATAGAGTGCAGTACGTAATTTTTAGGAAAATTACCTAAGTACTGGATACTAGAAGAGATGATAAAATCTAAGTAATTTCTAAGTATATGCCCGGAATTCGGCGAATGACAAGCTTTTCCGTGAGGGTAAATGAGCCGTGTTTTGACGTGGTTACAACTGGTTAACTGCCAGGAGGAACTTCAAATGTGATCTGGAAAAAAGATATTTTCGGGATGAAAAATTTCAGGCTAAATTATTTTTATAAACGAACCTCAATAACTCGGCTGTAGAATGAAGGTTGCATTTTTTGAAGATGTTGGATTTATGGACATCCAGAGTTCTTTGGCAGATAGCCAGTTGCTCGGTGATTATCTCTGAACTGTAACCATTCACAATTAGTTCCATCACCTCCAGTTCCCGTCGTGTAAACAGGCCCTGGTTTTGATTTTTAGGCCCTTTTTTTGGTTTTTTCGGAGTGACTTCTTCATCCGGGATGTTAATCGACGACTCCACTATCAGATGGTGTTTTCCGTTCATCACATGATGGATTGCTTCGAGGATCTCTTCGGTACCTGCTGTTTTTGATACAATTCCCATTATTCCTGTGTTGAGCAAAACCCGAATGTTCGCCGATGAGATGAACCCGGATATCATGATGATCTTTATCCCCGGAATATCTTTGATTAGCTGGCTGGCAGCCTTAAGTCCATTCAACTTGGGCATGGAATAGTCCATCAGGACGATATCCGGGTAAAGTTTAGGCCCCTGGATAACCGCCTGGATCCCATTAATCGCTTCATATATCTCCCAGGTGGGATTGCAACTGACCAGCAACGCCTTCAACCCTTTCCTTACCAGCGCATGATCGTCTACGATTAGTATCTTCATATTTTACCAGTTCTATTTCCTTATAGACTAATTCTACCCTCATATGGTTGGGTGAATGGTTGGAATCAACGAAAATTTTAGTTGGCTTACTTGTGGGTTATCACAAAGCAGGTGCGGCGGTTCATGGCCCGGCCCTCTTCGGTGTCGTTGGGAGCAACGGGATCAGTCTCTCCAAATCCTTTGAATGTGAGTCTGGTGGACGAGACTTTTTTGGCGATAAGGTAATTATAAACCGATTTTGCCCGGTTTTCCGAAAGGATAAGGTTGACAGCATCGTTTCCAATTGCATCGGTATGGCCCTGGATTTGTATCGAGAGCTGGTCGTTGAGTTCCAGGAATTCGAACAGTTGATCAAGCACCACTTTAGACTCGGGAGCGAGATCAAAGGAGTTGAATGCAAAATAGATGTCGTTGATACGGTATGATTTATCCAGTTCAATTGGCTGGATCTCCATATCCACCGTGGCAGGCTTTTTAAATGCGGAATCGACCCGGGAGATGTATTTCGACTCGTACACATACCCCTCTTTTTTAATCGTCATGATGTAGTCGTTGTTAAATGGGGCAACGGCGACATACTTGCCAGTATTTGTATCCAGGGATACTTTATTGATCTTCTGGGTCTCCACGTTTTTGAGTTCAATGCGGGCCTTCACCGGCTCGAAGCTGTTCTCATCTTTCACGGTTCCTTTAATGAAGAGCACCTTCTCGGGGCGGGCTTTATCGTAAAGATCAAAGGAGTAGAGATCCCATCCTCCCTGCTCTTTCAGTTTGTTGGATGCAAAGAAGCCTCTTGTGCCGTCGGTACTAACAAAGAAGCCAACTTCATCTTCGGGAGAGTTAATTGGATATCCCAGGTTTTCCGGTTTTTTGTAGCTGCCATCTTCCTGAAGCCGTGTATAAAACACATCGTAGCCGCCCATTCCCATCCAGCCATTGGAGGAGAAATAAAGTGTCTTGCCATCGGGGTGGATGAAGGGTGATTTTTCATTCCCGGATGTGTTGATCAGTGGCCCCAGGTTTACAGGGGCTCCCCAATCACTATCGATATAACGGGTAGCTTTGTATAGATCGTAACCTCCATAGCCACCCGGCCGGTCGCTGACAAAGAACAGGATGGTTCCATCGGCAGAGATGCTTGGTTGCGATTCCCATGATCCTGACGTGTTGATCCTGTCACCGGCACTCTTGATTGCCTGCCATTCGTCATTGCGGAACTCTGAGGAATAGATGTCGCAGTTGAGGTAATGACGCGCTTTATCATATTGACAAACAGTATAATATAGAACGTTGTTGTCAGCAGTTAGTGTGGCACCTCCTTCATTGTCATTGACGTTGAACGGTTCGGGCATCTCCTCTCCATCAGGAAAGTTCCCCTGGTAGTTGCGTATGCTATACATGAACTTCTCCTTGTACCCTGCTGTCTTGAGAAGGGAATTGCGGTCGGGGAGGATCTTCTTTTCCCTCGTAAACATTGCGATCTGGTTATCGGGGCTGAGGATTGCGAGGTACTCATTCTCGGGAGAAGAGATCCCTTCAACTACTTCGGGATGGAACGGGACAGGGTTTGTTAGCATCTCCTTGTAAAACTTCGAGTAGTCAAGGAGGCTTACTGCCCGGTTGTAGTCAGCATCGTTTTTTATTTTATCCACATCTTTGAGAAAGGCTGTGAGATGGGTCACGGTGGCATCGAAGTCCTCTTTACTATAAGCAATCTCTCCCATGTAATAATGGACGTAAGAGTCATAATCCGGACAAATATCAAGGACTTTTTTGAAATAACCTTCAGCCAGGTTGAAATCGGAATCTCTCCTCTTGACATACGAACTTCCAAGGATGAACCAGGCATCAGCAAAGTCGGGGTACTGGGCAACAAGTTCACGCATAGATTGAGCTGCCAGTGTGTAATTTCCACGTTTGAAATCTATCATACCGGTCTCAAAGATTTTCTCGTATTTCTTGTCCATCTCAACGGAACAAGTATCCTGTGCGTAAAGGAATTCGCCTCCGGCAATCAGAAAACAAAGGAAGATCAGAAAACGCATTCGTCGGATCAGTTCTGAGAGACCTGGCATGGATGGGAATTTTATCAAAGATAGGGGAATTTGTTATACCTTTACTGTGATTTCTTCTACTGGATAAAACTATGGAAAAACCTTTTTTGATATCAATGGGTCTGTTTATTTGCCTGAGTTTCTTCAGCCGCGGGCAAACGCCAATTCCCAATAACGATTTCGAGCAGTGGAATACCTTTACGAACTATGCGGACCCGGTAAGCTGGGACACCCCTAATGAAGAGATCAGCGCCATCCCGTTCTTCGGAACTACCCTGGTCACGAAGAGCACCGATCATTACACGGGATTTTATTCAGTCCGACTGGAGTCGAAAGCGATCTTTCTGGTAGGAGAGATTCCGGGGTTTTTGACCTGTGGCACCCTTACAATTGATATCGCCTCATTATCATTTGAGATAACGGGCGGGGCTCCCGTATATGACATGCCTACACACCTGAAAGGCTACTACCGCTATTTCCCGATGGGTGGTGACAGTTGCGCGATTGGGATCGGATTGTTCAAAACCATTGACAGCATTCCCTATGAAATCGGGATAGGTCAGTTTTCGACAAAGGATACCGTTCCCGACTGGACCTATTTTTCTGCCTGGATTGATTACAACTGGTTCGTACAGCCTGATACAATGAACATCATTGCATTATCTTCGGCTCAGCAAGACATGACACCTGGGACCGTTCTTTATGTGGACAACCTCTTCCTCGATTATACCGTTGGCATAAATCCGGTTGATCCGTCAGCCGGCATCAACATTTATAATGATCAGGAGACTAATCGGTTGCTGGTTTTTTTCGAGTTTGAGAAACGGGAAGCAACCCGCCTCAGACTCTACAGCATAACTGGTCAGTCGTTGATTGATATCCCTGAAGATGCGATTCAGAACGGGAAGATGGTTGTTCAGTATGGTCATCTTAGGCAGGGGATATACATTCTTGAGGTGATCCATGATGGGAAACGATTTGTGAAAAAATACTGGTTGATGCCATGATGCCGGATGCCGGATAATGAGAGCATATAATGTTATTGATGTAATCAACTAATGGAAAAGCGAGTTCATATCGGATTGATCCAGGTCACCTGTAGCAGCGAAAAGCAAGACAATATCCATAAAACCATTGGCAAGATACGGGAAGCTGCTTCCAAAGGGGCGCAAATTGTTTGCCTGCAAGAACTTTTCTCATCCCTCTATTTCTGCTGGGAGGAGAATTACGACTATTTTTCACTCGCTGAAGCTGTTCCCGGCCATACTACTATCTCGTTCCAGGAACTTGCGAAAGAACTTAATGTAGTTCTGATCGCCTCTCTTTTTGAGAAACGGGCACGGGGTGTATATCACAATACTACAGCAGTCATCGATGCCGACGGGAGCTATCTTGGCAAATACCGGAAGCACCATATCCCCGATGATCCGGGATACTATGAAAAGTTCTATTTCACGCCGGGAGATGATGATTATCAGGTGTTTGACACTAAATATGCAAAAGTGGGTGTGCTGATCTGCTGGGACCAGTGGTATCCGGAAGCAGCGCGAATCACCTGTCTGAAAGGCGCTGAGATTATTTTCTATCCAACAGCTATTGGATGGGCTGTGGCTCAGGACGAAGAGACTAATCGCCAGCAATATCAGGCCTGGCAAACTATTCAGCGTGGACATTCGGTGGCAAACGGAGTATTTGTGGTTACTGTCAACCGTACCGGCATTGAGGGATCCATGAATTTCTGGGGTGGTTCGTTTGTCTCCGACCCGATGGGAAATATCCTCTACCAGGCACCTCATTTCGATGAGGTAATCCATGTCCAGGAGCTCGACCTATCACGCATTGATGAAATCCGCCTCCACTGGCCTTTTCTCAGGGATAGGAGGATCGACAGCTATGGGGAGATATTGAAGAGATACATTGATAAATAGCGAAATAACGAAATTCATGCTCCTTCGTCATTGAGATAAATGTTTGATTTAGAACAATATACCCCCAAAGAATTGGGTTACCGGTTTCCGGCCGAGTGGGAGCCGCACCGGGCTACCTGGCTGAGCTATCCGCATGGAGGATCCTATTCATGGCCTGGAACGTTACCCAAAATCTATCCCTTCTACAACCGGTTTATCAAAGAGATCTCCAGGGGTGAGCAAGTCTGTATCAATGTTCGGGATTATAAATTGAAAGAGAGGGTGGTAAAAGATCTTGAGAAGAGTAACGTGGATCTGGAGCGTATTACTTTCTACCTCAATCCTACAAATGATTCCTGGTGCCGTGATCATGGGCCGGCTTTCCTGGTCAACCCGGAAGCCAAAGATCCTAAAGTGATTATTAGTTGGAAGTACAATGCATGGGGCGAAAAGTACCTGCATGATCTCGATGACAAGATCCCTATGCTGGTTGGTCAGTACCTGGATATCCCTATCTTTTATCCGGGTATTGTGATGGAGGGGGGAGCCGTTGAATTCAATGGGAAAGGAACTCTGCTGACAACCACTGCCTGTTTGCTTCATGAAAATAGGAATCCAAATCTTTTCCAGCATGAAATTGAGGAATATCTGGGTAACTATTATGGAGTGGATCAGATCCTCTGGCTGGACGATGGGATTGATGGCGACGACACCAACGGACATATCGACGATATTACCCGGTTTTTCAAGGAAGACGGGGTTGTCACTGCTGTTGAACCCAATAAGTTAGATGCCAACCACAAACCGCTGAAAGAGAACCTGAAGAAGCTTAAGGGTTTCCGCATGCCAAATGGGAAGCAACTAGACATTGTTGAGCTCCCCATGCCCAAACCGGTGGTTTTCGAAGATCAGCGCCTACCCGCATCCTATGCCAACTTTTACATCTCAAACTATGCCGTGATCGTGCCAACATACCGTTGTCGTGAAGACGACCTGGCACTTTCCATCCTTGAACAATGTTTTCCCGATCGACAGGTTGTTGGCATCGACTCGGTAGAGATCATTTGGGGACTCGGGAGCTGGCACTGCCTGAGCCAACAGGAACCTGTTTAAAGTTAGAAGTCAGAAGTTAGATGTACGAACTGGAAGTACGAAGGTAGAAGTGCGAAATTTTTTTTGAATTTCGAATTTAGGATGTTGAATTTTCTTATATTTGAATAATTGATATGTGGTTTATATTCAATGCTTTAGATATGAAAAAATATACATTCATCATACTAATCCTGCTTTCTATGCAGGTTCGGGCCACATGGGCCCCTTTTGGTCCTGAAGGGATCCAGGCCAACCGTATTTGTTTCACTATTGACCAGCATCCTCACTGGGGCATTTGTCATGATGGCGGATTGTATTTGTATGATCTCATTTCGCAATCCTGGACAGATCACCCGTCTGGGCTGCCTGTTTGGGATGCCTGTTACCTCGATGGACAAAACATCCTGGTTATCATGGGGGATGGAACAGATTCTGATGGGATCTATCAATTTGATCCTGTTTCCGATACCTTCGAATTGCTTCAATTTATTGATATCCCGAAATTTATTTGTTATGATGAAACCCAGCAAACCTATTACGTTGGTCATCATCTGGGACTTCTTTCTTCTCCCAACGGATTGTCCTGGACCCCCATCGATACCTTTGTAAACAGGTCTATCGTATCAATGGGTATTTATGAGAACCATTTTGTGGTTTCAGAGATGGATAATCTTTATGGGATTTGGTCCTCGGAGGATGCCGGAGTTACCTGGACATTGTATCCTTATAGTCCGATGATCAGTTGCCTGGGATTCGATAACCAGGGAAAGCTATATGGGATCTTTCCTGATAACAGTTATTCATCAGGCCTTTGGTCGTCAACTGATTTCGGGGAGAACTGGGATGTTGAATTCTGGTCGCTGGAGATGCGTTGTGTAGGATTTGATTATGCCAATGTATTTGTTGGGTGGGGGGAGAATGCGTACCCTCCCCAGGTGGGAATAGCCTGGTTTCATCCCGAAACCGACTCCCTCACATGCATTAATGCCAACCTCCCTAATCTGGTGATCAATCAGATCACACACAACCCGTCGATGAGTGCGATTGCCCTGTTTTGCTGTACAGAGAATGGAGCGTATATCTCCTATGATTATTATCTCGGTTTGCCTGAATCCCCTGGGTTGGCTGTTTCCACACTCTCCATTCATCCAAATCCTGCAACGAACCAAACAGTTCTAACGTTTCAACCAACTGTGAATAAGTCGCAAGGGACTCTTTCTGTATTCGATATGGCAGGAACGAAAGTTTGGCAAACCAAAACAGACTTTTCAACAGGAGAAATCGTATTTGATTGCTCCATTCTGGTTCCCGGAGTTTATCTTATCGAATTGAAATGCGGGGATTCTATTCGCACAGGAAAACTGATCGTCAATTAACGATCCTTTCTCAATTGGTTTCACTGTTAGAAGGAAATCCATAATCCTTGCATTCATATATTTTCCCCCAACGTTTATCAATTATTTCCGGACGCTTACACATCTGACTCATATTGACAGGTGATGGATCGTAGATTAGCTTAGAAAAAAAAGCGAAATAGCGAGGTAGCGAAATAGCGAAATAAAATTGTCATTCGTAAATCAAAATGTCTTATGAAAAAATTTACCACAACCCTGTTCCTCATCCTGACCTTCCTAGCCGGCATCCAGTGCCAGGAGGTCACCGAAGAGATGGCCGCAACGGTGGCAAAAAATTTCCTGTACGAAAAATTCAACCAATATGTTCAGCCTGTCGACTATTCGCAGGTTACAATACGGGAAGAACTGACATGGGAAGAAGGAGATCAAACCTTTCTTTACATCTTCAACATGAACCCGGCCGGGTTTGTGATCGTAGCCGGACACCAGGCATTGAACCCTGTGCAGGGATACAGCTGCGAACACAGTTACCGCTCCGACAACCAGCCGTCAAATGTCCGTTACTGGATCGGCCAATACGCCGGGCAGGTGAAACTGGCGCGTGAAAAACAAATGCAACCGACTGAAACTTCAGCCGTTTTATGGGAAACGTATCTGGCTGCCGATTTTTCATTCCGGGATCAGGCTCCGTTACAGACAACAGTCGGTCCGCTTCTAACTTCACTTTGGAACCAGGGCTGGCCGTATAATTATTACTGTCCCGAAACCAGCACAGGTGGATCAGGTGGACATACATGGGTGGGATGTGTGGCTACCGCAATTGCCCAGGTTGCATATTATTGGCGTTGGCCGGATCATGGACAGGGACATTCTTCCTACATCCCTTCTATTCATCCGGAGTATGGGGTGCAATCGGCCGATTACGAAAACACCTGGTACAAATTTGATAAAATGGTGGATAATCCGGCCACGGTAAATACAGCTATTGCTGAGTATCTTTACCACTGGGCGGTCGCGCTGCGGATGGATTTCGATCCAAGTGGATCAGCTCCCGATTCCAGCATCCTGGATCCGGGGATGGATTCACTCTATTATTACTTTAAGATGTTTCCGTACACATGGCTTTACCGGGATAGTATGCCTGTTGAGGAATGGAAAGCGATCCTGACAGGATGGCTGGATCAGGCCTGCCCGGTGTACTATGGAGGCAACGTTGCAAGCGGAGAGGTGGGGCACGCGTTTGTCTGTGATGGGTACCAGGATTCAGTCTATTTTCATTTCAACCTGGGATGGGGAGGAACAAGCAATGGGTACTACACCATAGACAACATCCTTGGGTACAATTATGATCAGATGATGCCCTCCATGAATGTTCCGGACACCATTCAGTTTCCATATCCTAACTTTTCAAGTGGCGAGGATACCCTTAACGCTCTTGAGGGAAGTATGACTGACGGGAGCGGGCCTAACCGGGATTACCTGAACAACATGCATGTTTCCTGGCTGATCGATCCGCAGACCGATGAAGATTCGGTGAGTTTTATCAGGCTGGATGTCAGGAGATTTTCAACAGCCGATCCAGGCGACCACCTTATTATCTATGATGGAGGTAGCATTGCGGCACCTGTTCTGGCTGATCTTTGGGGAGATACGATTCCCCCTGTGCTGGCAAGTTCCGGCAACCAGGTTTTCATCGAATTCATCACCGATGCCTCCGGTACTGGTCCGGGCTTTTTAGTGGATTATCAGGTAGAGTTGCCCGATTACTGTCAGAGCATGACCCCTGTCAGCGATTCAAGTTGTCATATTTTCGACGGCAGCGGACGATTCCATTACCACAACAGCACGTTATGCAAGTGGCGTCTTGAACCGGCAGGATGTGACTCATCGCTTACTCTCTATTTCAATTGGTTTGATACTGAACCGGAAAACGATTACCTGGAGATTTATGATCTGGAAACTCAGACATTACTGGCCAAATACAGTGGACATTATACCGAACCGCCGGCCCCGGTAACATCTCCAAGCGGAACGATGTTCCTGATCTTCAGAACCAACAGCAGCATCACCGAAAATGGTTGGGAAGCCTATTATGGTGATGTGACAGGAATGATCGAACCGGAACTTGTCAAGGACATGATCATCATTCCAAACCCTGCCAGTAATAATGCCCGAGTAGATTTCACACTCGCTAAGGCAGCCATGGTTAGTGTTGAGTTAATCAATATTTTCGGGGAAACGGTATGGACGGCTAATCTGGGAATTCAATATCCCGGAAGTCACACCCAGCATCTTGACATCCGGCATCTGGCATCAGGGATCTATCTCTGCAGGTTGCAGGCGGGAAATCAAACTATGGTGAAGAGAATAGTCAAATTATGACCGCAGATTTCGCAGATTTCGCAGAAGAAATCCGTGTAATCCGTGTTCTATAACAAATGTAAAATGGCAAAATGCAGAATAGTAAAATGAATTTTTCTAAATTTATACTGCCAAAACAAACTGATTTGCTCCGAACGCTGATCATCGACGACGAAGCACACGTGCGCGTGACCCTTAAACGCCTGCTTGAACAGGTATGTCCTCATGTGAAGATAGTAGGGGAGGCTTCTAGCGTGGCATCAGGGATTACAGCTATTCGCGAGAAGAGTCCCGACCTGGTGTTGCTGGACATCCAGATGGATGATGGGACCGGATTTGACCTGCTGAATCATTACAACAATGTCGACTTCAAAGTGATCTTCGTTACGGCTTACGAGAAATTCGCTTTACAGGCATTCGGCTTCAGCGCTGTTGATTACATTTTGAAGCCGGTTGACCCGGAGAAGCTGGCGGAAGCCGTGAAACGGACGGAACAGCTGGTGCAGCAAACATTCAACAACCAGCTTGGCGTGTTAAACGATAACCTGAATCCGGAAAACCGACAAACCCGGAAACTGGTTCTTAAAACGCAGGAGAATGTATACCTCCTGGGAATATCAGACATCATTCATTGCGAATCTGATGGGAGTTATACGATCTTCCATACCGTTGACGGGGAACAGATCCTGGTTTCAAAAGGGTTGCGTGATTACGATGAACTGCTTACCGACCACGGCTTCTTCAGGGCACACCGATCTCATCTGATCAACCTGCAGCACATCAAGCGTTTCGAGAAGCAGGAAGGAGGTCAGGTGGTGATGACCAACGACCTCCGGGTACCAGTCTCCTCCCGCAGCCGGGATAAACTGATGCGACTCTTTGATGAAATTGCCGGAACATGAATAATCGTCTCACGTCCTACGTCTTACGTCCTTTGTGCCTAAGTGTCTTCGTGGTGAACCTATTCTTTGCGGCTTCCACAAGTTATGGCCAAATACAAACCTGCATCCCAAAACAGGAAATTGATAGCCTTAAAGAACTTTTACCTGCTCTCAATGGGAAAGCGAAAGTGGATCATCTGAATCTCATTGCCACATCAATTTCGCAGCGTTATCCCGACAGCTGCCTTTATTTTTCCGGACAAGCCTTGAGCCTGGCCGATTCACTGGACTATGATTTTGGAAAAGCGGAAGCATTGTTTAATATAGGAAACGGATACTTTTTCAACTTTGACGTCAAGGAAGCCACGTTAAACTACCTGGCTTCATTGCGCTTGTTTGAGACATTTGAGCCTTCTGAAGAGCTTGGAAATCTCTATCTGCAAATCGCGGTGGTGAATCAGTATATCCGCAATTTCCTGAAAGCGATTGAATATTACAGGAAATCTGCATCTGTATTCAGGGACCTTGGTGATGACTGGAGATGCAGCTACGCGTTATATGTTCAATTAAGGTCTTTTATTTATGCCAAAATGTACGACAGTGCGTTCTATTATACCAGGAAGAATATAGCGTATTGCAAGTCCCATGGATTCAATGATCTCCTGGCTATGAATTACAATATTTTAGGGATTACTTATTTATGGAGGGATGACTTCAGACCAGAACAGGAGCGGTTTGAAGGTCCGTTCGCTATCCCTTATTTCGATTCGGCGCTGGCTGTGGCCAATATGACCGGACTGACCGGTGACAATTCGGTCTATCTTTTAAACAAGGCAGAATCATACCATCACTACATGACCCATCCTGACCGGAAAAAGGCGGAGAAAATTTACCTGGAATCTATCCGGCAAGGGCACGATCCAGCTGATTATCATGATCTTACTTCGGGGTTTGCCTTGCTTGGAGAACTCTATGTTGATGAAAAAAAATATCAGGAGGCAAACGTGTACCTTGATAGCTTCCTTCTGGCCGTGGATTTGTATTATAATTCCGATGATACGACCTGTTATGTTTATCCTGATGTTAAATATAAAATAGCATCTTACATGTATGTGAGTAAATCTTATGCTTACAGAGCATTTTTTAAGTTGTATAAATCACTGGGAGAGTTTGATACGGCCTTTTACTATTATAACATGATGGTGAAAGCTGTTGACAGTTTACAACAAATGCAGGCCAGGAACCAGATTGATTACCTGGTGGCCAATTACGAGGATGAGAGAACTTTTCAAACGATTCAACTGTTGGAACATGACAAGGAACTGCATAAAATAAAAGCCAACAGGGTGATCACGTTCATGATCGTACTGGGAATCATATCTCTTCTTATTTTATTACTTCTTGTACTTTTTATCAGGCAAAGCAAATTCAAGGCTGCACATGAGAAGTCCCTGCTTGAGCGGCGACTTCTCCGAACCCAGATGAACCCCCACTTTATCTTCAACTCCCTGGCCAGCATCCAGAATTTCATCGTCACGCAGGAGCCGATGAAAGCCAGCACCTATCTTTCCCGGTTTTCAAACCTGGTGAGAAACATTTTGGATAATTCATTGGAGGAGTATGTCTCTTTTGAAGATGAGATCGCTACCATCGAGAACTACCTGGAACTGCAACGGGTCCGTTATGAGGGGAAGTTTGACTACTCCATTGATGTGGATCCGAAGATTGATGTGGAATCGATGATGGTCCCACCCATGCTGGCGCAGCCTTTCATAGAAAACTCCATAGAACATGGATTCAGGCAGAAGGATGCCAAAGGGACCCTGTCCATCCGTTTTATCAAACAGGGTGATGATTTCATCCTGTTCGAAGTGGAAGATGACGGCATTGGCAGGGATAAAGCATGTCGGTTATCACAACTGGCAGATCCTCATCACAGGTCGCTGGCCACTTCGATCACCCAAGACAGGCTGGCAGTCATAAACCGCAAATTGAAGCAAAAACTCCGTCTGGAGATCATTGATTTGAAAGATGAAGCGGGAAACGCTACCGGCACGAAGGTTAGGTTTATGATCCCGGTGAAATCGTGAATTTCGTGAATCGTGACCCGTGACTTGTCCGCTTGTCCGCTTGTTCAGCCCGCAATCTTGTCAGCAATCACCAGTGCCGCCATCGCTTCTACGACAGGGACAGCCCGCGGAACAACGCATACATCGTGCCGGCCTTCAGCTTTGAAGGTTATCTGGTCGCCGTCCCTGTTGATGGTCTGCTGCTCCATGCCGAGGGTTGAGATAGGCTTGAATGCAACATTGAACGTAATATCCATCCCGTTGGAGATGCCACCCTGGATGCCTCCATCATGGTTGGTTTTTGTTTTGATCAGGTTTTCATCCAGGATAAACTCATCGTTGTGTTCTGAGCCTTTCATACGTGCAGCATTGAACCCGGATCCGTATTCGAATCCTTTTACAGCGTTAATGCTCAGCATTGCTTTGGCCAGATCAGCCTGGAGTTTTCCAAACAGCGGATCGCCGATTCCGGCAGGAACGCCTTTGATAAAACATGAGATGACACCTCCTGAAGTATCCCCTTCTTCTTTCAGGGTGTGCAGGAAATCCAGCATTTTTTGGGTAGTCTTTTCATGCGGACATGCAAGCGGGGAGAGTTTGATGAGTGCCCGGTCGGCAAGGATAAACCCCGCTGGCAGGGAATGCGGTCCGATTTGCGACACATACCCAGTAATGAAAATTTTATTGAGAGAAAGAAGCTGTTTAACAAAGGCGCCTCCGGCTACGATTGACAGCGTGGTGCGTGCTGAGGCCCTGCCACCACCCCGCGGATCGCGTATTCCATATCGCGCTTCATAGGTAAAATCTGCATGCGAGGGGCGGTAAAGATCTTTCAGGTTATCGTAATCTTCCGGGCGTTGATCATGGTTGTAAACCAGGAAAGCGATTGGTGCCCCGGTTGATTGACCTTCATAGATACCAGAGAGGATCTCCAGTTTATCATCCTCTTTGCGTTGTGTGGCAAATGGATATTTGGCCGGATTACGCCGGTTGATCTCAGATTGGATTAGGTCCAGATCAAGCTCAATACCTGAAGGAAATCCATCAAGAACCCCGCCAATAGCACTTCCGTGCGACTCGCCGAAGGTAGTAAGCAC
>Ga0265595_1000423_pt1 | contig 39096 bp, 39 predicted proteins | sample saktaG_15_FD_190148 | JGI IMG/M metagenome (GOLD analysis project Ga0265595, IMG submission 190148) | Saline water microbial communities from Sakinaw Lake, British Columbia, Canada - sak_2013_06_06_50m | ecosystem: Environmental > Aquatic > Non-marine Saline and Alkaline > Saline ...
CTCCTCAATGGTCTTCTGGCTTTGATCAGAAGAATTATTGTCCACGAAAATCACCTCATAAAATAATTTTATTCGCGCGCCAATAATATTCTGCCAGCAAAGCTTAAGCAGGTCTTTCTGATTATAATTGACAATAATAATAGATAGGTTCATAGCGTTATGAACAAACACTAATACAACGAATATTTACACCTGCCCGCCTATTGCCTCCTTGGAATTAATTCTACACAAGAAGCGAGAGATAGTTTTGTTTTTAAATTTTTATCTCTATGGGACGGCTTTGGCAGGCGGGCGAATACAACGAAAAATTTCTAATTGATTAAAATAATCCTAAACTACGAATTTATCCGAATGCCCCGAATCATTCGTTAAATTAGTGTGGGTATTAGTCCCGACCTAAGTCGAGGATCCTCGATAAGTCTAATCCGCAGGCGGATTGACTTATCGGGATTGAATTCGTGTTTTCACTTAATGTATTCTCTAATTTTAGCCGAGGAAACGCGACGGCGGCGCATTATTTGTCCTCGCTTTTTGAGCATCAAAAAAACCTTAGACCAATAACTGAATTCGCCCCTCAAAATAACGCCGGGCTGAGTAAATAATAAATAAAAAACTTTAATGGTTTGATAAAAAAATATAAATAAAAAATTTCGGCAAAAATTCGCCAGCGCTTCGTTTTTTACTAAAAGCCACAAGTGATTGCGATAGGACAGAAAATTCACCAAGCCGGATTTTTGAAATCGGTGAGTGGCCGAAATCTGCCGCACGTGATAAGCTATGGCGCTGGGCGCATAAATCGCCTGCCAGCCGCGCCACTTAAGCCGCCAGGCTAAATCAACGTCTTCTTGATAAGCAAAAAAATCTTCATCAAAATATTCTTCACGAATACCGACATCTTTCATCTTCACGTCAGCTAAAGATTTGCGGCGATACAATACGCAGGCCCCGGAAGCGCCAAAAATATCTGTTTGCTTATCGTATTGCCCTTCGTCCTTTTCGCCTTCACCGCGGTCCACAAAACGCCGCGTTTTTTTCATCAGAAGGCCCGTGCTATCAAGAATATCAGTTTTAATCACGCACCAATCCGGATTAATCATAGCGCCGCTGCTTTGTTGCTCCTGGGTGGTATGGTCGCAATGATCAATATGATGAAATTTCATTTTTAATAATTTGGGGGCAAGGCTGGCCGCACGCTTTTTTTTGTCGGCTATTGTAATAATCTCGGTCAAAAATTCCGGCTCCAAAATAACATCAGGATTCATAACCAAAACATACTCGCTATCAGTAGAGGCAATGCCCTGATTATTGGCTCGGGCAAAACCAGCATTGCGCGAATTTTTTAACGCTTTAACTTGCGGCCAATTCTTTTCCACATAATCAACGCTGTGATCGCTCGAATTATTATCAATTATTAAAACCGCCCAATCTCGAAAGGTTTGATTGAAAATTGATTCCAAGCAATCAGGTAAAAATCTTAGCGAATTCCATGTGACGATTTGTATAGATACCTTTGACATGCGTGTACTTATTACTACTAATTTAGCTCGTTCGTCCGTGGACTGACGGACTCGCTCGCTCGCCAATCATACGAATAATAACTTACTAATCATACATATCTTAGCCCCAATAACTATGAATAATTATTGGTAGTAATTCGCGATAGAATTAGTACGATTGGTAATTTTGTAGTCATTAGGGATAGAATTGGTACGATTAGCGATTATTAAATCCAATAAATCACCAACAGCTGATAAAAAATTCCCAAGGGATGAAATAAAAACGGACCGGTAAGCGTCGCTATCATTAAGGCCAGTAAGCCCGCCAATAGACCAGCGTAAAAAACCGAGTTAATGTTGGCGCGAATTTTTTTAATTAAACCAACAATAATTTGCCCCAAGAATAATAGATAAGCGATGAAGCCCAGCAAGCCCACGTCAACCAATAGCTGCAGCCAGCCCCAATCAATATAATAAGTTGATTTTATGGTTTGACTTAAGGAGTCTTGATAAGTAATCGTCGTGCCTAGGCCAGTCCCCAGCAATAAATTATTTTTAATATTCGTCAGCAGACCAGGCAAAATTCGCAATCGTGTGAGCGAGCTTAATTCGTCTTCGGGCTGGACAATGGTGCCCAGGCGGCCAGATAAAAATCCGAGACCAGTCCAATGATTGGTGGTAATAAAATAAATCACATTAAATTCTAAAATTAAAATCAATACCGCTGTCAGTAAAAATATTATCCACTTACGCCAAGGCAAAAATATTTTAAATAACAATAAACCGGCCAATAAGCCCAAAAAATAGGCCCGAGAAAAATTAACCAACAAAACTAAACTCAGAATAATCGCCAAAAAAATTAATTGCTTCTTGACTCGTAAAGACAATTCTTTCTGCCACCAAGCAGCCAGCAAGACCAATAGGGCTGGTAAAAACCACAAATGGGCCGGCAAAACAATGCGGAAAAATCCTTGGCCAGTATCCGTCACCTTGCCAATCAAAAAATTGCGAATCCACCAATAATAGCTATCGTGGACCTGACTTAAATGAGACGAGTAGAGCAATAAATTAAAAATGGTAAAAAAACCTACGCCCACAATAGCGGCTACGACTATTTTTACTAACCACTGCCGATTCTTGGCAATCTGCAAAAATTCTATCAAGGGGAAAATTAAGAATAAAAATAAATAAGACAGGGCGTCGCCCAAGATCAAACTTTCATTATGCTGATTCCAATAACCTCGTAAGGCGGCCAAGAATAAAAATAAAACGAACAATAACCAGCCCACGGAAAGTTTGCTCTGAAAAAATGCCAAGGGCTCTTTTTTAATGATCTTGCGCGCCAGCCAGCCAGTCATTAAAATCACAAACAGCATTAGGCCCAAAGATAAGCCATGAAATTCAAACATATGGCCCGACTGACCAAAAAACCATTCAGCCAGAAAAAATATCATCGCCCACTCAAACCGCCAAACAACCAAAACCGTCATCGCTAAAACCAAAAGGCAAAAAATAATTAACTGCAGGGTCGGCCAATAAAAACCGGCGATTGATAATAAATAAAAAACTATAAAGGCGCCCAGCAAAATAAAGAATCGTTTATCAAAAATATTAAGATTGGCGAGGTCCATGAACATTTTTAAATATTGGCCAAACCGGTTGCGCCAACAAAACTAAAAATAAACTAAAATAACTAAAAATAGTTAGTATTCCTGCTTGCCGAGCCGGATAATGTTTGGTAAAAAAATAAATTAAACTGCGATTATAATTTTTTTGCCGACGCCAAGGTAAAACCTGAACAAAGCTTTGCCGGCCATAATGTTTAATTCGGGCCAACGGATAATAAATAATTTGACAGCCGTTTTCTTTGGCCCGCCAGCATAAATCCACCTCCTCAAACCATAAAAAGAATTTTTCATCAAAACCGCCAAGAGCTTCTAATAAACTTTTGCGGGCCAGTAAAAACGCTCCCATAACCTGGTCAGCTTCCTGCATTTTTTGATAATCAAAATCAGGCAAAAAATATTTTTTCAGGCAACCGGTCCCGCCAAACAAATGATGCAATTTAAGCAAAATTAAAATCTGAGAACATAGTTTTGGAAAGCTCCGCACCGAAGGTTGAAGCTGGTTGTCTGGCCCCGATATTCGACCGCCCAGAATTCCGCAACGCTGATTTCGTTTCATAAAATCTATAGCTTGACTGAGCGAGCTGTCCAACAATTCCGTGTCCGGATTTAAAAACAGAATAAATTCACCTTGAGCAATTTTTATGGCCTGATTATTGGCCTTGGCAAAACCCAGGTTTTGTGAGTTAGAAATGACATGTCCGACGGGATTTTGCTTGGCCCAACCTTCTAAAAACTGACTGCTTTCATCGCGTGAAGCATTATCAACCACGATAATCTCATACTGAATCCCGGCCAGATATTGTTGAATAGAAGTAAGGCACCTTTCTAATAAAGGTCTGACGTTCCAATTAACGATGACAATAGACAAATCCATAAGGTTAAGTCAAAAGGTCCCGAAAAATAATGAATGAAATGAATATGTTTTTCGTGGATCCACGAGAATGTATTTCGGTTTTCAACCGAAACATTCTCGGGACAAAATTACAATTCAAAAGTTAAAATTATTTTATAGAAACAAAGTAAATTATAACACTTTCATCAAAAAAATAAAGGGCACCCGAGGGGCGCTCTTTAAGGTTGAAAATTATATTGAGCCTACTGCGCCATTGGTCCGTCAGGATACCACTCCTGATCCGGAATAGTGACGACGTCGTTAAAGGTGTGGCCAAGCTCGGTTAAAACTGCTTCAGATGGAATGGCGCTTTTAAGACCACTCTGAATAATATAAACCGCGGGGCTGGCCTCATATTTAATCACCGTACCGTCGGGCCGATTGCCACGATAAGCGCCAGCCGGCATATTCTCCTCGCCAGCCTGCTGATTACTTAAAAATTGAAAACTTTTAATAAACATCTTAAAGGTAGTTTTGAAGCTTGCCTCCTGTTCCGTGCCCAAACTATAACTCAACGTGTACGTTCGCCCCTTGTCGGCAACATAAACATTCAAATGATTCGGGTCCCAAACCGCCGACTGCCCAACTACCACCGTATCGGTCACCTGTGTAGAATCAACCTGGGGCGATATTTTTAAATACCACTCACGCGATGTTAACTGTGCCGGGTTATCTGATACCAATACTTCAAAATATTCAGTAGTGTTGGTTACTACTAATACCTGGCGCGATTCAGTCTCTGGTAAAGGGCTAACTGTCCATCCGCTGGGATAAAAGAAGCTATAAGACCAGGAATCATTAGTATACACTTTAATCAAACCAGACAAAATTAAAGTACCGTCAGCATGAAGCGGATCACCTAAATTGGCCACCTCTAGTCCATCGGGCTGACCATCGCCGTCTGTGTCGGGCTTGGTCGGATCGGTTTGATAAATCTTTTCTTCAATGTCAGTCAGGCCATCGCCCAAACCATTATTCTCTTGATCGGCCGAAGAAAAAATCTTAGGCGCGATTTGTACCTCTGTACCAGGCGCTTGCATTTTACTTTGGTCCACCACTAAGGCAAAAGTATCGGCTGGAATAGTAGTATCAAAAGTCGCCGAAATGGCGTTATTATTTATATCCAGTTGCGCGTTGGAAATAACGATCCAAGAACCAGCCTGAAGATAGGCTATTTTAATATCTGACTCCCAAGAACCATCTTGTATTAGAGTAGAGGTATAAGTAATCACCAATGAAGCCGACGTAATAGTAGGAATGCTGGGGCCAATCTTATAAACACCTCCAAGATATTGATAAGTCTTGTCTGTTATTGTCATCGCATCGGGAGTAGAAGTGGCGGTCAGGGTTAGCGGCGCCTGATCTTTACTTAAAGAACCGGCGGGAAAATCTAAAGTAGCGTTAGATAACTCTTGCTGGCTGGCGTCCTTGAGGTCGGCGCTCAATTTTAATTCTGGGGTTTCTTGCGTGACCGGCTGATTATTGGTTGGTTGATCAACCACGGGACTTTTGGGGCTTTTCAAATAATTCTTAGCCCAAAGATAAAATCCCGCCGAGCCGACGATTAATACCGCCACGGCAATAATGACAATTATTAAGGTGGTCTTTTTTTTCTTGGGTGGAATCGCGATGGCCTCGGGATTAGTAATGTCGGGATGGATGCTGGCTTGAGTTTTTTTATTTTTGCCCGACCTAAATCGAATCGGCATCACCGAAATAAATTCATCGGGGTCATTTTGAGGAATCTTTATCGGCGCCGGCCCGCCTAGACTTGACTGTCCAGTCGAGGCTGGCCCGCCTAGACTCGGCGAGACTGGTCCGCCTACTCCGCCAGCTGGCGGATTCGGCGGGACAAGTGAATTGTCGGGTAAAGAATCAAACATTTTTTTAATAATTACTTTACTTAAAATCGTTGATGGCCTTTTGTAAATCTAATAATTCGGCGCCGGGCGCTGGGTCTAACGGATTAGTTCCTTGCCGCACCTCCAAGCCATCTGCTATGCCATCTCCATCCGTGTCAGCTTTAAGCGGATCAGTATGATAAATATTTACTTCTTCGCCGTCCACCAAACCATCGCCATCAGTATCTGCTTTGTTGGGATCGGCGCCCAACTGTTGCTCGTCGGTATCAATTAATCCGTCATAGTCGCTGTCCAGGACGGCTTGATTTGTTTGATCCGTAGAGTTCGTGACATTAGTTGACGGCGCTGGAGTGATGGGATTTTCTTGGGCTGATTTAGTTGTTAATCGAGAAAAAATATTTTTAATCTGGACAGAAAATTTATTGCTCAAAAAATAAACCGCGCCCGCCAAAATCAGAATAATTAAAATAATTATAATGGTCCGGCCGACTTTGCTTTTCGCTTTGATTTTAACATCCGGCGTCAGTGGACGCGATGAAACCGTTTGAGGTGTCGCCGTCTCCCCCTTCTCGCTCTGGGCGAAAATATCTTCTGGTTCTTGATTAGAATTGGAATTTTGTTCAAACATAGAATATATAAGGGGTGTTAAATCGCGGAGCATAGTTTCGCCCATATGGGAAAACTTGTTTCGCTTATTATTAATGCAACAGAATTGCGGGTTTATATTAAACCCCTTGTTTCGTCTTCTCCGCCAGCTGGCGGATCCTCGCTCGACAAAATAATTTAATTCTTCATTTTGCCCATTCGTTTTGTCCCTGCTGTCCGCCTAAAACCGCGGCTGGCTGATAGCGCATATTAAAACAAGCGCAGGCTGAGGGCGATGAACATGGATTTTGGCCATAGTTTAATGTTTTGGCCTGACATTGATTGTTGCTCCAAAGACACCAATTGTGCTGTGCGCATAAAGCAGCTGTATCGTGGGCTCCGCAATTCTGCTGCCAATAAGATGGCTGGCCATATTCAAGGTTACTATAAAGAGAATAATTTCTAGCTGAACTTTGATAATTATACTGATAAATATGAGAGCCAGCTATACATTCATATCTCTTTTGGCTAGGGTCTGGATTATAGCAGGTACCGCTGCACTGCGGATCATTACTGGGGCAACTGGCGCAAGACAATGGCGGAGACTGCTGAGCCTGTGGACCAAAAGTATTCAAAGGATCGATAGGCAGAGACGCGCCCAAAGCTTGAGCCAAGGTTTGCTGCCAGGACGGCCAACGACTGGCGCTCATGGATTTAATATAGCTTCCGGACTCTAGATCTGGATACAAACGATTGGCCTGATGATACTTATAAAGCATAGCACTAATTTGATTAAAATGATAGATCCTCTCTAGGTCACGAACCAGTTTATCTTTATTGTCACGAACATTGGTGTTAAATTTCCAATTTTGAACCAATTGACCGGCAATATTTAAAGTTTCCGGAGCCGCATTATCATTATAGGAAATTAAAAAAATGTTGGAATATAAATCTGGAGTATTCTTTTTAATCATGCCCTGACCAAAATCAACATTAGCCGCATTCACATAAACGGTTCTGCCGTCGCGAAGCGCCCGATAACCATCTATAGAAAGCGTTACTGGACTACCCGGATTGCTGACATTGGCCGGATACCATTCTGATGGAGTTAGATGATCAAAATTATCATAAACCATCAAGCCGACTAAGTCAGATGTATTGGGCACGCTAAATAATAAGTGAAGCTTTGAATTGCTGCCTGGAGGTAAAACTTCCTTCGGAGTTCCGATGTCGGGTAAAAGCGGGTTGCCGTCGCGACAATATAATAATTCAAAATTATAAAAACTATTATCATAAACCCAAGGATTCTCACAGAGAAAAATTTCGATTGCTGCCGAAGCAAAGGCTTGGCGATTATTGGAATCTGTGGTCTCGGCCCTGAGAGTCGTCGAGCCATTTTTATTACCGGCCGTCACTAATCCTGTCGATGGATTATTTTGATCGCCACTAACCGTCACTAAATTAGCCGGCAAGGCGCTCCATTGCCATGTCCAAGTATAAACACCGGGAATAGGAATAATTGGTTGATGATTAATAGCATAGACGGTGGCGGTAAAGTCTTGCGTTTGGGCGGACTTGGTAAACACGAAAGGCGATGGATCAACCTTAACACTGTTGATATGGCAAATCTGCGCACCGGTCGTAAACTGCCAAACTTTATCGTTGACCATATTGACACCATACTTGCTCTTCACGCTCTGACTAATTTGGACTTTAAATAATGTGTTGGGGTCAAGGACATGATCGGGAATAAATTCGGTAACAGTAATAGGAGTACTGGTAGGTCCAGTATCATAATTGATTACCTGGCCGCTGACTAACTCCCAATGTGGTACCAGGTTTATATTTTGAGCTTTTACAATATTTAACAACAAATGCTGTATTTTATCGGCTAAATTTTTTACCCAACTATCCGGCTTGAAGCTACTCGGAACACCGGGAATCCACTCCCATAAAGCCGTAGAGGTGGTGTTAAGCGTACTATGAGCCATTACTTGATCAAATTGAGCGGAGATTAAAGCATTTAAGCAAACGTTGGTACTGGTTGGCGCTGGCGTCTCTGTCGTTATGGTCGGCGGCGGTGACACAATCAAATGCCCAAAATTACTGATGTTATTGGTGGTCGCCGTGATATTAGTGTCTCCAATGGCCAGAGCCGTGGAAGTGGTGTTAGGCCCGCTAACCTGATCAACACTGGCCACACGCGGAACCGTGGAAGACCACTGCCACGAAAAGTTGCCGGTTAACATTTGACACCTGGCCCCCAAAGCCGAAGACGTATAACCAACTTTTGTATTCTTTCCATTTTCGTCTTTAATCTGATAAACAGAATAAAGTGGAGGGATGACCCCGACGGCCTGCGGAGGACAAGTCTGGCCGCTCATTGTCTTAAACTGCCAAGTATAATCATTAGCCATGGTTGAATCGTCTTCGCCCAACACACCATTATCACCGCCCTTAACCACTACCCGATAAGTAGTATCTTCTTCTAAAATATCTTTGGGCGTAAAAATAAATTCTTCTGTACTAGTGCTATAAGCCTGAACAGTAATAGAGCTAGCCTCAACGGGTATTTGCCCGTCTTTTGTGATTTTAAAAACCTGAATTGTGGTGGAGGTAACCGAATTATCGTCAACATTCTTGTTAAAACGTGCTGATATTTGTATGTTCTGACAAACTTGTTGGTCGTTGGGACGAGGATTGGGGCTGGGATATTGTTGATGAATCGGATCGCAAGCACTATCATCAACAACAGCCAAATTAGTCAAACGCACATTTAAAGTGCTGTCGCCTTTAACGAAGCGTCGTCCTATTAGATTTTCCACCCAAACACCTCCAGAAATAATAGTTTGACCCTTGCTCTTGCCATCGGCTGTAGTCTCTAATCCTGCCAATGGCGTCACGGTAGCAATCAAAGTCTTAGATGAACTCCAGTCAAAGCTCGGCACACAAACTGGTGTACTGCTGGCAGAGGCAGTGGCCGAATAATGTTGAGTTTGTTCCACAACAATGGTGGCGGTAGTCGGATTAATTACTACCCTGTCAACCACACACAGACTATCACCGGTTTGAAAAACCCACTTCACTGTGCCAAGCATGGAAACGCCCTTGGCTGATCTCACGCCCTCGCCCATTTTGCCACTAGGTTGCTTTCCTTTAACGGTTGTTTGATACCAGGTGTTGGGTTGCAACAGACACCCGCGCGGATAAAGGGTAAAGCCGGTTTTATCCGGATCTTTATATTGATCAACAATTATCGTAGCTGGCGTAGAGGTGGCATTGTCGCAATTTTGATTATCACATTGAGCAAGATTTATATTAGATAAAGATAGGCTGCCCGGATCCATCACTTGATTAAAAATAACCTGAACCGAAGTATTTTTACAAACACCAACGGCGCCGTTGTCAGGATCCTTGCTCTCAATAATCGGATTGGGATAACAACAGCGATTGGGATCTAAAATACCACAGCCAGAGCCAGTGCCACACTGATCATCACTTGTACAACCACAACACAATCCGCGCGAATCCCCGCTGCATGTCCCCTGATTAGCCATACAGGTCAAATCGTCTTGACAAGAATTTGGATCGGGCCGGCAACAACAGCGACAATCGATTTCATTAACTAAACAAAAATAATTAGCTGGATTTTGACATTGCTTCACGCCCACAGAACAAACGTTTTCATAATAACAGGGGTCGCCGGCGGCGCCGCCATGAGTCAACACCGTAAACGGTACGCCATTGCTGGTGCCACGGTCATTGACCACCACCACATTGCCCGATTGCGCTGTGCCAGGAACCATGGCGTTACTAATTTTAGTATTGGTCCATTCACACTTACCGAATGGGCCAGCCGGACAATCTTTAACTTTTTGTTGATTATAGAAAAATACTCCATCAGTAGCAGGATTGCCAGTGCCAAAACGAATACCGTTTAGGGTAACCTTGGTTTCGCCTGCATATCCCGAATCAGGACGGATTGACCACAAACAAGGGCCATTGGCCTCGCCGGGTTGATTAATATAAAATTCTGATTGATTGCTGGTTAATTCGCTGTTATTGGGCGGACCATATTTTATGGTCAACTCTGCCTTAGGACGAATATCTGGATCAGTAGAGATGGGCACTATGGTTGTTAAACTATTCGCGTTATAAGCAAAAATATCTGTAGAGGTCGGGCTACCGCTAAAGAAAAATTGAATTTGATTGTCTTTCGGCTGGGCTGGCTGAGCTGGAGTGCCAGTAAAGCATTCACCGTTCACGGTCACGCATTGTCCTCTTGATCCACTGTTAGGATTAATATAGGTAATGAAGGGCGCGCATAAACAAGTTTGCGGAGTAGCGGTGGTGAAAATCCAGTTTTGTTTTAAAGTGTCTCCTTGGGTGTTAATGACCAAATCAGTCGCCACCTTAACCTGATATGGAGTATTGTTAGACAAATCTGTCGTGGGGTCAAAAGTAAAAACACGGAAATGATTATCAATCGGATTATCATTATTATCCACTACATAAAACCTTCCGCCAAGGCCATTAATAGAATACGGCGAACCAATTTCTGATGGCTTCATTTCGCCAGATAAAATAATCTGGCCACCCTGAACAACCTCAAGCTTCACATCATTCTCATACATGGACGTGTTAAAAATAATGGCGATGTTGGTGTTGGGACAGGCCTGAGTGCCGGTCGGATAATAAGATTCTACGCCCGGCGCCCGATCATTAGTCTGAAGCTCCCACTCCACGGCTGGATCCATCGCATTACTGCAAAGATCGGCCACGTTGCCGACATGAATCCGATACCAGGCAAAGGGGTCTAAAAGCTTGTCTCCCCTGAGGTAGAAAACAAAACCATCCCCCCTTTGATTTATTTCTGCCGTCAATTCAGAAGATAAAAATTTATTTATGATCTGGCCATCTTGTTTATCAATCTCGGCCAGCCAGACATTGTCGGCAATTAAATTATTATCTTTATCAATCACCGTGGTCGGGTCAATCGACTCGGAAAAATTAACCTCCAGAATTGGTTTTCGAGAAACGTTGCGGTCAGGATAGGTCGGGTCGGTTTTGTCAAAAATGGGATAAGTGGAGGTAATATATGGCTTAGTGGTATCAGTGTTGGTGCCGGTAGTAAAGGTCCAAATATAAATTTGATTCTCGCGGTCAAATGGGCAACCGCCATCAGCCTGACAGTTCTGTAATAGTTTACCATTAGTGTCGGCAATTTCTTTTGGCAAAAAAGCTCTATAAACAGTGTTGGGTAAAAATAGGTCGGGGTGTTTAAAAATGCTCATATTGCTCCTGCTCTCCCATGTGCCGCTGAAAATATTGTTCTGCTCGTCAACTATTTTTAATCGATTAGCTTGAGCCAATTGTTGAATCACTGTTCCATCAACCCAATGATTAAACATCGGCCCTACGGCTGAGCACAGATAAACATCGGGTCCATGATTATCGCCCTGTCCATGGGTAGTTAAAATTTTATTAATACTAAAAGCGTCGGGCGGAAAACCACAGCCAGGCCATTCTTGATGATAAACCCAATGCCCAGGCTCTGGGCCCTCGCAGCGATAACAGCCATTAACTTGTCCAATGGTACACCCCCCTCCAGGGCCGCCTGGCCCGACAATGCGTCCAATCAAATAAATAACAAAGGTGGCTAAGGCATAGGCCAACACAATAATTAAAAGTCCGATAAGTCCGGCCCGCATTAATTTTTTGGCCTTATCAATTTTATCGCTATCGCCACCCGAAGTCATCCAGATAAAACCGCCATATAATACAATCACTACGGCAATCAGACCCAAAAATCCAATAAAAATCCTAACGATCCGGCCAATCAAGGCCGGTAATGGCGTGGCCGGCAATCCGGTTTCGTTAGCAAACTGCCCCAGACCATGATTCATATCTTGCGCCAAGGCCGGCAAAGTTGGCAGGAACAAAAAGGCCACGGCAAAAAAAACAAACAAAAAGCTCCAGACTCTTTTAGCCCGATGACTAAAAATCAAGTCTAATAACTTTTTGCTTTTCGTCATAATATTATTAATTATCTATACTCCGCCTACGGACCGCCGTCCTCTTCGCCTTGAATCATAAAATAAAAAATTATAAAATTAAAATTGCTAATACTCAAACTCAAAAGTCTACCTATTTATAGTATTCTACGCTAATTTGTGCCACCGTCGTCGTCTCCGCTGTCCATATGAGTTACGATTACAAAATTACGATAGATTAAATTACAATTTCAAAATCATTAACATAATCCTAAACTACGAAAAATTAATTTTCAATTTCCAATTTTTAATTTTCATTTAATTCCTTAATGATTCGTTGTTTAAACATTAAGGCGTTGAAAATTCAATAGAAATTACCCGCCCGCCTATTGCCTTCTTAGGGTTAATGCTGAATATAAAGTAAGAAATGGTTTTGTTTTTAAGTTTTTATGTCCATGGGGCGGCTTTGGCAGGCGGGAAAATTTAAAATTAGAAATTATCAGCCGTGTTCGTGGTGTTCGGATTTGTTCGTTGTTTGGGATGATTTTATTTTATCTTAGCTAACTCTTCTTTCACGATTTGGCTCAAGCGGTTGCCGTCGGCCTTGCCCTTGGTCTCTTTGGCCACCGGCCCCATCACTTTGCCAAAATCAGATGGGCTAGTCGCGCCGATTTCTTTTGTTTTTTTCTGAACAATTTCTCTCAACTGATCGTCGGATAATTGCGCCGGTAAATAACTTAATAAAATCTCTAACTCTTTTATCTCTTTATCGGCCAAATCTTGGCGTAAACCTTTAACAAAAGCTTCAATTGATTCCTCGCGGCGCTTAACTTCGCGGCTAACTACTTCTAATACCGCCTCATCGTTTAATTCTTTCTTTTTGACGCGCAATTCAATTTCTAGATTTTGAACCCCCGCCCTTAACATTCTCAGCGTGGAAACCTTCAGGTCGTCTTTGGCCGCCATGGCCTTTTGAAACTCTTCTTTAATTTTATCTACCAACGGCATAAAATGTTTTTTATTTCTTCTACAAATTACTAATTAAGATACTAATATACGAATTTACATATCAGAATATTTGTATACCCGCCCCGTTAGATATTAATTTGATGAATGATGAATATTAAAGGATTATTAAATACAGACATTCAAGTAATAGTATCCTCGCTAGTAATTTTAAATTATCTAACGGGGTAAATAAAAGACTTGTCCCGACCGCAGTCGCGGATGCTCGACAGAGGTCGGCATAATTGGTAGGAAAGATTCTATTTTCTAGTTACTGGTTTTAAGGCGCCGGTTTTAATCAAAAATTCGCGCTTGGCTTGATCTTTGTGACGACGCAAGGCGCTGACTTTTTTGGCTAAAACGCTGGGGGTGCGACTGCGAAAACGACGGCCCTTAACTTCTTTAACCAGGCCGCTCCTAACCACATTTTGATTAAATCGCCGAATCATTGTTTCCGCCGACTCGCCATTTTTTCTTTTAACTTCAATAGACATAAAAACACCTCTTTTGTGTTTATTATAATTCATCTGGACAAAAAGTAAATATCTTATCCCCAGCCTGCCTGCCGATAGGCAGGGCAGGCGGGCGGCAAAGGCGGGTTACAACAACTTTACCCCCACGCCAAACTTTTTGGTGTGGGGGTGTACTTATTTTCCAAAAAGATTATAATATCATCTATGTCTGCCTATCTCAAAAAATCTGACCCGGAAATCAACCAGATTATTAAAAATGAAATTCACCGCCAGCAAGACGGCCTAGTTTTGATTGCTTCGGAAAATTTCGCTTCGTCGGCTGTTTTAGAAGCGCTTGGTTCACCTTTAACTAATAAATACAGCGAGGGTTATCCGGGCCGGCGCTACTATGGCGGCAATAAATTTATTGACCAAGCGGAAAATTTAGCCATAACTCGCGCTAAACAATTATTTCTCCCTCGCTCAAAATGGAATGAGTGGCAGGTTAATGTTCAGCCCTACTCTGGCTCGCCGGCCAATATGGAGGTTTATTTTGCCCTACTCCTACCGCAGATCAACGCGGACGGGAACGCAGATCAACGCGGATTAAATATCAGCGTAAATCAGCGTGGCAATCCGCGTGAATCCGCGGATATCATGGGCATGGCCCTAACTCAAGGCGGACACCTTACTCACGGCCATCCGGTTAATCTATCAGGAAAAATGTTTAAGGTAATTTCTTATGGCGTTGATCCCAAAACCCGTTTACTGGATTATAAAAAAATTGCTCAATTGGCTAAAAAACATAAACCAAAATTAATTGTTTGCGGCGCCACGGCTTATGCGCGCCAAATTGATTTCAATGCTTTTGGCCGGATTGCCAAAAGCGTCAGCGCCATCTTAATGGCTGATATCTCCCACATTGCCGGCCTCATCGCCGCTAAAGCGCACCCAAGTCCTTTTGCCAGCTGCGATGTGGTCACTACCACTACTCATAAAACTTTGCGTGGTCCGCGCGGCGCCATTATTTTCGCCAAAAATGATTTAGCGGAAAAAATTAATAAAATGGTTTTCCCTGGCATGCAGGGCGGACCGCACGATAACAATATCGCGGCCATGGCCGTAGCCTTAGAAGAAGCGCTGCGACCGTCGTTCACCAAATACGCCCGCCAAGTTATTCTTAACGCCAAAACTCTGGCCAAAACCCTAAAGACCAATGGTTTTAATTTAATCACTGGCGGCACTGATAATCACTTGATTTTAATTGACTTGCGTAATTTTAATCTGGGTGGCAAAGAAGCGGAAAAATTATTAGAAGTCGCGGGTATTTACGTCAATCGCAATACCATTCCCTATGATCCCAATCCGCCATTTCGACCATCGGGCCTGCGTCTAGGCACTCCGGCCTTAACTAGCCGCGGCATGAAGGCCAAAGAAATGATTCTGATCGGTCAAATGATGGCTCAGATTATCAAAAATCCGCAGGACCAAAAAATAAAAAAAACGGTGCGCCAAACCGTTAAAAAACTGACCAAAAGGTTTCCTTTATATAAGAATCTTTAGCCGACCTCGATATCATCAAAAATAACCGGAATTCTTTTTTTAAATTCTTGAAAAAGTGGAATAATAATTTCGCGCATTTGCGGATGGGCAGCCGGCGAACATCTTAATTTGAAGAAGTGCCGCCACTCACGCAAATTAAAAGTCACCACGATTTCTGTCTTCAGGGAATTCGGCAAAACGCTTCTCGCCTCCTGCGGAGTTGCCCCCAGCTCAATTAATTTATTATAAGCTTTTTCTGTTTCCTCCATAGCCTTTTCCCAAGCCCCATATTTCTCCGGCTGATTGACAAAAAATAACGGCTCAATAATTTGAATCTCTCCCTTCTTGTGATAATCGCAATATCGGGTTGACTCCTGCGAATAAGAAGCAATGCGATGACGGACAATTTCATGAGTCACGCCACGGTCGCAAATCAATCGCACGGTTACCTTCTCGTGTTCAATAACGCTCTCGTGTCCGCGCTTAATAACATTAGCAATTAGTTTTTCGGCCGAGCCATCACAAATCTTATCTTCGCTCTTATAGCAAGTTCGCGCATAGCGCTCTAGATTCTTCAGAATCTTCTTGCCATCAATTTCATCCTCTATGACAAAACTTGGTTTAATAATTTTCATAAAAAATCGCTTACTTGTAAGGTGTCTCCACCTTACTCTCTTAAACAAAAAAGTCAAATATGCCAGCCAAACTATTATTGGGGAAAACCCTAGCTAACGACATCCTTTGTCAACTAAAAGGCCGTCTCGCCAAATCACGGCGAAAGCCTTGTCTGGCGGTTATTTTGGTCGGAAAAAATCCCTCCTCTATGGTATATGTACGAATTAAAGAACGAGCCTGTGGGCGGCTGGGAATAGGGTTTAAAAAATATCTCTTGCCGACCACAGTCTCCGCCAAAAAACTCATCGCCCTAATTAAGTCCATTAATCGCGATAAAGACATTGATGGCCTGATAGTCCAATTGCCCTTGCCCAAAAAAATTAATACCGCCGAAATCATGCCGCTCATCGCTCGCGATAAAGACATTGACGGCTTCACTCCCGGCTCGCCATTTATCTCGCCGGTTTATCAAGGCATATTTTCCTTGCTTAAAAAATATAAAATTACTTTAAAAAATAAAAATGTGATAATTTTGGCCAATAGCCTATCATTCGGTCAGCCCTTAGAAAAATTATTGCGCCAAAAGGGAGCCAAGCCCGAGACGCTCATAATAAAATCGCACCGCCCCCCTCCTATGACAAAAAGTAAAATTAAAAAAGCAAATATTATTATTACCGCCCTTGGTCGACCCTGCCTGCTTAGGCCGGCCATGATAAAAAATCATAGCGCTATTATTGATGTCGGTTTCTCGCGTTTAAAAAATAAATTATATGGCGACGTTGATTCGTCCTGCCGCGCTAAGGCCGCTTATTTATCGCCGGTACCCGGCGGCATTGGACCGTTAACCGTCGCCCTCTTATTAAAAAACTTAGTTAACAAAAATTAATCTATGGAAGACACCACATCAACAAATCAACCTATCCGGCCACCGACTGCGCCAGAGGAATATCGCGAAGAAGAAAGGCCCGATAATAGTTTTTTGTTTGTCTTAGAACAAAAACTCAACATTCCTGACAAAATTGTCAAACGCATCCCCTCTTTTATCACCAACCGCACCCTAATGCACGCCGGATTTATTGCCGCCCTTTTATCCGGCCTGTCCTTCTTTTTAACTACATTCAATAAGGCTTGGTTTATGATGGCAGCCTTTTTGTTATTGGTATTTTTATTCTGTGACCGTTATGATGGCCGCGTGGCTCGCGCCAAAGGCGTTATCAGTAAGCGCGGCTATTTCGCCGACCATATGTTTGACAGCCTATCAATGTTGGCCATATTTTTAGGACTCGGGCTGTCACCGGCGATAAAAATGAACATTGCCCTGGGGATTGTTGTTTTCTATTATATTCTCGCCATTAACACTTTTTTAATGACCTATGTGCGCGGCAAATTCGTCGTTACCTTTTTTCGTTTTAGCCCGGCCGAAGCTATTCTAACTCTGGTGATTTTCTCAATTATTAGTTTTATTCTGCCTTATCCGAATATCGTAATTCACAATTTTTTTAATTTAGAACTGAGTTTTCTTGATTGCTTCGGCGGATTGGCACTCTTGGCTTTTGCCTATTTGGCCATTAGCTCTACTTATAAAAATTTTATTATCGTGGAGCAGTTTGAAAAAAGATACCCCGCTGACACCATCTGGATGTACTTGCGTAAAAAACAATTTGTCAAAAATGAATATGTCGACCAAATCCTGGATGATTTAGATAAATTATTTAATAACCAAAACAAAGCGCAATGAAAAATGTTCTAATATCAAACCCCAAAAAATTAGCAGAAAAAATAAAAAAGATCTCTCAGGCTGGCTCAGGGGGTCTTCATGTTTTAAGCGATTTCGATCGTACGCTGACCAAGGCGTTTATTAATGGTAAAAACACCCCTTCCGTTGTTTCAATTTTGCGAAATGGCAATTATCTAACACCCGACTATGCAATAAAGGCCCACGAACTTTATAACAAATATCATCCGATTGAAGTTAACCACGAAGCTCCTCGCGCCAAAAGAAAACTGGCCATGGCTCAATGGTGGAGGGCGCACCTTAATCTACTGATAAAATCTGAATTAAATAAAATTGATTTACAAAAAATTGCTCAATCGGGAGGGACCAAATTCAGAACGGGATTTAGCGCGTTCGTTAATTTTTTGAAACATCGCCATATCCCCATGATTATTTTGTCTTCCAGCGGCTTAGGTGGAGATGTCATTAAAATGAGATTAAAAGCAGAAAAACTCTTCTACGACAATGTCCATATTGTTTCTAATGTTTGGAAATGGGATAAAAATGGCTTTGCCATTAGCGTCAAACCGCCCATCATCCATGCTTTAAATAAAAACGAGGCGGTCATTAAAAATTTCTCGATCGCCAAGGCCATTAAAAACAGAAAAAATATTTTGTTGTTGGGCGATAATCCTGAAGACCTGGGCATGCTTAGGGGCTTTAATTATAACAATGTAATCACCGTCGGATTTTTGAATGAAGATGTTAAAGAAAACCTATCTCATTATAAAGCCAAATTTGACATATTAATTTTAAACGACTCTTCCCTGAATTATGTCAGTAAATTACTAAAGGAATTGGCGCGATAAAGTCATTAAAAAAATATAAAATAAAGGGCTTTAAGCCCTGTGTTTCGTCTTCGCTCCGAGGAAGTGTAAAAACAAGTTTTTCCACTTCACTCCTCGCTCGACAAAATAAAAATCCGCGGACAACTAATCTCGCGGATTTTTTATTAAAATAAGCGATAATTCATAATTAACCCAATAAACTCTTAATCCTTTCTGCTTCCTGCTCTACTACCGCGCCATCATATTCGCCGTTATGAGCGCGCGCGCCCTGATAAGACGGCTTCTTTTGATCAAGATGTAAATTATAAAATAACTGACCGGATTTATCCGCCTCAATATAAACATGAAAGCGCGGATAAAAATATCCGCCCAAACGTCGCACAAAGCTATTTTGTCCGGTTCTAGAATCTTTTATTTCCGCATAGCCGCAACGTTTAACTTTTGTCATGGCCTCGGCTTGAGTTAAGTTTTGAATGGCAAGCTTCATACATATACTTATATTACTAATTTAGCTCGTTCGCGGACTCTCTCGCTCACTAATCATACAAATAATATCCATCTCTAATCATACGAATAATACCCTAATTATACAAATAAGAATTCGTAATAATTAGAGTCATTGGTGATAGAATTTAGTATGATTAGCGATTATTATAACTCGCTTAATTCTTCTTCGCCTTTTTAAATCTTTCCACCCGGATTAGACCCGAGCAAGGAATAATTTCAATCCCTTGTTTGGCCAGTTCGTCTAAAAATAAATTCATACCAATGGAATCTGAGGCAATGTGCCCGGCTACTGCAACGTTCAGGTGCGCCTTTTCCGCTTCTTTGCGATGTTCTTCGCTCATATGCATGGCCACGACCGTGCCAATGCCAGCCTGGGCCAATCTTTCAAAAATTTGCGGTGAACCTTCGGTGCCGCCGGTAATTTCGGTCAAAGCGATTTTACCGCAATGATTCTCTGGTCGGCCGGAAAATAACCGCGGCCCAGCGCCCATTTTCATCGCCTGCTTATATTCGGGGATATTTTTTAATAACTTAAGCAGGTCTTCTACATACTCCGGTTTTTCTTTTTTAATCAATTTGTCTAAAAGGGCAGCTACTAAATTATCGGCTGGCGTATGCACGCACATAAAACTTAATTTTAATAAGCGCGCAACGTCCACGGCTTGATTATGATTAGCCGGAGCGATTCGTCGGCTCACTTCTTCCATGCGCAGCTTAATCAAGCTCTCGGCAATATTAATCGGCACGCCATAAACATTTAATAAATCAATCTGCAGATGCATCACGTCGTCCAGGCCAGCCAGGCCAACCCCTGACGGATGATGGGACAAGACTAAATCAATGTCTCCCAATTTGTCAGCCAACAACATCTCGCCCGCCTCCATGTCAATGCCAGTCAATATTCTTTTAATGGGCTTTTTGGTATCAACCAGAATTCGTGTATCAGAAAAGGGGTTGGTTAACCTCTCTTGGTCAAATTCTTCTTTTTGCTCTTTAGATAATTCGCTATATTTACTTTTCAAACGAGCCAAGAGCTTGTTAACCACAATTTTACCGCGCAAATCAGCTTCGCTGCCCATTTTTATGGCTAATTGATAAATTTGTTGAATGGTCATAAATCGTAATAATTAATATTAAGTATTTTCATTCTATCAGAAAAGCTAAAAAAAACAAGGGCGGGCTTGACCCCCTCACCTTGAATTTTTGACCCCGCCTAAGGCGGGGTCAACTAAGAATTAAAAATTCAAGGTGAGGGGTTGACATTTTTCTCAAAATGTGCTATAATATTAATAAGAAAAGGTAATAAACTTGGAAGGAGCTGAAATGCAAGGCGTCTTCAATTTCATCATTCTACAAAGAGACCAACTGTGGGTCACGTTAGGGCTGGTGGTGGTGGTCCTACCGCTACTCGCCCTGCTGGCCTGGATATTCTGGGCCAGACAAGTTGACTCGCTGTGGACCTGGCCCAGTGGATGCTGGGTCGCAGGACTAGTGCTGGGCGACTTCCTGGTCGGCCCGGCAGTCATCAGCAACAACCTGCGCGTCCTACGGGACACGAACCCTATGCCATATTTCCACGCGATCACCGTGTGGGGGTATGTGCTGGCAGTAGCTGGTCTGATCGTGGGCCTTTACATCGGCCTCCGGTTGACCAGAAAACACGTCCGTTAGGGCCGTGCAATGCGAGGGGGCCAGAACTCTGGTCCCCTTATTTAATTTCTATAAAAAACGAGTGGCAAATTTTATTTCAGGGCCATCGTGGGCCTTTTTTATATACTGACAAATCAAATCTTTGGCTCGCAAGACCAATAATCCCGTGTTAATTGAAGTAACGCCTCGTATTAAAACCGTCGGACCAGGAATATTTTCTGCCTCCACCAAAATGTCCTTGGCTTTGGCCCAATTAGTTAAAAAATTATTTTCACTCTGATTGCGGCCAACGATTAATAAAGAATCATCCTGCCAAAATATTCGTCCATATTTTAACAATTGTATGTCATCGCCGCTGGCCTCGGGCCAATGGAGTAATAGCCCCTTAAGCCGTCCACTAAAACCAGGATCGGTCAGGCAGCAGCCACCAGCCGGCGTAAGATATTCGGAAATGCCCCACTCTGATGCCAGGGCTATTTGCCTTTGGCGCGAACGACCAGATATATCAAGTAATCTTTCGCGATTAATTAAACTCTTCTGTTCTGGAATAGTGGGCGGCAATAACTTGGCCGATAATGGTCGCAGTAAATAACCAACCAGCCCCGATTGTTTTTCTAATAAATTAAGCGCGGCCAGGTTTTGCGAAAACGGCCGCTCGCCTAAAACTTCGCCAGTGACCACAAAATCAAAATCTCCTTCACTCATAATTTGCTTAGCGCGACGCAACATCATTAAATGACAATCTAGACAAGGGTTCATATTTTTACCATAACCATAGCGCGGCCGCTTAACCATGGCTAAGTGCTCCAGAGAAATATCAACCACCCGAAGCGAAGTATTGAGCTGCTGGGCCATTTTAACCGGAGCTTCGGCATTAAAAAAATAACTGACAAACGTCAGTCCGACCATATCAACGCCCTGTCTCTGCAATAATTTAATCGCCAACACAGAGTCCAGGCCGCCAGAAAACAAACATAAACCTTTTGCCATGAATAACAAATTAATAAAGGGCATTAAATCTCGGAGCAAATCCCGAACCATTATTATGCAGCAAACCTCGCCGAGTCTAGGCGGGCAAACTGCGGGGTATTAAACCCTTTGTTTCGTCTTCGCTCGGAGAAAATGTAAAATTAGCATTTTTCATTTTGCTCCTCGCTAGACAAAATAATAACGAAGTAATAGCGCGGTGGAGATTGAACCCCAAAGCAAAGAAAGAATAAATAGCCACTTGCCTTCTTTGCCGAAATTTTTATCGCGCCACAACGCAATACCATAAATTACACCAGCAAAAAATGGATTAACAATGGTGATAATCAAACCAATGATAATCCATTTTTGTTTGGAAACCAAAATTACATCTGAATTTTTGCGAGATTGTTCAGGGACCATATTATACTCTAAGCCTCTACTTTATAAACATCATCGCCGGGCTTTACCAACTGCGTTACTTTCAAACCAACGGCATCGCCGGTTTTGGCTTCGGGAATGTTCTGATGTTCTACTTGCATTGAATCAACCGGCTGTGCGAAGTCTCGATCGCCGCCCACAATATGAATAGTGTCCCCAACCTTCAACGCATCGCTTAATTCAATCACCGCCACGCCGATCTTGCCAAAGTAGTGAGTAATTTTACCAATTTGTTTTTCTTCAGCCATATGATTTGTTTAACTGATTATGTTTATATTATAAAACATTGGCCAAAACAGTAAAGTGGATAAAGGATATTAAACCCTTTGTTTCATCTTCTCCGCCATCAGCCAACCGGCTGAGGCGGATGGCGGATCCTCGCCTGCCTACCGACAGGCAGGCTCGACAAAATAATTAAATCACATATCGCCCAGCGTGCACCTGGTCGCCGATGACTACGCCGCGATCCAGGGTAATCACGCGTTTTTTTAATAAATTCACAATTTCTCGATTATGGCTAACCAATAAAACCGTGGTGCCAAACTTATTAATTTTAAGCAATAGGTCAATTATGTCTCTGGTGTTGATAGAGTCCAGGTTGCCGGTAGGCTCGTCGGCAATCAAAATTTTTGGCTTATTGGCAATGGCCCGAGCAATCGCCACCCGCTGAGCTTCACCGGCAGATAATTGATGGGGAAAACGATTGGACTTATTCTCCACTCCCACCACTCGTAAAATTTGCGGCGCGATGGTCTTAATTTTGGACGGAGGCGTTCCTACGACTTCAAGGGCAAAGACAACGTTTTCATAAACATTTTTTTTAGGCAGCAACTTAAAATCTTGGAACACCACCCCCACTTGCCGCCTAAGATAAGGAACCCCTTGGGCGCCGATCTTAGTAATGTCCCAATTGCCAATAACAATTTTTCCGTCGTTGACTTTTTCTTCGGCGATTAATAAACGAATCAATGTCGTTTTACCAGCGCCTGATTGACCGATTAAAGAAATAAATTCCCCTGGCTCAATATGAAAAGAAACATTACGCAAAGCATAAGTATTGGGGGGATAAAATTTCGTAACATTAATTAGTTTAATCATTTTTATATTCTATAGGATATAAATTGCTAGGCAAGGGCCTGGAGCCGAGGGGATCCGCCAGCTGGCGGAGAACTCACGACCTCCCCGCCGCTGCGGGGCGCCCCGCAGGCCTGCCTACGCCTGAGCCCATGGGAGGAATCGAACCTCCGTCAACGGTTTACGAAACCGTTGCTTTGCCACTAAGCTACACGGGCTTAGGCAATGGCGGGCAGGATGCCCAAGGGTGCGCACTACTATGTATAACCCCCGAATACAATTAATAGTTACCAATTTCTAATGAATTTATAATATTTTAATGTTTAGACATTGAATCATTGAATAATTCATTAAAAATTGTCGGCCTTCGGCCGATCAGCCACAGGCTGAAAAATTAATAATTGAAAATTAACCCCCCCCTTGGTTTCTATTATACCCCCAAAAAATATTTTTCGCAAGCAAAAGGGGCCGGCTTTTGGCCCGCCCCAAAGATTAATATTTAACAAACCTGCCTTCGCCCCTTAAACGCTCTAATTCTTCTACGGCATCTAGCAATCGCCGAGATTTGCACTCGCCATTACTACAAACCCACTTGCCTGATTCTTTATCATAAACCATCGATTCGCCACACTCATCACAGGGTTCATCGGCAATTATTAACACACCGTCGTCATCATGATTCTGTTCTCTTGTCGACACATTGACCTCCTTGGTTATTAATCATCCTAGCACTGACAACAAAAATGTCAAGTAGGTGTTCAGTTAACATCAAGGGGTGACACTTTTAAGGCACAAGAGATATGGGGTTTTTGAATAAAAGCCAGAAGAATCCTGCTTAAAAGAAGAGTGATTGGGGCCAGTTATGATTAATCACTGTAACCTCTGGGGTTTTCGAGTGTCACCTTTAATGTTAACTATACAGTAGGGATGGTGGAAAATTAAAAAACAGGCTTAGGCCTGTTTTTTTTGATAAAATCATCTTAGCGGGTAACGGGAGTCGTCCGCTACATCTCCGACCAAGGTCGGAATGAGCGGATCCGCCCGCGAAGACGGGCGGAAACCCACCCCCCATCCTTGCCCGTCCTCGTCCGACGCCATAGTTCATGGCTGTGGACGACGGCGTCCGCAGTGACAGGATGGAGCGGGATACGAGAATCGTCGCCTACACGACAGCTATTAAGCTATTATCTTAGCGGGTGATGGGAATCGAACCCACGTTTCAACCTTGGGAAGGTCGTGTACTGCCATTGTACTACACCCGCAAAATTAAATAATTTTAAGTTTTTTTACTACCTTCGCGATCTCTCATCTCCTGCCGGGTTTGTTGTTTAATCGCCAATAATTGTTTTTTAAACTTCCCTCTTCGCCAAAAGGCTAATTTATCCATTAACAAAATCCCATCCAAATGATCTATCTCATGCAAAATAACTCGGGCCAAAATTCCTTCAACCGATAATTTTATTCGCTTACCGTCGCTTAATTGAAAATATTCAATATTAATTTTATAAGACCGCCTTACTTTAACGCTTAAACCCGGAAAACTCAAACACCCTTCTTCCAGCTTTTCTCTTTTTCTTGATTTATCTGAAATTTTAGGATTAATCAAAACCATCGGTCCCCGTCCAATGTCTAAAACGATCAATCTTTTTAATTGGCCCACTTGATTGACCGCTAAACCAACGCCATTGCCACTAACCATAGTAACGATCATGTCTGCGGCTAATTGCCGCGCTTCGTCGTTGATTTCTTTAATTGGCCTAGCATGATCGCGCAAAACCGGATCGCCATAATGACGAATATCTAAAATCTTCGGCGTCAAAATGGCCGACGATGAAACGGTTGGCAAAGAATCTTTGGTTGAATCTTCGCGTTCTTCTTTTTCTTCTTGAGATAAAATTGGATACATAATGATTAACAATACGCCGTTAAGCAATTTTGTCAAACCCAGTTAGAACAGTTTGACGCTTCTTGGAGTTTACCCCCCACACCAAAGATTTTGGTGTGGGGGTTTAGTGCGCCTATTAATGATGTATCAAAAGAATAAGATGGATTAATTAAATTATAGGGACTTGAGAGAATATAACGAAGCAAAAGCCCCGTAGTCCCGCCTGCCAAAGCCGTCCATTAGCTAAACGGTGGACTAACGAAGTAAAGCTATTTTTCTTGTTTGAGATTTAATGTAAATTGGCAATAGGCGGGCAGGGAAATTTGACCTGCCTGCCCTGCCTGCCGGTAGGCAGGCAGGGCTCTTGCTTCGACTTATTACTTAGTAAAATTAGTTATTAGATAGACTAATTTTATTTTTTATAACCACTATTATTAATCGCATTATTAAAGAAGCGTCGAATTTCTACTAACGGGGCAAAAGCACTGTCAAACTTTCTAACTGGGCAAATCTAACTTTCTGGTAGACAAAATTCTTGCCTGTGTTACAATGAATACATTAATCCCTAATTTAAATCTTATGTCTCTATTCTGGATCATTTTAGTCGTCGTTATTTTAATCATTCTCTGGCTGATTGGCACATTTAACGGATTGATTATGGCCAGAAATCGCGCCAGCGAAGCCTGGGCTGACATTGAAGTACAGCTAAAGCGCCGCTATGATCTAATCCCCAATTTAGTAGAAACGGTCAAGGGATACGCCGCTCACGAGCGAAAATTATTTGAGAAAATTACTCAAGCCCGTACCATGGCCATGGGTGCTAAAAGCATGGATGAGCATGCGCAGTCCGAAAACGCACTGTCGGGAACATTAAAATCCCTATTTGCCGTGGCCGAGAACTATCCCAATCTCAAGGCTAATGAAAACTTTTTAGAACTGCAACGCGAGCTGGTTGACGCCGAAGATAAAATCCAGGCTGCTCGCCGCTTTTACAATACCAATGTCCGTGACTTTAATACCAAAATTCAGATTTTTCCTAATAACCTCGTGGCTGGCTGGCTAAAATTTATTCCACGCGACTTTTTTGAACTTGGTGAAAATGAAGCTGCGGCCAAAGAGCCGGTCAAGGTACAGTTTTAAAAAAACAAACACTAAAATTAACTAATACCAACACGAATACAACGATAAATTAAATTACAAGCACAAAATTATCCCGAAAAACAATGAATGAAATGAATATGTTTTTCGTGGATCCACGAGAATGTAATTTGGCTAAGGCCAAAACATTCTCGGGACAAGCTCCAATCCGCCAGCTGGCGGACACAATGACCAAAATTCAAAGATTTAAATGTTTTGAGTTTTGAGCTTGGTGCTTATTTGAGATTTGATCCGCCAGCTGGCGGATTGGATTTGGTGCTTGGTTCCTTATTCGCAGTTCGCATTATTAGCACCCGCCTGCCACCTGCCCGACTCGCTACGCGATTCGTAGCGGGCGGGAAGCCGCCCCATAGAGATAAAAACTTAAAAACGAAATTATTTCTCGCCTTCTTGTTCAGAGTTAACTCCAAGGAGGCAATAGGCGGGCAGGTATTTTTCGCAAATTCGCATTATGACCCTATACAACAACATTTCTTCCAATATCCGCAAAACATGGCTACTAATGAGCGTTTTTCTGGTTTTAATTATTGGCGTAGGCTATTGGCTGTCTTATGCTTACAACTCGCCAGACATTCTTATTTTTGCCGTCATTTTTAGTGTTGGTATTAGTTTTGTCTCCTACTGGTATTCGGATAAAATTATTTTGGGATTAAATAAAGCTCAGGCAATAAAAAAACAGGATAACCCTGAATTATATCGTTTAGTAGAAAACCTCTGCATTACCGCCGGCCTGCCAACGCCAAAAATTTATGTTCTTAATGAAGAAGCACCTAATGCCTTTGCCACTGGCCGCAACGCGAAGCACTCCGTCATCGCCGTCACACGCGGCTTATTAGAAAAAATAAATAAAACTGAATTAGAGGGCGTCATCGCCCACGAATTGTCCCATATTGGCAACCGCGATATGTTACTACAAACAGTTGTAGTAATTCTGGTTGGTGTGTTGACCATGGCTTGTAATTTATTTTTTCGTTTAAGTTTTTATGGCGGCGGCCGGCGCAGTTCTAACAACGGAAAAGACGGCGGATTAGGGGTTATCTTTATGGTCTTGGGCTTAGCGGCCGTCATTCTGGCGCCAATTTTAGCCAAGCTTTTGAGCCTAGCTATTTCTCGCAAACGAGAATTCTTGGCCGATAGTTCCGGGGCTATGCTCACCCGCTATCCCGAGGGCCTGGCTAGCGCCTTAGAAAAAATTGCCGCCGACTCTACCCCGCTCACCGTAGCCAATCCGGCCATGGCCCATCTTTACATCAACAGCCCTTTTCACAATCAACAAAAAGTAAATTGGCTGACAAAGCTATTCATGACACACCCCCCCATCGAAGAAAGAATTCGTCTCTTAAGACAGATGAATCTTTAATGGTCGAAATCACATTAATATAATTAAAAATGGCGAGACTGACGCCTCGTCATTTGTTTTTATTTCACCGGCCGTACCGTCTTACGCCCAAACCTGTCCCAATGAATCAAATCATGAAGATTCATTAATATCGTCGCAAAATAAATGCCGCCAACCAGGACCAACGTGGCCACCAAATAAACTAATGTTTTCCATGGCCACCAGGACAATGATTGCAACCAAACACTTAACATGATGTCCTCCTTTAAAATAAAACATAGCACTTTTAAAACTAAATATCAAGGTCTATTGTTGACGATTCTTAGGATAAGTTTTATAATAATGATAAGGAGGAATACATGGAGGCCATTCAAAATCTCAATCTCATGCTGGTAAATCTGGAAAACTGGTTGTGGTACGATGTCATCGTTTATTGTGGGTGGATAATCTTGATTGTCGGATTGGCAATTTTATTATTCTTAGCGTCTAATTGGGCTGGGAATAAAAGGCAAAAATACCTTGACCAAATAAAAAGGGACGGCCCAAAAGTCCCACCGTCATCGCCATCTTTATAGACCCCGCAACGGGGTCTATTTTTTAATAATAAAAAGGGTCGCGATCCCCCCTTTAATCACGCACCCGCCCGTCAATACAATAACCAATTAAACATACGGGGGTGGCAGGAATCGCCCCATCATCCGATGGGGCGCCACGTCCCGTTATCCAACGGGACAAGATAATTCGGTGAATTAATTTAATCAGCAAATAATAATTATTCTCAACTTCTGGCCCCGTCGTTATGACTGGGGTCGAATGACCGTGGCGAACCCGCATTATCGGTTTTGCCTGCCTCGCCTACGGGCGGGCCTGCCCGCCAATGCCACGGGGACTGGAGGAATCGTCCGCCCATATATTCATACGGGAGTGGAGGGAATCGGACCCCCGACCGTTGTTTTGGAGACAACCATTATACCACTTAACTACACTCCCAAAATTGTGGCGGATTGGAGACCATCGTTATACCGTTTAACTAAGTCCCCTCAAGGCTCTGGCAGGCGGGGAGACCGACGTTCTACCACTGAACTACGCCCCCTAAAATTCTCGCTTCGCTCGAATTTTCGAGTAGTTAGTAATTTGTAATTAGTAATTTGTAATAAGACTATTTATTTAAATTGGGAGAGAATTTTTCCTAATTACTAATTACTCACACTAATTACAAAATATTAACACCGTGCTACTTGGTTTCCTTGTGTAGAGTGTGCTTTCGGCAAGAACGACAATATTTTTTTAATTGCAAACGTTCCTTAACGTTTTTTTTATTTTTCTGAGAAAAATAATTAAGACGATGACACACCGTACATTCAAATTTTATAAGATTATCTTGACTCATAGTTAACCTACTAATTACGAATTAAAGACCTGCCTGCTGGCAGGCGGATTACGAATAACTACTACTAATTACAAATCTTTTGCAAATATACAAATATTCGTATATTCGTAGTTGATTCGTAATTTCGTAGGAGAATTAGAAATTGAAAATTGGACATTTGTTGGCAATATGCCATTAACCAAAGCCGACGGAGGGATTCGAACCCCCGACCAATAGTTTACAGAACTACTGCTCTACCACTGAGCTACATCGGCATTTTAGCTCAAGCTATACAACTAGTGGTGGGTGGGGCAGGATTTGCACCTGCGAAGGCCGGAGGCCAACAGATTTACAGTCTGCTGCATTTGACTACTTTGCTACCCACCCCCATATAAAATAAAAATTCAAAAATCAAAAATCTCAGCCTGGGACTGATCCGCCTCGGGCGGAAAAAATTAAAAATATAATTGAAATCCGTTATTAATATGACCTCCCCGCCTTGCCCCGCCGCCTTTCTAAAAGCCCACGGTCAGAATTGCCCGCTCGTCTTCGTGAACGGGTCCACTCACTCCGACTAAAGTCGGAGATGTAGCGGAAACTGACGACCTACTCTCCCGATTTTCTTCAAATTTTTAATTTGATTAGAAAATCGTGGATCCACGAAAAATCTATTTGCCTAAGCCGAGAGTGGGACTTGAACCCACGACCTACTCCTTACCATGGAGTTGCTCTACCACTGAGCTACCTCGGCAAATGATTTTTCGGGACTTACCATGGAGTTGCTCTACCAACTGAGCTACCCGGGCCCAACTACGCTTTGATTTATATCAAAGCTTCGATGGGCAAGCAAAACACAATTTAAATAACTGCTCGCCCTTCCGAAGCTCAAATGTAAATTTGAGCGTAGGAGGGAGCTACCCGAGCAAAAGTTATAATTAAGTATAGCAAATTTGTTAAAAAAATCAAGGGTTTTGGGGTTGATTTTTAGGCGGAAAACATTTAATCCATATAAATTTAATTACCCGCCCCACCTGCTTCAAAAACGACCCAAGCTTACGCTTCAAAAGCTGACAATCACGACGAAATTTTTGTTGCAATAAATTTTTTTTGGTTTTGGCTTGTTGTTGAATCGCAGCATCAAACTCAACCGCCGCCACTAGTGACAATTTTTTCACAACAATTAATAAAATAATGACCAATGAAATAACTAAAATAACAAATAAAATAATATTAAAAATCATAAATTATTTTGTCGAGCCTGCCTGTCGGTAGGCAGGCGAGGATCCGCCATCCGCCTCAGCCGGTTGGCTGATGGCGGAGAAGACGAAACACAGGGCTTGTGCCCTTTATTTGATTAACCGACATAAACGAATAAACCTGTCCGGGTTAAGACTGGCTGCGCCTACCAGCACGCCATCAATCGTATCTTGGCTTAAAAATTTCTCAATACTATTTTCATCCACGCTACCACCATAAATGAAGCTAACATTATTGCGAACAATCGGCAACGGATACATATCAATCATTTTTTGCCAAATAATACGAATAACATATTCCGCTTCTTCGGGGGTGATGGCCTGACCCGAGGATACTACCCAAGCCGGATCATAAGCGATAATTATTTTTTGACTAGGTTTTAATTTAATACTATCAAAGGCCTGGCCGACCTGTTCAATAATTTTATAATCTCGAGCTCCACTTTGTCGTTCCGCGAATGTCTCGCTCACACAAAGAATTGGAGTCATGTCATTATTTAAAACAGCTCGAAGTTTTTGATTAATCATCGTCAAAGATTCTCCTAAAAATTGTCGGCGCTCGGAATGACCTACTATTACATATTGGCATCCTAACTGTTTTAAAAACAAGGGGGAAATTTCTCCAGTATAGGCACCGCGATCCTCCCAAAAACAATCTTGCGCGCCTAAAAAAATTGCTAGAGGAGAAATTCGTTGACGACCAATAATAGCGTCGCATTTTTCAAGAGCCAAAACGTTGGGACAAAAAACTAAACCAAAGGCGGCCAGTTGATTTTTTATTTTTTTTAAACCACCCAAAATGTCAGTTAATAAAACCCTGGCTTCCTTAGGTCCTAGATTCATTTTCCAATTAGCGACGATAATTTTTCTCTTCATAAACTTGTACTTTCCAAGATTAATTAAATTATTAATTCATTTTCTCCCGAAAATGTTTGAGCGATGACCCGCAGCCAGGTCATAGCGAGATTACATTCTCGTGGATCCCGTTAATTCAATCCGCCGGCTGGCGGACGCCCGAACAATCGGGATCCTCGAAAAATTAACAAAATCAAAGATTTTGAATTTTTCGGAACAGTTGGCGACAAAAATTGATTTCTTCATGTTAAAATATTGAGAATAAACCCACGCTTAAACCAGTCACGATTAGGCCCGCCAAGGCTGCTCCCAAAAAAATCCAGCCTATCGCTCGCCAATAGGAAATCCCGAACAAGAAGGCCGCCACCGCTCCGCTCCAGGCACCGGTCATAGGTAGGGGAATGGCGACAAAAATAGCTAGCCCCAAATTGCCATATAAAGAATAATTCTTATAAAATTTTTCCCGAGTGCGACGAAAGAGCCAGGTGAAAAAACGATTAAATGCTTTCGATCTTTGCATCAAAAATTTAGTTATCCAGGGCAATATTAATAGTAAGAAAAAAATAGGAATCATATTACCCATAACGGCCAAACAAAATACTTTCCATGCCGGTAAACCCAAAGAACCTATGCCGATCGGAATCGTTCCCCGCAATTCGTTAACCGGAGTCATAGCTAATAAAATAATATATAATTCTTTCATGAAATATTTATTTAACTGCCTCGCTGGCCCAAACCGTCAATCCCTTAACTTCGGCCAAGCGATCGTTTTCGCTTTGACTATCCAAAATAATCACTACCAATTTTTTATTTTGATAACTGATAATCCCAGCAAAACAATAGCCCGCTTCTTCGGTATAACCAGTCTTGCCTAATTCAATTTTTACAAAACTATCTAATAATTTATTGGTAGTATTAACGCGATGGAATATAGATTGCTTATTAAAAATAGTATAAAAATTATATGTTTTGCGGCTCAGAGCGTCGCCAATTTCTTTTTTATCTTTGATAACTAAAATTAATTGCGATAAATCGCGAACGCTGGATACATTTTTTGAACTAAGACCGGTTGGCTCGGTAAAATTCGTCTGTTTCATATTGAGCGCCTGCGCGGTTTCATTCATTCGCCCCACAAAACTATTACCGCAACAAAATGGGGCTTGCCGCGCCAAAGTATTAATGGCGTTGTTGGCAGATTTAACCAAGGCGGCAATAAATAAATCAGAGATTTTAATTTGCTCGCCGTCGCGAAAAAAAATCTGCGATGGGTCCAATTCTTGTTGTTGCTCTTTGGGTGGAATATCATCCTGGGCGCTATAAACAGCCACCTTCTGCCAATCTGGGCTGGTATTTAAAAAAACTAACGCGCTCATCAGTTTGGTTAAGCTGGCGATGGGCAATGGCTGGTCAATGTTTTTTTGAAAAACTATTTTCCCATCATCAGCGTCCATTACTAACGCACTTTTGGCGGTTAACTCAATGCCCAGGCTTTTGGGAAATTGCCGGACTTGCTCCAAGTTAATCGCCTCATTAATAACCACTGACTGCGCTGCGGGCAAATGAACGAAAGAATTGAGGGTAAATAGACTGGTAAGAAAAAATAACAGCATTGATCAAAAGATTAAGTTGTCATGGAAAAAATTATTTAAATCAGCCATAGCCACTCGCCCCTGCTTCATCGTATCGCGATCACGCACGGTCACGGTTTTGTTCTCTAAAGTATCAAAATCAACGGTGACGCAATAAGGCGTGCCGATTTCATCCTGGCGGCGATAGCGCTTACCGATATTACCATTATCGTCAAACTCACACATATATTTCTCGCGTAAATCATCATAAATTTCTCGCGCTTTCTTTGCTAGTTCCGGTTTATTCTTCAAAAGTGGAAACACGGCGATTTTAATCGGCGCCAAATGTTTGGGTAGACGCAGAACTATTCGTTCGTCTTCGCCTTTATTTTTTTCCTCACTGTAAGATTCGCATAAAACCGCTAAAACAGAGCGATCAACGCCAAAAGTCGGCTCAATCACATGGGGAATAAATTTTTCATTGGTCGCCGGATCAGTATAGCTCATATCTTGACCTGAGGCGGTTTGATGATTTTTTAAATCGAAATCCGTGCGATAAGCCAGGCCATATAATTCTTTGGTACCAAACGGAAAATCATAGTCAATATCAATGGTCCGCTTGGAATAATGAGCTCGTTCATCTTCGGCTATTTCCCTAGAATGAAGATGTTTCTTGTCTAATCCCAAAAAACCCATCCAATTTTTCATTTGTTCCAACCAATAATCAAATTGCTTCTTCCAGTCTTTTTCTCTAATAAAATATTCTATCTCCATTTGTTCAAATTCGCGCGTCCGGAAAATATAGTTACCGGGCGTGATTTCATTGCGGAAGGCTTTGCCGATTTGAGCAATGCCAAACGGAACTCGCTTACGGCTAGAATTCAAAATTAATTTAAAATCAACGAACATGGCCTGAGCGGTTTCGGGACGGAAATAAACCTCGCTCGCTGAATCTTCTGTCGGACCAAGGTGGGTTCTTAGCATCAAATTAAATTGTTGCGTCTTTGTGAAATTATCTTTTGTTCCACAAGACGGACACACCATATGAAGATTAGCATCTCCAGCCTTAATGTTTACATCGCCGCCGTTTCTATTATGTCCACCGTCACCAGCTCTTATTGATATATCGCCCATTCCAGCAATAATAGACACATCTCCACCCTTGGCCATCACTGATTTTATTTGATCTTCGCGATATCTCGTATGACATTTTTTACACTCGACTAAAGGATCTGCAAATCCCGATCCAAGGTGTCCGCTCGCCTCCCAAACTTTTGGATTCATAATCAGGGCTGCGTCAATGCCAACCATATCATCGCGTTGTTTAACAAATATCTTCCACCAGGCCTGTTTAATATTATTTTTTAATTCCGTACCATAGGGACCATAGTCCCAAGAATTGGCCAGACCCCCATAAATCTCGCTTCCGGGATAAACAAAGCCCCGGCGCTTGCATAAAGACACGATTTTATCCATTGTTTCTTGGTTTTGACTCATAATTTACTTATTACTTAATAGTGAATATTATAACAGAAAATAATAAAAAGTGAATGGGCGCCAATCTACCATGGCTTATTAATTGATACTACTTCATTGTCTTTGACTAGATTCAAGATAGGCTTGCTCATCAAGACCACAAACTCTTGAATGAGGCGCAGAACATACTTTTGACAATTAAAATTACTTTGATATCTCTTTTGTACCAAGCAACCACCACCACACAAGGTGTTTAGGGGGCAGGCACGACATTTTGATTTTACTAAAATGTTTTTATTGCGCCAATTTGGCGCCCTCAAAAATTTACCGGCTCGACCAAGCTTATAAAAACGATTATTAATGGTTCTGGGGCAATGATAAACCGCCCCATCAGTAGAAAAAACATAATGAAAACCGCGTTGCGGATCACAAAAATTAAACCTCGGGCCCCAATATGTTTTATATTCTCCCAACCAACCAAAACTGCTAACAATGTGGCTCAGATATTTAAAACTTTCAAACTTCATTTTATCTCTTAAAATAGGATATGTCTGGACTAAATCAATCAACTGTTTAACCATTTTTGCTTCCGAAACTTCATCCTTTTTGGGATCTAAATTGGCATAATCATGTGACCCCTCTACTCGCCAAGAAAAATATTTATTGCTTAGCCATTTTTTCTTCTGAAAAACCTTAACAATGTTTTTTAAATAAGCAATATTGCCGGCCCCCAAAATAGTCTGGCATTTGACGGAAAATTTATTTTTTAACAATAACTCAACGGCCACCACCACATCGTCAAACGAACCGCGGCTGTTTTGATATGGCCGACGAGAATTATGAATCTTTTTTGGCCCATCAATAGTGATACGAAAATCGGCAATCACTTTTTGATATTTCTTCAATACCTTAACGTGATGATTAACCAGAGAGCCATTGGAAACAATAATGCATTTCCAATGATTTCTAAGTGCCTCTTTAAAAATTCCCTCTAAAATAGCTGAATTGGGCAAACACAGAGGTTCACCGCCAAAAATCACTAAAAATATCCTCTGATTCTTAATGTGCCTTCTTTTTTGCAAATGTTTAATAGTAGTAATAATTTGCTGTAAATTGGCGGTCGTTAATCGTCCACCGCCAATTTTTTCGCGTTCATAGCAAATAGGACACTTAAAATTACAAGCCAGTGTAGTCAAAACGTAGAACCAATAAGGGGTGCTCTGGCTATGTCGATCGGCTAACTTTTTTAATTTTTTTAAAATATCTATTCGCCCATGAGGGACATCAAAATATCCTCGTTGATTTAACTTTGCTAGATTGGTGGTAGATAATTTTTTAATCGACCCAGCCGGCACAATGTCTATCGCCCCGCTTAAACAATTAATCCAAAGCTGATAATTTTTGCCGACAGGAAAATGTAAAGCCGAGGTCGATAATTTCATATCTTAATTTTAGCAAATAGAAATGAAAAATAAATAAGGCCTAGGAGGCCTAGATGACTTCGTGTCCTTTTAAAAGTAACCGCCTAAATATCTTTAACCTGTTTAATAACGATAATGCCCATAGCTTGGGCCAACACGGTCAAAGAACGATCGCGAGTTACTAGGTAACTTTTATCGGTTTCTTTTTCTCTTAACGATAAGCAGGCGGCGATAATCCGCAAATCGGTCGTACCGATTAAGTCTCGCAAGGCCACGGTATGCGGATCAACGATCGGCGCCAAATTAATCTTTTCTCTTTTTTGATTCCATTCGCGTTTACGGCGGCGAAAGATGGCTTGTAGTTGCTGGGCTGTGTTAGCATCAAACTCGGCCAATGTCTTATTCTCAATTGACTGTAACAGTCCGCTTTTTGATGAACCGGCCAAATGCCATTTTTTCTGAATTAATTTTTCTAAAACTAAAATCGTAATAACAAAAAAGATATTAACCGCCCCGGGATAAGTAGGCCCTTCTTTCTCTTTCTCTAAACCCATACGCAAGACTTGTTCTAAGACGGCGCGAGGAATATAAACATTGCGCAAGTAGCGCAAACGCCGACGATCTTCACCGCTCAATAACACACAAGTATCAATAACCAGTTTTTTATGCGAGCGAAAAAGCGCCCAAAGAAAATATTTTAGTCTTCTAAACATAGGTCTATATGTTAACAGCTATTTAGAATAAGTCAACTTATCAACAAAAAACAGGCTCGATTATGAGCCTGTTTCTACTTATGTTTTAGCCCCGCCAAAACCACCTTTCGGACAAATTTTTTCGGCGGCCACTCCAATTCAACTCCGACCAATCGCATCAAGGCCGAGACATTGACTCCATGAGCCTCTGGGTCAACGGCGATTTCTATTGAACCGTCCTGAATGGCGCGATTAACTATACTATTCAACTGCGATCTCATGGCTGGCTGCCAATAACGTAAATTAGCTCGTTGAGCATAAGTTTTAAGCTTGGGATGAAGTTCGGCCATGCGCTTAACCCATTGGGCCAAATTCAGCTCTACCCAAATCACATAAATCGGTTGAGAAAAATCTAAAACGCGATCAATCAACAACTGCCGCGGTGGACAACCTAACTTTCGGCCATAATTTGGACAACCATGCGGATGACCTGGATATGGCCTAGCGCATAAATGCCCAATGGTGGCAGAGAAAACAATTTTGCGTGGATCAATCTGCTTTATCAAGCCCACCTCCTATTTTGCTCAATTATAAATCTTAGCAACAAAAAGTCAAGATGATTATAATTTTCCTTGTTTAATGGCTTGACGGATTCTGCCCATCAACTCTAAATAAAAATATAAATTGTGAAGCGTGGCTAAACGTTGACCCAGCGGCTCGCCCACCACGAATAAATGCCGCAAATAAGCGCGAGTAAAATTCTCGCCCCGTAAATTCCGGCCAGCCGAAACACGGGGCAAGCAAGTATAACAAGAACATTTCCTGTCAATCGGCCGAAAATCTTTTTTAAATTTTTCGTTGGTAATATGAATCTGCTCGTAAAATTTGCCTTTCAAATTATTATTTTTGAAGACATACAATAATCCATGCCGAGCATTGCGCGTGGGGATCACGCAGTCGAACATATCCACGCCCAGTTTCACGGCTTGAACAATTTGCTCTGGCTTACCAGCGCCCATCAAATATCGCGGCTTATTGTCAGGCAAAAATTTTTCAGTCGCCTTAATTGTCCGATAGGTCGTCTCGGCTGGCTCGCCCACCGCCAAACCACCAATGGCATAACCAGAAAAATCTAAATCAACAATTTGTTGAGCACTCTCAGCTCGTAAGTCGTCAAAGGTTGAGCCCTGGACAATGCCGAATAATAGCGGTTTATTTTTTTTATTTTTAATTAATTTCTTAAATTCTTGTTGACCGCGCTTGGCCCAGCGAGTTGTCAATTCCAGCGCCTTTTGCGCTTCTTCTTTCTCGGCCGGATAGCCAATGCACTGATCAAAGCTCATAACAATATCGCTGCCCAAAACTGCTTGAATCTCCATGGATTTTTCTGGAGTTAGCTCAATCATTCGACCGTCAATTTCGGACTGAAATTTCACGCCCTGTTCGGTAATTTTTCGGCGATGGGCTAAAGAAAAAACCTGAAATCCGCCCGAGTCAGTCAAAATCGGCTTATTCCAATTTATTAATCGGTGCAATCCGCCGGCTTTTTTAATTACTTCCAACCCGGGACGACTAAATAAATGATAAGTATTGCCCAAGATAATTTGCGCGCCGACATTTTTTAATTCATCAGGCGTCAAATGTTTAACCGCGCCGCGAGTGGCAATGGGCATAAAAATCGGCGTCTCAATCGAACCATGCGGAGTTTTTATCTTCCCCAGCCGCGCCTTGGATTTCTTGGATTGTTTTAATAATTGAAATGACATTGCGATTTTTAAGGTTTATGATATAATTGAATTATCTAATTGCCCTTATTTTACAACAAGTTTTTAATAAGTAAAGATGGTTTATTGGGCTAAGCCTTGCTCTTTTACAAAATGTTTTTAGAAGGAATGATCCTTCAAGGTATCCGAACCCGAAGGAGGTGAAGAACATGGGTACTTGGCACATCGATCCAGAGTGTGAGGCGGCCCTAACTAAGTTGAATGACGCGCTTTGCTCTTTTGAGCGGGCAACGGGGCGGGAATATACTCTAATTCTCGTCCCCAAATCACTTGACGAGCCGATTCATATCTCCCAAAGCGGCAAACCATTGCCACTGGACTCCTATATGGACCCAACAGAGATCTTGACGATGGCAATGAAAAGGAGGAAGTAAGGCCGCCCCCCGATCAGATAAGAGGGAACGTCCGCGCTACGTTCCCTCCTTCTAAAAGCATTTTGTTTGTTGATCAATAAGACAATAAAAAATCTTTCAATCACAACATCAGATATACACAAACGTTGTATATACTAATCAAAAAATCGCCTTTTCTGGCGATTTTTTGATATTAACAAATCATTGTTCTAAATTCTATTTTCCCCGCCTGCCAAAGCCGCCCCATAGAGATAAAAATTTAAAAACAAACCCGGTAGTAGCAGTTTGATGTTTCTTAAATAAGTGCGCTTTATGGCGATTAATTAAGCAACAAATAATACAAATTAGTTATCAATACGCCTCGGTAGTGAGACGGAACAAAAGCACTATCAAACTCCACTACTGGGCAAAATTATTTATCGCTTCCTGTTTAGAATTAACTCCAAGGAGGCATCAGCCTCAGCCATCAGCCAACCGGCTGAGGCTGATGGCGGAGGCGGGCAGGTAGATTCTATTTTCTATTGTAAGCGCCACTTAAAAGAACGATTGATAATTACTTTTTTTCGGCTAATAAAGCAAGCCATTTAACGTTTTTCCTTTCTGCGGCATCATTGACCGTTTTAATGAACCTAATCCTGAAACCAGCCGAAGATGCATGTTTGGACAAATC